>Ga0116186_1005243_pt1 | contig 10277 bp, 10 predicted proteins | sample AD_JPNNA4_MetaG_FD_89806 | JGI IMG/M metagenome (GOLD analysis project Ga0116186, IMG submission 89806) | Active sludge microbial communities of municipal wastewater-treating anaerobic digesters from Japan - AD_JPNNA4_MetaG | ecosystem: Engineered > Bioreactor > Anaerobic > Digestate | place...
AAATGCGGGCTGTCAATGGATCGAGATTGGAACGCGGCAATAAACATACTCAGATTGGGACTACAATCTGTCGGAATCAAAACCGTAGAAGCCTTACCCCTTCAGGGGTAGGGAGTAGTCACGGGATCTCTCTGGCATGCTCCAGTCGTAATGAGATGCAAATATGTGGAGGTATGCAAGTTTAGATCATCCTACCGGCCGTCTGATAGCGTCCCTGATCTTCGAAGCGAGTATTCTCCGCTCTGGAATATGTCCCGCATGTGCAGCTCATCCTCATTGAGGCTGATCAAGAAGGCCATGTAGACCGGTTCCGGCTGACCTTCGGGGAACAGAATGACGGTCAGCCACGAAAAGCCCTCGTCGCTCTTTAGCCTGTACGCGAATTGCGATATCTTATCGTCCTTTCCTGGTGCTCTGATGGTTATTTGCCCAAGCCGCCAGATGCTGCATGAAGGGTACTCCAGATCGTATAGCGTTCTCGATATCTGCTTGTCTTCTTCAGAGAGCTTACGATCTGAGAACTCAAATGCGAACTGCGTGCTCTCGTAGGGACCATATCCAGTCCATTTTCCCACAATATCCCGTACAGAGACCGACGCATTTGGCGAGGGCTGACCGGCAATATCGATGCTCTCCCATGTCCAGTTTCCATTGCCCGAGAGGTCCTCCACGTACAGTCCTATAGCATATATCCCATCGGTGAGCAGCCTGGGCTCCAGCCAGATGCCGCAATCTCCAACTGTTAGCCTGCCAAGCTCTATTATCCTTATCTCATCGGTCTTTTTATCGTAATAAGAGGATTCTGGCCAGAATGCGTCCCCGGCCTCGGTCTCGAACTCGTTGATCTGCATATCGTCAAGGCTCACCGCAGACATCATCTTTCCGGTTCTGTAATCGAAACTGAGCCTGGCAGAAAACCGATCCGGTTCATCCGCGCTCTTGTACTTTCCGGTCACCGTAAAATAGTAATCCTGCCCCCTGAGTGGAAATGCAGGTGCAATGACAGATCTCTTGCCGTTTGTGAGCACATCAAGCGTTGGTGCCCATGTGAAATCGATGTTGTTTCGTCCATCTACGAACTCGGGAAGCCTGCGTTTTCCTGCGTAGCCTGCATAGTATCTGTAGAGCGGATGTTCGTTGAATATGGTAAATCCGCTCTCCTCCACCTTTCCTATGGATCTTGAGATGTATGCTATATTGTTTCCGGTGGCATTGCCCATGATACGTGCCGGGTTGCTCACGTTTGACGGATGTGGAGAGATGCTGTCGATATCTATTGCAGGTGCTATTTCATCAGTTACCTCGGCCGCGATATAGCCGCGCAAGAGCTCATTCCATCCAGTATCGGATGCGAATCTTGATGCTGCCTGATAGTTCTCGCTGTAAAGCGATTCGTCCTCCGGGAAGTATGCGGTCAGGCCATGGGCGAATGGATGCACGTCTCCGTGGAACTCGGCGATAGTTGAGGATCTGATGGCTTCCTTGAGTTCGTCTGCAGCCATATTGACTTGCCTGTCCATGTTCTTTTCGCCTATCAGGTCTGCAAAATCAAACAGGTCGTAATAATTTGACTGCAATTTAAATTGAGCCAGCCCGTCAGAAACTGAAAAAGCCTCTGAGAAGCTGAGGCTGATTCCGATCTGTGGCCACCTATCATCCATGTGGTCCCTGAGCAAAAAGGATAAGCGATCTGCAGCATTTATAACGTCAGGCATCTTCTCAAGATCGTATGCCGCAAGTGTCACGAACGGCTTGAGGACCTCTTTGGTGTAGAACTCTTCATAGGCCAGAACGATAGACTTGGCCAGTTCGCTCTCGTCCATATTCGGGTCCTTTGCCAGCCCGGATAACGGAACTACATAATCGATTCCCAGAGCCGGGACGACGTCTTCTGAGGCGATCATCACCTTTGCATAGGGCCTCATCTCGTGGGCGACATCTATCAAACCCATAAGGCACTCATCGAAGATCAGGAGATCAAGCCTGTCTTCCTCGCCAATTCCTGCGGCTCTAAGGGCATGCGATAGTGAGCTTAATGTCAGATAGGTATTGGATGTGTCATCGAATGTATGCGGCGTCCAGCCGCCGCCGTGGTTCCACATGACCAGGGCACGCCGAGCTGCCGGATATCTCTGGTTTGTCCAATTGACGAACTCCGCGAGAGTGCTCACATCACCCATATCTGCTTCTCCAAGGTCCTCCAGCTCCAGTGACCTTACGGACAAATCGTCGTCGTCCTTTGATATCAGGAACCTCTTTGTGCCGCTCCAGTTGCCGTTGCTCGAATCGTATCCTGGACTTCGGTCCCATTGTACGACGATTTGGATATTCTCGTCTGAGCCCACTCGCTCAAGCTGGTTCATTGAGAATACGGAAGCGGGTTCAAGGTTATTGTCGGCAGCCATATAGACCATGATCACCCATTTTGCCTTGTCATGTGCCTGCACATCGTATCCAATTCCCGGACCGTTGATCAGAACAAATATGGATATTATGAGAGCTATTTTAGCGAATAGAGCGGATCTGCCAATTGAAGGGATCTCCGACATTGCCATACCTATCCGGATCTTGAATGATGCCTGTATGTAGAACGTTCTGTAATATTTAATCATTGCTGGTTTGCGCCAGGATTCCGGTCTCATGATAACATTATTATTGAAAATTATATTAACTAATGCGCTTCGGAGTGGGCAGTCTCTCGAGCCAAAATAACACGTATAATGAAGAATAATCTTTATATGATCCCAATTAGTAATTATAGATTGGTTGGCTTGAGGAAGACGACGATGCTGTCCAATCCTCCGCCGGGCCATATCGACTTGATTTCGGAGGCAAAATATGCGAATTCCTTTGATCCTGTTGTTGGCGTACGTGGTGGTGGCGGCGGCGGCTTCTGCTGATGAGGAATCGTTAGAAGCCGGGCCTTATCAGCTATCGTTTGACATGGGCGCAATAGGTGAGTACGTTGTGGATGTCAACGAATCTGCTCTGGATAATGGCGATCTCAGCGTTTCGATAGAGAGCACTGACGGCTACGCATATGTATTGGGATTTCTTGATGAGGAGGGCAAGTTCGCAAGTTCTGATGCCAAGAAAGGGTATCTCGAATGGGTATTCTCCGACTTCATAGAGGAGATCCGTGAAGGAAGGGTTCAATATTATAAACGTACCATCGATGGAGAAGACGCAGTCCTCGGCGTCCTAAAGCTGCAGAGTTTCAACCTCTTCATAGCAGTCTTCTCCAAAGAGATACGCGGCCAGGAGGGCAGCGTCATGGTTGAAGTAGGATCCTTATTCCCGTGGGGCGAAGGGACCGAGGACTTGCTGAACAGCATAAAGGTTGGGTACTCTCCTCAGGAGTCGACCGCTTACGGCACCCCCTATGGTACTTCGGCTGGCACGTCAGGAGCCGCTGAGGATGAGGTGTTTGGAGATCCGTATGGCATGTCAAGGCAATATGACATGTCGAAGTACGATCGCTCATACGGGGGAGTTGATAGCCTCAGAGATGAGATAGCCAAGAGGCAAGAGGGCCTAATCGAGGATATCGCTGACGCGAATATCCGTGCCAATCAATCCGGGCAGGTGTAGACTCGAACACCCACCATTTTTTTTGCTATTGAGATATCAGATTTGCAGACGGGCTTGTGCATGAGTTGCGCAATCATCTGGCTCTTTGCAATTTGCATCTGTAATCCCTTGTATGCCCTCAATTATTCCTTTCAAGCAGGCGATATCATCTTCGTTCATGGCATCGTCCATATTTGCGTTGCCTCTTATGTTCAGAGTGCAAGATCCTGCATCTCGAGCTGGACGGCTCGACAGATCCACTGTGATATGCCCGCCTTGTATGTTCAGAGTCCAAGATCAAGCATCTTGACAGTGCGCTGCAGATGATACGGCCGGAAAGGATATCATCACGAGGCAGATACAATAAAAACAAGCTTTATGCTTTATAGTGGGTGTTAGATCGCCTTTACGAAGATTATTTTCATTAATAATTTTTTTATCTTAAAATTTTATATCAATTGCATGTCAATTTATAGGCTTTTCGATTTTAGCATCAAATTCAAATAGTTTAAAATACATTAGTTTTAACATACTTATAATAAAATTGGCTGAGCCAGCTTCTATCTTGGCCCAGCTTTATTGCACAAATCCCAGGCAACTAATGGGACCTAGCCATCGATTGAAATGAACTTCGGCTTGGTCGGAATCCTGGATCAATGACGGATATCCCTTTCGAGCGCTCACCTCTTCGCATCACGCGACGGATAGACGAAGATCCTATCGTCGGGCATCTTCAGCCCCATAAACTGGAGGTACTCGCTATAGACGTCTTCCGGGTGCAGGTCGGCATCGGGATGAAGAACCTTGGCCAGATATGTCTGTCCCACGACGCTGTCCATGCCGAACATCATATCCCAGTAAATGATATGCACGTTCTCGCCGGATATTGCCGGCATCTCATCACCACCGGCACGACCGGTGATCTCATTTCTAATCATCCCCAGGGCGATCGTGTCCCCGGATGGCGGTTTGTCCCATCCCAGTTTATCAGAGGATTGAATTCTGATTATCGCGGCAGGATTCTGGGTGACGACCCACTCCCATGTGACCTTGGGATACATCTCCTTGAGGTCTGCGGCAATATTGAGCCCGCCAGATCTTTCGATCATCTCGTCCACGCCCGATCCCATGCCGTAGGTTGCGAGCGAGCCAAGCCCTCCCTTGCTATTGCTCTCGAAGTAAACCCTCGGACTCTCCTCTCCCTCTACAGCCTCGGAAATCCTCTCTCGGCTTACGTTCAGCCAGTTCAGATATCTCCGTGCTTCAGCATCTCTATCCAGGATCTTGGCCAGAATCGTTACATCTCTTGTCAGGTTCTCAGGCCTGTAGAAGTCCAGGCCGACCACGGTGATGTTTCCGAAAGGCTCGACTCCTTTGGCCACCGCCGCCGCTCCATACGGCTTATCAGGATAGGTATATGCAAGGACGATGATATCGGGGGCTATGGCATCTCCCTTGCGAGCTATCTCGCCTATCATCTCGAAGTTTATCTCGTTCCACTTGCCGACTCCCTGTATGTTCTTGAGGCGAGGAAAATGCTCCGGCTTGGATTTCAGATTATCGCTAACCCCGACTATTCTGTCGTCCACCCCAAGCAGGGTCACCGCTTCCGCATGATCTGTGCTCAGGACGATGATCCTTTGCACAGCGGATGGGATGCTGACCGTACGACCTGCAGAATCAGTGATCGTCATTGGGTATTCTGATTCTTCTCCGAGGCAGGGAACTGATGCTGTGATCACCAAGATTGATATTGTGAGACAGCTCCACACAACCTTGCAGTTGTGAGTTATTTTACACATAAATCCTCCAGTAGTTATGCATTTACGCTGCATATTCTCTCTATCTTGGACACTCGCAAGGATACTCTTGTTGTTCATATGCCACTCAATTCCATTTGGTTTGGGCTTAAGAAATCCCATTGATAAGATTTTACGCATCTTAAATAAAACTTTCTTATAACATATTATGATCAAATAATACTATGTGGCTTGCGGCTCTAGCGGGAGTTGTTTGTAGAAGAGATGCATTTCTGGAAGAAACGCGTCTGGATGGGATACCAGCACAGGGCAGAGCAGACTATGTGGCGAGGATGCTGAACAAAGGGGCTGCATTCTGGCCGAACCGCAAAGCTCTGGCGTAACGCTGCCTGCGGGTGCAGTTCATCGGATGTCTTCGCTACTCTAGATATTGATGCAGCGCGACAAGCCACCGACACGAGAAGGCAGCCTTCAATCGCACTGCTGATTCTATCTATCCCATCCACGCATTCGAAATATCTCGAAATTGACTTGAACGACATTTGAACGTTCAATCGAGGCCGAATAAGCCCAACTATTGACAATGATAGCTACTAATACCATTGCATCTCTAGATTATTTGGTTCAGATGCAACCTGAAAAAGGGGATATCTCTCCGATATCGATGGATTATCCTGATGCATCAGGACCTACGAATTTGCATGCAGATCGATATGGCAGGTGGATTATGCCCGAAATAGGTCAATCTGATCTTGGACAGGTCGCAAAGGTTGGGGAATACCAGGGAATAACGATCAGGCTCCTGGCGCTGATCATCGACAACATCATCGTCGGCCTCATCATAAGCTTGGTTGGGAGCTTCAGTGGCTCCGGAATGATGCATCCAGGACAGGGCCCCTGGTGGATCGGAATTCTGTACTTCCTGATATACTTCGGATATTTCACGCTCATGGAAGGGTCGAGAGGCCAGACAGTTGGCAAAATGATCGCCAAGATCAAGGTGGTCAGGGAAGATGGCAGACCGATAGATATGAACCAGGCACTGCTGAGGAACATCCTTCGGATCATAGACGGGCTCTTGGCCTATCTGATAGGCGCAATCCTGATCTGGCGCTCTGATAAGAAGCAGAGGCTGGGGGACAGCATCGCAAAGACGGTGGTCGTGAAGGCGTGAATGAGAGATCTTTAGCCCCCCTTTCTCTTTTGGGGGGGCAGATCCACAGGCCCAGCGAATTGTGAGACCTCCAGGCAATGTGAGATCTCCTGGCAGATGCTGCACATTCGAACGGTCCTGCAAACGAATCGTCGTCTGACCAGGCCATATCCCGGGAGAGCAGCTGCGCATCTGATGTGCATCTGTTGTGCGACTTTCGATGGCATAAATCGGTCGGTATCCGGCCATCGATGTCTGGGCAGCCTTTGCGGCGAAGTCGTCCTCAGCTTTGGGAAGAAATCAGCAAGCAGGGAAGTTTGACGGAGGCATACCTCATGATAAGAGATGAATCGATAAGAGAGATGTTTTCAGAGTATGAGAAGGCATTCGCCGCCCTGGATGTTGGGGCAAATGCACGATTTTTCGCTGACTCCTTCATCTCAGCCGGCCCGCGCGGTGCCATTGCGCAAAGCAAGGCCGAGTTCTTTAAGCTCGCAGATCAGGCCGCCGCCTTCTACAGACGCGTTGGACAGACATCTGCCAGGATACTCTCGGCTGATGAAAGCCCAATCAGCAACGAATACTCGATGGTCAGGGTCCACTGGGGTGTGACATTTGAAAAGACAGGAGGTCGTTTGATCGAGTTCGATGTCACGTACTTTGTCAGCAAAGCCGGTCCCAGACCAGAGATCATCATGTTCATAGCGCACCAGGATGAGCAAAAAGCGATGCAGGATCTAGGTCTGACCGTCACCTGAAGCTATGCAGCCCGACCGTATTTCCCTCAGTGTCCATAATAAGAGCTATCCAGCCCATCTCGCCGATCCGAAACTTCGGCGCCACGATCTTTCCGCCGGCATTCTCCACCCTTCCTATGACCTCGTCGATTACCCCCTGGCAGCTAAGGTAAACGCGTGTGCCGTTGGGGCAAGGTTTATTTCCAGTGCCAGGCGGCACTATATCTCCGCCCACACCCTCTCTTCCGTCCATAGGAAAGAAGCCGAGTTTCTGTCCCAAGAAGGTGTCAACGCGGACTTCTCTGCCGAGGATATCCGAATAGAATCTGACGGCACGGTCGAAATCCTCTGTGGGGATGTCAAACCAGGTGATCGCATCCAAAATTGCATCTTTCATACCATCAGTATGCATTCACATGCTTATCATTCTTTTCCAGATCTGAGTTATTCATTTTTGATCGCCTCACCGAAAATCCCGCTAGGAAGTGCAGTCCCCTGGCAGGGATTCGGAGGGCTAAACGAATACGAGGATAAGCCCCGGCAGATGGATTTTCTTTTCGGATCTGGATTTTACCCATGTTTATCCCAATAGCCGGCTGCGAGATTTATCTTCCCAATCGCTTTTTGCAGCTGCACTCCAACCGGTCGCCCAATGGCTGTGCGATTGTGGAACTTCTCGGTGGTATGATATCACAAAAGATAGCCGTTCAATAGATTAATCATACCAATTAATACAATACGAGACCTATATATATCAAAGGTACAGCTTACCTTCAAAAGGCGACGATCATGCATCATCTGAAGAGAAAGACAATTCCTTTCACATCTATCGTAGGGCAGGACGATATGAAGTTCGCCCTGATCTTAAATGCCGTCAATCCCCGAATAGGCGGCGTCCTGATACGTGGGGACAAAGGCACCGCAAAATCGACCGCTGTGCGGGCTTTGGCCGACCTGCTGGAGAATATCGAGGTGGCTGAGGGATGCCCCTTCAACTGCGATCCCAATGATCTGCAGTCCATGTGCGACCTCTGCTGCGAGAGGTACGGCAGAGGCCAGATGAAGCCGATCGAGAGAATGACTCCGATGATCGACCTCCCACTGGGGGCCACCGAGGACCGGGTGGTCGGGTCCCTGAACGTCGAGCGGGCCATAAAGGAAGGGATCAAGGCCCTGGAGCCTGGCATCTTGGCGGCTGCAAATCGAGGGATCCTCTACATAGACGAGGTAAATCTGCTGGACGATCACGTGGCAGATGTGCTCCTCGATTCAGCAGCAATGGGCGTCAATATCGTTGAGCGGGAGGGCGTATCTGTGGCTCACCCATCCAGATTCATACTGGTTGGGACCATGAATCCGGAGGAAGGTGAGATCAGGCCCCAGCTCCTCGACAGGTTCGGGCTTCAGGTGAGCGTCGCAGGCATCGATGATGTGGAGCAGAGGATGCAGATCGCAAAGATTGCAGAGGTCTTCGACGCCGATCCCGACGGCTTTTCGGACGAATGCCGCCAGAGCCAGGAAGAGCTCAAGGACAGGATATCCCAGGCCAAGAGGATACTCAGGGATGTGAAGATGAGCGATGACCTGCTCCGTTTTATCGCCTCCACCTGCGTCGATCTGGGCGTCAAGACCCACCGCGCTGAGATCGTGATCACCAGGACAGCCAAGACCATAGCTGCCTTCGATGGGAGGACAGAGGTCGATTCAGCTGATGTGAAGAAGGCGATGGAGCTGGCGCTGGCTCACCGGATGAGGAGCAGGCCATTTGAGCCGCCGACATTGAACAGGGATCGTCTGGACAGGTCCATGGAGAAGAACCAGCACGAACATCAGCATGAACACGAACATCAGCACGAGCGACAGCAGAAAACAATCCCACAGCAGCAAAGATCCCAGCAGCGGGATAACGAGCAACAAGATCAAGGTCAGCACAATTCAGATCTCCAGCAGGACAGGGAATCGACCGGGGCGTCGTCAGCCTCCCAGGATCAGCTCTTCGAGATCGGCTCGCCCATAGATATTCGGTCAATCGAGATGCCCCGCAGGAGAGACCGGACTGTGCGGCGAAAGACCTGTGGCAGGAGGTTGAATACACTTGCACTGCGAAACCGGGGCAGGTACCTTCGCCACAGGCTGCCACGTGAAGGAAAGGACATAGCCATCGACGCCACAATCCGGGCAGCAGCGCCTTACCAGAAATCCAGAACCGGTCATTTTGCAATCAAGGTGAAGCGCGAGGACATCCGGGAGAAAGTTCGGGTGGCAAAGACCTCGGCGGTGGTGCTCTTCGTGGTAGATGCCAGCGGCTCCATGGGCGCCATGCAGAGGATGGAGAGCGCAAAAGGCGCAGTCCTCTCCATGCTGATGGATTCCTATCAGAAGCGAGACAAGATCGGGATGGTGGCATTCAAGGGCAAGGATGCCGAGCTCGTCCTGCCTCCCAGCTCAAGCGTGGACCTGGCCTTGAGCCGACTGCAGGAGCTTCCAACTGGGGGTAAGACCCCGCTCTCTGCCGGCCTGTCCAGGGGACTGCAGCTTTTGCAAGGAGAGATTCGACGGGACGATGAGACAAAGCCCATGATGGTTCTGATATCAGACGGCAGGGCTAACGTGGGGATGGAAGGTATCCCCCATAATGGCAGAAGGATCAAGGACGAGCTTGTGGAGATCTCTGAGAGAGCTAAGCAGCTTGGAGTGCATACCATCGTCATCGATACCGAGGTGGTGGGCGACTCCTTCATGGATATGAGACTTGGTTACTGCCGGGATATTGCCGAGGCTGCCGGAGGGAGGTACTATCCCATATCCGGTCTTAGCCCCGAGGCTCTGTGCAGCATTGTGGGCGGGGAAAAAGAGATCCTGTTGGAGAAGATCGGATGATCCTCTCCCTTAATCTCCGCTCATCTCTCGTAATCCTCGAAATGCACAGGAGCATGTGACTACTCCCCCGACTGAATTCGGGGGCATCTAGGTTGTATCCCAACCAAGGACTGTAATCCCAGTCGAAGGATGTTCTTAGCAGCGTTGAGATCTCTATCCAGAGTCAATCCGCATGTA
>Ga0116186_1005245_pt1 | contig 10276 bp, 8 predicted proteins | sample AD_JPNNA4_MetaG_FD_89806 | JGI IMG/M metagenome (GOLD analysis project Ga0116186, IMG submission 89806) | Active sludge microbial communities of municipal wastewater-treating anaerobic digesters from Japan - AD_JPNNA4_MetaG | ecosystem: Engineered > Bioreactor > Anaerobic > Digestate | place...
CAGGACCACCTCGACGCCTTCTTCGCGCAGCGAGCGGCAGGCCTGGGTACCGGCGTAGTCGAACTCGGCGGCCTGGCCGATGATGATGGGTCCGGAGCCGATGACCATGACTTTTTTAATGCTTTTATCGATCACAGGCAGCCCCCCTTCCCCATCAGGTCGATGAAGCGGTCAAACAGAAAGGCTGTATCGCGGGGCCCCGGAGAGGCCTCGGGATGGAACTGCACCGTGAACAGCGGCTTGCCGTGATAAACGACGCCCTCCACGGTTTTGTCGTTGACGTTGACGCAGCTGATTTCGGCGTTTTTCGGCAAGCCTTCGGCGCACACCATATAGCCGTGGTTCTGCGAGGTGATGAACGAGGTGTCGTCAGCGGTAAATTTGACGGGATGGTTCGCGCCGCGGTGCCCGTATTTCATTTTCACCGTTTTTCCGCCCGTCGCGAGAGCCATCAGCTGATGGCCTAGGCAGATGGCGAAAGTCGGGATGCCGGCGTCGTACAGTTTGCGGACCTCCCGGATGATATCCTTGCAGTCGGCCGGGTCGCCGGGACCGTTGCTGAGCATCAACCCGTCGTGGCCGCCCGCGAGGATATCCTGTGCCGAAGTGCCGCAAGGGTAAACCGTGACCCTGCAGCCTCTGCGCTCAAGCGATTTCGCGATATTGTATTTTGTTCCGCAGTCGAGCAAAGCGACGCTCGGGCCGGAATTGTCCGACCCGTAGAAGATAGGATGTTTTGTGCTGACGGACTCCACCAGCCCGGCTTGCGTAAATGCGGCGATAAGCCCGGCGCAGCGCGCCGGATCCGAGCAGTCGTCGGTAATCAGGCCGCGCATCGTACCGCTTTCACGCAGGCGTTTGACCACCGAGCGTGTGTCGATCCCGCTGATGCAGGGGATGCCGAACGCCTCGAGTACTTCTTCGAGCGGCTTTTCGTTCCTGAAGTTCGAAGGCGCCTGACAAAGTTCGTGGACGATAAAAGCCACGGGCTGGAGCCTTGCGGATTCGCAGTCTTCCATGCTGACGCCGTAGTTGCCGATCATCGGGTAGGTCATGACGATGCCCTGACCGGCGTAGGAGGGGTCGGTCAGCACTTCCAGGTAACCCGTCATGGAGGTATTAAAAACAACTTCGCAGGCAACCTCGCGAAACGCGCCGCAGGCGGTGCCTTCATAAACCGAACCGTCTTCAAGAACGAGATATGCCCGCATCCAACACCTTGCCTTTCCCCACGAGGCTTTCTAACCTAACATTATAGCATAAGCGGGCATTTTATAATTCCGAAATGTATTATTATTCATTTAATTGAAGACCGTCCGGCCCGTACAGCGGGAAGAATTCGCGCGCTTTCGCGCTGTCGGAACCGATCTGTTCCCTGAGCGCTCCCAGGGAGCGGAACTTCATCTCGGCGCGCAGATAACGAAGCAGCGCGACCTCGATACGCCGGCCGTAAAGTTCGCCGCTGAAATCGAGGATGTTCGTTTCGCTGCGCAGCTGTTTGCCGCCGAAGGTGGGCTGGACGCCGATATTGGTTACGGCAGCAAGCTGTTTCCCCTCGACGGTTACGCGGGAAAGGTAGACCCCGTGTTTCGGGATGCAGAAACCCTCGTCGAAAAGCTGGTTCATCGTCGGAGTACCCATATACCTCGCCAGCCGCCTGCCGTAGACGACCTCGAAATCATAGGAGAAGGGCCTCCCGAGCATCCGCGCGGCAAGCTCGGGCTCGCCGTTCTCCAGCGCTTTTCTGATACGGGTGGAACTCACCGGTTCACCGGCGTCCATCACGGTTTCCGCCAACGTGAAATCCAGGCCGCTTTCGCGGCAAAATGTTTCCATTAACGCGGCGTCTCCGGCGGCCGCGCGGCCGAAACGATAGCCTTCTCCGCAGGCAACCGCCGCGCACCGCAGGCGCTTGAGCAGGATTTCCCGGAAAAACCGCTCGGGTTCCCAGTCCTTGATTTCATCAAAAGCGACCGTTTCCGCCTTGATGCCGAGACTGGCCAGTTCGCGCTCCCGAAGCGTCGGCGTCATCAGTTCGCCGGGCGAAACCCCTGTCAAAACCTTCTGCGGATGGGTGTCAAAAAGCAATATGCGCGCCTCAAGGCCGCGGCTGCGGAAAGCCAGGGCGGCGGCGATGACCGCCCGGTGCCCTTTGTGAAGCCCGTCGAACGTGCCGAGGGCTATTGCCGTTTTTGTCTGCTTTGTCATGCGCTCACCCATACAATTGGAGTCTGTCTTCAACGAACCGGTTTTATCATGATATAAAAAGACCGGTTAACAGTAAAAAGCCAACTTGCGGCTGCCTCGTTGTTTCATATAACAGCGGGATCGGCTTTAATTTTGGTTTTGTCTGATTTTGCATATTCTATTCCGGCTTGTCTAGGCTTACTCTAGACGGATAAATTGCCCGTTCCTTCATAGTGGCCAGCATTTGTTCCGCAATACGTTCCCAACTATAGGTTTTCGCCTTTATGATTGCGTTTTTCGAAAAACGCAAGTATTGCTCTTCATTGGAACAAATTTTGTCGATTAACGCGGCCAGTTTCGTTTCATCGTCGCCGTCGACCAATTCGCCGTTGATGCCTGCGTCGATAATTTCCGGCATAGCGCAAATGTTTCTGCCAATGCAAGGCAGGCCGCAGCTCATCGCCTCAATAAACGCTATTCCGAAATAATCAAACCGTGAGGGCAAAACAAAAATGTCGCATTCATTCAACAAAGCGACCAGCCGAGCCTTATCCAAAAAACCGTGATTGATGACGTGGGAATTTCCGGACAGTTCTTTGTCATCGTTGAGCCCTGCGACGTGCAGAAAATATTCGGTAGAAGATTCGTTGTTCAGAACCTTCAGCGCCCGAATTATAATATCGACCCCTTTGCCGCGAAACGTCACGCCCACCACAACGATATTAAACCTTTTTTTTCCATGAATACTTTTCGGATGAAATAGATCCTTGATATCGATGCCGTGCCAGTTGGCCGCGGCATAAACCGTATGGGTCTTATCGGCATCGACGCCTGTCGCGCGGATCAGGTTCTCCCGCATCCAGCGGCTCATGCAGAAGATGCCGTCTGATTGCAGATACATATCCCGGCAGTATTCAGCCGCCCTTTTTACGACGTCCAAATCCTCCGCTTTGTATGGATAGGGAAGTTCTCCGGATTTTTCGTAAAAATCGAGGGCCATATCATGGGTGGAGTCGCTGTAAATATAACGGGCAGGCATAAGTTTTCCGGTGCGGTAGCCGCCCATTTCCAGTACCGCGTCATATTGATGATGCGCGCAATGTTTTTCAAGCAGGCGGGAATGAAGCGGATTTAATTCCGAAACGCCGTATTTTGACACTCTGGCTTTCTTTTTGAAAGAGGCTTTCCAATCGGTCGATTGAATATAATGGAGTCTTTGGTTAAAAAATGTGTAATAATCCGACAGATTGATACAGTCGATTTCGGCATCATCGAAGCGCTTTAACGCGGACCAGAGACTGAAAGGCGTCCCGGACCAAGAGCGCGGATTTCTCACATCGTATGGAGCGGCAATCCCCAATTTCAAAATCAATTCACTTCTTCTTCAAAAAGTTTGCTTTGCCGGGCAAAAAGATTACGATTGTTGTTATAAAAAGGTTTTTTCGCCTATGGACAGGCAATGCTTGATGAAGCGTTTGACGGCGGAAATCCGATCCGACCTCGCATTTGCGCGTTTTTTCCGGTTCAGATAACATTGAGCGGAACGGACGAACCCTTTTTTTTTGTAATTATTTTTGAAAGCGATCCGGGCTTTGCTGACCGGTACCGGCCCGGAAAGCTGAGAATTGCCCTGCACGGCTTCTTCAACGCTTCTCTGCTCTAAAAACAAACGGTCTGCGCAGCTTTCAATATACGACAGCCCTTTCGTCGTATTCGCCATAATTAAAGATACGCCGTCGGCTTGGTCATGCTGAAAGGCGACGTTTTTTCCGAGTCCCCAGAAATCGCCGATTGTGATATCGGACGCCCTGTTCTTTTGCGCGAACGGGCACCGGTAACAACTGTCTCTGTGATAAACGCCGCAGAAAAAACCGTTCAGGAATATATCGTCTTCGTATGAGTTGGAAAATACGGTTTTCCCTTCTTTAAACAATTGAAAAATATAATGCTGGGATACCCGAAAAGAAATACTGTCCGGCGGCGAAGGGAGCGAAGGCGTCAGATATTCGATATACTCGTCGATATATTTTTGGGACGGAACACCGTGGCAAACAAAATCGACCGCAACGAGGTTCTCGTCCTCGGAACCCACAAAACGGCGCAAAGCCCATACCTGGCAAGGGCTCCCGACAAAAAGAACAGGCTTGCCGTCATGCAAATGTTTTGCCGCCAAGGTGTAAGCGTCCCCGATATAACTTTGGAAATACTTTGAACCTTTAAAGCCTTTCAACTGCTCGGGCGTACCGGCGCAGTAATGTTTCAACTGAAGATGATCCGAAAATCCGGCGCCGAACACGTATCCGCCTTTTTCGATCATCTTTGAACTGAAGACCGATGCGGCGCCGCCGGAGGAACTGCTTTTTCTGTCGTCTTTGATTAAAGACCAGCCCGCAAATAATTTGATCGGGGGCGAAAAAGAAATCTTGTTGTTTGCGATGCAAGAATCCCGGCAAACCATGCATCGGATACACACCGACTCGTCGACAACAGGAGAAAGCGCTCCGTTAACGTCATACTTCATCTCGATGCATCGGGTCGGGCAGACATTATAGCAAAGGGAACAACCGCTGCACTTTTCCGCTTCGCAAATGATCATACTGACAGCTCCCGTTATACGCCTAACGACCGTTCCAAAAATCGAATGGCTTGCGCGCGTTTTTCGGCAATAATCTTTTGCGCGGGGACGAAATCCATATCGAAAAGCTTGTCGAGTATTTCGTCGGCATTGCTTTTCGATACGGCACGGTCAAGCAGGCCTGTCTGGGACAAAAAGGATTTTAAGCGCTCGTCAAGCATTCCGTTGAAAGCCAAAAAAGGTTTGTTGAACATGACCGAGAACAGAAGCCCGTGAAATGAACTGGTGATGACGAAGCGGGCGTTTTTGATCAGATTGACGAAATCTTGCGGTCCGCTGTCAAGTTTAAAAATATGACCGTCGTGGTCGCTGAACACTTCTTTGTCGCCATAGGCGCATACCGCCAGCACGATTTTCAGCCCCGTCTTTTCGGCGACCTTATTGGCAATCGCTACCATCTCCTGATTGCGGGTTCTTTCGGCGAGGGAATAATAAAAAATATAGTTATCCCCAGGCTGAAAAGGCGGCAGAATACGATCCCATTCCTCGGGTTTCAGCAACAGCGAAGGATCCGGCAGTACCGGGACATCCAGCCCGGTCAATTCACGGACAATAGTCGCGCTGTTATCGTCCCGGACGCAGACGCTGTCATATTGTTTGATGAACTCCGCTATTTCGGAGTGACTGTCGACGGAGATATATCTTGAACCGAAGGACGGCGCATAAGCGATTTTTTTGCCGCTTTTTACAAAAGGCAGAAAATAAGCGTTATCCGCATCACAGGGTTTGAAGTTCCAAATTTGGTCGCTGCCGCTGATATAAAAGTCAAAATCAAAATCCGCATCATACAATTCTTTCAGATCGGAATAGGTCCTTTTTGTCAGATGAAGCTGCTTTTCTATGAATGATTGGTATTTGGCATACGCCCGCATCCTTGCGGGGAGATTGTACAAGTATTTCCGGTCAAATCTGAGCGCGTAAAGCAACTTCTTGCCGGTCAATGGCGCGTAGTGGCGACTTTGTTCCGGTTTGCGGAAATCAATCACCCGGCAATCAAAACCAAGTTGCTCAATAACATTTTGCAGCGCGTAGACTTGAAGGGAAGAGCCGAAATTGTGCGCCGCATGAAACGTGATGATTCCGACTTTTTTCATAAGCGTGTCCCCAATCCGGAATGCTTCATTTGACCTTGAAAAGATACCGGCGGCATAAGATATGGGCGGGGGCGTATATTTTGTGCCGGACAAGCCAGTACACCAGCCAGTCGATCGACTTCGAACGGATGGAATCAATGTCGAAAACCCGGAAAGAACGCGCGATCATTTCGGATTCCGCGAGTTCCTTAATCGCTTTCCTCGGCTTAGGGTGACCGCCGTTGTATAAATTTTCGAGCAGCTGATAAAAAAGAACGGTAATATTGTATTTAGCTAAATCATAGAGATATTCGTCTTTCCTGTCGGCTAAAAAGGCCTCGCAAAGGCTCAATTTTTTTTCATATTGTATGGCTAAAGAACGGGCCAGCGCGGGTTTGTATTTGCGTCTCATTACGCTGTCCTGATGAATCCTGTATCTGTAAAAGGCGTCAGAAAGGATATAAACCGTTTCCGCGTTTAAGAAGCATTCCATGCAAAACAGCGTGTCTTCTCCGATCGTTATCCTGTCGTCAAACCGTATATGGTTGCCTTTTACGAGCGCCGCCGAATAAAGAAACCTCCAGATGAAACCGAAACATCCCGAGGAATGCATTTGCACGGCGCTGTCGATGATGTCCTGTTTCAGCAATATTTTTTCTTCCTCAAAATGGGAGGCGATCGTTTTTTCCTTCTCCATCAATTCACCGAACTTAACGAAACCAGAGCCGACGATATCCACCTTGTGTTCGGCGGCGGTTCGATAAAGCGCCTCGTACATCGTCACAGCAACGAGATCGTCGGCATCGACAAAACCGATATAGTCGCCTTTCGCGGCGTCGAGCCCCGCGTTCCGGGCGGCGCTGACGCCGCGGTTGCTTTGATGGATAACCTTGATTCTGTTGTCCGCCCGCGCGAAATCGTCCGCGATTTTTGCGCTCGAATCGTTGGAACCGTCGTCAACTAAAATAATCTCGATATCGGAAAGCGTCTGGGCTGCGACCGAACGGACGCATTCCTCCAGATAGCTCATTGCGTTGTAAAAAGGGATGATGATGCTGACCTTTGGATTCATTGAGCAACCCTCGCGGCAATCCGGTGACAATAAGGGGGCTGTATTCATACGGCGCGTTCATCAAACAACGATATCCGCAAACCGTTTTCCTCAGCGTGAATATGGCCGTTAATGATATCCATGAACAATATATCAAAAAAATATGCTTTGCGCATAGAGGGGAAAGTTCCCGGCTGCATTCAGCCTTTTTTATGCTGCTGTTTCATGCGCGCCTCTTTTGAAAGCACGGTTTTGCGAAGCCGCAGGCTTTTGGGCGTTACTTCGAGCAGCTCGTCGTCTTTGATAAACTCCATCGACTGCTCAAGGCTCAATTCGCTCGGCGGCGTCAGCCGCAGCGCGTCATCGCTGCCGGCCGCCCTGGTGTTGGTCAGATGTTTCTGCTTGCAGATATTGCATACGACATCCTCGTTCTTGGCGCTTTCGCCGACAATCATGCCCTCGTACACCTCGACACCGGGGCCGATGAAAAGCCGTCCTCTCTGCTGGGCGCTGAACAGCCCGTAGGCGGTGGACAGGCCGCCCTCGTGCACGACAATCGAACCGCGTTCGCGCGTCTGGATATCGCCTTTGTAGGTCTCATAGCCGAGGAAGAGCTGGTTCATGATGCCGTTGCCGTTGGTGTCGGTCAAGAACTCCGAACGGTAGCCGATCAGCCCTCTGGACGGAATCCTGAATTCGAGATGCGTGGAGCCCGCTTCTCTTGAACCCATGTTTTCGAGTTCACCTTTGCGCGGCCCCAGCTTTTGAATGACCGCGCCGACATACTGCTCGGGCACCTCGACGATCAGCAGTTCCATCGGTTCGAGAATATGGCCGTCGCGCTCTTTGAAGATGACTTTCGGCCGCGATACCTGGAACTCGTACCCCTGGCGCCGCATCGTCTCAATCAGAATCGACAAGTGCAGTTCGCCCCGTCCGGAAACTTTGAAGGTATCGGTCGTGCCGGTGAGTTCGACGCGCATACTGACGTTGGTTTGCACCTCTTTGAACAGGCGGTCGCGCAGGTTGCGGGAGGTGACGAACCTGCCCTCGCGCCCCGCGAAAGGGCTGTCGTTGACGATGAAATTCATCGCGATCGTGGGCTCGTCGATTTTGACAAAATCGAGGGGCTCGATCCTGGCCGGGTCGCAGAGCGTCTCGCCGATATTCAGGTCCTCGATGCCCGAAACGCACACGATGTCCCCTGCTGCCGCTTCATCCGCCTCGACGCGCTTGAGCCCGTCGAAAAGATAAAGCCGGGATATCCTGACGTTTTCAAAATCGCCGTCCCTTTTGCATAAAACCGCCGGAGCGCCCTTGCGCGCGACGCCGCGTTCGATGCGCCCGATACCGAGCCGGCCGACGTATTCGTCGTACTCCAAACTTGAAAAACGAAGCTGCAAAGGGCCTTCGGGGTCGCCGCCGGGCGCGTCGATGTTTTCGAGGATCGAATCAAGCAGCGGCCGCATGTCGCCGTTTTCCGCGTTGCTGTCGAGCGAGGCGAAACCGTCTCTGGCGCTGGCGTACACGACGGGGAAGTCCAGCTGGCTTTCATCGGCGCCCAGTTCGATAAACAAATCAAGAACCCCGTCGACCACCTCGTCCGGCCTCGCGCCCGGCCGGTCGATTTTGTTGATGACCACAATCGCTTTTTTTTGCAGATCCAGCGCCTTTTTGAGGACAAAGCGCGTCTGCGGCATACAGCCTTCGAAGGCGTCCACCAGCAGCAGTACGCCGTCGACCATCATCAGGATGCGCTCGACTTCGCCGCCGAAGTCGGCATGACCGGGGGTGTCGACGATGTTGATCTTCGTCCCGCGGTAATGAATAGCCGTATTTTTGGCGAGGATGGTGATGCCCCTCTCGCGCTCGAGGTCGTTGGAGTCCATGACCCGTTCGCGAACCTGTTCGTTTTCCCTGAAAATGCCGCTTTGTTTGAGCATTTCGTCGACGAGAGTCGTCTTACCGTGGTCGACATGCGCGATAATCGCGATATTCCTGATATCTGTTCTCAATGCCAAAACTTTCACCTGAATATAAAATTGTGCTTTATTCGACCGAAATCCCTTTTGCCGCCCTTTGCTGACGAAGTTCCTCGGTAATCACCTGCCGTTTTTTGCCCACGAGGTCATAAAAGAGCAGCGGTATGCTGCAAAGCAGCAGCAGAACCCCGGGAATAACGGACACGAGGGTGAACATGCCGCCCCGCTGGGCTGCCGACAGCGCCGTCGGGTCCGGGGTGAATGCGGTTCCTATGGTTGCGATATTCAAATCGACGATTTTATACATCAGCACGATAAAAGAGGTCGCGAAAGCGTTGCCGAGTTTGTTGACGAAAGACTGGCAGGCGGAACCGAGCCCGTTTTCGCGCCTGCCGGTTTTCCACTCCATATAATCCAGCGAATCGCCGATCATCGCCGAGGACAGCACGTTGATGGTCCCGGCGGGCACGCAGGCCAGCACAAGGAAGGGGACGCATGCCCAGAAACGATTGTAGCCCAAAAAATAAATCGCCATACTTGCAGCGAAACCGATCACGCAGGAAACGACGATAAGCTGCTTGTAGTTGAACTTTTTAATCAGTTTGGGCAGCAGCAGCATGGTGCCGAACATGCCGACCGCCGTCGCCACTGCGAAAATAAGGTTGACTTTGGATATGCTGGACTGGATAATCGGCTCTTTTTGGGCGTCGGTCAGGCCGGCAAGCGAGGGGCCGATATAGAACGAGTACCTGGCGACATGGATGGCGCCGACCTGATACATGTACCTGCCGCAGGAAAGCACGCCCATAAGCAGCACCAGCATCAGCGGCTTGTTGGAAAACAGCAGTTTCAAGGAGCCGGCTTCGCCCTTTTCAGGTTTTTTGCGCGGCACATTGACGCGTTCTTTGACATGGAAATAGGTGTTTGCAAAAAGGAGGTTGCCGATGATGGCCGCGAACAGGGCGATGACGGTGTACCTGGCTTTTTCAAGTTCCAGCCCGCTGAGCCCGGTTTTCGGCAGTATAAAACCCAATGCCATAAAAATAACGATCGGCAGCGCGGAACCGATCCCGTTTGTGGTTCTGGCTAGCGTAAAGATTCTTCCGCGTTCGGCGGGGTTGGCCGTCATGAGGATGGGCATACTCCAAAACGGCACGTCGGACATCGTGTAGGTCATGCCCCATAGTACGTAGGTGACCGCCGCGTACGCCATTTTTGAAGCCGGGGGAATATCCGGCGCGTAAAACAAGAGGAAGGTTAATATGGCAATCGGTATCGGTGTAATCAGCAGATAGGTTTTCATTTTCCCGTGCTTGGGGTTCAGGCGGTCCGCTATCATGCCCATCAG
>Ga0116186_1005255_pt1 | contig 10265 bp, 9 predicted proteins | sample AD_JPNNA4_MetaG_FD_89806 | JGI IMG/M metagenome (GOLD analysis project Ga0116186, IMG submission 89806) | Active sludge microbial communities of municipal wastewater-treating anaerobic digesters from Japan - AD_JPNNA4_MetaG | ecosystem: Engineered > Bioreactor > Anaerobic > Digestate | place...
ACCGTGGCGATCCCGGCCGAGGAGCCGCGGAGCGGACGCTACCAGATCGTCTCGGCCGTGGACCGGAAGGTGGAGCTCCGAGTTCGAGGGCAGGACGGGCGCACGGACCGGCTGGCGCTCGAGCTCGAGTCCGACCGCCGCGCCCGCTGGGCGGTCGGCAACGGCCGCTTCGTCGTCCTCGAGCGGGAGCGCTGACACCCGCCGCGCTGCCGCCGGCGCACGGCCGCTGTCAACGGAGGAGCGAGAGCGTGCGCTCGATGCGCGTCTCGACCCCTGGCGCCGGCAGCCGGACCTGGCGAGCGGCGGACTGGCTGCATGCGGCCACCGCCGGCGCGAGCGGCGGCGCGAAGGCGAGTTCGAGGAGGCTCCCGTCCGGCGCGACGACGAGGGAGACGCCGACCTCCGCGGTCACGTGGCCGTCCTCGACGGCGGGCGTGTGCCGCGCGAAGCAGCGCTGCACGGCCGCCGTCACTCCGTAGGCCGCCGCCTCGAGCTCGCCGGGTCGCGTCGGGGTCGCGCTCGGCACGGCCACGGCGGCGGCCTTGCGCGGCCCGGGCGCGCGGTGTGCGCCCGCCGGCGACGCCGTTGCGGACGCGTCGGTCGCGCCGTCGGGCGCCAGCGGCAGCCCCTGGAGCGAGAACGCCCGGCGCGTGGGGGCGGCGACGATCAGCCCTGGCCCTGGACCCCGATCCCCCACGGGGCGCACCACCACGGCGCCGCGCTCCACGGCCACCTCGACGCCGTCGGCTCGCCGCTCCACGCGAAAGATCGTCCCGTGCACGGCGATGCGGGTCCCGTCCACCTCGACCGCGAAGGCCTCCGGCGCCGCGCCGGGGGCGACCTCGGCGCGCAGCGATCCCGACACGAGCGCGACCGTCAGCCTCGGCCCCATCTCCAAGACCCGCGCGCGTCCGCCGGGCGCGAGCGTCCAGACCGCCCGGAGCCCGTGCGTGACCTCAAGCCCGCCCGGGGGGGCGGCGAGCGCGTCACCGACCGCGAGCGCCGCCCCGTCGACCCGGGCGACGCCCGGCGCCGCCGCGGCGAAGGGGGACGGGTCGGAGTCGTCGACGACCTCAGGGCTCACGGGACCCGCGCCCGGCGGCGCCGGCAGCGGGGCGCGCACCCGGGCGAGCCAGAGGCCCCCGAGGCCCACGACGATCGCGGCCGCGGCCAGCAGCGGCCAGCGAAGCCGCGGCGCGGCCGCGCGGGGCGGCGCCGCCAACCGCTGCTCCAGGGCAGTCTCCAGGCGCTCCCAGTCGATGACAGGCAGCGGCGCCTCGCGGAGCTCGCGCCTCACCTCCTCGAGCGCGCGGCGCGCGGCCGGGTCCGTCATCGCGCCTCCCCCCCGCCGTCGCCCGGCAGCCCCGGTTCGAGCTCGACCGCGAGCGCGGCCAGGGCCGGCTCCTCCGGGATCAGGGCCGCGAGCTCGCGCCGCGCGTAGAAGAGCCGCGTGCGCACCGTGAGCACGGAGGCGCCCACGATCTCGGCGATCTCGGCCGGGGCCACGCCCTCGAGCTCATGGAGCACCCACACGGTCCGCTTCTTCTCGCTCAGCCGATCCAGCAGCCGCCGCAGCGCGGCGAGCCGCGCGTTGCGGGCCGCGAGCTCGTCGGGGCGCAGCCCGTCCCCCGCGGCCGCGCGCGCGGCGTCCTCCGCACGCTCTACGAAGATGGGGCGGCTGCGCGCGGCGCGGCGGTGCATGAGCACCACGTTGACGGTCACCCGGTAAAGCCAGGTCGAGAACCTCGACTGGCCGCGGAAGTCCTTGAGGCTCCGGTGGACCTGGAAGAATACCTCCTGAACCACGTCCTCGAGCTCGGTGGCGCGTCCGAGCAGGCGCAAGGCGAGCCGCGCGACCTCGCCGCGGTGCACGCGGAAGAGCTCTCGGAACGCGGCGGCGTCACCATCGCGCGCGCGGGCGACGACCGAGGCCGGCACCTCGGGCGGCGCGCCGCGGCGCGCCGAAGGGCGGGCGGCCACGGGTGGTCCGCGCGCGTCCCGCACCACCAGGGGCAGAAGGTGCCGCGCGTCGTCCACGGTCGTGATTCTACCTCGCGACCAGGGCGGGGCCGCCGCGATCCAGGGCCAGGGCGGGGACGGCGCGAGCGCCAGCGGAGTCACGGACACCGCTCCGTTCGGTGCCCGCGTCCGCCCGGATCTTCAGAACAGGGCGCGGAGATCGACCGGCGGCTGCTGCTTCTGCTCGAGGAGCCGGTTGATGGCCCGGAGCAGGCGGGTCTTCTCCGGTCCGGTCACCGGCTTGCCGGCGGTCGCGTCCCGCAGCAGGCGCTCGTTGACGGGTCGGCCCGAGCGGGGGCGAGGCTTGGCCTCGCTGGGCGCCTCCTTCTTGGCGCCGCCCTCCACGCCCTTGGCGCGCCGCTGCGCGTGTTTGAGCAGGCGGTCCTCGGGGCGGAGCGCCTCGATGGCGCGGGACGCCACCAGCACGCGCCGCGGGTCGATCCCCTTCTCCTTCAAGAATTGCTCGAGCTTCGATGCCATGAGTCCTCGACGGACGGGACGCGCGGGGCTGGAGCCGCAGCCCAGAGCGCTCCCGTCGGAGCGGGTGCTCATAGCACAGTCGCGCCCGGTCGAGACGCTCCTGCCCGCGGCGCCGCCGTTGGCGGCCAGAGGGCGAGCCCCGTGGTGCCGGACCGCTCGGCCGGCCTCGCCTCCCGGAGCCCGGGCTCCGGGCCGCGCCCGCGACTTCCCGCTTGGCGCGGACCGCCCGCTCGCCTAGCCGATCGCCTGCGATGGGAACGGACCTCGCCCAGGGCGCGCTCCTCGAGGCGCGCGACGCCGTGCTGGCGCGGGCGCCGGGGGCCCGCGTAGGAGTGGTGCTCGGCTCCGGGCTCGGCGCCTTCGCCGACGAGCTCGAACAGCGGGTGCGGATCCCTTACGCCGAGATCCCGCACCTGCCGACCGCCCGCGTTCCCGGGCACGCGGGCAACCTCTGCCTCGGCGTCGCCGGCGGGGTTCGGGTCGCCTGCCTGCAGGGGCGCGTGCACCTGTACGAGGGGCACCCGCCGACGGCGGTCGTGCTCGGCGTGCGCCTGCTCGCGGAGCTCGGCTGTCGCGCGGTGCTCCTCACCAACGCCGCGGGGGGGATCCGCGAGGGGCTGGTCGCCGGCTCGTTCCTGGTGATCACCGACCACCTCAACCTCACGGGCCACAACCCGCTCGTCGGGCCGAACGATCCGGCCGGTCCCCGGTTCCCCGACCTGACGCGCGCCTACGATCCGGAGCTCGTCGCCGCCGCCGAGCGCGCGGCGACCGCCGTCGGGGTGCCGCTCGCTCGTGGCGTCTACGCCGCCATGCTCGGCCCGAGCTACGAGACGCCGGCGGAGATCCGGATGCTCCGGGCCCTCGGGGCCGACGCGGTGGGGATGAGCACGGTGCCCGAGGTCATCGCGTTGCGGCATCGCGGCGTGCGCGTGGGCGCCATGAGCTGCATCACCAACCTTGCCGCCGGGCTCGGCCCGGCCGGTCTCGATCACGCGGAGGTGGAGGCCACGGCGCTCGACGCGCGGGGCCGGTTCGTCGCGCTGCTGTCGCGGTGGGTGAGCGAGGTCGGGGCGCTGGTCGAGGGGCCATGAGCGCGCACCCCGCGGAGCGGCGGCGCTCGCTGGTCGTCCGCGGTGGGCTGGTGGTCACCTGTGATGCCCGCGACACGGTGCGGCGCGCGGACGTGCTCGTGCGCGACGGCCGCATCGCGGCCGTGGGGCGGGTGCCTGCGGCGCCGCAGCTCCCGACGCTCGATGCGCGGGGCGCCTTCGTCCTGCCCGGCCTCGTGATGGCGCACGTGCACCTCTGCCAGGCCCTGTTCCGCGGCGCCGCGGACGACCTGCCGCTGCTCCGCTGGCTGCGCGAGCGGATCTGGCCGCTCGAGGCCGCGCACGACGTCGCCTCGCTCCGCGCGAGCGCGGAGCTCGGCCTCGCGGAGCTCGTCCGCGCCGGGGTGACGACGGTCCTCGATCACGGGCCGGTGCACGATTACGAGGTCGTCCTCGAGGTGGCGCGGCGCGCGGGCGTGCGCCTATTCGGCGGCAAGGCGCTGATGGATCGCGGCGCCGGCGTGCCGCGCCGCCTGGTCGAGGCGACCGGGCGCGCGCTCGCCTCCGCGGAGCGCCTGGAGCGGAGCTGCCGCGCCGACGTCACCGGGCGGACGCGCTACGTCTGGGTGCCGCGGTTCGTGCTCTCCTGCTCGGAGGCGCTGGTGCGCGGGGCCGTCGAGCGCGCGGCGGAGACGGCCGCCCTCTTGCACACTCACGCCGCCGAGCACCGCGCGGAGCGGGCGGCGGTGCGCGCCGCCTTCGGCGCGAGCGACGTCGCGCTGCTGCGGCGCTGGGGGCTCCGGGGGCCCCGCGCCTCCATCGCGCACGGCGTGCAGCTCACCGCGGCCGAGCGCCGCCACCTCGCCGCCGACGGGACGGGGGTGGTGCACTGCCCGAGCGCCAACCTCAAGCTCGGCAGCGGCGTCGCCGACGTGGCGGCGCTGATCGCCGCCGGGGTCGTGGTGGGGCTCGGCCCCGACGGCGCCCCCTGCAACAACAACCTCGATCCCTGGGTCGAGCTCCGGCACGCCGCGCTCCTGGCGAGCCTCCGCGCCGGCCCCGGGGCGGTCCCCGCCCGGCGCGTGCTGCGGCTGGCGACCCTCGACGGCGCGCGCCTGCTCGGCCGCGAGCGCGACCTCGGGTCCGTCGAGCCGGGCAAGCTCGCCGACCTCGTCCTCGTCCGCCGAGGCCGACCCCACGCGGTTCCGGAGTTCGACCCCGTCGGCACCCTCGTCTACGCGACGCAGGCGCGGGATGTCACCCACGTCCTCGTCGGGGGTGAACTTTTGGTCAGGGACGGGGAGCTCGTCACCCTCGACGCGGAGCGGGCGGCGGCCCACGCCGGGGTCGAGGCCGCGCGGGTGGCGCGGCGCGCCGGCCTTTGAGACGCCCCACCGCGCGGCTATCTTGGACCCGGGCTCGCCATGTCGCGTCAGGATCTCGCGCTGCCGATCGTGCCGGGATCGCCGCCCGAGCTCGTGGTCTATGACCGGCCCCACCCTTGCCCGTACCTCGCGGACCGGCCGGCGCGCATGCCGCTCCGCCTGCCCGTGCGGAGGCTCCGTCGCGACGAGCTGGACCAGCGTCTCGCCGCCGGGGATCGCCGGCAGGGCATGCTCCTTTATCGCACGCGCTGCCCGTCCTGCGAGGCGTGCGTGCCGCTGCGCATCCCGGTCGCCCGCTTCGAGCCCACGCGCGGCCACCGGCGGACGCTCCGGCGCGGCGACGCCGCGCTGACCCTCACCGCCGGGCCGCCGGAGGTCGACCCCCGCCGCGTGGAGCTCTACCAGCTGCACAAGGCGGGGCGTGGCCTCGCCGACGGGCAGGCGCCGATCGACGCCGGGGCCTACGAGGATTTTCTCGTCAACACCTGCTGCGACACCTTCGAGCTGCGCTACGCGCTCGGCGGGACGCTGGTCGGGGTCGCCGTCACCGATCGCGCGCGGCGCTCCCTGTCGGCCGTGTACACGCATTACGACCCGGCGCTCGGGCGGCTGGGGCTTGGCACCTACTCGATCCTCAAGCAGATCGAGCTGTGTCGGAGCCTCGGGCTCGAGTACCTGTACCTCGGCCTCTTCATCGCCGAGTCGCCGGCCATGCGCTACAAGGCGCGCTTCCTGCCCCACGAACGGCGGCTCGGGGGCGCCTGGGTCCCGTTCGAGCGCGAGTGAGGGGGCCCGGGGCTACTCGAGCCCGCGGCCCTCGGCCTCCTCGATCCGCGCCAGCGCCGCGGCCAGCGCGTTCTTGGCGCCCTCGAGCGAGGCCCGGTCGGCCTCCCATTTCGCGCGGGCCTGGGCGACGCGTTGCTGCTGCGCCTCGAGCTCCTGCCGGATGGCGGCGATCTCCTCGCCCTTGGCGGCGACGAAGGCGTCGTGCTCGGTCCCCCGGCGAGCGACCTCGCCCTGGAGCTCCGCGATCCGGTGGTCGCGCTCCTCGACCGCGCGCCGCGCGGCGTCGCGCTCCTCGGTCCGCTCGCGCAGATCCGCCTCCAGCCCGGCGACGGCGCGGTCGCGCTCGTCGATCGCGCGCCGCGCGGCGTCGCGCTCCTCGGTCAGCGCGTCGCGCTCCGCCTGAATCGCGGCGATCCGCGCGTCGCGCTCCGCCTCGCCGCTCGCCTTGGCCTGCTCGAGGGCCGCGAGCTCGCTCCGCGCCCGATCGCGCTCTGCGGTGACCCGATCGCGCTCGGCGCCGAGCGCTGCTTCTCGCTCCGCCGCCTCCCGGGCGGCCTGCTCCTGTTCGGCGCGGAGCTTGCTGAGCGCGTCGTCGTGGGCGCGGTGCAGCGCGCCGAGCCGGGCGTCCAGATCGGAGCGCAGCTCCCGCTCGCGCTCCAGCAGCGCGCGTCGCTGGACCTCCGCCGCCTCGCTCTGGGCGCGCGCGACCGCGGCGGCCTCGGCCTCGGCGGCGGCGGCGCGCGCCGCCGCCACCGCGCGCTCGACGGCGGCCTCGCCGTCCGCCGCCGCCTTCGCCAGCGCCTCGGCGTGCGCGGCGGCCACGGCGGCCGCCTCGGCCGCGCGCCGCTCGAGCTCGGCGCCGTGGGCGGCGGTCGCCTCCTCGAGCTGCCGCGCTCGCGCCTCGAGATCGCCCTGGAGCTTCTCGGCCTTGCGCTTGAAGTCGTCGGCGCGCTTGGCGGCCTGCTCCTTGTCGGCGCGGAAGGCGTCCGACTGCCGCTGCAGCTCGGGGAGCTGCCTCTCCAGCTCCGCGATCCGATCGACCTGGTCCGCCTGGGCGCGCTCGAGCGCCAGGCTGCCGTCCCGCAGCGCGAGGATCTCCTTGTCGCGGTGGGTGATCTGGTCCCGCAGATCCAGGAGCTCCTTGTCCTTCTTGTTCAGCGCCTCCCTGAGATCGAGAAATTCCCGCGCCGAGCCCACCGGCTTGCCGGACGACGCCTGCTCGAGCTTCTTGCGCGCTTCCTCCGCCTGCTGCTGGGCGAGGGCGAGCTCCTGCTCCAGCCGCTCGACGCGCTCCGCGCGCGGCTCCAGGGTGGCGAGGGTCGCCCGCAGCCGCCCGAGCTCCGCCTCGAGGGACTCGGCGCGGGCATTCGCGGCCGCGTCGCGCCGCGCCGTCGCGAGCTCCGCCTCCAGGGCCGCGATGCGGGACGACGCGGCCCCGTCCATCGCGGGCTCCGCGGCGATCGCGTCCGCGGGCTCCCGCGGCGGCTCCGGGGCCGCCGCGTCCATCGCCGCCAGCGGTTCCACCGTGGGCGGCGCCGCGGTGGAGCCCGCAGGCGGGGCGGGCACCGACTCGATCCGCAGGTCGTCCTCGCTCACGGTTTCGGCGGCCGGGACCGCCGAGGCGGCGGCGAGCGCCGCGTCCTCGACGGGGGCGCCGCTCCGTCGCGGGGCCGGCGGGGGCCCCGCCGGCCCGGGCGCCGGGGGGGCCGGCGCCGCGTCGTCGATCAGCGCATCGAACGCCTGCTCCGCGAAATCCTCGACCTCGTTGTCGACCGCCGAATCGGCGTCGATGACCTCCGCCTCGTCGATCTCGATGTCGTCGAGGACGATGTCGTCCTCCGTCACGACGTCCGCCGCCCCGCCGAGCGGGACCAGGGCGTTGCAGTGCCGGAGGAGCTCGTCGAAGCCGATCGGCTTGTGGACGTAGTCCTCCGCGCGCGTGCGCAGCCGGCGGTGCTGCTCGAAGGTCTCCTCGTTGGAGTCCGTGCTCATGATGACGAGCGGGATGTCCTTGAGGGCCGGGTCGCGCTTGAGCTTGTTGCAGACCGAGAAGCCGTTCATGCGCGGCAGCTCGATGGCCAGCAGGATGAGGTCGGGGTGGTCCGACGCGGCGAGCTGGAGGCCGGCGTTGACGTCGTCGGTCACCGTGACCGTGCAACCGAGGCTCGTCAGCTCGTTGCGGAGCTCCCCGGCGAAGGCGGCATCGGCTTCGAAGATCAGGACCTTTTTCGACATCGTCACCTTCCGGCGCGCCACCTCGCGCAGTGACGGGCCAACCTCGCGCGGCTCGGGAGACGATAGCCGGGCACCGGCGCGACGGTCAAACTGCTGGGATCAGCGGCGCGGTGCCGCCGCGCACCCGCTTCCCGCTCGGGTGCGCGCCCGACGGCGCGGTGCGCGGACACGCCGCGCGTGGGGCCGCTCCTCAGAGGGGGGACGGCGCGCGACTCGCCTTCTCGACGTGCCCGCTGACCCCGAAGCGTCGGGCCAGCACCGCCACCACCTCGTTCAAGGAGAGGCCGCGCGAGCTCAGCCCGACGAGCAGGTGGAAGAACAGGTCCGCCGCCTCGCTGGCGACCCGGTCGTCGGACTCGTCCGCGAGGGCCCGCGCCACCTCGTCCGCCTCCTCGCGGAGCTTGTCGCCGATCCGCGCCGCGCCGCCATCGAGCAGGGTGCGCGTGTAACTTCGCACCGCGGTGCTCTGCTTGCGGGCCTCGATGAGGTGCTCGAGCTCGCCCAGGAACGGGCGGGCGGGGGCCGGTGAGGCGGGATCCTCCCCGGTCGAGTGGAACGCGGACTCCATCCCGTCGCCGCCGCCCTCGGCCGCGTCGACCAGGAGCAGGGTGGGGGCATCGTCTCCTTGGACGAACCGACCGCGGACCCTGAAGCTCCGCGCCCCGAGCTCGACCCGCGCGCCGGGATCCAAACGTTCGAACCCGCGCGTCCCCGCGGGAACGGCGCCGAGGAGGGTCCCGTCGAGGCGGTGCTGCACGAGAATCCACATGGCTTCTTCTACCTCGCGGGTGACCTTAAGGGACCCGCGGCGGGTTCGTCTACCGCTTCCGCGCTCCTCTCCGCTCCACGCGCGCCCCGCCGGCTCCGCGTGGGACGCCGCGGTTCCTCGCCCCGCTGCTGGCCGCCGGCCGCCCGCTACTTCTGCGCCACGTCGGTGCCCACCGTCACCACCACCGACCCCGGGTCGACCGCGGCGGCTGGCGCCCCCCCCACGCCGGTGGGCGCGACCGGCACGGTCGCGCGATACCGGCTCCAGGCGCGGGCGAGCAGGAACATCGCCAGCGACAGCACGCCGGCGTCGTCCAGCCAGCCCAGGGTCGGCACGAGATCAGGGACCAGGTCGAGCGGGACCAGGGCGTACACGAGCCCGAAGGCGGCCAGCACCTTGGCCCAGGTCGCCACGCGCGGATCGAGAATGAAGCGCAGCAGGTCCGGCGGTGCGGGAGAGAAGGGTCGGTGCTCCGTGGCGGGAGGGGTGGGGAGAAGCGCCGGGGAGGACGCTCCGCTGCCCCGCGAGTGGGGATGGGGCGGGGATGGGTGTGACACTCGTCCTCTCTAGGCCACGAAGCACCGACACCCACAATGTAAGGACGATGCCGCGGAGCGCCACCCCTCGGGCGCCGATCCCCGGGGCCGGCGACGGGTCCCAGGGTTGGAGGCTCGGGCCGACCGCCGGTTGGCAACGGGGAGGGCCGCGCGGGGGCGTCTCGCGGGGTTCGTCCGTCGCCCCGCGCGCGTCACTGGACCACGATGCGCTTGCTGACCGTGACGTGACTGCCAGCGAACGGCGGCACACTGGCTCGACGGAGCGTGGTCGCGATGCAGCCGCCGGTCGCGGTGCCGGCGAACGGCGGCCCGGCGACGTTCACGCTCGTGACGCGGCCCGACGGCGCGAAGGTGACCGTGACCGTGGCCGTCCCCGACGGGTCCGCGCCGCGGCGGCAGCTCGACGCTGCGGCCGCGGCCGTGGTGAGCGCGCTCGCCGCGGCGGCGCGGTCGAACGGGCCCCCCCCTGGCTCGGTCGCGGTGGCCGTGGCGGTGGCGCTGCGACCGCTCGCCGGGGCGTCGCGCCGATCGCGGTCGGTCGCGCCGGCCGCGGGGACGCTGGCCGGCGGAGCCTTCGCGCCGTCGGGCCCGTCGCGCCGCGGAGCGCTCACCGCCGGTCGCGCGCCGTCGCTGGCCCGCAGGATCTGCGTCGCGTCCGCCGGCGGCGCCGCCGCGGCCTCCTCGTCGCGGGGCTCCGGGGCCGTCGACACGGCGCCGGGCTCGCGCGAGTCAGCGTCGCCGGGCGCGGCCAGGCTCGGCAAGGGGGCGGCGCTCCGGGGCTCGCCAGCGGGCCTCGCCGCGTCGCTCGCCCCGCCGCGCTGGCTCCTCAGCAGCAGGCCGCCCGCGACCAGCGCCAACCCGGCAGCGGCGCCGAGGGCGAGCCAGCCCGGGCGAAAGCCCCGCACGCCGCGGCCCGTGTCCCCGCTGGCGGCGCCGTCCGCGACCGGGCCCGGGCCCGGGGCCTCGTCGAGCGTGACGTCGA
>Ga0116186_1005266_pt1 | contig 10247 bp, 11 predicted proteins | sample AD_JPNNA4_MetaG_FD_89806 | JGI IMG/M metagenome (GOLD analysis project Ga0116186, IMG submission 89806) | Active sludge microbial communities of municipal wastewater-treating anaerobic digesters from Japan - AD_JPNNA4_MetaG | ecosystem: Engineered > Bioreactor > Anaerobic > Digestate | place...
ACTCATCTTCGAGACCTATTTGATAGAACTAAATTTCAAAATGACAAAGAACGTTTTAGGCTTAATGAGCCAAATTTGTTTAATTTTTAATAACGTCCCGATTTTAATGGGACACTAGTGATCGTATCTATTTTATTAAGCGAAATGATGTACGACCTGTGCACCCTGATAAATTCATTTGGAGGCAGCTTTTCTTCCAATACCCGCAGGCTTACATGCGATAAAATTGGCTTGGCATCTGAAGTATGGATTTTTACATAATCGTTATAACCCTCAAAGAAGAGTATTTCGTTCAATTTCAATTTTAGGATTTTATAATCCGTTTTTATAAAAAGGTTTTGTTGGGTTTGAATATTGTTGGCCAAGGCATTGCTTTCAATCTGGGCGGTTCCGGCCAAATGGATAGAAGCTTTGTTGGTAGCTTTGAGCAAACGCTCGAACGAAAAGGGTTTTATCAGATAATCAATGGCATCGGCATTAAAAGCTTCAGATGCAAGCCTTTCATCGTTGGAAATAAACACCACCATTGGTTTTGATTTCATGCAGTTGACAAACTGAATGCCATTGAGGTTTTCGGTCATTTCAATACTGGCAAAAACTAAATCGATGTCATTGGAGTTCAAATATTTGAAAGCATCAAAAGGGTTGGAAAAAGTATTTTTCAACTCAATGTAAGGGATCATTTTCAGGCTTTCAGAAAGGGCAAACAGGGCTGTATCATCTGGCTCTACGGCAATACACCTAAGTAAAATATTTTCGTTTTTCATCAATGCGTTTTTGGATTTTCAAAAAAATAGACGCACAAAAGAAATGATTTATTGCATCCGATGTTGAGCTTTTAACACTTTTTAGCTTAAAAATCAACTATATAACAGTTGTTAAGAAATGGGTAGAGTAGAGTTGCCTATTTATATTTACAAAAGGGCAATATTTAGTAAACCTTACAGGTTTACTAAACCTGTAAGGTTTCTGGGGTGTAATCCCCCAACCTTCTAATTAACAAACAGCTATCATAGGTTATTTGATACTAATGTTCCCCCAAGCGTCTATCATTGATTGGCTTACATTAACCTGAGGGGTTTGTTCTTTGTCGTTCAGAAGCACGGATTGCAGGCTAACATTCTTTTTCAGGTAAGCCGACAACTCTGAATAGTTTACATTTCCTTGTGTTTCTTTGAGTTTCTTGAGCAAGAAATATGTAAAGAAGCCATGTTCTTTGGCTTTGTAGGGTAATGAAGATTGTTCCCCAGAGCTGGCCGAGAACACAATTATATTGCCATTGTTAACAGCTTCTTTGGCCTTTACTTTCACGCCACGAGCAGCCAGTAAGCCTTGGTTACGGGCCCCTCCCGAGAAACAGGCATCAATAAACACGGTAATTCTTTTTGAAGGAAACTCAGTAAGCTTGTCATACATATCTTTTAGTTTAATGCCGTCAGCTGCATTTTTGCCACTCACATCAACCGGCATCAAATAAGGTTCTTTGGTAACCTCGTCAGGCAAACCGTGTCCTGCATAATATACAAAAACCTCGGCTTCACCATCTGTGTTTTTGATTATCAGGTTGAGCTTTGATATGCCCTGTTTCATTTGGCCTGTAGTGGCATCTAACATGAAAATGACTTGGTTTTCAGGTATCCCCAGTACTTTTATGGCATATTCCTTAAAAGCACTGGCATCATTACGGGCAAAGTCAACATTAATCTCGGTATTTAAGTCAATTTGACGAGAGCTATAGTCTTCGTTGCCAATTATCAGGGCATATCTGTTTTCTTTCTCTTTGCCAACCTCTGGTATATCTATATCTACATCAGATTTTCTTTCAAAAACATATTTGCCCTCTTTTGTTCCGGCATTGACATATACTACTTCTTTTTTTACCACAGTATCAGTTTTGACAATGGTTTTTCCTTTTTCATTGAGCTTTACCGAAACATTTTTTGTGAAAGTCTTGGTAGAAGCGCCCACCAGAAGGTCAAAAATACCCGGGGTAATATATATAGCATCCAGATAAACCGGCAGGTAATCTTTCTTAGCATAGTCCCTGAATTCGCCATCATAGTAGTTTTCTTTTTTCAAAACATACACTATTTCATTTTTTTTGTTTATAAAACCTTCGGGTTGTCGTCTTTTTACTTTTATGGTACATGGTGTTGTTTTTCGTGTATCTACGCCATTTACAAATAAACTGGCCCCGGCTGGCTCAGAGTTTATGTACACTTTTTGGTTTCGACCGTAAAATATTGCTGCACAGTTACTTACTAAAAATGGAAGGGCGATAAAAATAGCATATTTGAAAAGCTTCATTGGTATTTTTTTTTTTGGTTTATTCGGCTTGCTTATTGACTATTACAAAATTCAAAAACTGTACTCTCCTTTTATCAGGGCTGATGCTGTATATCCATGAAAGTACATTTTTGAAAGACATTTTTCCCCTAAAGGGGATATTTTCTTTTATGTAAACAAAAACCAGGTAATTGAACTCGCGAGGTAATTTTGTTTCCATGTAATAAGCATCTATGGCATTGTTTAAAGGAAATGTATAGGCCTGGTCGGCAGTAAACTGAAAATCAGTTTTGTCGTTAACTGGCGAATTGGCTTTTTCAAAATAAGGGTATAACAATGAAATTTCATTTTCGGTAAAGTTGAAAATTTTCAGATAACCGTTTGAATAAGGCTTAAAAGTGAATCTGACAGGGTCATTGTTTTCATAATATTCTTTTACCCCTTCTACATCAAAGAGGAAAGCAGGGTCAGCTTTTTTTTCGTAAATAATCACATCGGCCGAAATAGTTACACTGTATTTTGTATTTCCAAACTCGTCAATAGATTTATTTTCCTGGATAACACTATCGTTGAGAATAGCTCCGTCAAGTTCTACGGTAAGTATAGAATTGAGGTCCTGTTTAAAGTCGCTTCCTTTTTGGTTGGTAGATACCACTTCTGAAGAAGCGATATTTTCAGTAACGCCGGCTTTGCGCAGTGCATTAAGTTTTGCCTCGGTAACAGCTTTATTGTAAGCAGTTTTTTCGCTAATGTCTGATTTGGCAGGCAGCGTGTATTGGCCAACAGCTTGTTTTATTCTGACAATTTTCTGGGCTTTCAATGGGATAAAGGCCATGAAAATAAGAAGCAGAAAGCTGTACGTTAATCTATTCATTTGTCAAAGTGTTTTGATAACAAGGAAGCCAAAATTATAAATAATCTGACAGATGTAAAAGTTGAAAATACAGGATGTTAAAAACTTATGTTGTGTTGAAATACTTAAGCTACTTTATAATCTTTTTGCTCAGGCTTGCCTGATATGTTGTATTGTTGTATTTTGGCTTAAAAATTAAAACCATGATAAAGACCTTTATTTATTCAATTGTTTTGATATGCATTTCGATATCTCTAAGCGGACAATCGGCTACAGGTATTGCTACATATTATGATGACAAGTTTGATGGCCACAATACTGCCAGTGGTGAAGTATTTGACCAGAATAAACTTACTGCGGCACATCGAAATTTACCATTTGGCACTAAACTAAAAGTTACCAACCTTGAGAATAGCAAAAGTGTTATTGTTCGGGTCAATGACCGTGGGCCTTTTGTTGATAGCCGGCTTATTGATTTGTCCAGATCTGCTGCAGAAATGCTTGACTTTGTTGTAGCAGGCATGGCCAGGGTTAGGATTGATGTTGTGCCTGCTGAAGATGTAACAGTTTCTTCTGAGCCTAATTCATCGGTAAAATATAAAGTGGATGACAAAAGGGTTGATTTTCCTGGCGAATATTACGAACTGGATATTAAATACAGCCATCCGTCTGGTTTTGCTGTGCAGGTGGGTAGTTTTACCGAGCTGGCCAATTTGCTGCGTATGGCACAAGAGCTCAGAAAAATTCATGGCCGCAACCTGATTGTTCAGGTTACTGATGTTGATGGGAAAAAAGTGCACCGCTTGTTAGTATCTGGCTTTGATAGCAGGGCTGCTGCTGAGAGCGAGGCAAGCAGGCTGAAAAATGATTTTCGCGATTGTTTTGTGGTTGAGTTAAAGTAATTATTTCTGCCAGACAATAGTATTAATAACTTAATTAATGTTGTTTAGTTAAGGTGCTGACAGGTTCTGCGAACGTTGTCAGGTTAGATGTGAAACTAACCCGACAGCGTCTTTCAGGCTTGTCGGCGTTTTTTTAATATTTAAAACGACATTGAATTACTTATAATTCTCGTTGCGGGGTTCAACCCTGGTAAAACCTTTTGGCAGTTTTGATTGTATGGTAAGGGTTTCCTTACTGAAGGGATGTTCAATAGTCAGCCAGTAGGCATGAAGGCGAAGGCGGCGTTTGAAACCGTCAGGCTTACCGTATTTGGTGTCGCCTACTATTGGAAATCCAATACCTGAAAGATGTACACGTATTTGATGTTTACGTCCTGTTTCAATACTTACTTCTACAAGTGAATATTTACCAATGGTCTGTTGCAGGCGAAAGTGAGTAACAGCCAGTTTACCTTCTTCTCCGGGCTTACATTCGTAAACCATTTGCAATGCCCCTTCGCGAAGGTATGAGCGTATAGTTCCTTGTTCTGGCTGTATATTGCCTTCTACCAGGGCAAGATATTTTTTATCGTTTTTATGCCAGTTGTCTTTGATAATTTCCATGGCTGCCCGGGATTTGGCAAATATTAGCACCCCTGAAGCCTCTTTGTCAAGGCGGTGAACCAAAAATACCTTGTTTGCGCCCTTTTCGGCTTTAATTAATGATGATATCAGCCTGAATATACATGGTTGGTTGTCGGTGGCTACGGTTGCTATTCCGGCTGGTTTGTCAATGGCAATGATATGCTGGTCTTCATAAAGAATATCGAAAGGTATGGATTTACTGGTGCTTGAGCCATCGGTAACCTGTACAAGGTCCCCTTCGCGTAGCTTATGAGCGTATAGCCCTGCTGGATGGTCATTTACCATAACCCGTCCATTCTCAATCCATTTTTTTAGTTTTGTTTTAGAGGTTTGTGGATATTCACTACCCAGAAAGTCAATTAATGTGCATGGTTGCTTTACCGTATGTTTTTGCATATTCTATTTTTATTCATTTTTCTGTTGAGTGGCCGAAGTAGCTGCCAGTATTGCTGTTGACCATGCTATTTGCAGGTTATACCCGCCGGTATCGGCATCAAGGTCAATAATTTCACCTGCAAAATAAAGGTTTTCTATCAATTTTGACTGCATGGTCTTTGGGTCAATTTCTTTTGTACTTATGCCACCTGCAGTAATTATTGCTTCGGTAAATGGGCGATAACCAGTGATTTCAAATTCGAAGTTTTTAAGCAAATGAATAATTGCTTGTCTTTCTTTAGCGCTAATTTGGCTGCAAGGTTTGAATGGTTCTATTCCCAGCCGGTTAATGAAAAATGAAATTAATTGCTGAGGAAGCAGCTCTTTGAAAGCTATTCCAATGGGTTTGCGGCCTAAAGTATTGAAATCACGAAGAAGCCGGGCTTCAAGTTGTGCTTCGTCCAGTGCTGGTTTGAGATCAATGTTAATGCTTATTTTATTAGCTTTATTTTGTAGCTTTTCTACTACAAACCTACTCAAACTCAGTATTATTGGGCCATCGAGCCCAAAAGTTTCAAACAACATTTCGCCAAAGAGCGATTGCTGTTTTTTGTTGTTGAGTAATACTGTGGCTGTTACATTTCTGAGGTTGAGCCCTTCTAGTTCCTTTACATTTTTGTCAGATACTTCAAGGGCTACAAGCGATGGCAGAGGCTTTACAATGGTGTGCCCAAGTTCTCCGGCTATTTTGTAACCATCGCCAGATGAACCTGTAGCCGGATATGAGCAACCTCCGGTACAAAGTATGACTCTGTCTGAAATAACTGTTTTTGTTTGATTGCTGTGGATATAATCAATACCAGTAGCCTTTTTATTTGCAGTATTAACCTGAGTAACCCGGGCTCCTTGAATAATCTGAACATTATATCGCTTAACGTATTTTACCAAGGCATCTACAACATCGCGGGCTGAGTTACTTTTAGGAAATACCCGCCCTCCACGTTCAATTACTGTTGGAACTCCAAATTTATTGAGTAAATCGATAATGTCTGATGCAAAAAATACGTTGAAAGCCTGACGCACAAAATCTGGGTTAGGATAAATATGTTCCAGAAATGCTTCAATAGGGGCAATATTGGTTATGTTACATCGGCCTTTGCCTGTTATCAGCAGTTTTCGGCCTGGCCTTTCCATTTTTTCAATAATCAGCACCTTTGCCCCCAACTCTGCAGCTCTGCCAGCTGCCAATAAGCCTGCGGCACCTCCACCAATTACTATAATATCATACTTTTCCATTATTGGCCCGAATTGAATTGTGGTTCTTGCTTATTTATAAGGTTTATCAATGCTTTAACTTTTGTAATACATTCATCATATTCGTTTTCAGGAATAGATTGTGCTGTAATGCCACTTCCTGCAGGGATTGAAAGATGTTTATTTGTGCTATTATATAAAATACTGCGGATGACAACATTGAAGTCGAAATTCATATCAGGGTCAATATATCCAATAGCTCCTGAATATAAACCGCGATTGAATGCTTCAAATTCGTCAGAATACTTCACAGCATTGAATTTAGGAGCACCTGTCATAGAACCCATTGGGAATACTGCGTTTATAATATCATTGAAAGATGTTTCATCCTTTACATTACATGAAATGGTGCTTATAAGTTGATGCACATGCTCAAAGGAGTAGCATTGGCACAACTCATCAACTTTTACACTTTTTTTTTCTGCAAATACAGCCATGTCGTTTCGTACCAAATCTGTTATCATAATGTTTTCAGCACGTTCTTTATCATTTGCCAATAATTCTTCTTTTATCTCGCCATCTTTGGTAGGATTATCAGCACGAGCGGCTGTTCCTTTAATAGGTTGAGAGATTATTTTCTTACCATTTTTCTGGATAAACCTTTCGGGCGAGGCCGAAATACAAAACTTGTCTTTCTGCTTGTAGAATGCGCTAAATGGGGCAGGAGATATTTGTGTAAGCTCTAAATATAAGTTGTATGGGTCAATACAAGCGTTTGTAGCATGAAAATCTATACAATAATTGAGCTCGTAAACATTGCCTCGTGCTATGTGTTTTTGCAATTGATGTATGACGTTTATGTATTCTGATTTTTTTATAAAATCAATCTCTATATGAGAATATGTTTCTTTTTTTTTTATTAAAGTAATAGAGGTAAGAGTGTCTATAACGTACTTTAATTGATTTATTTCTGTTTCTGGAGAGTATTGCAATTCAACTTCCCTTCCGCAAAGTTTTATCAAAAATCGGGGTTTGAAAAAGTAAAAATTTTGAAACCCAATATGATTAATATTATCATTAATGGTATATCCTATGGTTTGATTTTTATAATTATATGATATATGGCCTAAAATCCAATTTTTATTTATGCTTTCAATAAATGATAAATCGCTGTATTGCGCTGAATGCGAATAGTCTTCGACGCTTCCAATTCCGGCAAGCATGTCAAAACGTCCAAAAGGGAAAAAATTTTTTTTGTCCGGGCAAGAATCTAAGAGCAGAAAAGTTTCATATTTCTCAGCTAATTCAATAAGTTTAGCCCTAAAAGTATATATTTGGTCAATGTTGAATTTTATTACTTTTTGCATGGTACAAAAATAGGATGTTTTTGTAATTTCGCAGCGAAAGCTACATTGTTAATTACTTTTCAAAATATGCAATAGTCAAAAATTCAATGTGTTGCAGTGACGATTTGTATAAAAATGAAATTCGCAAAAAGAAAAACTTGTTTATTTCACTTTTATTCAATTACTTTGCACTCCGTTTTCAAAAATAATTATAAAAAAGAACAACAATGTCGAAGATTTGTCAAATAACAGGAAAAACCTCGATGATAGGCAATAACGTTTCACACTCGAAACGCAGAACTAAAAGATCTTTTGATATCAATTTATTTACAAAGAAGTTTTACCTTGAAGAAGAAAAACGTTGGATCGTGCTTAGGGTTTCAGCTGCCGGAATGAGGGTTATCAACAAGAATGGGCTTAAAGCTGCTTTAGATTCAGCTGTAGAAAAAGGTATTATCTTAAGTTATTAATATTATTAAAGCATATAAGCAATGGCTAAAAAAGGTAACAGAATACAAGTGATTTTGGAATGTACCGAGCACAAAGAGAGCGGAATGCCTGGCACTTCAAGGTACATTACTACCAAAAACAAGAAGAATACTCCTGAAAGATTGGAGCTCAAAAAGTACAACCCTATTTTAAAGAAAGTAACAGTTCACAAAGAAATAAAATAAGAAGACTATGGCAAAGAAAGTAGTTGCAACACTGAAAACCGGCCTTGGGAAGAACTTTACCAGGGTTATCAAAATGGTAAAAAATCCTGCTACCGGATCTTATGGTTTCAAGGAAGATGTTATGCACAACGAAGAAATTAAGGATTATCTTGCAAAATAATTTGCGGTAAGACTTTATAAATAATCGCTTACAAAAAGGCTTTCTTATACAAGAGAGCTTTTTTTGTATCATGTCGTTTAGGTTTTTCTTCATCATTGATTTTAACAATATTAGTACATTTGTGTTTTGAAAAAAATAGTTGATTATGGGGCTTTTTGGGACTAAAAAAAATAATGATACGCTGAGTTCGGGCTTAAATGCTACCCGACAAAGCTTACTTTCAAAACTATCAAGGGCTATTGTTGGAAAATCAAAGGTTGATGACGAAGTCTTAGATAATCTTGAAGAAGTGCTTATTTCTTCTGATGTTGGAGTAGAAACAACCATCAGGGTTATTGAAAGAATAGAAAAGCGTGTAGCTAAGGATAAATTTGTGGGCATTAGCGAGTTAGATACTATTATGAAAGAAGAAATAGCCTCACTTCTTTCGGATAACCAAAACGATGTTGCTGATAATTTCTTTGAGTCTGAACTTCCCAAACCTTATGTAATACTTGTTGTTGGTGTTAATGGTGTTGGAAAAACTACAACCATTGGTAAGCTGGCCAATAGGTTTAAAAAAGCCGGGAAAACTGTTATTTTGGGTGCTGCTGATACATTTAGGGCTGCCGCGGTTGACCAGTTGACTATCTGGTCTGAAAGAGTAGGAGTGGAGATTGTAAAACAGGGAATGGGAGCAGATCCGGCCTCTGTTGCTTATGATACTGTTGCAGCTGCAATTGCCCGTAATGTTGATGTAGCAATAATTGATACTGCCGGCCGTTTGCACAATAAGGTTAACCTCATGAACGAGCTTACCAAGATAAAGAACGTTATGCGAAAGTTATGCCCGGATGCACCGCACGAAGTGTTGCTGATATTGGATGCTTCTACCGGGCAAAATGCTTTTGAACAGGCCAAACAATTTACTTCGGCTACAGAAGTTAATGCTTTGGCTGTAACTAAGCTTGATGGAACTGCTAAAGGTGGTGTTGTGCTTGGTATTTGTGAACACTTTAAAGTGCCTGTAAAATATATCGGTGTTGGTGAAAAAATTGATGATTTGCAACTCTTTGATAAAGTGGAGTTTGTTGAAAGGCTTTTTGATAAAAAAGGTTAAAACAAGGTGATTAATTTACTTCATAATATTACTCAAACAGCCATGAAGGCTGGTAGGAGACCTGGCGTTATCAAATACAAAAAATACACCGGCTATAGTGCGGCGCGTCACTATCGCGACTTGCTTACGCAAGCAAAACATGAGATAAAAAACAGCATTTTGATTGTATTTGGCATTTTATCTGCCGGCTTTGGATTGGAAGGTTTTCTTATCCCCAATTCTTTTATTGATGGTGGCGTAACAGGGATTTCGTTGTTGTTTTCCAAAATAACCAACTTACCTCTTTCTCTTTTTCTTATCATTATTAACATCCCGTTTGTTATAGTTGGGTATTATCAGATTGGAAAGCAATTTGCGTTTAAATCGGCAGCTGCCATCGTTGGGCTTTCGGTATGCGTTATTTTTGTCCATTATCCGGTCATTACCTCCGATAAACTTTTGATTTCGGTTTTTGGCGGCTTCTTTCTTGGGGCTGGTATAGGTTTGGCTATCAGAGGCGGGGGGGTTCTTGATGGCACTGAAATATTATCGTTGTATTTGAGTAAAAAAATTGGGCTGTCTATAGGGGACATAATTCTGATAATTAACATTTTGATATTTAGTGTTGCAGCTTATTTATTGGGTATTGAATCGGCTTTGTATTCTGTACTTATTTATTTGAGCGCTTCAAAAAC
>Ga0116186_1005275_pt1 | contig 10238 bp, 8 predicted proteins | sample AD_JPNNA4_MetaG_FD_89806 | JGI IMG/M metagenome (GOLD analysis project Ga0116186, IMG submission 89806) | Active sludge microbial communities of municipal wastewater-treating anaerobic digesters from Japan - AD_JPNNA4_MetaG | ecosystem: Engineered > Bioreactor > Anaerobic > Digestate | place...
TCTAAGAAGAAAAATGACCCTCAGAATCGTGAAGCCATAAGAGTATTCATAGATACAGGATTAATAACCTCCCGTATAAACAAAACACTCGCTTCTAGAATAGGCTTCTTTGAGGCAATTAAGTACTTCTATTCTCTTCCCATTCCAAAAAAATTCGAAAGCTTCCAAGATGCTCAAGAATACATAGATTCCAACCAGTCCACCATTATAGGTCACCCAGACATACTTAGGGTAGCCAAAATTGTGGAAGAAGGCATTATCAAAATAAGACCAGTAATATGTGTACACACCAAAATAGCTAGCGAAGAAAAAGAAATAGAGATGGTAGTAACAGAAGATACCACATATAATGTAGTAATAGGAAGAAACGAACTTAAAGGATACTTAATAGATACATCTAAGACATTTACATAGTATGAAAAAATACGAACAATATTTAAAAGAAGCAGGAAATGTACATTTGGCTTACTATCTAGAAGCTGCAGATGAGCTCGGTATAGAATATGAGATTGTTGTGCGTAGCCTACTTGCTAGATTTACATACCAGGGAAAACATTGGTTCATAATCAACACCGTTACTCCACTAACTCCCTCCCCAGGAACCACCATAGCAAAAAGAAAATACCTGACAAACCTTGTACTTAGTAGAGCAGATATAGACGTACCTAGACAACAAGCTCTTGGCAGTGCTATAGATGCCATCAAATTCTTTAATAAATACAAAAATATCGTCATTAAACCATCACAACAGCTAGGAGGCATTGGTATCACCATGCTTCCAGAAACAGAAGAGCAGGTAATTGAAGCATATGAGAGTGCATTCCAAAAAAGCAATGCCAAAGGAGCAGTAAAAGTGCTAGGCGAAGAATTCATAAAAGGAGAAAATTACAGATTCCTAGTAGTTGGTGATCAAGTCGTAGGAATAGTATGGAGAAGAGCACCAACAGTTATTGGCAATAGTAAAAACACTATAAGAGAACTAATCGATATTAAAAACAAAGAACGCCGAATGCTTGTTCTTAAGCCAATTCCAATAGATACAGAAGTAGAGATAAGACTACGAAACCAAGAACTTACCCTTGATTCCATTCCAGAGGAAGGCAAAGAGATTGTTCTTAGATATAACTGCAACCTAACCACTGGTGGGACTACAGAAGAATGTTCTTCCATCGTCGACCCATACTACAAACAACTTGCAATCTCAGCAATCAAAGAACTTGGTCTTGAATTTGGTGGCGTAGATATCATTGCACAGGATATTACAAAACAAGATAAGTGTGGCATTAACGAAATAAACTACAACCCAGGTCTTAGATTACATTACAAGGTAAATAAAGGCCAAATTGTGAGAGTCGCAATCCCCATAATGGAATACATCAGAGACAAATATATAAATTTAGTCAAATAAATATGGTAAAAGTATTACAAGGATTAAATCTAGAAAACAAAACCTCTGTAATAGAGATTAATGCAATTAAAACAGACAACCTTGAAAAACTTCTCCAATTAATACACTCCTTCCACCCAATATTCCTGGAAGAATACAAATACGAAGAAAATACACTTAAAATCTACTCTAACCTACCATTTCTCTGGGAAGAATTAGGTAAAGTACTAGAACAGGATTTACCATACAACAAAACATTAGAGCAATGCCTAGAAATTATTAAGCTCCGAGTCTCCTCTATGTCCACCATACCCCTACTCTTTGCAGCACACAAGCTTGGCTACGAAACAACTCCAACGATGACAAAGAATGAATCATTAACATACACACCCTCTTTTAACCGACACTACACAGTAGGATGTGGAAAAGGTTCTGAGATTATCTACTCCATATCCTCTTCAAAAGATTCTAAGATTGCAAAAGAGATCCAAAGAGATAAATGGTCAAGCAATCTTGTCATTGAAAAATTAGGACTACCCCTTCCAGCTTGGGAAATCATAGATTCATTTACCGAGATAGAAGAAATCTGGAAACGCTTTGACAAACCAGTAGTTATTAAACCAACTGGTCTAACTGGAGGCAGTGGTGTTTGCATAGGAATTAAAACGATTGAAGAAGCAAAAGAAGCATATAAATATGCCAAACAAGTGATAGATGCCAAAATCAGAAAAGATTGGCAAACCAAAGTAATGATACAAGAACAGGTAAGCGGGGAAGATTACAGGCTTTTAGTTATAGATGGCCATTTAGAAGTAGTCACAAAGAGAATCCCTGCATTTGTAATTGGAAATGGTAAAGACACAATAACAAAGCTCATAGAAGATACAAACAAAGACCCAAGAAGAGATACAACAAGTCCAGCACACACATTAAAACCAATTGAAATTGACCAACCACTAAGAGCATATCTTAAAGAACAAAATCTTGAACTAGATTCAATCCCTGACAAAGATCAAAAAATCCCTGTTAGAAAAGTTGCAAGCATGAGCCAAGGAGGTATAACCGAAGACTTCACAGATAAAGTCGGCCCAGAGATTAAAAGCATTGTAGAGAGCATCGCCTCTTCTATCCATGCCTTTGCATTAGGTGTAGATGTAATGTGCAAAGATATTTCAAAACCTCTTACTAAAGATAATGGGGCTATCTTGGAAATTAACACTATGCCGGAAGCATATCTTAATCTCTTCCCAGTAATTGGCCCAGATAGAGGATATGTTGCAGATACATATATTAAAAAGCTCCTCACAAACAACAAAACAAAGAAAATTGTAGTCATAGGTCATTCTTCCTACGATATCCCCACTACATTAAAACAGAAAACACTTCTTTCTTCCTACCTTCGAGACGAAGATACAGTAGGAGAATACAAAGATGGTGAGATAAGAATAAATTCTTTAACATTAAATAAAGGATTGACAAAAAGACAGGGTATGGAATCACTTAAACTCAACGCATCTTTAGATGCAATCATAATTCACCACAGAAATTGGGAGGAAGTGAAAAAAGATGGTCTAGGATTAAATAAAATAGACCTACTAATGATAGAATCTTCCCTAAAGGAGAATTCGGAATACATGAAGATAATAAAAAAATACAAACGAAAAGGATTAATATCTAAAATAAAAATATTCCAATAATGAAATATCTAGTCATAGATAAAAGACCAAGGATTAAAAACATAGAAATACCCACTGCTTCTTCTCGAATATTGGAGGAGTTAAAAAAGAAAGATATACCAGCAGATTTTGTTTACAATGATGAAATAGAGATCCTTTTCATGGATGGTTCCACACAAATCAAGGCTAAGGGAATAGATGTAAAGGAGTACACACACATTATTTTCAGAGGTCATGCACTTCATAACGATAAGCAGTATGCACTCAAAAGATACATAATAGACTACATTGAGCAACATAACAGTGACAACCCAGAAAAAAAAGTGCTCATACAAAATTCCAAAGCAATTAAAAAATTACCATATTACAATAAGATAGCCATTTCTTTGCTATGTTCACAATATAACCTCCCCTATTTTCAGACATATTACAGAACAGATGGTAAATATCTAGAACCAAGAGATATGTTAAAAGAGTATCCTCTAATCATCAAGGAGTATGCTGGTATTAATAGAATTGAGATAATAGACGGGGAAGAGAAAATTAAAAAGAATGTTTTCAAATTAGAAAAAGATGAAGATTTTGAACAGGATGGATTGAAAGAACAGGATTTAAGTAATTTCTTTTTACAGGAATTCTCTAGTACCGCAGAGGATTACAGAATATTTGTTAAATTAGGAAAGGTTATTGGTGGATGGAAAAGAACAGCATCAAAAGGATTTATGACAGTAAATAAGGGGATATACGAGACATATAATGAACCAAATGAACAGATGAGAGAGATAGCAGAGAAGATGGCAAATATACTAGAGGCTGATTTTATGGCTGTGGATTTTATGTATATGAATGGTAAACCATGTATACAGGAAATAAGCTTACATCCAGGGTTTAAAGCCTACGAGACAAAGATAAAGGGAGAGCATATTAATATAGCTGAAGCTATAATTGATGCATTCTCAGATTAAATTCCAGCCTTTCTAAATATATCTATCCAGTCATTCTTACTTGGAATCTTACTTGCTTTAGGTATTAACCCATCCTCTACCCATTCACATTGTTTAAAACTAATTTTTCCAGAATATAATTTCTGATACAAAGTTGGATCCTCTTCTAATTTCTTCATAACTTTTCTAAATCCTCTGAAATAAACAACATCCTTTGCATAGATACCAGGATATGAAGTATCTGACAAACCCCTCTTCACCCTATATGCGATATCAAAAGCCCCTAGTTTAGAGAAATTACCTAAAAGAACATTGTAAAGCTGCCTAAATGACAACTCCTCTCCTACATATATAGCCCATGTTAGACCAGCTTTGTTCCTGAGTGATTTTTCTGGCAAAAGTCCCATATTATTCTCATTCCATGAAGCCAAACCCTCCTCTACATCCAAATAACTAGCAAGATTTGGTTTACTTATTGCCTCAAACCCACTTTTAAGACCATAATACGAACGAAGAGCATGTGTACCTACCTCATGTACCAAAGTCTTCCTAAGTTGGAACTTACTTTTACTAATATTCCCATCAACAAGAACTTCCTTTCTCTTGACCCCTACCTTCACTCCGTTTTTGGCAATATTTAAAGACTTGTTTACAGACCAACCCTCCAAACCCAATTCTTTAAATACAACATCAAAGACAGAAACTATACTGTCATACCCTAACATCTCTGAATCTCTCTCTTTATTCTCTTTTGCCAAATTATATCTTCCATACCTACCTCGCAACACCCTCGCTGAATTTCTAAAAAGTTTGGCAGAAGGTTTACCATATCTAGCAACAGATATATCTGTTACTGCCTCATTATTTCCTACTGCATGCATAAGGTCACTCGCTTCTCTCTTGGAATCTATGAGGTCTATGTAAAAATTGGAAATCCTTGGATCTACATCCGAAATCTCTTTTACTGATGCAAGATCTTTGAAAATCTCCTCGTTTTTATTTTTGACTATTCTGTATTGAAATTGCGGTTCATATGTATCCGAATCGAAAAACTTTTTCTTCTCTGAATTCAAGTTGGTAGGAGTAAATACTAAAGCAATGGGAATTTTTAACTCTCCCAAAAGCCTTGTAACTTCTTCTACCTTCATAGTTTTCTTGGCTTTTCGAAGAAACATGTTCATAGTTAATATTTACATAAATGGAAATAAAAAGGAACTATCTTCTGAATTCTCTGTTAAAGGTAAACTTTCTGTCACCTGCTGCAAGAAGTTCGAGTGCTATACCAGTACCTTTGGCTACACAAAATGCTGGATCATCTGCTACATGAGATGGAACACCTGTAGCTTTAGTGAAAAGTCTATCTAAATTTCGCAACATTGCTGTACCACCACTCATTACCATACCTCTATCTATGATGTCTGCAGAAAGCTCTGGAGGAGTTTTCTCTAGAACAGATTGAATACTCTTTATGATGCTTCGCAGAGGTCTCTCTACCGCTTTGGCTATATCGTTTGAATCTATGACTATGGACTTTGGCATACCAGCACCAATATCTCTTCCTCTTACTTCCATTTCTTTTGGATCTTTTACTTCAAGAGCGGAACCAATCTTAATTTTTACTCTTTCTGCTGTCTGTTCTCCAATTAACAGACCTTTCTTCTTTCTCATATACATTATGATTGCCTCATTTATGGCATCTCCTGCTACTCTTAGAGATTCATACTCTACAATTCCATCTAAAGATATTACCGCCACCTCTGTTGTTCCACCACCCATATTTATAATCATATTGCCAGAAGATGTATGAATTGGAAGCTCTGCACCAAGTGCAGCAAGTAGTGGCTCTGGCATAAGGGTTATTTCTTTAGCTCCGACAGCATTTGCAGCCTTAAGTACTGCTCTTTCCTCCACAGAGGTAATTCCAGCAGGTACACTTATTACTACATCTGGTTTAAAGAATCTAGCTTTACCAAGTGCTTTGTCAAAGAAAAATCTAAGTAATGCTTCAGTTACTCTGGAATCTGCTATAACTCCATTTCGAAGTGGTCTTTTTGCAACTATATTCTCAGGAGTTTTTCCAATCATTTCTTTTGCTTCGTTACCAACAGCTACCACTGTAAATTTATTTACATCTATGGCTACAACAGTTGGTTCAACAAAAACTATTCCCTCTCCTTGGACAAAAACTACTGAATTTGCTGTACCTAAATCTATACCTAATTTCTTTCCAAACATAACAAAATTTCACTATAAGTTATCTATTATCAAATCCCAATTCCATTGCCTCTTTCATTTGCTCTACAATATCTTTTGCTATTACCTGAACTTTTTTACTACCATCCAAAGCTTTAGCCAAAAGCTCATCCTTCATTCCCTCAGCTTCAACCCTTCTCTCTCTAATTGGTTTGAGATATTCATTCATAACTTCAAACAATCTCTCCTTAACCTCTACATCCTTTATTTCTCCCTTTCTGTACAAATCCTTCATTTCTTCTACCTCTTCTTTGTTGCTGTTAAAAAGATCATGGTACATGAATGCAACATTCCCCTCTATTTTACCCGGATCTGTTGCATGAACCCTTGCAGGATCTGTATATACCTGAAAAACCTTCTTTCGTAATTCCTCTTCACTATCACTTAGAAATATACAATTATTTAAACTTTTTCCCATTTTTGAATTGCCGTCTATTCCCGGGACATTTACCTCTGTTCCAAACAATGCCTCTGGCTCATGAAGAAGTTTAACGCCATATGTGTTATTGAATTTTCTAGCCAAAACCCTACTATCCTCTATTATTGGGGCCTGGTCCTTACCAACTGGAACAAGATCTGCATTAACACAGAAGATATCTGCTGCTTGGTGAACTGGATATATAAAAAAACCCAAAGGAGTAGAATTCTCTAAACCCTTCTGGGCAATCTCAGTTTTTATTGTTGGATTATGTTGTACCTGTTGAACAGTAGCAAAATTAGATATGTACATAAATATCTCATGGATAGCTGGTACTTCACTTTGTATAAATACTGTAGCCTTATTAAAATCTATGCCCGCAGCATAATAATCACAAAGTAATTCCTGAATATTCTCTTTGACCTTCTTTGGATTGTCAAAATTATCTGTAAGAGCCTGCACATTTGCAACAATTACATACTCGTCATATTCATCCTGTAATCTCACCCTGTTTCGTAAAGACCCCATTAAATGACCAATGTGTAATTTACCTGTTGGTCTATCCCCTGTTAAAATTCTTTTCTTGTCATTCATAATCTTAATTCTAACAAAATTATCTTGTATTATGCTATACTTTTCGAAATGTCAAAAGAACATATAATATTAAAAAATAAAATACTCCCTGCTCTGCTTCCCATTCTTACCTCCATCATTATATTACTAGGAGCTACAATAATCTATCTTTATTCAAGCGGATATAGAATAGATATTCTCAAAAAAGAAATTAACATAACGGGAGTCATAACTGTACAAAGCGATCACTCTGCCACGGACATGTTTGTTAATGGTGAGAAGATCGGTAGAGCACCAAGAAGTCATGTACTAAAGGTTGGAGAATATGATATTTCACTCAAGAAAGAAGGCTATAAAGATTGGAATAAGAAAGTAAAAGTGCTGGAAGGAAAATCTACACCGATATTCCCATATTTGGTTTATGACAAAATAATAAGCAAAGAGAAATGGAAATCTGAAGGATTGATTGAAAAGCTATGGACAAGTGACACTAGAAATGACCTACTATTTTTGCAGAAGGATTCTAACACCTCTTTCTCCCTATGGAAGTATGCTATTAATCCTTCACTTTGGGATTTTTCTACGAATCCTTCTAAAATTCTTACTCTAGATACCAGCAAAATCTCCCTCTCTATCTCCCCAGATGGACAACAGGCACTCTTGGTAATGACAGATCCAAAGTCTCCTCTTTACTATTTACTTAATACACAACAGCCAAACACTCTACAAAGCTCAAACCAACTTCCCTTTGGTAACTACTCCAAATATACAATGTCCTGGAGTAAAGATGGCAAGTATATACTTCTTGACTCTCCCAAAGAACTCCTGTCATACAATCTTTCTAGCCAGACATTTACAACAATCCTAAAGAAAGATGCTGAAACAAAATATGTTTGGGATACAGATACACAAGGTTTCTTCTACTTAATAACAGAAATTCAAAATGATGAATTAGAAGATATCTACACCTACACTCTTACACAGAAGTCCCTCGCAGGAAACAACAACAAGACAATAATTGACAGAATATACTTCCAGCAAACAGATGAATATATCAAAGAATACAGAAAGTCTGCAACCACACTACAGGAGTTCTCCAATTCTCCCGAAAGCATACAAACAGCTGGAGAAGTGATAGATTTAGATGTAAATGTAAACGGAAAAGGCATGTATATATCAACCTCACTAGCATCTTACTGGTACTTCATGGATACATCAAAATTTATGACTATTTCACCATATCCAACAGAGATAATCTCCTACTCTCCAGATATTTACAAACTAGGAGTTAAAGACACTACGGGATACAAGATATTTACATTCTATAAAGAGGAAGGAGACCATACAATAGATCTTGGTGCTAAATCATTAAATAACATTAATACAAACTTCTTCTGGCTATCTAACTCCTCTTACATTTATCTTAAAGAAAACAATTCTATATACATCGCAGATATAGACGGTGAGAATAAATATCAACTTCTAGAATCTGAGAATGTACTCGAATACATCGTTAATAACTCAAGAGAAATACTTGTTACATTTGAGAAAGATAGTACAGGAAAATTAGTAATCATTGAAAACAAATTTCACTAAGATACGCATCCGGCCGGAATCGAACCGACAACCTACGCGTTAGGAGTGCGTTGCTCTGTCCTTTTGAGCTACGGATGCATGTATAAATATACCACATTTACCAAAGCAATTTAATCAGCTATAGGATAATAGATATTATCATTTAATGATATAATAAAGGTTGCAATGAAACAGGAATATATAAAAATAAAAGGAGCAAGAGAGAATAATCTTAAGAATATATCAGTAGATATACCTAAAAACAAGCTAGTCGTATTTACCGGTGTATCTGGAAGTGGTAAGTCTACTCTTGCATTTGACACTCTCTACGCAGAAGGTCAAAGATGATATGTTGAATCTCTCTCTTCCTATGCTAGGCAGTTTCTAGGAGTAATGAAAAAGCCAGATGTAGATTCAATCACAGGTCTTTCTCCAGCAATATCCATAGACCAAAAAACAACAGGAACAAACCCTCGCTCAACTGTTGGAACTATCACAGAGATATATAATCACCTCCGATTACTCTATGGACATATAGGACAACCCCACTGTCCAAAGTGTGGTTCTCCAATTCAATCACAAACCATTCAACAAATAACAAATAAAGTGATCAAAGAGATCTCTAACACCTCAGAGGTTACACAGATTGTTTCACCCATCATTAAAAACAGAAAAGGTGAATTTACTGCTCTTTTAAACAAACTCCTTTCAAAAGGGTTCTTAAGAGTCATTATCGATGGAAATACATATCTTCTTGACGATATTGAGGATATAAAACTAGAGGAAAACAATAAACATACAATAGATTTGGTAATAGATAGAATAGATTCAACCAAATTGGATAAGAAAAGACTCACAGATGCTATAGAGTTAGCAATTACACAGTCAAATGGTGAAGTAAAAGTGCTACTAAAAGACAAAGAACTCTTTTTCTCAGAGAACAACACATGTCCAAAATGCGAAATATCCTACCCAAAGATTACCCCAGCATCCTTTTCATTCAATGCACCAGAAGGAGCATGCCCAAAGTGTGCGGGATTGGGTGTTTTGAAAGAGATAGATATCAATTTGATATACAATCCTGTCTTAACAATACTAGAGGGTGGCATTTTCCCCTGGAGTAACAGAACTAGCAAAGACTCATGGATATTGCGAATATTAAGGGAAATCGCTAAAGAACATGGCTTTAACCTCACCACACCCATTGGAAAATATCCTAAGGAGATTTTTGATCTAATTTTCTATGGGAATGGCACAAAAGAGGCATACACAATCGAATACACAAATAGATTCGGTAGAACTAGACTCTATGAAGCTAAATACGAGGGAGTCATCCCAGAATTAGAGAGGAGATACAGAGAAACATCCTCAGATTATGCTCGTTTTGAAACAGAGAAGTACATGAGAGAGAA
>Ga0116186_1005313_pt1 | contig 10195 bp, 5 predicted proteins | sample AD_JPNNA4_MetaG_FD_89806 | JGI IMG/M metagenome (GOLD analysis project Ga0116186, IMG submission 89806) | Active sludge microbial communities of municipal wastewater-treating anaerobic digesters from Japan - AD_JPNNA4_MetaG | ecosystem: Engineered > Bioreactor > Anaerobic > Digestate | place...
CTGGTTGAACGTCTCTAATGGATAGGCCCCGGCAATGAGCTGGTCGTTGATGAAAAAGCTGGGCGTGCTGTTCACGCCGCGGTTCAGGCCAAGCTCCTGATTGGCGGCGATAGCGTCGGCGTAGCGATCTTCGTCCAGGCACGCGCCGAACGCGGTCGCGTCCAGCCCTAACTCGGCCGCGAAGGCGCGAAAGGCGTCGGCCGCGCCCTCGTTAGTCCAGGTGTCAGCCGCGGCGAAAAGCCGGTCGTGCATGGCCCAATAGGCCGCCGCGCCCGCTTCGCCGGCGCAACGGGCGGCATTCGCCGCCGGCTCAGCGTAAGGGTGGATGCTACTGAGAGGGAAGTCGTAGAAGATGAAAACGGCATCGCCCGCGACCACCTGGTTGGCCAGGAGACTGGGCAGCGTCTCCTCGCTGAACTGGCCGCAGTACGGGCACTGGAAGTCGGAGAAGACCTCCATCTTCACCGGCGCGTCAAGACGACCGCGATAGGGCTGCCCCTCGGGGGTGAAGCCGACGGGCAGGCCGTTGGCGTCCGTCTCCGTCGCCTCTGCCAGGGTCTCGGTGGCAACCGGGACGACTGCGGTCGATCCGGCTGGGCCGGTAGCCGGGGGCGTCAGGCCCATGAAGGGGATGGCGCTGGTCGATTCGTCCTCGCCACCCGGAGCGCAGGCCACCAGCGCCAGTAGCAAAGCGATCAGCGCGAGCAACCGAAAGAGATGCTTGTTGGGTTGAGTCATCAGATGTGTTCCACGACGCCACGCGCCGGCAGAGCCAGGGTGGACGGCGTCCGCGATCGGATGGCTCAAGTATATCCCCGCCTGTCCTATGCGGGCCAGCCTGGGGACGACTCTTAATAAATCATCATCGGTCGCCTTCGTCGCGGAACTGTGCTAGACTAACCTATTGAGCTTTTCACGGCCTAGCGCCGGCAAAACGAAACCCGAAAAGGAAACAATCTGCTGATGCGAAAGCTGCTTTTCCTCTTGCTGCTGGCGGGCCTGATGGTTGGTTGCCGGCAGGATGACCCAACAGACGTTACGCCCACGGGGGGCACGCCGGGGCCATCGCCAGTCGAAGCGGGCACGCCCGTGGCCGAGGCGACGGCCGCTCCCACCGACACGCCCGCGCCCACTCCGACCCTCACGCCCACACCCCGGCCGCCCAAAGACCTGGTCGTCTGCGTGGGGGCCGAGCCGGCCGACCTCTATCTCTATGGCGATAACTCCTCGGCGGCCACGGCCGTGCGCCACGCCCTCTACGAGTCGCCCATCACCTCGCTCGGCTACGAATACCAGCCATTGGCGCTGGAAAAGCTGCCCAGCCTGGCCGGTGGCGAGGCGCGCAGGCAGACGGTAGAGGCCACCGAGGGCGACCTCGTCGTCACCGCCAGCGGCGAGTTGGCCCCACTGGGCCAGGGGACGACGGTCATGGACGCCAACGGCCAGGCAGTCACCTATGACGGCCAGCCAATCCCCATGATCCAGCTGGTCGTCGAATACACCTTCCGACCGCTGGTCTGGTCCGACGGCACGCCCGTCACCGCCGAGGACTCCGTCTACAGTTTCCGCCTGGCCGCTGACCGTTCCGCGCCGCGGGCCGACGTGCCTTCGCGCTACACGGCCGCCTATGAGGCCGTCGATGAGCACACCGTCCGCTGGACAGGCCTGCCCGGCTATCACGACCCGACCTTCATGACCCACGTCTGGACGCCCTTGCCAGAGCACCAACTGGGCGAGTTCGACCCGGCTGAGTTGCCAGCGCTCGACGAGGCCGCCCGCCAACCGCTGAGCTACGGCGCGTTCGTCGTCGAGAGCTGGACGCCGGGCGAGGCTATCCGTCTGGTGCCCAACCCATACTATGACCGCGCCGCCGAGGGGCTGCCCAATCTGACCTCGCTGACCTTCCGCTTCCTGACGCCGGAGCCGGGCAGCCTGCCGCAGGGGTACGAGGATTGCCACATCCTGACCAGCGATCTACTGCCGTTCGACACGCTGGCAGCGGTGGACGCCGCCGCGGCCGGGGGCGAGCTAGTTGAGCATGTGACCACGACCGGCGTCATCGAACAAATCATTTTCGGCATCGACCACTCGGGCGCGTTCGCCGAGACACACGTGCCCTGGTTCGCGGATACGCGCGTGCGCCAGGCCGTCACCCAGTGCATCGACCGGCAGGCGCTGGTCGATGAGTTCACCGGCGGCCGGGCTGAAGTCATGGACACCTTTGTGCCCAACGACCACGCTCTCCACCCCGACGACCTGCCGCAGTGGTCGTATGACCCGCCCGCGGCCAACGCCCTGCTAGACGAGGCGGGCCTGTTCGACAACAACGGCGATGGCGTCCGCGAGGCGCTGGGCGCAACAACGCCTTTCTCGGTGACGCTGGGCACAGTCGCCGGCGACCCGCTGCGCCAGCAGCTCAACGAGCGCGTGCGCGACGACCTGGCCGAGTGCGGCATCCAGGTCAACCCGTACACCCTGGAGGCGGGAGCCTGGTTTGCCTCGGGACCGTCGGGGGCTGTCTTCGGACGCAAATTCGACCTGGCCCAGTTCGCCTGGCTCAGCCGCATCCCGCCCGACTGCGGCATGTACCTGACGGCCAACATTCCCGGCTCGGTCGAACTAGGCTACAACGGCTGGGAAGGCGTCAACGTCTCCGGCTGGTCAAACGAGGCCTTTGACGCCGCCTGTGGGCAGGCGCTGGGGCTGCTGCCGGGCGAGGAGGGCTATGCCGAGGCCCATCAGGAGGCCATGCGCCTCTTCGCCGCCGAATTGCCGGCCGTGCCTCTGTTTGCCCGGCTGCGCCTGGCGGCGACGACGCCCAACGTGCTCAACTTCCGTCTCGACCCGACACAACCGTCGGAGTTGTGGAACGCCTATGAATTGGACATGACGGTGGGAGGCTCGTAGACGTGGATAGCGCTGAGCGCGGCAAACGGTTTCTGATCGTCGGGCTGGGCAACCCCGGCCGGAACCACGCCTTCAACCGCCACAACGTCGGCTTCATGGCCATCGACCGGCTGGCTCTGGCCCAGGGCATCGACATGCGCCGCGTCCAAAGTAAAGCCATCGTCGGCAGCGGCCGGCTGGCCGAGGGCGCGGTCGTTCTGGCCAAGCCGCAGACCTTCATGAACCTTAGCGGCGAGGCCGTCGGTGCGCTGGCCGGCTTCTACCGCATTCCGCCCAGCGCCGTGCTGGTGGTCTACGACGAGTTAGACATCCCCTTCGGTGTCATCCGGCTGCGCGAGAAGGGCGGCGCGGGCGGCCACAACGGCATGCGCTCCATCATCCAGCACCTGGGCAACGACTTCCCGCGGCTGCGGCTGGGCATTGGCCGGCCGCCGGGGCGCATGGACCCGGCCGCCTACGTCCTGCAAGACTTCGGTCGCGACGAACTGCCGCTGGTCAGTGAGATGCTGGCCACAGCCGGCCAGGCCATCACGTCGTTCGTCCGCGACGGCATTGACCTGACTATGTCGCGCTTCAATGGGCCGGTGAACGGCCCTGCAGAGGAACAGGGATGAACGTATCCGGACTGCTCGACCTGTTCGACCAGATTCCCGCCTTTGCCCAACTTGTCGGGGCACTGGGCGACGCCGAAGGCCAGCCGCTGCTGCCGCTGGACCTGCCGCGCGGGGCGCGCGCGCCTGTCGTCGCCCAGATCCACCGGCAGTTGAGCGCGCCGGCCCGCGCGCCCATTCTGCTGCTCTGCGGCCGAGTCGATACGGCCACGCTGTGGCATCAGGCCCTGGAGACATGGCTGCCCGCCAGCAGCCGCCTTCATCGCCTGCCGGAGCCAACGCCTCTGCCCTACGACCGCGGCCCGTGGAGCGACCGGACGCGCGCCGGCCGCCTGACAGCCCTGACCGACCTGATCGCCGGGCAACATCCGCTCGTCCCCGCCACGGACAAGCCACCGCTAATCGTCGCCTCGGCGCGGGCCTTCCTGCAGAAGACACTGCCCAAGCGGCGCTTCATCACCGCCACGCGCGTACTGCGCGTTGGCCAGACGCTCGACCTGGAAAAGAGCCTGGCCGCCTGGCTCGACATCGGCTACGAGTCCGTCAGCGTCGTCGAGGCCCCCGGCCAATTCAGCCGCCGCGGCGGCATTGTCGATATCTTCCCCATCGCCGCGCCCTTCCCGGTGCGCATCGAGCTATTCGGCGATGAGGTCGATACCCTGCGCGCCTTCGACCCGACGACGCAGCGCTCGGCCACCCTGAGCGACGACAGCAACGCCCCGTCTGGCGTCGTCATCCCGCCCGCGCGTGAAGCCCTGCCCGGCGCGGCCCGCGACTTCGCCGAGGTCTGGGCCGACGAGCCGGAGCCGGACGAGGACAGCCTGCCTTCCTGGCGCGACGACCTGGCCAATCTGCGCCTCGGCCGCGCCTTCCCCAACCTGGAGTACTACCTGCCGCTCATCTACGCCAACCCGGCAACGCTGCTCGACTACCTGCCACCTACGGGCCTGGTCATCATCGACGACTACGCCGAGTTCCAGGCCGTCAGCGAGGAACTGGCCACCCACGCCCGGCAGGTGGCCGAGGAGCAGGCCGCGCTGCCGCCCGGCTATCTCAGCCCCATCTACACCTGGGAGGAGATCGCCGCGGAACTGGCCTGGTGGCGGCCGCTAGTGCTGGGCGAGGGGTTGGCCGGGGCAACCGGCGGCGACGAGCCGCGCTATATCGAGCTGGCCGAAGCATTCGACCCCGGCCCGCGCTACGGCGGCCAGGTGCGACCGCTGCTCAACCAGCTTAAACAGTCGCAGCGCGAGGGGGAGCGCGTCGTCGTCTTCAGCCGGCAGGCCCCGCGCCTGGCCGAGCTATGGGCCGGCGAGGGCGGCAAGCTCATCCGTACGCTGGAGCCACTGACCCAGGCGGGGCCGTCCGACGCCGTCGATCCCGTCGTCACCGCCATCGACGCCGGCACTGGCCGCGCGGGCACGGTCTCGCTAAGCTCCCTGCCGGAAGCGCCCCCGGACGGCAGCTTGACCTTCGTCCACGGCAGCCTGGCCGACGGCTTCAGCCTGGTGCGGCGCGAAGATCACCGCGTGCTGCTCCACCTGTTGACCGATGCCGAGATCTTCGGCTGGAGCCGCCCCGCGCCGCGCCGCCAGCGCACGGCCCGCCCGGCCGCGCCAGAAGCCTACTTCGCCGACATCAAGCAGGGCGACTATGTCGTCCATCTCGACTACGGCATCGGCAAGTTTGAGGGGCTGGTGGTGCGCAATCTGGGCGGCATGGAGCGCGAGTACCTGCTGGTGCAGTACGCCAACGCCGACACGCTCTACGTGCCCGTCCACCACGCCGACCGCCTGGGCAAGTGGATCGGCCCGGACGACGCCGACCCATCGCTCAACCGGCTGGGCGAGCGCACCTGGACACAGGCCAGGGCCGCCGCCCAACGGGCGGCCGACGAATTAGCCCAGGAGTTGCTTGACCTCTACGCCGCCCGCGAGACCGTGCCCGGCCATGCCTTCCCGCCCGACTCCGAGTGGCAGGCCGAGCTGGAGGCCGCCTTCCCCTACCGCGAGACGGAGGACCAGCTGCGCGTCATCGGCGAGGTCAAGGACGACATGGAGCGCGCCAATCCGATGGACCGCCTCATCTGCGGCGATGTCGGCTATGGCAAGACCGAGGTCGCCCTCCGCGCGGCCTTCAAGGCGGTCAACGATGGCAAGCAGGTGGCCATGCTTGTGCCGACGACCATCCTGGCCCAGCAACACTTCACCACCTTCCGCGAACGTCTGACGCCCTTCCCGGTCACGGTCGAGATGCTGTCGCGCTTCCGCACGGCCACGCAGCAGCGACGCATCGTACAGCAGGTGCGCGCCGGGCAAGTCGATATCATCATCGGCACCCATCGCCTGCTGTCCGACGATATCGCCTTCAAGGACCTGGGGCTGGTCATCATCGATGAGGAACAGCGCTTTGGCGTGGCCGACAAGGAGAAGCTGAAGCAGTGGCGCACCGAGGTCGATGTGCTGACGCTGACGGCAACGCCCATCCCGCGCACGCTGCACATGGCCCTGACCGGTGTCCGGGACATCAGCATCATCGACACCGCCCCGGCCGAGCGCCTGCCCGTGGAGACCTACGTCGGCGAATCCGACGACGCTCGCATCCGCACGGCCATCCTGCGTGAGCTAGACCGGGGCGGCCAGGTCTTCTTCGTCCACAACCGCGTCCAGAGCATCCACATCATTCACAAACGGCTGGAGAAGCTGGCCCCGGAGGCGCGCATCGTCGTCGCTCACGGGCAGATGAGTGAGCGGCAGCTGGAGAAGATCATGGTCGAGTTTGCCGAGGCGCGGGTGGACATCCTCCTGAGCACGACCATCATCGAAAGCGGCCTGGACTTTCCCAACGCCAACACGCTGATCGTTGACCGGGCGGAGCAGTTTGGCCTGTCGCAGCTTTACCAGTTGCGCGGGCGCGTCGGCCGCTCCACGCGCCGCGCCTATGCCTACTTCTTCCATGCCCCCTGGCGCTCGCTGACGCCCGATGCCCAGGCCCGTTTGGAAACCATCGCCGAGCACACTCAACTCGGCTCCGGCTATTTCATCGCCGTGCGCGACATGGAGATTCGCGGCGCGGGCGACTTCCTGGGTGGCGAGCAGAGCGGCCACATCTCCGCTGTCGGCTTCGACATGTACACCCGGCTGCTGACGCGCGCCGTCAAGCGCCGCAAGGCCGAGCAGCGCGGCGAGGCCCCACCGACCGAGTTACCCGACAATGTGCTCATCGACCTGCCTCTGGCAACCTACATCCCCACCGACTACGTGCCCGACACGCAACTGCGGCTGCGCCTCTACCGGCGTATGGCCACGCTGGACACGCTGGCGGAGATCGACGAGATGGCCGCGGAGTTGGCCGACCGTTTCGGCCCCATCCCCGACCCGGTGCACAACCTGCTCTACCAGCTGCGGGCCAAGTCGTTGGGGCAGATGGCCGGGGTCAACGCCGTCGTCACCGAGGTTGGACAGATTCGCATCCGCATTGCCGAGCTGGGCGGCATGGACCGCTATCGCTTGCAACGCTACTTGGGCGAAAACGTGCGCGTTAGCAAGAGCGCCATCTGGCTGAAGAAAGACCGCGGCACTCACGAATGGCAGATCGAGTTGGTGCAAGTGCTGGAGAAACTACGCCTGTTTGAACGCACGCCCGGGGCAACACCCGAACGGGGCGCAGCCGGCACGCCGGCAGACAGTGGGCAGTGAAGACAATGGACATTCGATTCTTTGACGACCCCCTGGAGCAGCCGCGCGGGCGCGAGGACACGCGCTTCCGCCAAATCGGCCTGTTTGTTTATCCGGAGCGGCGGGTGTTCGCCTTCGGCGTGGAGTTGACACCGTTCCTTGAGCGGCCGTCGATTGAAGTCCACGTCCGCAACGGCGTGGGCGAGCCGGCCGGCTCGCTCCACGTCATCGAGACGCTGACACCTAATTTCAGCCTGATCATGCACCTGCGCGACGCAGCGACGCTGAACCCCTATGAGTTGACGGCCGTCCTCTACTATGCCTGGCCCGACCAGGGCCGCATTGAGGTTGACCACCAGACCGTCCAGTTCAACATGGACGAGGCTGGCGAACACCGCTTCCCGTTCGAGGACTAGGCCATCGTTGTCGCTTCGTGGTCGATGAGCTTCTGGAGCTTGCTCTTTGTCTCGCGCCAGGCGATCTTAGACAGACCCAGCTTCTGGCGAATGTCGTCTTGCTCGACGCCGGCCCGCCAGTCGCGCATGGCCGATGCCCAACGCAGATTCTCAAACGACAGCGCGCCCACGGGCAGATCGCCGGCCTCGGCTATGTCACGCAGGACGTACTCCAGGTTGCGAGCCGTACAGGTGAAGAGGGTGTCGCTAGGCCGGTACTGCTGCATATACTCATCGAGCACCCTCAGCCACTCCGGCTCCAGCGGCAGCTTGCGTTCCTTGTAACGCAGGCGCGGGTTGGCGTAGCGAATGTAGAGCATCGGCGCGCTGGCGTCGCTGGCGTCGATGTGGTTGGGCACAATGGCCATCGCTTCGCCCTTTTTAATGCCCGTCTGCAACAGCAAATTGAGCAGCAGAGTGGGGCGAGCGTCGGGCTTGTGGCCGTCTGCGCCGGCGCGTCGCGCCTCAACCACGACCAGGGCGCGCTCAAGATCAACGGCCGTCGGCGCGCTGGGCAAAGGACTGCTGACACTCTGCTGGACGACCGCCGTTGACGGATCCTGCGCCAGGACGCCGGTGTCGTGCAGCCAGCCGAAGAAGACCTTCAGCGCCGTCACGCGGCGAGCGTAGGACTTGGGGCTACAGGGCACGCCACGCTCGTCGGTCAACCAGTGGAGGAAGTCGGTCAGGTTCTTCGTGCCGATCTCGCCGATGGGCGTACCGATGCCCAGGTAGCGGCCCAGCAAGCGGATATCGCTGGCGAAGGCCTTCACCGTGTTGAGCGAAAAGCCCTCGTCCTGCATGTGCTTCTCAAATGTGCCCAGCGCTGCCTGCAAGGACGCCGCGCGTGTCAGGGGAGCGGGCTTGCGCTCGTCTTCGGCGCGCGGCAGTTCTGGGAATAGTTCCCGCTGTGCTGTATTGTCCATGCGTTTCCCTCGGCCGTCGCCATATCAGTTATGCGAAGACCATTATGCGAAATTGTAGACCGAGGAGACCTCTTTTGTCAAGGGGCAGTCGCGCGGACAAATAGGGTGTAGGCGGTTGTCTCGCTCAGCGGCCCGTCGGCAATGACGCGAACGTAGTAGCGGCCTGCCTCGCGCCGGCCCAAATTGACCGTTTTATCCGGCGTTGGCTCGCCGGCTGTGCCGATAAGTTGCAGCTGCTGGCAGGCCGCGCCCACAGCAACGTTCATCTGGCCGCGACCGGGGCTAAAGCCGCGCAACTCAATCGCGACATCGGCCGCCGCCGGCAGGTCAAAGGTAAACCAGTCCACGCTGTCATCTGGCAGAAACGACTCGGTGCGATTGGGTAGAATAGCATAGGCGTCGGCGCAGACGTCGTTTGGTTCCTCGCCGCGCCGCGAGATCATCGGCATGAGCAGGCGCGCCGCCGGCGCGGGCAGCAGGTGGATGATCGCCACCCGTGTCCCACCGGCGGCATCGCTGTCGCTGACAGTAAATTCGATGCGCCGGTCTTCGAGATCGGGCTGCGGCAAGGTATTGACATAGGTCAGCGTGCTTAAGACCTGCTGGTAGTTGACAACGCTGTCCATGCGTTCCAGCTTCAGCACGCCGGTGGCCGGGTCGTACTCGCGCTTAATGTTGGCCGCGCCGCTAACGTCGGCCGTCAGTAGCTCCGCTTGTGGGTTCTTCAGATTGACGATGCGGACCGTGATGCTCTTCAAGTTGGTGTTGTCCACATCGGTCAGCACCAGGTTCGGCGCGACGCGCACCGGCGCGCGGTTGATGTAGAAGACCGCCTCGCTGTCGTTGCCCGCGCTGCCACTGTCAAGGTCGAGCGCGGGGGGATCGTTGACGGGCTGCACCTGCACGGTTAGCGTGTAGGCCGGCGAGCTGAGCAGCGCGTCGGCCGCGGTGACGGCGAGAATGCGCGGCGTGGCGTCGGGGTCTTGCGAGGTGTTGTGGTAGGCCACCGAGCGCAGCACCTGCTGATAGGCGGCCAGCGAGGCGGCACCGCTGAGCCGTAGCGCGCCGTCCTCATAGACGGCCGCGATTCCCGTACTGCCGGGCGCGGCCGATAGCTGCTCGGCGTCGCCATCGAGCGGATTCGTCAACCGCACGGTAGCCCCCGCCAAGACAGCGTTGTCCACATCGACAACGACCACCCCGGGCATCAGGCGCGTCGGGCTGGCGTCTTCGGCATAGGGCAGGGCGCTCGCCGACAGCCCCGTCAGCGCCGGCGGGTCGTTGACTGGCGTGACGGTGGCCACGACAGTGCCCGTAGCCGTGCTAAAAGCGCTGCTGCCGCCCGTCTGGGAGGCGTCGACGCGCTGGCCGGCCGCGCCGCTGGTCTGGTCCCAGGCGCGGAAAGTCATCTCGCCGGAGGGACCGACGTAGTTGGCCGCGGGCACAAAGCGCAGCCAGGCCGTGTCGGGCAACAGGAGCGCCGACGACGACGAGACGACGCCGGCCGGCTGCCAGTTGGCCTCGCCCGCCGGTGGGTTGGCCAGGCTGAACTGCCAACTGCCGTGGCTGCCGTCGGTGGCCACGATGGCCATGCCTTCCAGCGCGTTGTCGTCGGCGTC
>Ga0116186_1005317_pt1 | contig 10190 bp, 10 predicted proteins | sample AD_JPNNA4_MetaG_FD_89806 | JGI IMG/M metagenome (GOLD analysis project Ga0116186, IMG submission 89806) | Active sludge microbial communities of municipal wastewater-treating anaerobic digesters from Japan - AD_JPNNA4_MetaG | ecosystem: Engineered > Bioreactor > Anaerobic > Digestate | place...
AGTATAAAACCAGCTGTTTCTATTGAGGCCTGTAACGTTTTGTGCAACGGTTCAAAGCCCTGCTGCATGGTATCTCCCCACAATAGTCCTTAAAAAAAGAAGAGTCGCTCCTCACGACTCTTCTTACCTATTAAAGAATCTTAATGTCTGGTTAATGTATACTATATTTAAAGCAAAACGTCAAGTATAAAGAATCAGCACTGAAGACGTCCATCAGATATACAGTTAATCAGCGATGCGAGACTGGCGTGATTCGAACCAGGAGCGTTGCGATTACGTATCAATTTTAACAAGAGGCATTGTCAGGTTAAAACGATTGCTGGCACTTTACAATTATATTGTTTCTATTCCTAGTTCTTTCGCAATGTCTTTCAGTATTTTATCCTGTGTTATTAGAATCGCACCATTCCGCCTGGCAATTGTCAGATAGAGAACATCATAGACAGAATAATCTATTCGAATACTCTCGATGAAAGATTCCTGATTATTCTCAGTAATATCAATGTATTCATCAATAAGATTAAGGCAGTACTGCAGCCTTTGGAGTGCAACATCTTTAGTTAAAAGCTTTGCTCTTACATACTTCCATAAAACATTGGCTACTTCTGCTTTATATAAATCTGATGTAATAACTCTTGACGCTTGCTCTAATAAATCTTCATATTTCTGTAAATCATCTCTTCCTAACCCTATTTCAATTCCTGCACTAGCATCGAGAACTACCATCATCTTTCACGATCCTCACGAATGAGAGCTGCTGGATCGGGAAATGCTTGTACATCTTTTATAGGATTGCTGTGAATCTCAGCGAGAATTCGTTTCCTGCGAGATTGTCTGCTTTCTTTGTAGTTTAAGGCTCTCTTTAGCAAAACTATGGTTTCTTGTGCGATGCTACGATTTTCCTGCTCTGCAATATCTGCTAAAGTCTTATATAAGTCTTCTGGCATATCTCTCACTTGAAGTAAAGGCATACGTTCCTCCTGTATGCAAATTTACTTCAATTTGCATACAAAATCAACGTATTTTCGTGACTAAAGGTGAATTGGCTCTAAATTAATTGCTATATGTTTTAGTATTCAATTATAACTTTTATTTTATCAATGAATTCGTCAATAATTTCTGATTTGAATTTTTCAATATATTCAACATTCCTAATTTTTCAATCCAGACTCTTGTTTTGGTCACATAATACGCATCCTTGTATGTTTTTCCCTATCACTTTTACTTCAAAAGGATAACCGTCACAACGGTTCTCATATTTAGTCCCTTACCGTGAGGATACAGTATGTATATCACTCATCAAGTATACAATGCATAAAAATAGTAGTATATAGTGTATTGTTGAGAAATATCCTTACCCAAAATTGTTGTGATACATTTGTGCACAAAATTCGTGACACTAGAATCACTTTATTGATTTATTTCAGGTTTCGGATTACTATAGCCACTATGTGTTATTTTTGTTCAAATGCACTGCCTGAACATATTGGGTTTAGAGATGAATGCTCCTCATGCAGACGACCCTTACACTGCTGCAAAAACTGCATGTTCTTTAAGCCAGGTGCATATCATGATTGCGCTGAGCCTCAGGCTGATTTCGTTCAGGATAAAGAAGGCATGAATTTTTGTGAATACTTTAAGCCGGGAACTACAACGGTAAAACCCAGTACCGATGATGCAAAAAAGAAGTTTAATGATTTGTTTTCATAATAACACTATCCGCGGAAGAAAATGGTAAAAGAGACACCTACTCAAAAAAGAGCACCTATTCTCTATTTTGATTCTGGTATTGGAGGCATTCCTTACGCGGTACATGCAATGAACGCTCTGCCGCAAGAAACGATTGTGTACCTTGCCGATCGTGCCGGATTCCCGTATGGAACTAAAAGCCCCGATGCTGTGAAACATGCTGTGTTTAGTGCGCTCGATCGAGCAATCGAAAAGTTTAAACCCAAAGTAATTGTGATAGCATGCAATACAGCAACCGAAATTGCAATTCATGCGGTACGGGAGCGCTATCCTGCTATACCCATCATCGGTACCGTGCCAGCAATTAAACCTGCTGCAGAACAAACACGTAAAGGACGAATCGCTGTAATTGCAACAAACCGTGCTGTCAATGAACCCTATCTCGATACGCTCGTTGCACAGCATGCTGGTGGTTGTGCACTGCTCAAGCTTGGAGCAAGCCCGCTCGTGTCATGGATTGAAACCTCACTCCTCACAGCGAGCAATGAGGAAAAGATGCTCATGCTTGAACCGTATTTCAAACAAGTTCGGAGCTTTGATGCCGACATGCTCGTGCTTGGCTGCACGCATTTTCTGCACATGTATAAAGAATTTATCAGTGCTGGGAAACCAGACATCACCATTATCGATTCTCAAAATGGCATCACAAAGAGACTTATGCATATTCTCGAAACCTACAATTTGCATAGCGAAGCACCGCATGTTTTGAGCTCTTCGAGCGCTACGAATACGTCACAGGCTGATGAACTACGCGCAGCGTCAATCGAAGTTTCCACTAATAAGCACACATTCTGGGTTACGGGCGCAGAACCTGTAGAAGACCGATACCGCCAGTTTGCGAGTATGTACGGATTTATCTATAAAGGTGTTCTTTCATGACCGGCACTGTACTCATCGGAGCTAACAACCGATTTCTTGTCAAAACCGAACAGGGCATTGTGAGCTGCACCTTCAAAGGAAAAAAACTTAAAACCGATGAACAGGCTTACAACACGCTTGCTCCGGGAGATATCGTCGAACTTGTGCCCGTGGATAGCGAAACAGGACTCATAACAAAGCTGCTACCGCGCCGCTCGCTCTTCTGGCGCTATAACGAAAAGGGAAAAGCTAAACAGGCTATAGCAGCCAATATCGATGTAGTCATCTGCGTGAGCAGCACCGGCATGCCGCCATGGCGGCCTCGATTTATCGATAGAGTTTCCGTGCTCGCAGAGATGAACGAACTCCCGCTCCTTATCATTTTAAACAAGTGCGATCTTCCTGTAGCTCCCGAAATCCTTGAGCGGCTCACGCACTATGAGTCACTGGGGTTTGCTACGATGCAGACAAGTATTTATAACGAGGACAGCATCGAAAGGCTCAGACGCTACATTCAGGGAAAAACTGCTGCATGTATTGGCCAGTCGGGGGTCGGGAAATCGTCACTCATCAATGCACTAGAGCCGGGACTGGATTTTGAGATAGGAGATATCTGCGAAAAGTATGAGCGGGGCCGCCATACGACTGTTGCGGCTGTGTGTGCCCAGCTAGCGGATAGTACAACAGCTATTATTGACACACCTGGTATTCGCCGATTAGCCCTCCGTTACATTAATCCGCTTGAACTCTCCTGGTACTTTCCAGAAATGCACAAACTCTATGGTGCCTGCAAGCTCGGAGCACGCTGTACCCATCTCCATGAAAACGGCTGCGCAGTACGCGACGCACTTGCATCTGGCAGTATTCATCCCGATCGATACCAGAGCTACACAAGCATCTGGTATGAGCTTACCGCATCAAAAGAATATGCAAAGAAAACAGGAAAGCCGCAACACTATAGTAACTACGAAGACGATGAGTAATATTATTTTCACAACAGGATAACCCATGATGCATCACCACAGTCTGGAACTACTTGATTTTTTTAGAATACGAAACCATGTTCTCAGTTATATAAGAAGCCATGAAGGCACCGTGCTCCTGAATACAAGCGTTCCCTACAATACTCACGAAGCAGTACTGGATGAGCAGGCATGCATACGCGCAATTGTTAACCAGTTTCATGCAAATAAATATCTCCCGCCAACCGAATGCCCTGATATTAGCCTGGTGCTGCCTAAGCTTTCCAAAGAAGGCACTGTTCTCGAAACCGATGAACTCCTCGCACTTGGACTCTGGGCTCGCAGCTTTCAATGGTTTCTTACTTTTTTCTCTGAGATAGAAAATAAAAATATAACAGCATGCAATGAGCGCTCACCCGATTTAGCTTCTGTTACGCATACTGTTTTTCATATTTGCAATGATGATGGCACGATTCGGGATCTTCCCGAGTTAAAACTATTCCGCATAAAAATACAACGATTACTGAACGAAATTGACAGGATAACAGCATCGATCTGTGCAGATCCTGACCTTAAAGGAATTTTACAGAACGATCTTCCTACTATGAGGGATGGCCGAACAGTACTCGCTGTAAAAAGTACCTATAAAAATAAGATTCCGGGTATCGTCCACGAAATTTCTGATACAGGGCAAACAACTTTTATTGAGCCTGAAATTCTCGTACAAAAAAATAATGAACTTGTAGAAGCAGAAGCAGAGTATGAGCGGGCACTGTTTGCAATTCTCAAAGAAGCTACAGCAGCAATACGAGCGCACTATGACGCAATTATTGCTGCACAGGCAATACTTGCACAGTATGATGTCTGGCATGCCAAGGCGCACTACTCGTTTGTAAACAAAGGTGTTTTTATTGAATATTCAGAAAATACTATTGAACTCTATAACGCACGGCATCCACTTCTGGGTGCAAAAGCAGTTCCCGTTACGATCGCTCTGCCTGAAAACAAGCGTGAACTTATCATAACTGGACCCAATACAGGTGGAAAGACAGTTACACTCAAAACCATCGGACTTTTTGCACTTATGAACCAATTTGGGCTTGCACTTCCCGTCAGCGAAGGAAGCAAGCTTCCAATTTTTGAATCGGTGCTCGTTGATTTAGGCGATGAACAATCAATTGATGCATCACTCTCAACCTTCTCTGCTCATATTAAAACCATCGCAGAAATTACAGCGCACGCATCGGAGAACAGCCTCATCCTCCTTGATGAGCTTGGCTCAGGGACAGACCCCGAAGAAGGTGGAGCGCTTGCAATGGCACTCCTCGACTATTTTCGAGAACGATCATGCACTGTGTTTGTAACAAGCCATTTGAGCATACTCAAACAGTATGCGTATGATCATGAAGAAACCATCAATGCATCGGTTGAATTTGATAAAGAAACATTAAGTCCAACATACAAACTCATTATCGGTTTTCCTGGCGAAAGCCATGCACTCACGATTGCAAGTCGATATGGCATGCCCCGTGCAATAATTGAAAAGGCACAATCCTATACCTCTAAACACACTGCTGATGTTTCCAGCTTGCTGAGAGAGCTTCACAGCAAGTATCAGGAACTGGAAACACAGCAGTATATGCTCGAAAAAACCAGGCAGGAGCTTGTTGAAAAAGAGCGCAAGCTCGATCTTGAGTCCTTAAAACTAAAACAACGAGTGTATGAATTGAAAAACAGGGAAGGAACTGAATTGAAACGATTTCTCGACGAGAGTAGAAAAACGCTGGAAAATCTTGTGCGAGCGATTCAGGAGGGAACTCTAACAAAAGAGAAGACAGTAGCGGTTAAACAATTTTTACATAATCTTGAAGAAAAAACAAATACCGTAGAACAGGAACTGGAAGCAGAAAAATTTTATAACAATGAAGAATCTATACAGGAAATTGATCAGCCCCTTGAGCCAGGTATTGCAGTAAGATTGCGCTCATCACGCAGGGAAGGCGTTTTAGTGCGCAAAACCAAACATGCATCATGGATTGTAGCGGTTGATTCACTCAAACTCACTGTACCAGAAGAAGACCTTATCCCCATAAAAAAACAAACCATGAAACCGATCACGAGCGTTGAAGCCACTATCCCTGGAAATGCACAATCGCTCCTCGAGCTTGATCTCCGCGGATACCGCCTCGCTGATGCTATTACCGCAGTCGAACAACAGATACAGAGAGCTCTGCTTGCTCACATCTCAAGCTTTTCGATTATTCATGGCACCGGTGAAGGAATCCTGCAAAAAGGTATACACGAACTCCTTAAGACACAGCCATTAGTGGCTGATTACTACTTTGCCCGACCTGAAGAAGGTGGCTCAGGAAAAACCATTGTGGTGCTAAAGGGGTGAAACTATAGTTACACTAAGCACCTTTTCTTACTGACGTTTGTTTTTATGAAGCGCTGCTCTAATTTTTTCCATAGATTCGGAATCCTTTTTAACATTTTCTATAGCCTCTAATACAAATGCCAAAAAGATTACAAAAAACAATGCAGCAAAATATGCAATAACTCCCATTTTGCCTGCAGATTTTTTTGCAATGGGTCTAGTAATAAAAGCAATATCGCTTGCTCTCAGTACATTTTCTTTATGTTCCATGAAGTATAGAGCCGAAGTATATACAGGATATTTTGAAAGTAAGTTGTTTTGAATAATAGGTGAAGACGTTCCACGCGCACTTTCTTGTAATTTTGTATACTCTTCTATTTCTTTTTGTGCGATGGGTGATAATTTCTCTAAAACCTGGTCATTAAAATACTCTACTAAATATGTTAAAAACTGCTTGCTCTGCTCTTCTGTTAAATATCGAGTTTTTATTGTTATAACGTCATTTGATACACTCACAGTGTATGGTTTTTTATCATCAGCCAAATTAGTATCTGATAAATCCTTACCATCTAAGAACAAACGCTGTACAACAAAACGCATTTCTTCTATTGTTTCCGGTACCGTGATAGTACCTATCTTCTGAACATTGCAATTTTTAAGAGCTGATACTAATAGATTTATATCTTTTGCATAGACATTTGCGATTAAATTTTGGATGTTTACTATACTATTTATTGGACCAATAAGAGGGTCAAAGTTTATTGTAATATATGATTCAATGGTAGTGTGAGCGCTGCTAGTATTGATTAGTTGATTATTGCTATACCAGAAGTACCCCATCACAACAATTGCAACCACCAATGGCACAATGAGTAAAATTTTCCAATGCTTTAGCAGTACAACCACAATATCAAGCAAAGAAATTTCATCTTCAGTGTGTTCAACGTTGTTTTCCATAAATATATACACTCCATTTTATATTGTATGAGTTACCAGTATTGCTATATGTATTAAAGAATAGCAATTTAGTTGCGTTATGTCTACCATAAGAGGTATTTTTTAGGATAGAAAATCAATTCAGACGGGTCTAATAGCGCCTGCTATACAAAGACTACAATAACCTGTCAAACTATGGGATATTTTAAGTCTCGGGAAAAGCTCGGGACGCCGTTGTACGATGTTGCGCGTAACTTATCCATGAAAATTCTGATATCAGGTTCGAAAATTCAAATTATCCTATACCATTAATAATTTTTTCTAATTCTGATACTTTTTCTTTTACAAGGCGAGGATTTGAGCGCGTTTCAAGATTTAACCGTAAAAGTGGCTCGGTATTGGACTTTCGAATATTAAATCTCCAATCAGAAAACTCCATACTGATTCCATCGATTTCATTAAAAGAAATTGCTATATCCTTATACTGTTCTTTTATTGTGTTAATAATTTTATCAGCATTCTGTACCGTATAGTTTATCTCTCCGCTGCAAGGAAAGAGTGCTACTCGCTCTGCTATGAGTTGTGACAGCGATTTTCCTGAAACCGAAACAAGCTGCAGTATTAAGAGCCAGGGTATCATTCCGGAATCACAATAGGCAAAATCTTTAAAATAATGGTGTGCTGACATCTCACCACCATACACAGCATCTTCCTGGCGCATTTTTTCTTTTATAAATGCATGCCCTGTTTTAGAAAGAACGGGAATACCTCCATGCTGTTTTACCAGTTCTATGGTATTCCACATAAGTCTTGGATCGTGAATAATTTTTGCACCCGGGAATTTTTGTAATAGTACCGATGCCAGAAGTCCAACGAGATAATACCCTTCGATAAATGCTCCTCTTTCATCATAAAAAAAACATCGATCGAAATCTCCGTCCCAGGCTACTGCAAAATCAATAGTTTGTTGTTGTATTGCCTGTACCGTAAACGATCTATTTTCAGGAAGCAAAGGATTGGGAATACCAAACGGGAAATTGCCATCAGGATTTTCGAGTACAAAAACCGGATCTATTGGCAATTGCGCCACCAGTTTTTTTAACAAAGGTCCTGCACTACCATTTCCGCAATTAAATAAAATTCGCAATGGTCTAATTTTCTCAACATCAACATACCTCAAAAGATATGCAACGTAATCATCTTTTACATTTTTTTCCTGAACAGTACCACGTTTTGTTTTGTGAAGAGAATTTTCCAGTATCTTCTTTTTTATAGCCTCTAATCCATTTTCATTGTTTACTGGAACAGAATGTGCACGTACCATTTTAAAGCCAGTATGACCAATGGGATTATGGCTTGCTGTAACCATAATGCCGCCATCGTACTGATAATAGAAAGTAGAAAAATATACTTCCTCTGTTCCACAGAGCCCTATATTGATAACATGAGCTCCACCATCCTGTAAACCATCAATTAATGAAGCATGAATTTTTGAGCTTTCAAATCGTGCGTCGTAACCAACAACTACTGTTTTTGGGTTAAATTCATTTGCATATGCAAGCCCAATTGCGTACGCCAGTGTTTCATCAATATCCTCCGGATAAAAGCCTCGAATATCGTATGCTTTAAAACATGATGCGAGTTTTTCCGCTATACTTTTACTCATAGTGACTCCCGTTTATAGTCATCATCAATACGAACAATATCATCTTCTTCTGTATATTCCCCAACCTGAACTTCGATAAGCACAACCGGTATTTTTCCTTCATTAGCAAGTCTATGGACTTCTCCCATCTTAATATATGTTGATTCGTTAGGTCGAATATATCGTACTTCATCACCTATTGTTACTGTTGCTGTTCCACTTACGACAACCTAATGTTCATTACGGTGGTAATGTTTTTGTAACGATAAGCGTTCACCGGGCTTTACAATTATTTTTTTTATCTTATACCCTGGTTCACTTTCAAAAACCGTATACGATCCCCATGGTCTATATACCGTTTGATGGATATCTTTTACAGGGAGCTTTTCATTGTTTAATTTCTCAACAACATGTTTAACTTTTTGCGATTCACCACGTTTCCCAATGAGGAGCGCATCTGCTGTATCAACTATAAAAAGATTATCAATATCTATAGTTGATATTAAACGGTTATTCCCTAATATTAAATTGTTCTTTGAATCGATGTTAATATATTCACTTGCTATAGTATTTCCCTGATTGTCTTTTTCCAATATGTCATACAAACTATCAAAACTTCCCAGGTCACTCCATGATATATCGCTATTAACAACCTTAACAATTTTTGATTTTTCCATAACTGCATAGTCAATACTGTTTCCAGGTATAGCTTCCATGGCATTTTTTTCTATCCGTGTTATTGTTTTATTAGAAATTTTTGTATCAATAGCCTGTTTTGACTTTTCATAAATTTCTGGAGCATATTTTTTTAACTCATCTAAATATGTTTTTGCCTTAAACATAAACATACCAGAGTTCCACATAAACCGTGTTGCCCCATTTTTTTTATTTATTGCTAAATACTCTTGAGCTTTTTCAGGAGCCGGTTTTTCATGAAACATTGCAACATCCATAACAAGTGTATTTTCATTTTCACCTTTTTTTGCCTGAATATACCCATAACCTGTTTCAGGATATTGTGGCTCAATTCCAAATGTTACTAAAAAGTTATCTTGAGCTAGTTTATATGCACTTTGCACAACATTTTGATATGCCTCTTCATTGAGAATCACATGGTCACTTGGTGTTACCAATACAATTGAATCTGGCTCTAAGCAAAAGCACGCAAAAGCTATAGCTGGTGCGGTATTTTTACCTACTGGCTCTAAAATAAAATCTATTGGAGTTTCTGATGCAAGTATTCCCAATTGATCCATAGCTAAAAAATATTGTTCTGTATTTGAGACAATGCAAAACCGTTCACAGAGCTTACTGTTTCTTTCTAGTGTTAATTGGAACAATGATTTTTTATTAAGCAGAGGAACAAACTGTTTAGGGAATTTGGTTCTGCTGACAGGCCACAAACGTGTTCCTGATCCACCGCACAGTACTACATTGACGATTGGTAATAGTGACATACGTATACTCCCTTAAATAAGGCTATCGCTGATTATAATTTTTTTCGAGCCAGGTGCGGTATTCGCCGGAGCGGACGTGCTGGACCCAGGCGCTGTTGGTGAGGTACCAGCGGACGGTTTTGCGGAGCCCCTCTTCGAAGCTCACAGACTGTTTCCAGCCCAGTTCTGTTTTCAGTTTTGTGCAGTCAATCGCATAGCGGCGGTCG
>Ga0116186_1005321_pt1 | contig 10187 bp, 6 predicted proteins | sample AD_JPNNA4_MetaG_FD_89806 | JGI IMG/M metagenome (GOLD analysis project Ga0116186, IMG submission 89806) | Active sludge microbial communities of municipal wastewater-treating anaerobic digesters from Japan - AD_JPNNA4_MetaG | ecosystem: Engineered > Bioreactor > Anaerobic > Digestate | place...
AAAATATGTTGGTATAGATGTTTCAGAATCATTGATTGATATTTCCAAGAATCTTTATCCAGATGGAGAATTTAGAGTAATGAATTCTTTAAATATGGATTTTGATGATGAAATTTTTGATAAGGTTTTATCAGTTTCTGTATTGCATCATATTCCTTCTGAAAAATTAAGAAAGAAATATCTTTTGGAGATAAACAGAGTCTTAAAGAGAGGGGGAATGGTTTTGTTGAGAGTCCAGGATTTGATATCGAATCAGAAATACAGAATGTTAATTTTAAAATATTTTTTTCTGAAACTAATCGGTTGGAGCAAGATGGATTTTGGAGATTTGCTGATTCCTTGGAAAGATGGGCAAGGTAATATTTTAGCAGAAAGATATTTCCATTGTTTTTCAAAAAAAGAGCTTAAAGAGCTTTTTAAAAAAGCAGGTTTTGAGATTGAAAAAGTGTATTATGATGGAAAAGATCCATTTTTTAATATTTATGTTATCGCTCGAAAGCCTTGATTTAAAAAGCCGCCCTAACAGGGCGGCTTTTTAAATAATTTTAATCAGCTTTTTTTATTTTGAATTTTTTTTCAAGTTCAGCCAGACTTTCTACAATTCCGCTGTACTCAAGTTCTTCCATTCCAAGCATCGCGTTTCCAAAGAATCCCTGTTCTCTGATATCAATCGCTTTTTTGGAAGCTTTGGATCTTATTTCATCCCAAAATGGATGGTCAAAGCAATCAACCATTTCTGTAAATTTACCTTCATGGACGCATAGAGCGATGCAACTTACCATTGGAGGTCCGTCAAAAAATGATGTCGGAGAATTTACTTTAGATGGCATCAGTGGACCAATATGCGACCCGCGCATAAATCCATCGACATAAGGCGCTAATCTGAAAGGCGATAATATTTCTCCTGTAGCGGGGAAATCTTTTTGCACTCTGACTAACGCGACTGGATCATCTTTTCCAGTATATTTGCCAGCGATGTTGTGAAGTCTTGTTGTGCTTATTGCTGCGCATTGTTCTCCATTAGGAGCAAAAATTGATTCAATTGAATATCTTCCAGTTTCTCTTAATAAAACAGCAATATCATACAAATCAGCAGGAGCCCTTAAATCAATATACTTGTCAGCATCTTTGTATTTAACATCAACAATTCTAAATGTGAATCCTTTTTTTGCTGCAGGGGATAAGAGCAATCCAGAATTATGGAATGGGTCTGCGAATCCTAAATAAAATGGTAAATTGTAAGCGCCTGGGTCTGTTTTGTCAGCTAAAAAAACTAAAAATGGTTCAGCTGGTCTTTCTTGAAATTCTAATTCAGCCACTGCTGGACCAGCGCCTTTCACATTTCCAGAAAATGAATCTTTTAATAAATCCTGACCTGCTCCATAAAGACCTTGTTCTTTTGCGACTTGTGTTCCTTGCATTAATGCGTCCCAAGCAAGTTTATGGATTTCGTCGTTTCCTGTTCCTTTAGTATGCGACATTAAAATGGCGATATCATCTCCAGTATGAAAGATATGACTGTCGATTATTAAAGGGCTTGCTTTTATGAAATCAATAACAGTTTCCAGAACTTTTGAGCTTGGTTTTATATGACCTCCGATAGAACCAATATCTGCTTTTATTAATGAAATAGTTATTTTCATATTTTTATTTTATTATTTTACATCTATTTTACCATGGTAAAATACTCTGTCAATTTTGCAAGAAAATAAAAAGCCGTCTTTAAAGACGGCTTTTTAAAATTTATCTTTCTCTTTTTCCGGCAATAAATTCTTCTAACATTTCTCTAGCTTTTTCATCGGTAAATTGTTGTGGTGGATGCTTCATGAAATAGGCTGAGGCTGATAAAATCGGTCCGGCGACTTTTCTATCTAAAGCAATCTTTATAATTCTGATTGCATCGATTATAACTCCTGCTGAATTTGGAGAATCTTCGACTGATAATCTCAATTCTATAGTTAAAGGTACATCTCCGAATTTTCTTCCTTCCATTCTTATAAAACAGATTTTATTATCCTTTAAGAAGGGGATATAGTCTGATGGACCAATATGAAGATTGTCATAACTCAATCTTTTTCCAAGTTCTGCTTCTACTGCTTCTGTTTTTGAAAGTTTTTTAGTCTTTAATCTTTTTCTTTCAAGCATGTTTAAGAAATCTGTGTTTCCTCCAAAATTTAATTGGTATGATTTATCAACTGTTACACCTCTTTGTTTGAATAAATGGGTTAAAACGCGATGAGTTATTGTCGCTCCGACTTGAGACTTGATGTCGTCTCCGATACATGGCAATCCCGCTTTTTCGAATTTTTTAGACCATTCAGAATCAGAAACTATGAATACAGGCATTGCATTTACGAATCCTAATCCTGCTTTCAAAGCGGCAGTGGCATAATATTCTGTTGCTTTCTGGCTTCCGACAGGCATATAACTTACTAAAATTTGAGCTCCTGATTTTTTTAATTCAGCAGCAACGTCAACTGATTTTGCTTTGCTTGGAACAAATCTCTGTTCTTCAGGATATTCTTGCATATGATCTGCAACTCCGTCCAAAATAGGTCCCATTTGGACTTTTACTCCCATTTTAGGTATGTTTTTGCAGAAAATTGTTGTGCAGTTTGGTTTAGCAAACATTGCTTCAGAAACATCTTTGCCGACTTTTCTTTCATCAATGTCAAAAGCTGCAACGATTTCAATATCAGAAATTTTATAATCTCCGACAATATTGTGCATCAATCCAGGCACTAATTCGTCATCGTTTTTTATGTCTTTATAATAATAAAGCCCCTGGATAAGGCTTGAAGCGCAGTTTCCGATACCTGCGATAGCTATTTTAATTTTTTTCATATTTATGCTAATTTATTGTATAAAGGTTTTTCTTATTTTACCACTGTAAAACAAACTGTCAATTGCTTTATTATGGCCAATCATGAGCTTGCAAAGATGTTTTTTGAAATCGGGGAAATGCTTAATGAGAAGATGATTCCTCATAAACCAAGAGTTTATCAGAATGCCGCTGTAATTTTAGATTCTTTGCAATTTGATCTTGGCGATTTATATAAGGAAGGTGGAATAAACGCCATAAAAGATATTCCTGGAATCGGCGATGGGATAGCTTCTAAAATAGAAGAATATTTAACAACAGGGAATTTAGAATATTATTTACAATTAAAACAAGAGATAAAATATAAAATATGAATTCAATACAAAAAGAAATATTAAAAAAGAAATCGTTAGGGAATACGAAGGTTGTCGCTACTATTGGTCCGGAAACTAAAGATAAAGAAAGTATAGAAGCTATAGTTAAGGAAGGAGTGAGCATATTCAGAATAAATTTTTCTCATGGGACTCATGAAAGCAATGGAGAGATAATAAAAAATATCAGAGAAATTGAAAAAATTGTAGGTATACCTTTAACTGTTTTTGCAGATTTGCAAGGTCCTAAAATCAGGCTTGGAAAAATAAAAGATGGAAAAGATAAATTGAAATTAGGACAGGAATTTATTTTAACAACCCAAGAAATTTTAGGGGATAATAAAATGGCTTCCATTACTGATATTGATATAAAAGATATTGAAGCAGGAAAAGATATTTATATAAATGATGGGTTAGTCAAATTGCAGATTATTAAAGTTTCTGATGATAAAATTTATACCAAAGTTATTGACGATGGGGAGATATCTGATGGCAGAGGAGTAAATTTTCCAGGTACGACTCTGTCGCTTCCAGCGATAACTCCTAAAGACAAAGAAGATTTAGCTTTTGCTTTGAAGGCAGGAGTGGATTGCGTAGCTCTTTCTTTTGTGAGAGATCAGCAAGAAATCCAAGAACTTAGGAATTTAATGGGTGACAATCAAGTTCCGATTATCGCCAAGATCGAAAAATGGGAAGCTGTAGAAAACATTGAAAGCATAATTCAGGCTGCTGATGTGATAATGGTGGCTAGGGGAGATTTGGGCGTCGAACTTCCGATAGAGAAAATTCCATTGATTCAAAAAAGAATTATTTCTTTAGCTCATACATGGAAAAAGCCAGTTATAACTGCTACACAAATGCTTATTTCAATGGTTGAAAATCCGACTCCGACAAGACCAGAAATAACAGACATAGCAAATGCTATTTTTGATGGAACTGATGCTGTAATGCTTTCAAACGAAACTGCAACAGGAAGGTTTCCTTTAAGATCTGTCCAGACAATGCAGAGGATAATACAAACGACAGAAAAATCTGACTTATTCGAATATTTTGTTTCAATGAAGGGAGAAAGGGTTGAAAAAAATTATTCAGCCGCAATAGGAGCTTCAGCTGTTGAAATAGCGGGGACAGTCGGAGCTTGCGCGATATTTTGCGCGACAGAATTAGGCAGAACTGCTAGACTCATTTCTTCAAGAAGGCCTTTAGTTCCTATCTTTGCTCTGACTGCAAAAGATCAGACGATGAAAGATCTTAATTTTTTCTGGGGAATTATCCCGATAGTTTTAGATAAGGTTAAAGATGCAGAGGCTATTTTCCAAACAAGCGAAAAGATTGCAAAAGAATTAGAATTAGGAGGAGACGGGGATAGTATAGTTGTGACATCTGGATCAAAGCCAGGAATCACAGGCGGTACCAATTTGGTAAAAATCCAAAATTTATAATATGCCTTTTGAAAAATCTGCTGGATTTGTAATCTTTAGAAAAGAGGCGGGAAAAATTTTTTATTTACTTTTGCATTATCCTGCCGGTTCTCGCGCCAGCAAGGATTTCTGGGAATTTCCGAAAGGGCATATTGAAAAAGGAGAAAATGCTTTAGCGACTGCAAAAAGGGAATTGATAGAAGAAACAAAGATAAAGGACTTAATAGTTATAGATGGTTTTAAAGAATGGATTAAATATTTTTTTGTTGCCTCAGATAAAAAGATATTTAAGATTGTTACTTTTTTCTTGGGAGAAACTAAGCAAGAGAATATTGAGATATCTTCAGAACATATAGGATTTTTATGGGTAGAATTTCCGGAAGCTTGTAAAATTGTAAGTTTTAAGAATTCCAAAAAAATTTTGGAAAAAGTTAATTATTTTTTGTTAGAAAACGGCTGATTATCCGTTTTTTTATCCACAGTTATTTTTTTAAAATGCTGTTTTTTTATTGTATAATAAGTAAAAGAAAATAAAATTTAATTTTTAATATGCATAAGAACAAAGGCGTATTTTTAGTATTAATTTTTGCGTTATTCTTTTACGGAACATTAACGCAGGCAGCAAAAGAAGTCCAAGACAAGCAGAAACCTGTTTTTGTCATAGGCGAGTCAAATCCGATAAGCCAAGAGCAATTAGATAATTGCTCAAACTATTATAAATTTGGAAGTATAGAGATGAATCTTTCTTTGGATAAACCTTCAGGAGTTTATGCGCCTGTTCAGGAAGTAGAAGTTAGAGGAAGCTTGAAGAATACAAATGGTTATCCTGTAAGCGCTGGTAAAGTTTTAGTTAAGATTTTTCAAAAAATGAATTCTGGCGATCTTGAGATGGATGAATTCTATCTATCTGATAAGGATAATAAACCTTTGAGCATCTCTTTATCTCAAAATGGAACACATGATTTTTCTTTCAAATATCCGGTTCCATTATGGGGGCCAGGGAAATATTATTTTGAATTGAATTATCTTTGGAATGACAAGAGAATAATTTCAAAATCTTCCCCTTTAATCTTTGATGTCTCAGGAGGCAAAACTGAAACTAGGTATTTGATTGACGCTTTCAGAGTTAAAGCTAATGATAAAAATTTTTATTCAGATAATTTAGTTGAATACAATATTTTTGAAAATGTTAAGGATTTGAATGTTGAATATTCTTTAGTGAATCCTTACACGGACAAATCAAAAATAAATGTTTTTTATAAGTTATACAAGTTGAATTATTTTGATTCCAAAAATATTATTTCTGATCAGAGCGAGGAAATTCAGATGGACAAGGACAGCGCTAAAAAAATATCGAAAAATTTTTCGAATTTAAACCCAGGTTTTTATGTTTTAGAAATTTTTGCCAGCGGGCAGGGGATAAAGACCATCGCGAGATTTAATTTTATGATTATTGGGGAAGGAATGGGAGCAAGAATCAATTTTGCCACGATAAATGATTTTCCGATAATTCCAAAATCTCCGGCTTTTGGGTTTGTCTGCTATAATAGTTTTTCCGAAAAATACCAATTTAATGGGAAATTAATTTTGAAATTAAGAGATTCTTCTAATAATATAGTTTTCACAACAAGCACATCGCAATTCTCTTCTTTGCAGAATGTTGCTTTAAAAAATGATTTTTTGCTTGATAAAAAATATTCAAAACTTTGGCTTGATGTTTCATTGGTTAGCGACGATGGATACACTGTTGATCAGACGACTTTGGAATATAGCTGCGCTGATATAAAAAATGTTGGGCAATTCCAAACATCGGTTTCAGGATCGACTTTAAAAGTTGTTGCGCAAAATAAATGCGGGGAAAAAGTTTCGGCTGATATTTTAGTTGAAGTTAAAGAAAAAGGAGGAAATGTTATTTTTTCAGAAGCATCATACGGGCAGGATTTTAAAAAGAAGGTTAAATTCCAACAAGGAAAGGAATATGAAATAAAAGTTTCTTCTCAAGGGTTTCAAGACATTATTATTTATAAACACAGCCAAGGAAACAAAATCATTTATTTTGTTCTTGGCTTAGTGCTTTTAGGAGGATTGATTTATTTGAGCAATTATTTCAATAAAAAACAAAATAATCCTGTTGTATAAGAATATGAAAAAAATATTTATATTGTTAATAATATTGTCTACATTATTTTTTTGGTCTAGCCCGACTTTTGCAGCCAATCCTCCGACAGTAGAAACAACTTATGCAAGTTATTCCAATGGATATATTTCTGCAGGCGGAAAAGTTACAAATGATGGAGGGAGCCAATTGACTAGCGGCTGGTTTAATTTTTATTCTGGGTCATGTTCTTCCAATGGAAATTTTTTTACTACTATATATTCTAATGGCGCTCCACAAGTTGGATATACATTCTATATATATCAAAAACATTGCTTTCCTGCTGGAAATTATTGCGCAATAGCAGCTGCTAATTCTGTTTCAGGATTAGGGCAGGCGAGAGCAGGAGTATCTTTTACATCAGATGGTTCTGGATGTGATTCTGGAAGTGGCCAGCAATCAATCCAAAAAAGTTATTATTATTGTCAGGATTGGTCTAATACAACTGGCCCTCAGCAAAGATGTTCTATTAGGGGCTCTTATTACTCATTAGCTGAATGTCAAAGAAGTGTAGATGCTACAACTCCTGGAAAGATTTGCTATGACAATGATAAATGCAATAATGCTTGCGACGAAAGATCAAAAACTCAATATTATTATTGTATTGATAATTCGTGCCAAATTGCAGGGCTTTATTTTAGTGATTATGAATGTACGAATACTAAGGGATCGCAGTGTTATATAAGCACTAATTGTGATGGAAAATGTTCTACATACTCTGGAGAGAATTACTGGGTTTGTGGTTCTTCTGATTATGGATGTCAATGGGCAGGGAAATTTTATTCGACAAATGATTGCGAAACGGCAAATAAAAAAACTTGTTATAAATCTTCTAATTGTTTTAATCAATGTGGTCAAGAATTTGAAGTATGTAATGATTATGGGCAATGTATCGGAACTGGGAAATTCGGATCAATTCAGGCTTGTCAGAGTTATCCTTCGAATTTGGGAAAAACTTGTTATCTGAAAGGATTGAATTGTAATAATGCTTGCAATAAGAGAATGTGGTATTGTTGGGGGAACAGTTGTGTTCAAACTGAAAAAGCTTATAAAAATATAAGTGAATGTTCTTGGGACATAGGCAAGTCATGTTATTTAGATAATTCTTGCAATGGAACATGTTCTAGTAGTGGCACTGGTGGGTCAGGAGGTTCTGGAACTGGCACAGGAGGCACTGGCGGGACTGGAGGCTCTGGCACGATATGCGATTATGATAAAGTTTGCGAACCAAGCTATGGAGAAAATTCAACTAATTGCTCGGATTGCTCATCTATTCAAATATGTAATTATAATGGAATTTGCGAATCTTATCGCGGAGAAAATTCAACTAATTGCTCGGATTGCGTTTCTACAACAGGATGTAATTATAATGGAATTTGCGAGCCTGCTCGTTTAGAAAATTCAAGCAATTGCCCAGATTGCGCTTCTACTCAAATTTGTAATTATAATGGCATTTGCGAAATATCTCGCGGGGAAAATGTATCAAACTGCCCTGATTGTTCAGTATTGTCAACCCAAGGATATAATTGTAATAAAAGCACAGGTTTTTGCACATATGTTTCATCAGGAGCTCAATACATGACGATTAATCAATGCATTCCGAACTGCACTAAAGATACATCAGGATATAATTGCAATATTGATGGAACATGTTCTTATGTATTTTTTGGGGCTCAATATTCAACTCAATTACAATGTTCGGCAAATTGTCGTCCTCCAGCTGGATTAATAACTGCCAGAACTCTCGATCCAACTGAAATTACCAGGATGAGCGCAAGATTCAGAGGGGAAATAACTAATAGAGGTGGATATTCTAATTTGGAATATTGGTTTAGGTATTACAAAGTTAGTGATGGAATATGGAAAGCTACCGGAATTTATAATGCAGGCTCATACAATAGTTTTGGATCTTTAGTTTCTGGTTTAGAAGCTAATACTGATTATTGCTATCATATTATTGTTCAAGCAGTAGGAACAAGTATTAGAGGAGAGGGGCAGCTTGTTTGTTTTAAAACTTTAGGAACTATTACTCCTCCTGGATACAATTGTAATAATGGGTCGTGCCAAGTTTCAGCAGGAGCTATTTCTGATTATCCAGATTTACAAGCATGTTCTTTTAATTGTAAAAGTGGCGCTGGTTGGAAATGTAATGATAATGGAACATGTTCTTCTGTTTCTTCTGGAGCTCAATATTCAACTCAATCTGCTTGCACTCAATATTGCAAGCCTTTGCCTACTGGATATAATTGTGTTTCAGGTAATTGCGAACCGTCTTATGATTTCTTCCCTGACTATCCGAATCAACAGACATGTTCAGCGGGATGCAAAAATTCAGCAGGATGGAATTGTAGTCAAGATGGTCAATGCATATCAGTATCTTCAAATGCGCATTATTCAAACCAGAATACTTGCACCCAATATTGTAAATCAGAAATAACTGGATACAATTGCATTTTAGGAACATGTAATCCTACTTATGATTTTTTTGCTGATTATGATACTCAGGATTCTTGTAATGCTAATTGCGTTGATAATGGAGGCGCTGGTTGGATATGCAATACTGACGGAACATGCTCTTCGGTTTCTCAAGGAGGGCATTATGATTCTCAAAGCGTCTGTGATCAGAATTGTGATGCTTTAACTCCTACAGGATATAACTGCATTTTAGGATCATGTGAGCCATCCTATGATTTTTTCTCTGATTATCCGAGTCAACAGACATGTTCTGCGAATTGTGGAATAACAGGATCAAGATGGACATGCGCTATAGATGGAAATTGTCTTCAAGTTTCTCAAGGAGGGGAATATCCTAATCAGGATACATGTAACAGATATTGCAAGATACATCAGGAAATTATTTTAGTTCAAACAGACCCTGCAAGCGCAGTGACTCAAACAAGCGCGAGATTAAACGGAACACTTATCGATAATGCTAACAGGCCTGATTTAGAATATTTTTTTAGATATCATGAAAATGGAGATTCGCAATGGATACAAACAAGTATCACGCCAATAAGTTCTGAGGGTGCAATGTTTGCAAATATTTCTAATTTGAAACCAAATACGCAATATTGTTATTACGTTGCAGTTAGAATAATAGATCAGGGAACAGAGCATAGGGGGCAAGAAGTTTGCTTTACAACTAATCCTCCGGCTCAATTAGGAATTCCTATTTTGATTTATCCTATCAATGATGAAATTGTTCATACTACTTTGATTAATTTTGATTGGACTGATGTATCAGGAGCCCAAATTTATGAAATTTGGGAAATCTTTGGAAATGATGCGAGCACAGAATCTATTTATTATTCAGATAGGAGTAATTTAACAGCAGAAATTCCTGAATTAGGAAGGCATTATTGGAAAGTTAGAGCTTGTCAGGGAGTTAGCAATATAAGGCCGAAATCAGGTGGATATGG
>Ga0116186_1005325_pt1 | contig 10180 bp, 8 predicted proteins | sample AD_JPNNA4_MetaG_FD_89806 | JGI IMG/M metagenome (GOLD analysis project Ga0116186, IMG submission 89806) | Active sludge microbial communities of municipal wastewater-treating anaerobic digesters from Japan - AD_JPNNA4_MetaG | ecosystem: Engineered > Bioreactor > Anaerobic > Digestate | place...
CCATCTCGATCTCTATCTCGAGGCCTATGCCGACAAGGTCGCGGCAACGGGCGGCCACGTCCACTTCGCCGAGACGGCGGCGGACGCGCGCGACATCGTCCTCGACATCTGCCGGCGGGTCGAGGCCAAGACCGTCACCAAGGGCAAGTCGATGATCACCGAGGAGATCGCCCTCAACGATCACCTCGAGAAGAACGGCATCACCACGGTCGAGACCGATCTCGGCGAATACATCATCCAGCTGCGGGGCGAGCACCCGAGCCACATCATCGCCCCGGCGGTGCACCTCAACAAGGAGCAGATCGAGGCCGATTTCCGCCGCGTCCACGACAAGCTGCCGCCGGAGCGCAATCTCGACGAGCCGGTCGCGCTGCTCGGCGAGGCGCGGGCGGTGCTGCGCGAGCGCTTCCTTGCCGCCGACGTCGGCATCACCGGCGCCAATTTCCTCGTCGCCGAGACCGGCACCTCGATCATCGTCACCAACGAGGGCAATGGCGACCTGACGCAGATCCTGCCGCGCGTGCACATCGTCGTCGCCTCGATCGAGAAGGTCGTGCCGACGCTCGAGGACGCGAGCGCCATCCTGCGCGTGCTCGCGCGCTCGGCGACCGGCCAGGAAATGTCGGTCTACACGACGCTCTCGACCGGCGCGAAGCGCTCCGGCGACCCGGACGGGCCGGACGAATACCACGTCGTCCTCCTCGACAACGGCCGCTCGGCGATGCTCGGCACGCCGTTCGAGGACATGCTGCGCTGCATCCGCTGCGGCGCCTGCATGAACCACTGCCCGGTCTACCAGGTGGTCGGCGGCCATGCCTATGGCTGGGTCTATCCGGGCCCGATGGGCTCGGTGCTGACGCCGACCCTGATCGGCGTCGACAAGGCCGGGCACCTGCCGAACGCCTCGACCTTCTGCGGGCGCTGCGAGAGCGTCTGCCCGATGCGCATTCCGCTGCCGAAGATGATGCGGCACTGGCGCGAGAACGCCTTCGCGCGGCACCTGACGCCGCCGAGCGAGCGCTCCGGCCTCGGGGTGTGGAAGTTCCTCGCCCGGCGCCCGGCGCTCTATGCGCTGGCGACCGGCATCGCGGTCCGGGCGATGGCGCTCCTCAAGCCGAAAGGCGGCCGCTTCCGGACCCTGCCGTTCGCTTCGGGCTGGACCCGGCACCGCGACCTGCCGGCACCGGAGGGCCGCACGTTCCAGGCGATGTGGAAGGACAGGAAGGCAGGCAAATGAGCGGACGCGACGCAGTCATCTCCCGTATCCGCCGGTCGCTCGGCGTTGCCGAGGACGAGGCGACGCGCCGGCTGACGGTGGCAAGGCGCCTCGAGACGGCACCCGTCGCCCCGCAGCCGGCCCAGGCGCAATCGAGCCCGGCCGAGCGCTTCGACCTCTTCCGGGAAAAGGCCGAGGCGGTCAGTGCGACCGTGACGCGGGTCGCCTCGCCCGGCGAGGTGCCGACCGAGATCGCCGATTACCTGCGCGGCCAGAACCTTGCGCCGCGCATCCGGCGCGGCGCCGATCCGCGGCTCGGGGCGATGCCGTGGAAGTCGGTGCCGACCCTCGAGGTCTGGGCCGGCCCCTCGGACGGCAACGACCCGGTCGGGCTCAGCCACGCCCTCGGCGCGGCGGCCGAGACCGGCACGCTGTTCGTCACCTCCGGCGCCGACAACCCGACGACCCTCAACTTCCTGCCCGAGACCCATATCGTCGTCGTTGCGGCCGAGGACATCGAGGCGAGCTACGAGGCGACCTGGCAGCGCCTGCGGACGACCCACGGCAAGGGCACGATGCCGCGCACCGTCAATCTCATCTCCGGGCCGTCGCGCTCCGGCGACATCGAGCAGACGATCCTGCTCGGCGCGCACGGACCGAAGCGGCTGCACATCATCGTGGTGGGGTGAAGGCCGATCCGGCGCCGCCGGAGCAAACGATCCGGAGAATCGTTTGCAGGCCTGAACGCCGGCGCGGGAAAGGGGCGAAGCCCCGTCGAGCCGGCCGGGAGGCGAAACCCCAAAACGCCTGCTTCAGAACAGGCCCTCGACGAGACCGTCCGGGCCGATGCCGATCCTGGTTGCCGCCGGCACGCGCGGCAGGCCGGGCATGGTCATCACGTCGCCGCAGACGACGACGAGGAACTCGGCCCCGGCGGCGAGGCGCAGTTCGCGGATCGGCACGACATGGCCGGAGGGCGCGCCCTTGAGGTTCGGGTCGGTCGAGAAGGAATAGGGCGTCTTGGCGATGCAGACCGGGAAGCTGCCATAACCGGCGGTGTCGAGTTCGCGGAAGCGATCGCGGATCGCCTTGTCGGCGATGATGTCGTCGGCGCCATAGACGGAGCGGGCGATGGTGCGGGTCTTTTCCCACAGGCTCATGCGGTCGTCGTAGAGCGTGCGGAACTGGGCATGGCTGCCATCGGCGATGCGGGCGACGTCGGTGGCGAGCTCGACGGCGCCGGCGCTGCCTTCGGCGAAGGCCCGGCAACGGTGGGCCCTGACGCCGAATTCGGCGCAATAGGCCTTGATCGCGGTGATTTCCTCCTCGGTGTCGCCGTCGAACTCGTTGATCGCGACGACGGCGGGGACGCCGAAGAGGCCGACATTGCGCAAGTGCCGGCCGAGATTGGCAAGGCCCTTCTCGAGGGCGGCGACGTCGGGCTTGCCGAGATCGGCGCGGGCGATGCCGCCGTGGAATTTCAGCGCCCGGACGGTGGCGACGACGACGGCGGCGGCGGGGCTGAGGCCGCCCTTGCGGCATTTGATGTCGAAGAACTTCTCGGCGCCGAGATCGGCGCCGAAGCCGGCTTCGGTGACGACGTAGTCGGCGAGCTTCAGCGCCGTGCGAGTGGCGACCAGCGAATTGCAGCCATGGGCGATGTTGGCGAACGGCCCGCCATGGATGAAGGCCGGGTTGTTTTCGAGCGTCTGGACGAGGTTCGGCTTGATCGCGTCCTTGAGGAGCACCGTCATCGCGCCGGCCGCCTCGAGGTCGCCGGCGGTCACCGGCGTCTTGTCGCGGCGCTGGCCGACGACGATGTTCGAAAGGCGCCGCTGCAGGTCCTCGATGCCGTCGGCAAGGCAGAGGATCGCCATCACCTCGGAGGCGACGGCGATGTCGTAGCCGCCCTCGCGCGGATAGCCGTTGGCCGGGCCACCGAGGCCGACGACGATCTCGCGCAGTGCCCGGTCGTTCATGTCGACGACACGGCGCCAGGAGATGCGGCGCGGGTCGAGGCCGAGCGCGTTGTCCCAGTAGATGTGGTTGTCGATCATCGCCGAGAGCAGATTGTGGGCGGCGCTGATCGCATGGAAATCGCCGGTGAAGTGGAGGTTGATGTCCTCCATCGGCACGACCTGGGCAAGGCCGCCGCCGGCGGCGCCGCCCTTGACGCCGAAGCAGGGACCGAGCGAGGGCTCGCGCAGGCACACGGCGGCGCGCTTGCCGATGCGGTTGAGGCCGTCGGCGAGACCGACCGAGGTGGTCGTCTTGCCTTCGCCGGCCGGCGTCGGGCTCATCGCGGTGACGAGGATCAGGCGGCCGTCCGGGCGAGCCTCGAGGCCGGCGAGGAACCCGGCCGAGATCTTGGCCTTGTCGCGGCCATAGGGCTCGAGGCTTTCGGCCGGAATGCCGAGCCGTTCGCCGATCTCGGCGATCGGCCGGGTCTTTGCGCCGCGCGCAATTTCGATATCGCTCGCCATCTTCGCCCCCCGCGAGACGCCCCAACGCTTCGCCGCCTTATTGAGCATCGCGGCAGGGCGCACACAACCCCCCGGCGCCGCAAGCCAGCCATGCGGCGGGTCGTCGGCGCCTATTCGACGCCGATCAGCTTCCGCAGCTTGGTCAGCGCGTTCTCGGCCTTTTCCTGGTAGGCGATGGTGCCGGCGAAGCGGCCCTCGGCATCCATCAGGTAGATAGTCGCCGTGTGGTCCATGGTGTAGTCGCCGCTGTCGAGTTCGACGCGCTGGGCATAGACCCGATAGCCCGCCAGGATCTTGTCGACGTTCTCGCGCGGGCCGGTCAGGCCGATGATGCGCGGGTTGAAGGCCGACAGATAGCTCTTCATCTGCTCGGGCGTGTCGCGCTCGGGATCGACCGAGACATAGACGAAGTTGAGCCTGTCGGCTTCGGGCCCGAGCGCCTCGAGCCACTGCGAGACGTCCCACAGGGTCGTCGGGCAGACGTCCGGGCAATAGGTGAAGCCGAAGAACATCGCATAGGGCTTGCCGGCGAGGTCCTTGTCGGTGAACGGCCGGCTCTCGGTGTCGAGCAGCGAGAACTCGCCGCCGATGGTGGTGACCGGGGTCGACAGGAGGCCGTCGCCCTTGTCACCGACCTCGCTGCGGTACCAGCCGAGAGTGAGGGCGCCGACGAGCAGCGCGACGGCGGTCAGCACGACGCCGGAGATCCAGCGCGCCGAGGGTGCGGATTTCTTCCTTGCCATGACTACTGGCCCTGCATGGCGGCCATGCCACCCATCGACATGCCGCCGCTGTGCTTCGGCATCGGGCCGGCAGCGCCGATCGAGCCGACGGGCATGACGACGGTGACGTCGCCGGCCTTTTCGAATTCGAGAGTGACGGTCAGATCGGAGCCCTCGACGAAGGAACTCGGCACGTCGAGGAACATGACGTGATAGCCGCCGGGCTTCAGCGCGACGCTGCCGCCGGCCGGGATCTCGAGGCCGCCGGCGACCTCGCGCATCTTCATGATGTTGTCGATCACCGCCATCTCGTGGATCTCGATCCGACCGGCCGCCGACGAGGCGCCGCCGACGAGGCGGTCCGGTTCGCTGCCGGTGTTGGCGATGGTCATGAAGCCGATTCCGGCCCGGGCCCCGGGCGGCATGGCGCGCGACCAGGGATCCTCGATCTTGAGCGTGCCGACCGTATAGGTCTCGGCCGCGGCGGCGCCGGCGAAAACGGTGATGGCGCCGGCAAGGGCGAGGCAAGCAAATCTCGTCATTGGCTTTTCCGTCTGTTCCGGCCGTGGGCCCGATCTAGCTGGTCGATCGCAGCATAAGCGATGATGCCGTCCTTGCGTCCTTGATTTTGGTCAGATAGCGGCCGGCGGCCCCGCGGGCGAGTGGACATTGGTCGAGCGGGCCCGTGACGCGGCGCCATCGGCGGCATTGCCGCGCCATCCCTCACTCGGGTGCGGCACGCCCCTCCTCCCCGCTCCCGGTGTCGATCGTCTCCATGAGGCCGATCGCGACCGGCTCGTCGGCCGCCTCCGGCGTGACGACCAGCGGGTCGGCCTCTTCCAGCGGCTCGGGCGTGATGACGGCGCCGACCGGGGCGGTGGCGGCAATGTCGAAGCCGGTCTTTTCCTCGGTCGGCAGGGCGACGCGGCGGCCCATGCGATAGAGCGCGAAGACGATGAGCAGGGTCTGGGCGATCGCCGTGGTGATGAAGAGCCCGGACGGCCCGGTGCCGCGCATGACGAGGGCGGCAAAGAGCGGGCCGACCACCGAGCCGAAGCCGTTGGCGAGCAGGAGGCCGGCGGACGTTCCGACATAATGGGCCGGGTCGGCGCTGTCGTATGCGTGGGCGGCGGCGAGCGAATAGCCGGTGAGGCTGAAGCCGCCGAAGAGGAAGACGATGAGGAAGGCGGCCGGCATCGGCAGCGGAACGGAGGCGAGCGCGAGGCCGAAGACGGTGGCGGCAAACATCGTGCCGACGAGCACGGCGCGACGGTCGTGGCGGTCCGACAGGCGGCCGATCGGCCACTGGAAAAGCGCGCCGCCGACGACGGCGATGCTCATGAAGCTCGCCGCTTCGGCGACCGAGAAGCCGGAGCGCACGCCATAGACGGCGGCGAGCATCCAGAAGGCGCCGTTGGAAATGCCGATGAGGAAGACACCGACGAGGCCGACCGGCGAGGCGCGGTAGAGCTCGCGCGGGCGGAAGCTGACGAGGGCGATCGGCGCCGGCTCGCCGGAGCGCGAGACGGCGACCGGCACGGCGGCGAGCGAGACGAGGATCGAGGCGAGCGCGAAGGGCGCGAACTCGGCCGGCGGATAGAGCGTCACCATCATCTGGCCGGCGGTGATCACGGCGAAATTGACGACGATGTAGGACGACAGGACGAAGCCGCGGTTCTCGTTGGTGGCGCGCTCGTTGAGCCAGCTCTCGATGACGAGGTAGAGGCCGGCGAGGCAGAAGCCGGTGATGGCGCGAAAGAGGAACCAGGCCGGCGCGGCGATGACGAGCGGATGGGCAAGCGCCGCGGCCGAGGCGACCGAGACGAGGGCGAGGAAGGCGCGGATGTGGCCGGCGCGCAGGATCAAGTACGGCCCGCCGAGGCAGCCGGCGACGAAGCCGAGATAGTAGGACGAACCGAGGATGCCGAGCGCGAGGGCGTCGAAGCGTTCGAGGTCGGCGCGGATCGGGATCAGCGTCGTCTGCAGGCCGTTGCCCATCAGAAGGAAGGCAATGGCGAACAGCAGCGCGAGGACCGGCCGCAGCGTCTGGTAGATCATGGCACCGTCCCCTCGCCCCGGCCGCGACCGGGTCAGGCGAGCTGGATGGTGGCGGTTGCCGGATCGCGGCCGAGAGCCTCGAAGACACGGGCGACGATGCCGTCGGCATCGAGGCCGGCCCTGGCGATCATCGTCTCGGGCTTGTCCTGGTCGATGAAGACATCGGGCAGGACCATGGCGCGGACCCGGAGGCCGCCGTCGAGATAGCCGTCATCGGCGAGGGCCTGCATGACGTGGCTGCCGAAGCCGCCGATCGAGCCTTCCTCGACGGTGACGAGGACTTCGTGGCGGCTGGCGAGATCGCGCACGAGATCGCGATCGATCGGCTTGGCGAAGCGGGCATCGGCGACGGTGGTCGACAGGCCGTGCGTCTCGAGCCGCTTGGCCGCCTCGAGCGCATCGGCAAGGCGGGTGCCGAGCGAGAGGATCGCGACCTTGCTGCCGTTGCACAGGATGCGGCCCTTGCCGACCTCGAGCGGCACGCCGATCTCGGGCATCTCGACGCCGGTGCCCTCGCCGCGCGGATAGCGGAAGGCCGAGGGAACGTCGTCGATCGCGGCGGCCGTCGCCACCATGTGGACGAGCTCGGCCTCGTCGGCCGGCGCCATCACCACGATGTTCGGCAGGCAGCACAGATAGGCGAGATCGAAGGCGCCGGCATGGGTCGGGCCGTCGGCGCCGACGAGGCCGGCGCGGTCGATGGCGAAGCGCACCGGCAGTTTCTGGATGGCGACGTCGTGGACGACCTGGTCGTAGCCGCGTTGCAGGAAGGTCGAATAGAGCGCGGCGAAGGGCTTCAGCCCCTCGGCGGCAAGGCCGGCGGCGAAGGTGACGGCGTGCTGCTCGGCGATGCCGACGTCGAAGGTGCGTTCCGGATAGGCCTTCTCGAAGACGTCGAGGCCGGTGCCGGCGGGCATCGCCGCGGTGATGGCGACGACGCGGTCGTCGCGGGCGGCTTCCTTGACGAGGGCGTCGGCGAAGACGCGGGTATAGGAGGGGGCGTTGGCCTTGGGCTTGGCCTGCGCGCCGGTGATGACGTCGAAGCGCGAGACGCCGTGATACTTGTCCTCGGACGCCTCGGCCGGCGGATAGCCCTTGCCCTTCTGGGTGATGACGTGAACGAGGATCGGCCCCTGGTCGGCGTCGCGCACGTTCCTGAGCACCGGCAGCAGGTGGTCGAAATTGTGGCCGTCGATCGGGCCGACATAGTAAAAGCCGAGCTCCTCGAAGAGGGTGCCGCCCATGGCCATGCCGCGGGCGAATTCCTCGGCGCGGGCCGCGCCCTCCTGCAGGAATTTCGGCAGGCGACGGGCGAGCTGCTTGGCCGTCTCGCGGAACCCGAGATAGGTGCGGCCGGACACCCGGCGGGCGAGATAGGCGCTCATCGCACCGACCGGCGGGGCGATCGACATGTCGTTGTCGTTGAGGATGACGATCAGCCGGGAATGCATGCCGCCGGCGTTGTTCATCGCCTCGTAGGCCATGCCGGCCGACATCGCGCCGTCACCGATGACGCATATGACGTTGTTGTCGCCGCCCTCGAGATCGCGGGCGACCGCCATGCCGAGGCCGGCGGAGATCGAGGTCGAGGAGTGGCCGGCGCCGAACGGGTCGTATTCGCTCTCGGCGCGCTTGGTGAAGCCGGACAGGCCCCCGCCCTGGCGCAGCGTGCGGATGCGCTCGCGCCGGCCGGTCAGGATCTTGTGCGGATAGCACTGGTGGCCGACGTCCCAGATCAGCCGGTCGCGCGGCGTGTCGAAGACATAATGCAGGGCAACCGACAGCTCGACGACGCCGAGGCCGGCGCCGAGATGGCCGCCGGTGACCGAGACCGCGTCGATGGTTTCGGCGCGCAGTTCGTCGGCGAGCTGGCGAAGATCACCGGCATCGATCCGGCGAAGATCGTCCGGCGTCTTGACCGTGTCGAGGAGCGGAGTGGTCGACGGCTTGCTCACTGAACGCGCGGGTCCCATTCGGGCAGGCGGGAAGGGCTGACTGTCCGTCCTAATTGGCGCCTTGCGAGCGCGCCGTCAACATGGCGATTGGACCCGCTGCCGTTTCAGGGGCGCGCCGCCTCTCCGGGACGCAGCTCGAAGGTGGCGAAATCGAGCATCTGCTCGTCCTCGCCGAAGGCGGGCGGCGCCCCCTCCCCGGCTTGCCCGAAGCTCGCGGAGACGGCGTCCACGCGCAGCGGTATCGCCGCAAAATCGGGCATCACCGTGGCCGGCGGCGCGGCCTCGGCAAGCGCGTCGGCGGGCGCCGGCGCGATGGCCGGAACGTCGGGCGCCGGCGCGGCGGGCGCGACGACCGGCGCCACGGCAGTCTTGGCCGGCGCGGCCGAAATGCCGGGCGCCGCCGGATCGACGAAGGCGCTGCCGGGGACCCGTTCGGGGGCAACGAGCACGCCGCCCGTGCCGCGGCCCGGATCGACGAGCACCGATGTCGGGCTTTTTTCGAGTTCGACGAGCACCGAGACGGCGGCGCGTTCGGCCGGCACGAGGGCCGAGCCGGCGGCGGTCTGTTGCGCCTTTTCGGGCTCGGGCGGGGCGATCCAGCGGGTCAGCGCCTCGCCCGGCCCGGGTGCCGGCGCCGCGGTGCCCGCCTTCATCGCCCGGGCGAGCTGCAGCACGTCGCGCGACAGCGAATCGGCCGCGCCGTCGCCGGCCGGCGCATTGGCCATCAGGATTTCGACGAGGGCGTCGCCGAGGATCGTCGTCGCGCGGCCGAAGACGACGGGAGCGGTCGCGTCGTCGGCGGTGACCACCGCCTCGATGGCGCCGAGGCGCCCGCCGCCGCGATGGCTCGACCAGCCGGCGGGCGCCGCCGTCGCGGTCTTGTCGAAGGCGGCGAACATCGAGCGCAGCGCCGGCAGGCCGCCGGGGCCAGCGCCGAGACCGTCGAGGGCGCGCAGGAGCTGGACGTCGGCGCCGGGCGCGATGTTGCGGAAGCGGTCGTCGCCGACATAGCGGCGATCGAGGAAGACGGCGCCCCAGCGCGCGACGCGCCGGCGCGGATCGGCGCGCCAGGCCTCGACCTCGTCGCAGGTGCCGAAGCCGGCGGCGACCACATAGCGGCTGTCGAGCGGGGCAAGCGAGGCAAGCGCCGCGGCGTCCACCGCGCCGGCGGCGGCGTCGAGGAAGCAGATGCCGGCCGGGGCAACGAAGGTGACGTCGCGCTCGCCGAGGGAGAGGGTCGCGGCGGCGGCGGGCGACGACGCGGCCGCGAAGCCGGCGAAGAAAACCGCCAGCGCGCAGAGCGTGAATTTCACCCGATTCGACATGGAATGGCGCCCATCGACACGTGATCGCGCCGATTCTAGGTGCCAGTTCCTTCGATTGTTCTAACGCGGACGCCCTACTCGACGTCGAGCGGCTCGGTGCCGACCGGCACGCCTTCCCCGGAGAGGCGGATCTTTTCGACCTTTTCCTCGGCGACGCGCAGAAGGCCCTCGCAATGGGCCTTCAGCTTCTCGCCGCGTTCGTAGATGGCGATCGATTCGGCGAGCGGCACGTCGCCGCGCTCCAGCCGGGCGACGATCTGCTCGAGCTCGGCAAGGGCCGCCTCGAAGGTCAGACCGCCGACCGGCACGGCCGGCGGGGTGTCGCTGTCGCTCATGGCACGTCCTTCCTGCGCGTTGCCGTCAGCCGCGCATCAGCGCGCCGACATGGCCGCCCACCGACTGCGAGAGGCCCTGCAGATCA
>Ga0116186_1005326_pt1 | contig 10179 bp, 3 predicted proteins | sample AD_JPNNA4_MetaG_FD_89806 | JGI IMG/M metagenome (GOLD analysis project Ga0116186, IMG submission 89806) | Active sludge microbial communities of municipal wastewater-treating anaerobic digesters from Japan - AD_JPNNA4_MetaG | ecosystem: Engineered > Bioreactor > Anaerobic > Digestate | place...
AGGGCCAGCTGGAGGCTCATGCTCAGCGCGCCCAGCCATGTCGTCGTCACGCCGGGGTGGCCGGCCACCAGCGTGCCCGCCCAGTGGCCAGCGAGCAGCGCCTGGCGGAACTGCATCGAGCGGTAGACCCAGACCAGTTCGTCGGGGGTGATGTAGCGGCCCACGGCCACCAGCCGCGGGACGAGACTGACGAAAAAGAGGAGAACGGGGAATAACCGCAGCCAAGGGCGTGTCGCCGACGGCCCTGTCGCAGAGAGAAGAGAAGCACGCCCGGCCATTCCCCTACGTATACAGCACATTAGACATATTGCCAAGCGGTCTAAACGCAGTATAATCGCTCGAAAATGGGCGCTGGGGCAACCTCGGCGCAGGTGGGAATCTTAGCAACATGATCGACTCCGAATTCGGCAACGGCGAACATCCAATGAGCTTTCTGCTCACAGGCGATGTCTACCTACCCAGCGCCGGCGAAATCCGCCTCGGCCGCATTGTAGCCTTACGAAGCAACGAGATACTGGTCGATATTGGGGCAAAATCCGAGGGAGTCATCCCTTCGCAAGAGACCTCGACATACGACACGACGACGCGTGCCCAATTGCAGGAAGGCGAGGACATCCTCGTCTTCGTGCTGAACCCCGAAGATCAGAACGGCAACATCATCCTGTCGTTCCGCCGCGCGGCCGAGGAGCGCGATTGGCAGGTGGCCACCGACCTCTTTGAGTCGCAAGAAGCATTGGAGACCGAGATCGTCGGCTTCAACAAGGGCGGCGTGTTGGTCAGCGTGGGCCAGCTGCGCGGTTTCGTGCCCAACTCCCAGTTGCGGCGCGACCGCTTGCAGTACATCGACAGCGATAACAAGCAGCGCTCCTACCAGGCCCTCGTCGGCCAGCCCATGTTGGCCAAAGTGATCGAGGTCGACCGGCCACGCAACCGCCTGATCCTGTCCGAACAGGCGGCCTCGCGGGAGATCCGCCAGGCGCGCAAGACCGAGTTGTTCTCGTCGCTGCAAGAGGGCGCAGTCTGTGAGGGCGTGGTCGTCAATCTGGCCGATTTCGGCGCGTTCGTCGACATCGGCGGCATCGAGGGTCTTGTCCACCTCTCAGAGATGAGTTGGAAGCGTACCCAGAAGCCGGCCGATATCTTGCAGAAGGGCGACCATGTGAAGGTGCAGATCATGAGCGTCGATCAGGAGCGGCAGCGCGTCGCCCTCAGCATGAAACGGCTGGAGGCCGACCCGTGGACGCGGATCGAGGAGCTATACCGTGTCGGCCAGCTGGTGGAGGCAGAGATTACCCGCCTGACCAAGTTCGGAGCTTTTGCCCGCGTGGACGACGATTATCAATTGGAGGGGTTGATTCATATTTCGGAGTTGGCCGATGACCGCGTCGAGCAGGCGCGCGATATCGTGAAGCCGGGCGACCGGGTTACGGTGCGCGTCATTCGTCTCGATGCCAAACAACGCCAGGTCGGCCTGAGCCTGCGTCAGGTCGCCTCAGACAGATACATCGAAGAAGACCTGGCGATGATGAATCCCATGTAAATGGCAACGTGCCCCCTGGGCCTGGCCCACGGCGCACGCGATGATCCGATGGCGACTACCCGTGAACGTATTGAGTTTCCCTGAGGTGGATAGCCGTGAATTCTAAGAATTGGGAACGCTTTACTCAACGCGCGCGACGCGTGTTGAGCTTGGCCCAGGAAGAGGCCGAGCGCCTCAACCATAGCTACATAGGCAGCGAGCACGTCCTGATTGGCTTGCTGCTCGAGGAGGGCGGCGTGGCCGGCCGAGTTCTGCGCGAACTGGGCCTGGAGGTCACGCGGGTTCAGGCCATGGTCGAACGCCTATCGGGCGGCCAGGGAACCCGGACGCCATTCACCAAGACCGAACTTTCGCCCAGCACGAAGCGCATCCTGGAATACGCCGTCGAAGAAGCGCGACGCATGGGCCAGCACTACATCAGCACAGAGCATCTGCTCCTCGGCCTGGCCCGCCAGAACGAGGGCCTGGCTATCGATGTCCTGCGCAAGTTCGGCATCAGCGCCGAGCAGATCCGCCGGCAGACGCGGCGCATGCTCAAGGAAAGCCCTGTCTCCGGCAGCGAGTCGGGTTCGCAGCAGCAACAGCCGCAACGCCGGCCGGCGCAGCAGCAGCAGAAGAAAGAGAAGAGCAAAACGCCCCTGGTCGACCAGCTGGCCACCGACCTGACCGCCCTGGCGCAGGAGTATGCCCTGGACCCGGTCATCGGCCGCGAGACGGAGATCGAGCGCGTCATCCAGATTCTGGCCCGGCGCACGAAGAACAACCCCGCCCTCATCGGCCAGCCCGGCGTCGGCAAGACGGCCATCGTCGAGGGCCTGGCCCAACGCATCGTCGATGGCCAGGTGCCGGAATCGCTGCACAATAAGCGCGTCTTGCAACTGGACGTGGGCAGCCTGGTCGCCGGAACGATGTACCGCGGCCAGTTCGAGGAGCGTCTCAAGCGCGTCATCGAGGAACTCAAGTCCAGCGACGCGATCCTGTTCATCGACGAAGTCCACATGCTCGTCGGCGCGGGGTCGGCCGGCAGCTCGGTCGACGCGGCCAACATCCTCAAGCCGTCGCTGGCCCGCGGCGAGTTGCAGTGCATCGGGGCGACGACGCTGGACGAGTACCGCAAGTACATCGAGAGCGATGCTGCCCTGGAACGCCGCTTCCAACAGGTGCGCGTCGATGAGCCGTCGGCCGAGGAGACTGTCCAGATTCTCAAGGGCATCAAGGGAGCCTATGAGCAGCATCACAATCTGCTCATCTCCGACGAAGCCATTGAGGCGGCTGTCTTCCTGTCCACGCGCTACGTCACCGAGCGCTACCTGCCCGACAAGGCCATCGACCTGATCGACGAGGGCGCGTCGCGCGTGCGCATGTACCGCGTGCAGCAGCCGACCGACATCCGCGAGGCGTATGACTCGCTGCGCGAGCTGCGCGTCCAACGCAACGAGGCCGTCGAGGCCGGGCGCTACGACGACGCTACCCGCATCCGCGAACAGGAAGAGGAAATCCAGCATCAGCTCGATGACCTCCGCGCCGGGCAGGTGGAGTATGACCAATCGACGATGCTGACGGCCGAAGACGTGGCCGAGGTGCTGTCGATGTGGACCGGCATACCGGTTTACCAGCTCACCGAAGAAGAGAGCGCCCGCCTGCTGCGCATGGAAGAGGAGTTGCAAAAGGCCATCGTCGGCCAGAAGGATGCCATCAATGCCATCGCTAAGGCCGTCCGGCGCGCGCGCGCGGGCCTGAAGGACCCCCGGCGGCCCATCGGCTCGTTCATGTTCCTCGGCCCCACGGGCGTGGGCAAGACCGAGCTGACCAAAGCCCTGGCCACCTTCCTCTTCGGCAGCGAGGACGCTCTGGTGCAGCTCGATATGTCCGAGTTCATGGAACGACACAACGTCGCCCGGCTCGTCGGGTCGCCGCCCGGCTACGTCGGCTATGAAGATGCCGGCCAGCTGACCGAGGCCGTCCGCCGCCGGCCCTACTCCATCGTCGTCTTCGACGAGATCGAGAAGGCCCACCCCGAAGCCTTCAACCTGCTCTTGCAGATCATGGAAGAGGGCCACCTGTCCGATGCCAAGGGCCAGAAGGTCAACTTCCGCAACGCGATCATCATCCTGACCTCCAACGTCGGCGCGGACATGATCAAAAAGGGCGGCGGCCTGGGCTTCAACTTCAAGCAAGACGCGGCCGTGCTCGTCGAAGAAAACTACCGCGACATGCAGAAGAAGCTCATGGAGCAGCTCAAACGTCACTTCCGGCCGGAGTTCCTCAACCGCCTCGATAGCGTCATCGTCTTCCGCCAGCTTCAGCCGGAGGACATCCGCCAGATCGTCGATATCCAGATCGCCGACGTGAACGAGCGCATGGACGAGCGCTTCCTGCTGCTAGAGGCGACCGACGCAGCCAAAGACTGGCTGGCCCGGCACGGCTACGATGCCGAGTACGGCGCGCGGCCGCTGCGGCGTCTCATCCAGCAGACCGTTGAGGACAAGCTCTCCGATGCCGTCCTGGCCGGCGAGTTCAAGGAAGGCGAGACGGTGATCATCGACATTGGCCCGGGGGCGAGCGCCGAGGGCGAGATCGTCCTCCGCCACGCCACGCTGGAAGAAGCCGGCGAACAGCCCGCCCTGCCCGCCATTCAGGCCAATTAGACCAGCGCGCCAACCAGGCGAGATCAACCGGGTTTCTGGGTGAAACCCGGTTTTTTTTGGGCTTATGACCTGACAGGTGAGCCGCCTACCTGTCAGGTCTTTGGCAAACCCCCGCGCGGCCCGGTAGACAAATAATGCAGTGCGTTAGATATGCGTTATACTAGGGGCGTACCAGGCGGCGCTAGTCCGACCAGGCGCTGCCTAAACCGTTAACCCGCGCCGACCGTCGCTCCCCCTTCCTCAATCATCCGCGGCGACGATCGCAAGGAGAGGAACAACCATGCTATCAACCTTCGAACGAGCCATGTTCCTGCTGCTGGCCGCCGTCTGCCTGACCGCCGTCTACAATACCTTCCGGCAAATGGCCCTCGTCATCAACCGCGGCCAGGGCGCGCTGGCCCTCAATGACCTGCCGCGCCGCGTCATGGCCGGCCTGCTCGCCCTGCTGACCCAGGGCCGCATCCTCCGCCATCGCAAAATCACCTCCCTCTTCCACTATGGCGTCGCCTTCGGCTTCATCTTCTATGGTCTGGTCAACCTCATCGACATCCTCGAAGGCGTCGTCCCCGGCTTCAGCTTCCTCCACGACAACATCATCGGCCAGCTCTTCCGCCTGGCCGCCGACCTCTTCGCCGCCGCCGTCCTCATCGGCGTCGTCTACTTCCTCCTGCGACGCTTCGCCGCCCACGACCCGGCCCTCAAGACCCGCGGCAACGTCAAGCTCATGGAGCGCGTCCGCGAGGGCGGCATCGCCGTCGATTCGCTCATCGTCGGCCTGTTCATCCTCGCCCACGTCGGCTCGCGGCTCATGGGCGCGGCCTTCAAAGTCGCCCTCGATGGCCCCGACGGCTGGCAGCCCGTGGCCAGCTTCATCGCCGCCACCTTCCTGCGCGGCCTCTCGCCCGATGCCCTTACCCTCGGCTTCCACGCCTTCTGGTGGCTGGCCATCGGCCTCATCTTCCTCTTCCTGCCCTACTTCCCCTATACCAAACATGCCCACCTCTTCATGGGGCCGACCAACTTCATGCTCAGCCCCGACCGTACCTACCTGGGCCAGATGAAGAAGCTCAACCTCGACGATGAGACCATCGAACAGTTCGGGGCCAACGACCTCGACGACCTGCCCAAAAAGCACATCCTCGATGCCTTCGCCTGCATCATGTGCAACCGCTGCCAGCAGGTCTGCCCGGCCTACAACACCGGCAAGGAACTCTCCCCCGCCGCGCTGGAGATCAACAAACGCTACTACATCCGCCAGAACATGCCCGAACTGGCTGCCGGCGCGGCCAACGGCACGCCCCTCCTCGACTATGCCATCAGCCCCAGCGCCGTCTGGGCCTGCACGGCCTGCGGCCACTGCATCGAAATCTGCCCCGTCGGCAACGTGCCCATGCTCGACATCATGGAGATTCGCCGCGACCAGGTCATGATGCAGAGCGAGTTCCCCGAACAGCTCAAAGGCGCGTTCGTCGGCATGGAGCGCATGGGCAACCCCTGGCAGGCCCAGGCCAGCCGCATGGAGTGGACCGCCCCCCTGCCCTTCGACGTGCCCACCGTGGCCGAGAACCCCGACTACGAATACCTCCTCTGGGTCGGCTGTGCCGGCGCGTTCAACCCCGACGCCCAGAAGACCGTCCAGGCCCTGGCGACCATCCTCCACACCGCCGGCGTCAGCTTCGCCATCCTGGGCGACGACGAGACCTGCACGGGCGACTCGGCCCGGCGCGCGGGCAACGAACCCCTCTTCCAGGCCCTGGCCGAGGCCAACATCGAGACACTCAACGCCGCCCGGGCCAACGAGCGGCGCATCGTGACCAGTTGCCCCCACTGCTTCACGACCCTGGGCAAGGAATACGGCGAGCTGGGCGGCCACTACACCGTCTTCCATCACACGCAGCTCATCGCCGATCTCGTCGGCAAGGGGCGCTTGCGGCTAGACGGCGGCACGCTGACCCAGGCCACCTTCCACGACCCCTGCTTCCTGGGGCGGCACAACGGCGTCCTCGACGAACCCCGCGCCGCCCTGGCCGCGGACGGCATGACCCTCCTGGAGATGCCCCGCCACGGCAAGGATTCCTTCTGCTGTGGCGCCGGCGGGGCGCAGTACTGGAAGGAGGAGGAGCACGGCACGGAGGCGGTCAACGTCAACCGCTATCGCGAGGCGCGGGCCACGGGCGCGGCCGTCCTGGCCGTCGGCTGTCCCTTCTGCAACACCATGATGAGCGATGCCAACCGCGAGCAGGGCGCGCCCATGCAGGTGCGCGACGTGGCCGAGGTGGTGGTGGAGGCGTTGCGGGGGAAGGTGGGGGTGGCCAACTAGACAAATCGCGCTTCCACCATTGTAAGCTTTCCTGGACGAAGGCGCGCAATGCAACCAGCACGCTGGCTCTGGAGAAGTCTGCTGCTCTGGGCGACGATGGGCAGGATGGTAACAGTCCTGCCTGTAGACGCCGCCCTGTTGACAATCTACCCGCGACAACCGTTAAGCGTCTCCGTGGCCCTGCCCGCGGAGACGTTGTCGTTGCCGACGCCCGCGTCGGAGACGCGGACGTCAGAGACGCAGGCGTCGGAGACGCAGGCGTCTCTGCTGATTAACGAGATCGATGCCATCGCCGCGAGCGAAGCAGCCGAATTCATCGAGCTGTACGACGGCGGCGTGGGCAACACGCCGCTGGACGGGTTGACGCTGGTGCTCTATCGCGGCGACAGGGCCAGCACCTATCTGGCCATCGGTCTGGACGGCGCGCGTACCGACAGCCGCGGCTACTACGTCCTCGGCGGCCCGGCCATTGACGCCGATCAGCTCTTGGCCGCCGGCCTGTTGCGCGACGGACCAGATGCCGTGGCGCTCTTCGCCGCGTCGGTCTGGGATTTCCCTGTCAACAGCCCGGTGGTCGTCGAAGGGCTGCTCGATGCGGTCGTCTACGCGCCCCGTGGGACGCCGGCGACGGGACTGCAACCGCTCCTGTTGCCAGATGAACTGCCGGTGGACGAAGGGCAGCGCGGCGCGGCCGAAGCGCACTCGGCCCAGCGTTTCCCTAACGGCCAGGGCCAGGCCCGTGAGATGGCGGCCTTCACCGCCGGCCCACCGACGCCCGATGAACCCAACAAGAAGTCACTCGACTACGCGCCAACCGTTACGAACGTCTGGCCCATGCCCGACGCCAGCGACGTCCCCAATACGCTGACGATCAGCGTCACCTTTAGCGAGCCGGTGATGCTTCACGATACGCCCATAACGCTTGCTTGCGAGCGCAGCGGTGTCCATCCCTACGCGTTGAACGGTGGCCCCCTGACCTACGGCTTTCGCCCCTACATCGCCCTCGCGTCGGGCGATGCCTGCGCGGTGACTGTCTACGGCGACCGCGTCAGCGATATGGACGAAGACGATCCACCGGACGGGATGTTGGCGTCCTACAAGTGGTACTTCACGGCCGCCCAAACCGTGGCCCAAAACATCGTCCTCAACGAAATCGACGCTGATACGCCGAGCACCGACACAGCCGAGTTCATTGAGCTGTTCGACGGCGGCGGCGGCGCAACGCCACTGGACGGGCTACTGCTGGTGCTATTCAACGGCGGCGACGACCGTAGTTATCGCACCATCGATCTCGCCGGCTATACAACCGACGCCGCAGGCTACTTTGTGCTGGGTAATGCCGCCATCGTGGGAGCCGAGATAGAGCTGCCCGACGGCGCTTTGCAGAACGGCACCGACGCTATCGCTCTGGTGGCCGGCCGGGCCGAGGCGTTCCCCAATGGCACGCCGGTGACGGGGGTAACGCCGTTGGACGCCGTCGTCTATGGCCGGAGCGATGAGCCGGACGCGGGTCTGCTGCCCCTGCTCAACGACGGCCAGCCGGCGATTGACGAGAACAGCCGCGGCGAAGCCGAGAGCCACAGCAACCAACGCTGCCCTAACGGCGCTGGCGGCGCGCGGAACACGGCCGGCTTCCGCCAAAACACGCCGACGCCGCGCGCCGCCAGCGATTGCCAGACCGATGTCGCGCCGGGCGTCAGTGAACGTAGCCCTGCGCCCGGCGCCACGGGCGTCAGTGTCTCCGTAACGCTGCGGATCGACTTTACAGAGCCAGTTTCGGTCGGCAAGAGTTGGCTGACCCTGGCCTGTAGCACCTCCGGCGCGCACTCATCCACGACAACCGGCGGGCCGAGCGCCTTTTTCATCCAGCCGAATGAGCCGCTGGCCTATGCCGAGACGTGCACGGTGACGCTGAAAGCCGCCCTCATCCACGATCTGGACACGGACGACCCGCCGGACACGCTCACCGGCAATCTCACCTGGAAATTTACGACGGCCGAAGCGCCGGCCGCCTTCGTCATCATCAACGAGACCGACGCGGACACTCCCGGCAGCGACACAAGCGAATTCATCGAACTCTATGACGGTGGGCGTGGCGCGACACGACTGGATGGCCTCGTGCTGGTCTTTTACAATGGGGCCACGAACACAGCCTATACGGCCCTCGATCTGGACGGCCAGCGCACCGACAGCGCCGGCTACTGGTTGGCCGGCAACGCTGCTGTCACCCCTGGTCTGGCCTTTGCCAATGGCACCCTACAGAATGGCCCCGACGCCGTGGCCCTCTATGCCGGTGACGCAACGCAGTTCCCGGCCGACACGCCCCTGCACACGCGTGGCCTGCTCGATGCCGTTGTCTATGGCGAGGCTACAAATACGCCCGGCCTCCTGGCGCTACTGCTGCCCGGTGAGAGCGCCGCGGACGAAGGCGCGCGCGGAGCGGCCGACGCGCACGCGCTGCAACGCTGCCCTAACGGCGCAGGCGGCCAACGGCGTACGGCCGCGTTGCGCCCCGCCCCACCGACGCCGGGCAAGACCAATATCTGTGCCCTTGACGCCGCGCCTGTCGTCACCGCTGTCGTTCCGTCCAACGGCGAGACGGGTGTGGCCATTGACGTAGCGTTAACGGTCACTTTCTCTGAGCCGGTCGCGCCGGTAGCCGGCTGGCTGCGCCTCCGTTGTGGCAACAATGACTATGCGATAAATGTCACGGCTGCTGATCCGGCCCGCTACACAGCCACGCCCACAACCTTGCTGCCCCGCGCGGCGACCTGCTACGCCACTATCGCCGCCGCGCTTGTCCACGACACCGACAACGACGACCCGCCAGACATTCTCGCGGCGGATTATACGTGGTCTTTTGCCACCGCCGCGCCCGTGGCCGACTTCGTCCTGATCAATGAACTGGATAGCGACACGCCCGGCAGCGACACGGCCGAGTTTGTCGAGTTGTACGACGGCGGCGTGGGCGGGACGGATCTCTCCGGATTAGTACTCGTCTTCTTCAATGGCACGGACGACCATGCCTATTTCGCCGTTGATCTTGATGGCGTGCAGACGGAAGGTGACGGCTACGCCGTTGCCGGAAGCGCGGCGTTGGGGGGCGCTCTAACGCTGCCCGCGGCCATGATCCAGAATGGCCCTGACGCGGTCGCGCTCTACGAGGGCGACGCCGCTGACTTCCCCAACGGCACGGGCATTACCACAGATGGCCTGCGCGACGCCATCGTCTACGGCACGTCCGATCCAACGGACAACGGCCTGTTGGCGTTGTTGGCTGCGGGACAGGCCCAGGTGGACGAGAATGCCCGCGCCGCGGCTGAAGCCGACTCCAGCGGTCGCTGTCCCAACGGGGCCGGAGGACGGCGCTATACGGCGACCTATCGCCAGAACGCGCCGACGCCGGGGAGAGCGAACGACTGCCACGCCGACGCCCCGCCGGCTGTCGCAGCGGTTTCGCCCACCGATGGCGCCGATCACGTGGCGGCGGCCGCGCAGCTACAGGTCGAATTTAGCGAGAAAGTCACGCTCGATGGCAACTGGTTCGGCATTGTCTGCGACGCCAGTGGTAGCCACACAGCCACAACCGGGGGTGGCCCGACCACCTTCACTCTGACGCCGGCCTTGCCCTTCAGCCACAACGAGCAGTGCGTGGTCAGCCTTCGAGCAAC
>Ga0116186_1005337_pt1 | contig 10158 bp, 8 predicted proteins | sample AD_JPNNA4_MetaG_FD_89806 | JGI IMG/M metagenome (GOLD analysis project Ga0116186, IMG submission 89806) | Active sludge microbial communities of municipal wastewater-treating anaerobic digesters from Japan - AD_JPNNA4_MetaG | ecosystem: Engineered > Bioreactor > Anaerobic > Digestate | place...
ACGTCGGGGTCGCGCATGTAGATGGACAGGTGGCGCGTCTCGACCGCGCCCACGACGTTGCGCGCCAGCTTAACCGGGTCGATGGAGCCGAAGTCGGATTCGATTCTGGCGCGAATGGCGGCGGCGAAACCGCCCAGGAATGCTTTGCGGTCGGCCACCCACTCGCCTACCTGTTGCCCCTCCTGGATATTGCGCGCCTGCCGTAGGACTTGCAGCAGATTGTTGGCGTTGATGCTGCGGTCGGAGCCGGGGATGGGCACGGGGCCGGTCGCATCGACCAGCAGGCGCAGGAACTCCTGGTCGATGGCGATCGCGCCATCGAGCGGGGGCACGCCCAGGCCATAGGCGTAGAGGTCCATGGCTTTCTGGGCCGAGGTGGGGAAGTCGGCCCAGAAGTTGGCGTCGCGAAAGGCCAGCAACTCCAGGTTCATATAGTCGTAGAGCGGCTGTGGCGGGAAGTCATAGGGCTGGGCGGCGAAATTGTCGATGTTGCTGGAGTCGCGGAACTCCAGCGCGGTGATGCGGCCGTTCTCGACCGTGACCAGGCCTGCGCCGGTCACAAAGCCGCCGGTGGCGCGCAACTCGTCTTCGTTCTGGGCCATGATCAGATAGCGCTTCGGCCCGTCGGCGCCCAACAAGGACGGCAACTGAGGGGCCAGCCGCAGGCCGTCGCGGCCGACGGGCAGCCACTCGTCGGCCAGAGCCAGCAGTTGCCGGACGCGCCACGGTAACTCCTCCGCGGGCATGGCCGCGGCCAGCCCGGCCCGCGCCGCCGCGGCCCGGTCGAGGGCCGCGCCCGCCTGCGCCAGCGCCGGCCCGGCCGCGGCCAGTACCGGCAACACCTCGCCGAGGTTGTCCATGCCGAAGTCGCCCCCCTGCACCGTGGCCAGCGCCGGCTTCAGGCTGCCGGCGGCCAGAACGGCCGCCTCCGAGCCGGCGTCGGCCATGTCGAGCAGGTAGGGGGAGGCGACTAACGTTGGTCCCAGGCGTGGCACCCAGCCCAGATGGGGCGCGAGGGGGCGGCTGAAGGCCAGCTCATCGCGCAGGGTGACGATGTCGGCGCGGGCCTGGAGTAGCAGCGCCTCGGCCGCGTCGGGGTTGAGGCCGGCCAGCCCGCCCGCGGCCAACGCCTGGGCCTGCTCTTGCGCGGCCAGCAGTGAGCGCGCCGCGCCGGCCACACGCCACGCTTTCAGCCCGCCCCAGAGGAGCAGGGCCAGCAGCAGGAGCAATAGCGCCAGGCCGATGACGCGGCCAAGCGGACGGCGCGATTCGTCGGGCGACTCGGGCATTGGCGGGAGTTCGGGCGTTGGCGGACGCCGTGGATAGCGATCGCGGGTAGTCAAGGCGTTACCTCATTACAGTACAAACGTGGGGCAGAGGCCGGCGCGGCCGTCAGGCTGACCGCGCAGACCGGCCGCGCGGCCGCGTTCGACCGCTGGAAGGCGAGCAGGTCGTCGGTGGCGGGCACGAAAAGATCGGGCTGTTGCCGCGCCAGCCGCAGGCGATACCAGTCGAAGGCGAAGAGATTGGTGTCGGCGATGATTACATCCGGCCGCTGCCCTTCGACGTGGTGGGCATACCACAGGGCGAAGAGGCTGCGGTCGCCCGGCGTCAGCAGCAGCGCGCGCGGCGGCGCGGCTGCCAGGGCGGCCGTGGCCGCGGCGTGGGGCGAGAGCGGGCTGTCAGCGCGGGCCACCAGCCCGGCCGCGGCCAAAGCCAGCGGCAGCACGACCGACCACGCCCCCGGCGCGTTGAGCCGCGGGGCCAGCAGGAAGGCCAGCAGCAACAGCGCCGGCAGCAGCAGCACGGCGGCGTCGGGCGTGCCGTAGGCCAGGGCGAACAGGGCGTAGAGGCCCGCTGTCGCGCCCAGCAGGAGCGGCCAACGATCGGCGGGGCGGGCCGGGGCGGCCACGCGGCGGCCGATGACCACTCGCCCGGCCAGCAGCGCCACCGGGCCGACGGCCAGCGCCCGCAGCAGGCCGGCCAGCCGCGCGTCGGGCGGCCAGCGCAGATTGGCGGCGTAGAGCTGGCCGCTGACCAGCCACCACCAGCCCCGCAGCGTGTCCGGCTGCCCCCAGACCACGGGGCTATCGCCACGGGCCAGCCAGGGCAGGGCCAGCAGCGGCAGCAGACCGAAGGCGACCCCGGCCAGCAGCCGCGCCCGGCCTGGCCCGGCCGCCAGCAGCGCCGCCGGCAAGAGCAAGAGCGAGGTCAGATGCGTAGTTACGGCCAGCCCCAGGCAAAGGCCGGCGGCCAGGCCGGGGCCGCGCGCGGCCCAGACCAGCAGGAAGGTAGCCACCATCAGCAGGTTCAGGCTGTAGACCTCGGCCACCACGGCCTGACTCCACACCAGCGGCAGGAAGGCGAACGTCAGCGCCGCGGCGACGGCGGCGACCGGCCGGACGCGCGCGCCACCTGCGCGCCGGATGGTCGCCGCCAGCAGACCAGCAGCGGCGGCGGCGCAGACGGCCGCGAACAGGTTGAAGCGCCAGGCCACCAGGCCAACCGGCAACAGGGCAAAGAGCCGCCCCAATAGGACGTAGGTGGGGTAACCGGGCGGGTGGGGCACGCCCAGGGTCATGGCCGCGGTGATGAGTTCGCCGCTGTCACCGGACCAGGTCAGGTCGCGGGCCACGGTGGGCGCGTAGACGGCCAGGGCGATGGCGGCGGTGAGCATTGCCAGCAGCAGGGGGCCACCGGCAGGGCGAGCGAGGGCCGGCCGTGGCCGGGGCGTGGCGGCGGTCATTGCGCTCCCTCGCCGTGCAACACGACGGGGATGGTTCGCAGCAGGATAACGGCGTCGCGCCACAGACTGTAGTGGTCAATGTAGTCCAGTTCGATGCAGGCGCGCTCCTCGAGCGACAGATTGGCCCGGCCGCTGACCTGCATCGGCCCGGTCATGCCCGGTCGCATCGACAGCCGCCGCTGCCACTCGGTGTAGTGGGCCACAACGCGCAGTTCCTCCAGCCGCGGCCCGACCAGGCTCATCTCGCCGCGCAGGACGTTCCAGAACTGCGGCAGTTCGTCCAGGCTCCAGCGGCGCAGAAAGTGGCCGGCGGGTGTCAGCCGCGGGTCGTCGGCCAGCTTCAGCACAGGCTCCGACAACCCCCGCGCCGCCGCCAGCGCCGGCAGTTGCTCCTCCGCGCCGACGTCCATCGTCCGGAACTTGTACATGACGAAGCTCCGCCCGCGTGCGCCGACCCGCTCCTGCCGGAAGAAGACCGGCCCGGCTGAATCCAGGCGGATGAGCAGGAACAGAAAGGGGGCCAGCAAGAACGTGAGCAACAGTCCCATCATGGCCCCGACCACGTCTACAGCGCGCTTGACGGCGGCCTGGAACATGCTCAGGCCCGTGCCGCCGATGCCCGGCCGCGGGAACAGGACGCCACGGGCATAGCCCCAGCTCAGGGCCGCGGCTCGCCCAAATAGCAGCGCCGGCGCGGCCAGGGCCACAGCGCGATCACGCCGCGCCGCGCGGGCCACAAAGGGCAGCGTCGTCGCCAGGAAGACCAGCGCCAGCAGCCCGGCCCCGCCCAGCAGCCACGTCGCGGCCGCCCCGCCGGCCGCCAGCGCGACCAGCCCGACCGCCAGCGCCGCCGGCAATAGCGACGCCAGAGCCATCTGCGGCTTCATAATCTGCGGCGTGTGGGAGTCGCGGACGACGCGGTCGGGAAAACGCCGCACGACCTGCGCCTTCCAGTAGCCAATGGTCGCTTTCTTGCGCAGGTAGCGAGCCAGTGTGTCGCTATGATGGTGGGCGACGACGGCTCGCTCGGCGAAGACCATGCACAGGCCGCGGGCGGCCAGCCGGAAGGATAGTTCCTGATCTTCGAGGTAGTGGAAGCGCTCGTCGAAGCCGCCGTCGGCCAGCAGCGCGGCACGCCGGTAGGCGCAGGAGTAGGTATCGACGAAATCAATGACCGGCTGGGCGCGCAGGCGGTCGTACTTTTCCTCGTATTCGAGCTGCACGAAGCGGGCGACGAGGGACGTCTGGTGGGTGATGTAAGTGCCTTTGGTGGCAACGACGGTGGGATCAGCGAATGGCGCGCTAATCTCGCGGAGCCAATCGGCGATCGGCACGCAGTCGGCATCGGTGAAGCAGAGGATATCGCCCTGGGCCGCCCGCGCGCCGGTGTTGCGGGCCGCCGCCGGCCGGCCGCGCGTTGTGGTGATGACGCGCGCGCCGGCGGCGCGGGCCAGGGCGGCGGTGTCGTCGGTCGAGCCATCATCGACGACGATGACCTCGTATGGCCCCACGCCGGCCTGCTGCCCCAGGGCGGTGAGGCAGGCGGTGATGGTCTGGGCGGCATTGTAGGCCGGGACGACGACGGAGAGCCGGTCGCTGGTCATGGCTGGGAGGCGGCCGCCCAGTGCCAATGGCTGCGCGAGGCGGCGACGAGACCGAGGGCGATCTGGGGCACGAGGACGACCAGGTAGAACAGGATGGCGTAGCCGGCTACGGCTGTCTCGTCAGTCAGACCCAACTGCACCAACATCAGGGCCACAGCGGCGTTAAACACGCCCACCTTGGCCGGCGTGCTGGGCGGGGTGATGGCAATGGAGACGACCACATGGATGAGGGCCGCGTCGAGCAGCGTCAGGGGCAGACCGAGGGCGGGGAAGAGCGTATAGGGCATCAGGACGGAGAGCGCGGCGACGAGTAGCGAGGCCAGCAGCAGCAGCAGCGAGCGCCGGCCGTCGCGTAGCGCCGCCAACCCCTCCAGCCCCGACACGGCCACGCGCAGCAGCCAGCCGGACAGCCGTTCGGGCAGCGGCCGTATGATCCGCCGCCACATGCCAATTACCCAGGTCGTCCGAAAGGCGAGCACGTAGAGCACGAGCAACAGCGCCGCCGGCAGGCCCAGCAGCCAGGGGCCAGGTCGATTGACATAATCCGGCAGAATGACAAACGGCAGGATGAAGACGATGGTGAGTCCGAAGAAAATGAGGTCGAGCGTCTTCTCGACCACCAGCGTCCCCAACGCCCGAGCCGGGGCGATGCCGGTCTCGCGGTTCAGGGCGTAGAGCCGCGCCACTTCGCCGAGGCGCAGGAAGGGGATGATGAGGTTGACGTACTGCCCCAGCATGAGGCCCCAAAAGGCAGTCCGGAAGGACACCTGCGCGCCGCCGGCCGGAAATAGCAGTTGCCAGCGCCAACCCTTCAGCAGGAGCGTGACGACGAAGACGCCGACCGACAGCGCCACCCACCACGGCGACGCCCCGGCCAGCGCGGCCAGCACATCGCCCAGGGGGACGCGCGTGGACAGGTACCACAGGCCACCCAGCACCAGAAGGGCGCTCAGGGCCAGATTCAGCCAGGGCAGCGCCCGTCGCCAGTTGGGCCTGGTCGTGGTGTTCTTGTCGGTGATCAAGGCTGCCTGCTCTTTGTTGGCGGTGAGGGTGATGGGCGCGGCGCGGCTCTAAGGGTTGGTGCGCCGGTTGAATAGCAAGACCGCGCCGATGACGCTGGCGGCGAAGATGAGCAGGGTGGCGGCGAAGCCGATCCACAGGTAGACGAGTCCACGATCCCCGGCCGCGGTTGCCGCGTTGGGCGGCGAAGCGACATCGACCACGGGGACGCCATCGACCGGCGCGCCGATCGTCGCCGGCGTGGCCACCACGGCGGGGACGGATGCCGGGTAGTCGAGCGGCAGCGTCAGCGGGTCGGCCGTGGGGCTGGGGGCGGGGTAAGCGTCCTGGTTGCCGGGCGCGGCGCTGACCGCGCCGGCCAGCGCCAGCACGAGCGCCAGCAAGGCCAGGCCGGCCAGCGTGCCGGCCATCCAACGTCGCTTCATATCACTTTTCTCCGTCCATTTGGCCACGTGTCAGCCCCTGCGCCAGCGCCACACCAGACCAGCGATTGCCCCGACGACGACCACACCGGCCAGCACCTGCTGCCACGCGCCCCGGCTGATGCCGCTCAGGCCGAGGCCGACCAGCAGCATGCCGACCAGGAGGACGCGCTGGAACGACTGCCCGGCCAGCTCCGCGCGCAGCGAGTGGCCAGCCTGTCCGGCCAGCCAGTTATGGTAGCTCAACGCCGCCAGGATCAGCGCCAGCCCGGCAATCCAGGAGGCGTGGGCGACAATCGTCAGCCAGTTGATCATGTCAGTTATCTAGTATATCAGCCCCGCCGCGGGCAGCCCGCACAGCCGGCGTGAATTCCCACCGGCGGCTAAGCGATCGGGTGCATGTCTCCGCCCCGGTCCCGAACACGGGTATACTTGGGATATGGCCAAAAGACAAACCCAATATGTATGCCAGGCGTGCGGCCGCACCACCCCCGTCTACATGGGGCGCTGCCCGCGTTGTGGAGAATTCGATACGATGGTCGAACAGCGCGTCGATCCGGAGCCGGGCACTGACCGGCGGCGCTCGGCGGCGGCGGCCGTCTCGCGCCCCGTCCGCCTGCGCGAGGTCGAAGCCGACGGTCTCGACCGGCTGAGCCTGCCCGTGGCGGAGTTTTCGCGTGTGCTGGGCGGCGGCCTTGTCCCCGGCTCGCTGATCCTGGTTGGGGGCGATCCCGGCATCGGCAAATCGACCCTGCTGCTGGAAGTGGCCGGCCTGGTGGCCGGGCAGCACGGGCCGGTGCTCTACATCTCTGGGGAGGAGAGCGCCCGCCAGATCAAGATGCGCGCCGACCGCCTGCGCATCGACTCCGATGATCTCTTTCTGGTGACCGAGACCAATCTACGGGTGATGATGGATCACATCAACGCCGTGCGGCCGGTCATGACCATCGTCGATAGCATCCAGACGACCTATGACGACAATCTCAGCTCCTCGGCTGGCAGCGTCAGCCAGGTGCGCGAATCGGCTGCCCGGCTGCAAGACGTGGCCAAGAGCACGGGCGTCATCGTCGTCCTCGTCGGCCACGTCACCAAAGAGGGCGCTATCGCCGGGCCGCGCGTGCTGGAGCACATCGTCGATACCGTCCTCTATCTGGAGGGCGATCCTTTCCACCGCTATCGCCTTCTGCGCAGCGTCAAGAACCGCTTCGGGGCGACGAGCGAGGTGGGCGTCTTTGAGATGGTCGAGCAGGGCATGGTCGAAGTGTCCAATCCGTCGGAGGCGTTTTTGGCCGAACGGCAGGCCAACGCGCCCGGCTCGGCCATTGCCGTGACGCTGGAAGGCACGCGGCCGCTGCTGGTCGAGGTGCAGGCGCTGGCCAGTTCGACTACCTTTGCCAACCCGCGCCGCACCCCCAACGGCATTGATACCAACCGGCTACTGCTGCTAACGGCCGTGCTGACCCGCCGCGTCCACATCCCGCTGGCCGACAAGGACGTTTTTGTCAACGTCATTGGCGGCTTGCAGATCACCGAGCCGGCGGCCGACCTGGCTGTGGCCCTGGCCATCGCCAGCAGTGTCAAAGACCGCGCTATCCACGCCGACATGGCTTTCCTGGGGGAGGTAGGGCTAAGCGGCGAACTGCGTGCCGTCAGCCAGCTAGAGCCGCGCCTGCGCGAGGCGGCCAAACTCGGCTTCCGGCGCTGTATCGTGCCCCGCAGCCGCCAGCTTAAAGAGGGCAGCCGGCCGGAGGGGCTGGAGATCATCCAGTGCCGGACGCTGCACGAGGCGGTCGATGTCGCGTTGATCAAGTAAGAGGGTGGCGCGATTCTCCCGAATCGCGCTATTCGCGTGAATCGCGCTATTCGCGCGCCGCGATTCGGGAGAATCGCGCCACGACGGCCGCCGCGCCCAGCATCACCACGACACTCGCGCCCAACGCCAGCCAGAGCCAACGCCGCGACGGCTGGCTCTCGGCCGTGCCGGACGTGACTGGTGGGGGAGGGGCCGCCAGCGTGGGCGCGCCTCTGTCCTCGACCGCTGCCAATGCCGCGGCCGGCTCTGTCGGCGTGGCGGTGGGGGTCGGGGCCGGCGTGCGGCTGGGCGCGGGCGTCGCCAGGGCCGCACGCTCCGGCAGGGCGACCGTGGCGGTGGCAGCCAGTGCCTCCGTGGGCATGGCTGTTGCCGTGGGCATGGCCGTCGGCGTGGCCTCATGGCCGACAATCAGCTCCTGGTCGATCTGCAACAGCGCGCCCGGTTCCAGCCCATTGAGGCTATATAACTCCTCTAACGGCAGCCGGTAGAGCAGGGCGATGCCGCCCGGGGTGTCGCCCGCGGCCACGCGGTGGACGACCGCGCCGTCCGCGCGGACACGCGCCTGCGGGAACCCGGCCAGCGGACGCGCGCCGTCGGGAAAGACCGTGTAGCCGACGATGAGCGACTGGCCGACCATCAGCACGGCATCGACCGCCAGGCCGTTGTAGGCCCGCAGGTCGGCCACGCGCACGCCAAAGCGGTCGGCGATGGTCAGCAGCGTGTCGCCGGCGACGACGGTGTAGAGAAGGCGGCCGTCGGCCAGTGCCGTGGCCGCCGGGGCGGCCGCGATGGCGCCGGCGGTAGCGCCGGCCGTGGTGGCTGCCGCCGGTGCGTCGTCGGCCACGATGGCTGTGTCGGCCGGCGAGGTTGTGGTCGCGGCCGCGGTTGTGGCCGCGGTCGGGGCCGTGGCTGTGGCCGCGCCCGGCGAGGGCGCGGCCGGAGGAGGTGGAGCTACGGCCAGCGATCCACTCTTATAGGCAGCGCTTAGCTCGGCGGTCAGGTCGAGGTAGAAGCGACCATACTCCTGCGACGGCTCGATCTGGCTGCCCTCGGCCCACTCGTTGAACGAGGTGATGATCAGCAGGTCGGGGCTGCTGGCCGCCGCGCCGCTGAAGCTGGCCCGGTAGTAGTCGCCGTCGGCGCGGTCGCGGCGGAAGGCGGCCGTGCCCCGGCCCAGCAGCGTGTCGTCCCAGCCGGGCATGGCCGTGGCCACCCAGTACTTGTAGCTGCCATAGGTGGCCGCTGCCGCCCGCGTGTTGCCCGCCCAGGAGGCGGCTGTCTGGGCTGGCGCGGCCGACCAGGCTGTGTTGTAGAGGTGTAGACCGTCGAAGACGCTCAGATAGGTCGTGTCGCCACCCTCGGCGATCCAGATCGCCCCGTGGCCGGGGTCAACGGCCTCGCGAATGGCCGCCCAGTCCGACACGCTCAGCAGCCAGCTGGCCCAGAAGAAAATGACCGGCCGGCCGTCGACGCGCAAGTAAGCTGGCTGTGTGGCGTGGGTGCTCATCAGCGTGTTCAGCGCGGCGATGCGGTCATCGTTGCTGGCGAAGAAGGGGCTGCCGGTTTCGAAATCGACCGCGGCGGTGAAGCCGTTGGCCGCGGCGACACTCAAGAGCGTCTGGAAGTTGGTCTCCGTCTGGTTGTTGGCCGTTTGTGGGCCATACCAGCTTTGCACGAAGCCGTCGATGCCGGCGCTGCGGGCCTCGGCAACCTGGCGCTGGATGGTTGCGCCGTCGGCCGAGCTGTAGGCCGCTGCCGGCTGAAAGGGCGTTTTGCCCGGCCCGAAGGAGTCAGGGCTATACCAAGCGTAGTAAAAGGCCAACACGAGCTTTGTCTGCCCTTGCGCCCCAGCCGTGGGCAGGGTCGCCCGCGCGCCAAGCGCCAGCAGGAGGAGCAGCAGCAGCAAGGGCAGGGCGGCCGTGCGGCGGCGAACACGCTGTGGCCTACGTTGTGGCCCACGCGGTGGCATAAGCATCGGCGCGTTCATATCACCGGCGCGCCAATCCGGCAAACGCGCCGCCGATCGGCCTTGCCTTTTTCTAAGGAGACGCTATAATCGCGAATTCGTTGCCGGCAATGGCCGCACGCCATTCCGCCGCTTCCGCTCCCGGCCCGTGTCTGGGGGCAATGCTCGCAAGAGTAAATTCCAAGGAAAGGAGAATCGCAACGTGCGTGACTACGAAGTGACGGTTGTTATCCAACCGCAGTTGGAAGAAGCTGAGCGCAATCAAGTGATCGAGCGGCTCAGCAATCTACTGGTTCCCGGCTCCAAAGAGAACGGCGAATTGGTCGCCAATCATTGGGGCGTCCGGCAGCTGGCCTACCCCATCCGCAAGTTCCAGGAAGGCTACTACGTCCTCTTCGAGGCGCAGCTAGACCCGACGCGCATCCGCGACATCGAGCGCAGCATGCAGTATAACGAAGATGTCCTTCGTTATCTGGTCGTGCGCAAAGAAGCCTAAGTCCTGCAGGCAGGACATTTCGCGATGGCGTCGAACAGAGGCTTGAACAAAGTCATGGTCATCGGCTGGCTGGAAGACGACCCCGAGGTCC
>Ga0116186_1005348_pt1 | contig 10142 bp, 9 predicted proteins | sample AD_JPNNA4_MetaG_FD_89806 | JGI IMG/M metagenome (GOLD analysis project Ga0116186, IMG submission 89806) | Active sludge microbial communities of municipal wastewater-treating anaerobic digesters from Japan - AD_JPNNA4_MetaG | ecosystem: Engineered > Bioreactor > Anaerobic > Digestate | place...
CGTCGTCATTGACCAGCGCCTCAAATATTTTTGGAATCAATGGAGATTCGCCCGCCCCCACGGCCTCGGCCAGTTGTTTGCACAATCCCATGTCCGCCATGTGCCTTTCCTCCGTTTCCAAGAATTGGGAAAAGTATCGGGAAATAAATCTTTCCTGTCAAGAACAAACAAAGGGGGGCTGCCGGGCCGGGCGCGGGTTGCTTCTCCGACTTTCCAGGGCGGAAATTACGGCAGATAGAAAGGCGGCGGTTCGCCGCCTTCATGCTGTGCGGACGGTCATTAGCCTTCCCGGTACATGGACTCGATGACATCCTTGAACTGGGCGTTGATCGCTTTTCTTTTGACCTTCATGGTCGGGGTCACTTCCCCGTCCTCCGTATAGAGTTTCTTGTCGAGGATACGAAACTTACGGATGTTTTCCACCCGCGCCACCTGCTCGTTGACCTTGTTGATCTCCGTCTGAATCAGATTCACGACTTCCGGCGTCTTGGTCAGGCTGGCGAAGGTTGTGTACTGGACTTTGTTGTCCTGTGCGAATTTCACGACGTTCTCCTCATCGATCACAATCAGCGCCGAGATGAATTTCCGCTTGTCGCCGATAATGACGGCGTCGTTGATGTAGGGAGAGAACTTCAGCATATTTTCGATATACTGCGGGGCGATATTTTTTCCGCCCGCCGTAATGATCAGATCCTTCTTCCGGTCCGTAATCTTCAGGTAGCCTTCTTCGTCGATTTCTCCCACGTCGCCGGTGTGCATCCAGCCGTCCACCAGAGCTTCTTTCGTGTTTTCCTCATCGCGGTAATAGCCTTTGATGATGCCCTTGTGTTTGACGAGAATCTCCCCGTCCTCGGCAATTTTCACCTCCGTTTCCGGCAAAGCCTTGCCGACCGTGCCCAGTTTGAAATTGACTACATCGGACATGTGCGTGATGCCCGTCGTTTCCGTCATCCCGTAGCCTTCGCGGATGGGAATGCCGATGCTCTGGAAAAATTTCAGAATGTTGTGAGAAATGGGCGCGGCACCCGAGAAGCCGAGGCGTACCCGGTCGAATCCCAGGCGTTTCTTGAGCTTGCGGAAAACGACAAAATAGGCGCTCCAGTAAGCGAGCTTTAAAAACACCGACATGGACTGGCCGCTGAGTTTCTTGCTATTGTATTGCGCGCCGACTTTGAGGGCGATTTTATAACACGTCCGTTTAAACCACGTGGCATCGTCCATTTTCAACACAATGCTGGAATAGTACTTTTCCCAGATCCGCGGCACGGCATGAAACAGCGTCGGGGAAACATCCTGCATATCCATGGTGACCGTATCGGTATTTTCCGTGAAATTGACGATGTGCCCGACCGTCAGGTGCACCATCATGTCGAAGATCTGTTCATAGACATGGTTCAGGGGCAAAAACGAGATGGTTTCATCATCTTTTTGGGTCTGGGTGATCAGGCTGGCCTGCTTGCCGACCCAGAGATACCCCTCATGGGACAGCATGGCGCCTTTGGGAGGCCCGGTCGTACCGGATGTATAAATGATGCCGCCGATATCTTCGCCCTTGCCGCCGGCGACCAGTTCTTCAAAGAGGTTGGGATTTTCCTCTCCCGTTTTTTTGCCCAAGGCGAAAAGATCGTCCAGGCTCATCAGCATGGGATCTTCAAAATGTTTGAGCCCTTCCATATCCCAGACAATCAGCTTGCGCAAATGAGGCGTCCGTGACCGAAACACCAAGGCCTTGTCGAATTGTTCTTCGTCCTCGCACATATAAACCACGGACTCGGAATGCCCGACCACGTATTCGCACTCCGCAGGCGGGTTGGTCGTGTAAACCCCCACAAAGGTCGCCCCCAGGGACATGGTGCCCAGCGCGCAGTAAAGCCATTCGGGCTTGTTTTCACCGATGATGGAAACATGATCGCCCCGTTTGACGCCCAAGGCATGAAGTCCCAGCGCAACCTGTTTGACTTTTTCCAGGTATTCCGACCAATGGATATCATGCCAGATGCCGAAATCCTTGCGTCGCAGGGCGATGCGTTCGGGCTGTTTCTTGGCGATATTCATCAACGCCTTCGGAAGCGTATCGATCGACTCGGGGTGCGGACTTGTAGAGGGGGTCATCTGAACCTAACCTTTCTGCGATAGCGTTTGAATCCCTTCACGGAAACTTCTTTTGCGATTCCCAGGTAGAACTCCTTCACATCCTCGTCTTCCCGCAGAACCTCCGGCTTGTCGGCGCGCACAATTCGTCCGTTTTCCATCAGATAGGCGAAATGGGAATACTTCAGCGCCATATTGACATTTTGTTCGACCAGCAGGATCGTCACGCCGTCCTTTTCGTTGATTTCCTTGATAATGTGGAAGATATCATTGGTCAGCAACGGGGACAGGCCCAGCGACGGTTCATCGAGCATCAACAGCTTGGGGCGGCTCATCAGCGCGCGGCCGATGGCGAGCATTTGCTGCTCACCGCCGCTTAAATATCCCGCCTGCTGGTTCCGCCGTTCCTGCAGAATCGGGAAACGCTTCAGGATGCGGTCCGCATCTTCCTTGATGCCCGACCTGCCCTTGCGCGTGTAGGCGCCCATCTGAATGTTTTCCATAACGGTCAGTTCGGGAAAAACTTCGCGGCCTTCCGGAACGTAGCTGATTCCCATTCGGACGATTTCTTCCGTATCCTTCCGGTCGATGCGCTGTCCCATAAACTCGATGGTTCCTTTTTCCGGCTGTTCTTCCTTGAGGTCATACAGGAGGCGGAGGATGGTCTTCAGCGTCGTCGTTTTGCCCGCTCCGTTGGAGCCGAGCAGGGCGACGACGTCGCCCTGCGTAACCTGAAAGGATATGCCGTGGAGGGCGCGGATCAGATCGTACCAGGTTTCGATGTTGTTCACTTTAAGCATGGAATATATCCTCCTCCCCGAGGTACGCCTTAATGACTTCCGGATGATTCTGAACTTCGGCGGGAAGGCCCTCCGTGATCTTTTCACCGTGGTTGATGGCAAAGATGCGGTCGGAAATCCCCATGATCATGTTCATGTCGTGTTCGATGAGCAGGATCGTGACCTTATAATCCTCGCGAATGTCCTTGATCCAGATATTCAGATCTTCTTTTTCTTCCGTATTCATTCCGGCGGACGGCTCATCCAGAAGGAGAATCTTCGGCTGCAGGGCCAGCGCGCGGCCCAGTTCGACCAATTTCCGTTTGCCGTAGGGAAGGCTGCCGACAAATTGATCGCGAAGCGACTGCAGATCCAGAAAATCGATGATATGTTCGACAATCTCGCGATGTTTGATCTCTTCCTTCGCCGCGAAGGATCTCCGTCCCCACATGGTGGCGCCGGTGAATATTCCCGTTTTCATGTGGATGTGACGGCCGAGCATCAGATTATCCATCACGGTGGCTTTGGCAAACAGCTCGATGTTCTGGAAGGTGCGGGCGATTCCTTTCTTGGCGATGCGGTCGGGCGTCTTTCCGACGATATTTTCCCCTTCCAGGATGATACGGCCTTCATCGGGATGATAGATGCCGGAGATCAAGTTAAAGATGGTGGTTTTTCCCGAACCGTTCGGACCGATGATGGAAAAGATGGTGTTCGGCTCCACGTCAAAACTTACATTATTGACGGCTTTCAAACCGCCAAAACTGATGCTCAGATTTTCAATCCTGAAATGGTCCATGGTCTCTTTCGGTTCCTTTTTTAGGAAAGTTATGCCACCTGAAATCCCGACCGCTTGCGGGCCTGTCCCGGCAGGCTATAAGCCCGTAAGCGGTGAAGAGATGAACATCATTTCCGGAAGCCGATCCCTCCGGAATCCGCCTTACTTCTTTTTCCAGGTCGCCAGCTCATTGGCGGTCCAATCCTGCAAAACGATCGTGCTGCCGCCCGGCCCGCACTGCCAGATCTGGATGGAATCGGTGCCCTGGTGCTGATGGGCGGTCCAGTTGACTTTCGGGCCGATCCCCTGGAAGTTTTTCGTTGAATTCAACGCTTTGAGGGCGGCTTCCGTGCTCAAATTCTTTCCGACTCTTTTTAAAGCGTCGATGAGAGGTTCCGTAAAGAGGATGCCTGCGAAGTAGAAGAGACCAGGCCGTTCTTCCGGCGTATATTTTTTCATGGCGTTGCGATACCGGACAATCCGGGGATCGTTGGAATCCGGGGGAAGCATGAACGCGCCCGTGATCACGCCTTCCCACAGCCCGCCGGAAATTTTATTCATCAGCGCGAAGTCGGACAGCGTATTCGAAGAGATCCACTGGGGTTTGTAGCCGACGGTGGCCGCGGTTTTCACGAGGATAACGCCGGTGGTCGGATTGACCCACATCACGACGGCCTTCGCTCCGGCGTTCTTCAGTTTTAAAATGTGGGACGAAAGGTCTTTTTCCGTCGATTCCACCGGGATCTCCGCGACCGGCTTCATATTCAACTTGGACAGCCGCTGACGAACACCGTCCAGACCGTTTTTACCGTAGGGATCATTCTGATAGATGACGCCGATTTCCTTGATTTTCATTTTTTCCACGACGTATTTGGTCAGAATGCTGCTTTCATCTTCGTAAAGCGGATAAATACTGAAAAGATAGGGCTGCACGGGGAAAACGTATTCCTTGATGGAGGTTGCCGGCCCCACCCAGATGACTTTGTGTTCCGCCAGGTAATCCTTCACGGCCAGGCCGCCGGCGGATCCGGTTCCGCAGACAAAAGCAAAAATGCCCTCCTTTTCCACCAGTTCTTTTACGACTACTTTGGTTTGCGCGGGATTGTACATGTCATCCCGGACGAAGTGTTTGAGTTTTCGGCCGTGAATGCCTCCTTCATCGTTGATCAGACTGGCCAGCACGGAAGGACCCCGAGCCACACTTCCCCATGCCGCGGCAGGGCCCGTCTGCGGTCCCCATGCGGCAATCCTGATTTCCTTGTCATCAAAACCGGGCACCGCGAAGACCGGCGTGGAGAATACGAAAAACGACATGACGATAACGAATAAAACAACCCATAATGTTCGCTTCTTCATAACCTTACCCTCCTCATTCTTTTCTTTGACCAACGATCAGCCTTTATACCACTTCCCTTTTTCCTTCATGAACGTTAAACCGAAATTGACATCCGCTTTCTCATTCTTGTCCGTGTAATGAACAACCATTTCGACTTCCACATAGGCAAATTTTTCCACTTTGGGAAAACTTTTGAAGTCTTCATTATTTCTGATATGGTCAATCCGCACAACTTTATACGCCAGAATCCTTACCGGTGAGGCATTTGCCTCGGCTAGAAAGGATTCATAGTCGTGCGTGGCGCTATAAACGGAAGACGGCGCCAGGCAGCCGTACACGGCGGGCAGATCCCTGGCCACTTCCGCGTCGAAATACTTTTGCGCCGCCGCCAGAACGGCGGGCTCTTCCGCAGAGGCCGCCTGCGGCTCCCCGCAAATTCCCGGCGAGGCGAAACCGGAAACGCTAAGCAGGATTGCCGCCGCCATTCCCAGCATCCATTGAAAACGGTATTTCAATCCCTTTGTCATCCGCAACCGCCCGGTTACACTTTCTTCACGTAATGTTTTGCAAAAAGGCCGCTGGGCCGGACGCACAGGACGACCACAATGACCAGAAAGGCGACAATGGGCTTCCACTCCGGCCAGAAATAGCCGAATCCGTTTTCCAGCAACCCGAGAATGGCGCCGCCGATCACGACGCCGGGAATGCTCATCAGACCGCCCAGAACCGCCGCCGCAAAGGCGCGGAGAAACGGCTCCATCATGAACGCGGGATCCACCGTCGAGCGCGCGGCAAAGAACATCGCCGCCAGGGCGCCGATCATGGAGCTTGCGCCCCAGGCAAAGGAAAACACCCGCTCCACGCGGATCCCCATGATGCGGGCGGCATGCTGGTTCTGCTGCGTGGCCCGCATGGCCACCCCCAGCTTGGTGAAATTGAAGAAAAGATACAGCAGAAACATGAGACAGACCGCCGTGATAAAGACGGCGATGGTCCAGTCATTGATGATGACGCCGCCCGGCAATTCATGCGTTTTTGAAAAAGAGAAGGGAAGAGAAAACTCTTTCTGCTCCGCGCCCCATTTCCAGCCGGCGACGCCCATGAGGAGCATTTCCGCGCCGAGGGTGATGACGATGAGCCCCAGAAGACTCGGGTCCTTGGCCGGCCGGAGGAAGAAAAACTCGATGAATACGCCCAGCAGAACGGCAAAAACCATCGTTCCGATGAAGGCCAGCCAGAAAGGCCATTGATAAGCGGTCAGGATATGAAACGCCACAAACGTGGAGAGCATGGCCATTTCACCCTGCGCAAAATTGACCACTTCGGATGTTTTGTAAATGATGACGACGGCAATCCCGAAAATAGCATAGCAGGCGCCAATGGCAAGCCCCTCCATGATCAGTTGACCAAGCATGCACCCTCCCCTATGATTTAAATAACGATTAAAACGGCCACGTCCGCCAGTATTTCTTCATCCGCAACCAGACGCCGTACATTCCCAAAGGTTCGAAGATGACAATTCCGATCATGATCAAGCCCAGGACAATGCTGCCGAAGTTTTCCAATCCCAAAACCGTAAACCAGCGGGTCGAAATGTCGACCAGAAAGTCGCCGATATACGGCACTTCTTTAATGTTTTTCAACAGACTGAATTGGAGCACCGTAATCAGGCCTGCGCCAAGAATAGCGCCCAGGATGGAGCCCAGGCCGCCGACCACGACCATGACGAGAAAAATAATGGAGAGAATCAGGTTGAACGGTTCGGGGTTGAAATAGCCGAGGACAAAACCGAAAAGGCCGCCGGCAATCCCCGCGTAGAAAGCACTGACGGCGAAAGACAGGGTTTTGTAAACCGTCAGGTTGACCCCGATCACTTCCGCGGCGATATCACTGTCCCGAATGGCTACGAAAGCGCGTCCGACGCGGGTTTTCATGAGATTGCGCGCGCCGATCACCATCAGAACCGTAATGATGAGAATCAGATAATACTTGTTGATGTCGGTTTTCAGGATATAACCGAAGCCGATATCGAGAGGCGGCACTTGAAGGCCCAGACGTCCGCCGAAGAAATTCCAGTGGCCGATGATCTGCATGATCGTCAGCCCGAACCCCAGCGTGGCAATCGATAAGTAAGGTCCTTCCAAACGCAGCGCCGGCAATCCGAGAATAAAGCCAAAAAAGGCGGCGATGAACCCGGCGAGCGGCAAGGCCAGCAGGAAAGGCATGTTCAATTTCAGCATCAACAGAGTTGTGCCGTACGCTCCGATGGCGAAGAAACCGGCATGGCCCAGCGATATCTGCCCCGTGTAGCCGACCAGAATATTCAGCCCGACGGCCAGAATGATATGGACGAGCATAAGGTTCAGCAGGTAAAAATGATACTGGGGAACGTATAAGGGCAAGGTGAAAATAAAGATCAGAAACGCAACAGACCAGACTAAAACAACATTACTCTCAAATAACTGGATATCCTCATAATACTCCCGCTTCATGTCCATAGAATCACTATGCCCCTACTACTGCCGGCTTGAGGGTTAGATGCATCTGCTTCCATTGACGTAAACTGGATGCAGAGCATATAGAAACAAAAAAATCCTGTCAAGAAAATATCGCCATCCACGCCTGTCCAATTAAAATATTAGTTTGACATAGAACGCAATGACATTATTGGGTAATTACGACATTTCACATAAAAACGATTTGAATTTCGGAAACGGCTATACTCTCCCCCAAAGGGAGGTAACCGATGAACCGTGGCCGAACGATCTTTGCGCAAGTGATGCAGTATATTCCGCACGGGGAGTTTGCCCGCTGCGTAGAAAAGTACGATGGGGAACGATACGCCAAATCCTTCTCCTGTATGGATCAGTACCTCTGTATGGCTTTTGCCCAACTCACCTACCGGGAAGGATTGCGGGATATCGAAAGCTGTCTGCGGGCTCATCAGAGCAAACTCTATCACATGGGCATGCGCGCTACGATTGCCCGCAGCACTTTGGCACATGCCAACGAGCATCGCGACTGGCGAATCTGGGCAGACTTTGCACAAGTATTGATTCGCGAGGCAAGAGAACTCTACCTTACCGAAAGCTTCGGCGTCGATCTGGCGCACACGACTTATGCCTTCGACTCCACAACCATCAGTCTCTGTCTGTCGCTTTTCCCTTGGGCGCGATTCCGGAAAAATGCCGGAGCAATCAAGGCCCATACGCTGCTCGACCTGAGGGGAAACATCCCCTGCTGGGTGTACGTTACTCCCGGCGAGATTCACGACGTGAATGCTCTGGATCTGCTTCCCATCGAGGCTGGCTCTTTTTACATCTTCGACCGGGGCTATCTCGACTTCAAACGTCTCCATCACCTCACAAGCCACGCCGCCTTTTTTGTCACCAGAATCAAGGCCAACACCCGCTATCGGAGACTCTACTCCAGCCCGGTGGATCGAAAAACCGGACTCCGCTGCGATCAAACCATCGTTCTTGTCAACTTCTACGCCCATCGAGACTATCCGGACAAATTGCGTCTTGTCAAATTCATAGATCCGGTGACAGAAAATCGCTTTGCCTTCCTGACCAACAACTTCACCATACCGGCAATCACGATCGCCGAACTGTATCGCTGCCGTTGGCAGGTGGAGCTCTTCTTCCGATGGCTCAAGCAGCATCTGAGAATCAAAAGTTTCTATGGCACCTCCGAGAATGCCGTCTTCACCCAGATATGGATCGCAATGTCGGTGTATGTTTTGGTCGCCATCATGAAGAAAAAACTCCATCTACAAAGCCTATCTCTCTACACAATTTTACAGATTCTGAGTGTCTCTCTCTTCGAAAAAAAGCCCATTCTATCGGCTCTCGTACCACCAAAATGCACAAAACTAACCATTATGCCAGACAACCAATTGAATCTATTCGGCTATTAATTGGACAGGCGTGTTGGAGGATCAAAATGAAGCCCCTTTATTTTTCGATTGTCCCAATGTTGTGTGTCGCTATGCTGTCAAACCCATCCGGCAGTCTAGCCTTTCGCTGTGGTGAAGAAATTGTTACCCGAGGTGAAAGCACGGCTGCGGTGCTGTATAAATGCGGCGAACCGGAATATATCACCGGGAAAAAGAAAGAGACAAAGGGTACATTCGCTTCGGGGACAGAATACAAACGTTCAACTTCCTATACAACCGGCGGCTACCAGCAAGAGGAAACAACGACCGAAATATGGCATTATAATTGCGGCGAGAATGACTTTGTGTATGCACTCACATTTGAGGATGGTGTTTTTGTCAAAGAAGAAACGGCAACGAGAGGTTTCGGCAAGAGCAAGTGCATATCCGTAAAGGAAAGGACTCGTTAATTTCTCGACCTATATCTCCATTTGAATGAGGTTGGGGCCTTTCTCGCCGAGTGCTTTGCCCAGTTCTTGGGCCAGTTCTTCGGCTGTGGTTACGCTGACGGACGGAACCCCCATGCCTTTACCCAAACTGACCCAGTCGATCCCCGAAAGATCCGTCAGGTGGGATGCACATGTTTCAGGTCGAACGCCCAAACGGCCGTACTCTAATTTCAGAATGTCATAGCTTCTATTGGAGCATATGAGCGTTGTAATATTTAGTCCCTCTTTTGCTTCGGTCCACAAAGCCTGAAGGGTATACATTCCCGCGCCGTCGGCCTGAAAATTGATCACGGGCCTGTCAGGGCAGGCAATGGCGGCTCCCACAGCGCAGGGCGCTCCCTGGCCGATTGCTCCTCCCGTGAGGGTCAGCAGACTGAACGGAGGAATATTGGACGCCATTGGATAGTACATTGCTCCGGTTGTGACGGCCTCTTCAACCACGATGGCATTCTCGGGTTGGAGAGCCGCGATAACCGAACAGATTTTAAACGCGTTCAAGGCGCCCGTAGGTATTTTAGGTCTCTGAAAAGAAGCAAGAATGCCTGAGTCCGTGATGAGGGCGGCATTAAGTTCGTCGGCCAGGGCTTCCAATATCTCCAAAAAGTCCCGTGGCTCGTTGGAGAGATGAAACCTCTTTTGCCCATCTTTGAGATAGTTTGCGGGAATGCCTTCATAACCAAAAAAAGGCACCGGTTCTTTCGAATCGATCAAAACAAATACTTCATACTTCGACAGCATATTCATTGCCATTTCCGGAAGATAGGGTATGCGC
>Ga0116186_1005352_pt1 | contig 10132 bp, 6 predicted proteins | sample AD_JPNNA4_MetaG_FD_89806 | JGI IMG/M metagenome (GOLD analysis project Ga0116186, IMG submission 89806) | Active sludge microbial communities of municipal wastewater-treating anaerobic digesters from Japan - AD_JPNNA4_MetaG | ecosystem: Engineered > Bioreactor > Anaerobic > Digestate | place...
AGCGCCGGCGAGACCATGGTGCATCTCCTCACCACGCGCGGCGAGGAAGTCACCAGCACCCTCTCCGAGACCGCGGACGGCATCGCCCGCACGCTCACCGAGCGCGGCGCCGAGATCAACGACACGCTCGCCCAGCGCTCCGGCGAAGTCGCGGATACCCTCGAGACCCGGGTCGGCGCGCTCACCGACACGCTGCACATCCGCGTTTCCGAGATCAACGAGATGCTCAACATCCGCACCTCGGAGATCAACGACACGCTCAACCTGCGCACGGCCGAGATCAACGACACGCTCACCAGCCGCAGCGCCGAGATCACCGACACGCTGGCCGGCGCCGGCACGGCGATCGCCGAGACCATCAGCGAGCGCGGCCGCGAGGTGAACGACACGCTCGTTGCCGCCGGCACCGCGCTGACCACCACCTTCACCGACCGGGCGAGCGCCGTCACCGATTCCATCACGACCTCCGGCATGGAGATCATCGAGGCGATCGGCGGGCGCGCCAACGAGGTCAACGAGGCGCTGAAGACCACCGGCGAGTCGCTGCTCGTCGACCTCGCCCTGCGCGGCGGCGAAATCACCGACCGCCTGGACGAGACCGGCACGCGCATCGCCGAGACCATCACGACCAAGGGCGGCGACCTCGCCGACCGTCTGGACGCCACCGGCAACCGCATCTTCGAGGCGATCAACATCAACGGCACCGACCTCGAGAGCCGTCTCGCCGAGACCGGCGGCGCCATCGCCAACCTCATCGACGAGCGTTCGCTCGAGATGCGCAACGGCCTGGAAATCGCCGGCATGGCCGTCAACGAGGCCCTCGGCAGCCAGAGCCATCAGCTGATCGAGCGCCTCGCCACGATCGGCGCCGAAGTCGCCAAGGCGATCGCGGCGCGTGGCATGAAGGTCAACGAGGCCATCGTCGAATCGAGCACCGAGCTCGCCAACACCATCGCCCAGCGCGGCGAGGAGCTGCGCGACGCCCTCGCCGGCCGGATCGGCGAGTTCGACGAGATCGTGACGGGCCGCGGCGCCCTGCTGGTCGACACCCTGACCAACCGGGCCAGCGACGTCGACCGGGCCATGGCCGATCGCCTCGAGGCGATCGAGCGCGGCATGATCGAGGGCACCGAGCACATGGCGGCCGTCCTCGACCAGCGGGCGATGACCTTCGAGATGACGATTGCCGAGCGGCTGGCGCATTTCGACGAGTCCGTCGGCCAGCGTTCCGGCGAGATCGCCGACACCCTCACCCAGCGTTCCGACCTCTTCCGCGACCTGTTCGCCAGCCAGATCGAGGAATTCGGTCAGGCGATCGGCGGCAAGGCCGACGAGATCGGGACCGCCATCGCCGAGCGCACCGCCGCCCTCGAGACGACCGTCGAGAACCGCCTCGGCTCGTTCGACCGCGGCATCGGCGAGCGCCTCGACCAGGCAACCGAGGCCTTCGCCACCAAGGCGGACGCCCTTGCCACGACGCTCGACGAGCGTACCGCCAAGATCGACGGCGCCCTCGACAACCGCCTGCGCCAGATCAACGAGACGCTGATCGGCCGCACCCGCGAGCTCGCCGGCGCCTTCTCGGCCGGCCAGGAGGAGATCAACGCCGCCCTCGACCGTCGCGTCGCCGATGTCGGCAACGCGCTCGCCGATCAGGCCCGCGAGATCACCGACACGCTGGCGGACCGCATCTCCGAGATCAATGTCTCGCTCGGCTCGAAGGTGTTCGAGGTGGTTGAGTCGCTCTCCGAGCGCTCGGACGACCTGGAACGTCTGATGACCGACCGTCTGGCGGCCATCACCGAGACGCTGGACCTCGCCAGCGAGCAGGCGCGTGCCCGCTTCGAGGCGACGATCCGCTCGGCCGGCGAGACGCTGGAGAACGAGAGCGAGCGGGCCGGTTCCGGCCTCGAGGCCACGGCCCGGGCCGCGGCCGAGATGCTGCGCAGCGTCGCCACCGACTTCGAGAACAATGTCGAGACCCGTTCGACGGCCGCGACCGAGAGCCTCGAGCGCGCCGCCTCGGCGATCCTCGAGACCCTGTCGCAGAGCTCGGCGACCGCGGCCGAATCCCTCGGCCGGGCGACCCAGGCCCTGCACATCGTCCTGGTCGAGAACGCCGACAGCGCCGCCGACAAGCTGCAGGCCGTTGCCGCAGCCCTCGAGGAGACCCTCTCGGGCCGCGCCAACTCGGTCGTCGAGAAGCTCACCACCGCCGGCACGACGGTGGAGCGCAACTGGCGCGGTCTCGCCGAGGAACTCACCTCGACGGCGGCCTCGCTCGGCGACACCATCGAGGCGCGCAGTCGCGAGATCAACTCGACCCTGTCGGCCCGCAGCGCCGAGCTGTCGGCACTCATCGACAGCCAGGGTTCGGGCTTCCTCGCGACGCTCGAGTCGCGCAGCAACGACCTTGCCGGTCGCATCCTCGACAGCGGCGACTCGATCATCGGCGACCTCACCCGCAAGGGCGGCGAGATCGCCGAGTCGGTGGCCCGCCAGGGTTCGCTGGCAGCGCGCGCCATCGCCGAGAGCGGCAAGACCGTCACCGACGTCATCGACGACCGCAGCAATGCCGCCGTCAACGCCCTCATCGACACCAATTCGCGCCTGCAGGGTGATGTCGCCGCGACGCTCGACCGCCTCGTTGCGACCAACACGATGCTGCAGGACGTGCTCGACGCGGCCGGTGCCAATCTCGGCTCGGTCGAGACCAGCCTTGCGGCCCGCGTCGCCGACTTCCGCGACGCGATCGAGCAGACCGTCGCCGACACGGCCCGCACGGCCGCCGGCATCGACCGGCAGATCAGCGGCCTGCGCGATGTCTCGAGCACCCTGCTCAACGACATCGTGACCACCGCCGACCGGATGGACGGCCAGACCGACGCCCTGTCGGGTGTCGCGGCCGCGCTGGAGACCACCAGCCGGGCGATCGGCCAGACCCTCGATACCCGCCGCTCGGACCTCGACGCGCTGGTCTCGAACCTTGCCGACAAGACCGACCAGGTCGAGCAGCAGCTCCGGGTGTTCGCCACGGTGATCGCCGACACGCTCGAGACCGCCGTCAGCCGGACGACCGAGGTCGGCCAGATGATGGCCCGCACCACCGAGACGGCGACCCACAAGGTCACCGACCAGTTCGAGCAGCTGCGGCTGTCGACCGGGCTGGAGAGCCAGAAGGCGACCGAGGCCGTGCAGCAGGTCCGCGACCAGCTGCTCTCCGAGGTCACCGAGACGCTCAGCGGCGCGAGCCAGCGCTTTGCCGACGTCGCCCGCGAGATGCGCGGCGTCGCCAAGGAAATGCAGCGTGAGATCGAGACGGCGCGCGCCGAACTGAAGCGCGGCGTCCTCGACCTGCCCGAGGAGACGAAGTCGAGCACCGCGGCCATGCGCCGGGTGGTCACCGAGCAGATCCGGGCGCTGAAGGAACTGACCGAGATCGCCGGCCGTTACGGCAACGCCCTCGACGTCGCCGAGCCGGCCGTCGCCCGCGCTGCCGAGCCCGCGGTCGCCCGTCAGGTCGAACGCCAGCCGGTGGAGATCGCGCCGCGTCGCGCCGCCGCCATCGACGAGGCCCTGCGGGTCGAGCGCCCGCGCGCTGTCGAGCCTCGCCCGGCCGAGCCGCGTCGCGTCGAACGTCGGCCCGAGCCGGTTCGCGAAGCCGCCCCGGCGGCCCGCCGCCCGGCTCCGGTGAGCGAGCCGCAGGACGATCTGCCGGCCGGTCGCGGCTGGGTGTCCGATCTCCTGCGCCGCGCCTCGCGCGACGAGGAGCCGGCCGCCCGCGAGCCGGTGCGTCAGCCCGAGCCGCCGGTGAGCCAGCGTTCGCCGCTGCACATGGTGGAATCGCTGAACTCGCTCAGCGTCGACATCGCCCGCGCCATCGACCACGAGACCTCGGTCGATCTGTGGGACCGCTACCAGCGGGGCGAGCGCAACGTCTTCACGCGGCGCCTCTACACCCTGCAGGGCCAGCGGACCTTCGACGAGATCCGCCACAAGTACCAGCGTGATCCGGAGTTCCGGGGCGCGGTCGACCGCTACATCGAGGACTTCGAGCGCCTGCTCGCCGAGACGGCGCGCGACGACCGCGACAACATGATGACGCAGACGTACCTCACGTCCGACACCGGCAAGGTCTACACCATGCTGGCCCATGCGAGCGGCCGCTTCGGCTGATCGCCGCCGACATCGAAGAACGCCGAAGGGCGCGGGTGATCCCCGCGCCCTTCTTCTTTTGTCCGCCCGCGGCCGACCGGAGCCGGCCGTGCCGCGATCGTCACTGGCAGGTGGTGTTCGGGAACTTGCCCTTGCAGTCGTAGGGCGAGCAGCAGGGCGTGCCATTCAGCACGCAGGTCTTGCCCTCGTCGATGCAGTCGGCGGCATAGCGGCAGGTCTGGATCGCCGGATTGCAGTCGTAGCGCGGCGCGTCGTTGAGGATCAGGCCGAGCGACGGCGGGGTGACGGCGTCGGGCGTCTCGACGTCGCCGGCGACGGCCGGCATCGCGCCGAAGGCCAGCGTCGCGACGAGCACGGCAGTGCGGAGAAAGCGTTCCATTTCCTCCTCCCCGGATCGGTGGAGCGCGCCGGAATGGCGGCTCCGAGGGGAGAAAAAGTGTGATCCCGACCTGCCAAAGCGTCAACTGGCGCCATTGGCACAGCCAGGCCTCGGAAATCCCCGGGAGGTTCGACGGAATACCGGCGTCAGATGCGCGACAGCGTCCAGGAGACGAGTTCGGCGAGAACGCCGTCGAAGGCGGCATCGAGGCCGGCGACGGCGGCATCGGCGGAAGAGGCCGACACCGGGACGCGGGCCGAGAACAGCCGCGCGGCGACGACGCGGCCGTTGCGCTCGTTGAGGATCTTGGCGGAAATCGTCACCACCGCCTCGTCGGCGCCGGCCGCCTCGATCTGGAAGGCGCGGATATCGGTGACGATCTGGTAGTCGATGAGGAGCCCCTCGCCCGGCCGGCCGACGGCCCGCACCCGGCGCGAGTTCTCGAAAGCCTCGGCGATCCGGGTCTGCAGCAGCTTCGGCAGCCGATCGCTCCACTGGGCCCCGGCGTAATACTCGACCGAGGCCGCCGTCGGCTTGACGACGATGCGCTCGCTGTCGAGCGCCTTCAGCGCCGAGGGTTCCCGAATGAGGATCTGGGCCGAGGTCGAGCCCTTGAGGTCGGCGAATTCCTCCGGCGACGACAGATCGAACGTCGCCGGCGCCGGACCGCCGCGGCCGGCAAGCGCACAACCGGCAACGACGGCCGCCATCAAAATGGCGGCCGCGGCACGCAGGACAGGCGCCCGGCTATTCAGCTCGTTGAAACTCACGCGTTGCCTCGCCCGTCGCCGCCTTCACTCTCACGGTCAATGCCGACGTGGATTGTATTCCGGAACCTGATTTTTTCCAAAGAGCAATGCTGACGGATCGTTCTCGAGCTCGCCGATCACCCGGTCGAGCCGGTTCAGCGTCCGCTGGCCTTCCTGCATGAAGCGCTCGAATTCGGCGACCGAGCGGCTGCCGACGCGGGCAAGGCCGTCCGAGATCTCCCCGGCGCGCGCGTTGAGGCTGTCGGCGATGTTGCGGATCGAGGCGACCGTCTCGCGGGCGTCGGTGAAGATGTTGCCGCCGCCTTCGGTGCCGAACGCCGCGTCGGCCGAGGCGACCAGCTTGTCGATGCGCTCGGCCGACCGGTTGAGGCTGTCGGCGAGCTCGCGGGCATTGGCGAGCAGGTCGTCGACGCCGTCGGCGTTCTTGGCGAGGACATCGGTGAACTTCTTGATGTCGTCGAAGGACGACGTCAGCTTCGGCTCGTTGGTGCCGACGAACCGGTCGAGCTTCTGGACGATCGCCTCGGTCTTGTTGGCGATGCGCTGTGCCGTGTCGACGATGTCCTGGAACGGCGAGACCTCGCCGAGCACGGTCGGCACCTCGCCCTGCTCGAAAAGCGAGAGCGAGGACGGCGTGCCGCCGACGAACTCGATGTAGCCCGAGCCGGTGAAGCCGGAGACGCCGATGCGAGCCCGGCTGTCCATCTTCAGCGGCGCGGCGGGGTCGACCTTCAGGAAGACCGAGACGAGGTCGGGATCGTCGGGATCGAACTTCAGGGCGTTGATCTCGCCGATCTTGATGCCCTTGAAATAGACCGCATAGCCTTCGGCGAGGCCGTAGACCGAACCGGCGAAGACGACGCGGATGTCGCGCATCGACTGCTTCTCGCCGTAACGCAGCTCCCAGAGCGCGAACAGCACGGCGAGCGTGATGCCGACGAGGGTGAAGATGCCGACGATCAGGGTATTTGCCCGGGTTTCCATCCGCTCCTTGCCCTCAAATCGCGCGGCGCTGCGCCCGCTCGCCGCGGAAGTAGGCCTTCACCCACGGGTGGTCGAAGGTGAGCATCGTCTCGATCGGTCCGGCGACGAGCACCTTGCGGTCACCGAGGACGGCAACGCGATCGCACACCGAGAACAGGCTGTCGAGGTCGTGGGTTACCATGAACACGGTCAATCCCAAAGTCTCCTTCAGGCCGGCGATCAGATCGTCGAACTCGCCGGCGCCGATCGGATCGAGACCGGAGGTCGGCTCGTCGAGGAAAACGATCTCCGGATCGAGCGACAGGGCGCGGGCGAGCGACGCCCGCTTGATCATTCCACCCGACAATTCCGACGGATATTTGTCGGCCGCGTCGGGGGAGAGACCGACCATGCCGATCTTGACCATGGCGAGCTCGTCCATCAGCGACTGCGGCAGGTCGAGATATTCGCGCATCGGCACCTGGATGTTCTGGCGCACGGTCAACGAGGAGAACAGCGCGCCGTGCTGGAACAGCACGCCCCAGCGCCGCTCGATGGCGATCTGCTCGGCGACCGAGGCGCCGTCGTAGCGCTGGCCGAACACCTCGACCGAGCCCGACTGCTTGGCGACGAGGCCGAGGACAGCGCGCAGCAGCACCGACTTGCCGGAACCGGACGGGCCGACGAAGCCGAGGATCTCGCTGCGATAGACGTCGAGATCGAGGTGCTCGAGGATGCATTTCGCACCGAACGAGACCGAGACGTCGCGGACGCGCAGCACCACCTCGCGGGTATCGGGAGCGGCCACGGCATCCATCGTCAGTACCCGATGCTGGCGAAAAAGATGGCGAAAAGGCCGTCGACCACGATCACCATGAAGATCGATTTGACGACCGCGGCGGTCGTGTGAATGCCGAGCGACTCGGCGCTGCCCTTCACCGCGAGGCCCTCGACCGTCGAGATCAGGCCGATGATGAGGGCCATGGCCGGCGCCTTGATGAGGCCGACGAGATAGGTGTTGAGGCCGATCGCCTCGCGCACCCGCTCGATGAAGGTCGCCGGCGGCATGCCGGCATAGCTCCAGCTGACGAGGCCGGCGCCGAAGAGGCCGGCGATGTCGCTGACGAAGGTGAGCAGCGGCAGGGTGACGATGAGGGCGACGACCCGCGGCAGCACCAGCACCTCGACCGGCTCGAGGCCGATGACGCGCATGGCGTCGACCTCCTCGCGCATTTTCATCGAGCCGATTTCGGCGGTGAAGGCGCTGCCCGAACGGCCGGCGACCATGATCGCGGTCAGGAGCACGCCGATCTCGCGCAAGACGAGGATCGCGACGAGGTCGACGGCGAGCGCGTCGGCGCCGAACTGGCGCAGCTGGAAGATGCTCTGCTGGCAGATGGTGGCGCCGATCAAGAGCGACATCAGCGCGATGATCGGGATCGCCTGGACCCCCGTGCGGTCCATCTGGTGGACGACCGAGATCCAGCGCCCCGCCCAGGGCCGGCTGACCCAGGTTCCGAGCGAGGTCACGGCGGCGCCGAGGAAGATCACGCCGCGCACGAAATCCTCGCCGATCTGGATCATGTTGGCGCCGAGCCGGTCGACATAGCCGATCAGCGTGCCCTGGCTCTGGCGCGGGCGATAGGAGCCGTCGACCGCCTCGCGGGCGGCGTCGAGCAGGATCTTGTGACCCTCGTCGACCTCGGCGAACTCGACGGCGATGCCCTTTGCCGCAAGGTCGCGGCCGAGCCGGGTGAGGAGCCAGGCGCCGGCGGTGTCGAGCCGGTCGACTTCACCGAGGGCGATCACGGCCGACTTCGCCGCACCGGCCGCGCCGACGCTCGCCTTCACCCTTTCCTCGAGACGGCGGCCGTCGGCGATGGTCCAGGGTCCGTCGACGACGAGCCGAACGGCTTCCCCGGAACGTTCCATCCGGATCGTGCCGGATGACCGCTGACTGTCCAAAATTTGCTCGGCCACGGGCCGCACCACCTCTTGCCGACGCCGTCTTCGCCCCCGTAATACTCTCCTTGACGCGCGCCTGTCGAGCCGGGCCGCAAGCCGGGCGAGGCGCGCCAAGGAGAACAGCCATGGAAATCTCGCCGCCATATCTGCTTTTCCTCGGCGACGTGCACGATGCGCTGGCCGCCAAGACCGCCCTCGGCGTCGTCGACTGGCGGCCGGAATGGTGCCTCGGCCAGATGCGCCTTGCCGGCTGCAACGCCGATGCCGGCCTCGCCGAGATGACGCCCGTCGAGGCCGCCGCCAAGGGCGCGCGGACCTTCGTCGTCGGCGCGGTCAATGCCGGCGGCGTCCTGCCGGAGCACTGGATCGCCTCGATCGTCGCGGCGATCGAGGCCGGGCTCGACGTCGCCAGCGGCATGCATGTGCGCCTTTCGAGCTTTGCCCCGATCCGCGCGGCGGCCGAGAAGCACGGCGCCAGGCTCTTCGACCTGCGCCACGGCGAGCGTGCCTTTTCCACCGGCAAGGGCACGAAGCGGCCGGGCCTCCGGCTCCTCACCGTCGGCACCGACTGCTCGGTCGGCAAGAAGTACACCGCGCTCGCCCTCGAGAAGGCGATGCGGGCACGCGGCCTCGATGCCGATTTCCGGGCGACCGGCCAGACCGGCGTCCTCATCGCCGGACGCGGCGTCGCGATCGACGCGGTCGTCGCCGATTTCATCTCCGGCGCCGTCGAGTGGCTTGCCCCCGACGCCGCGCCGACCCATTGGGACCTGATCGAGGGCCAGGGCTCGCTGTTCCACCCGTCCTTTGCCGGCGTCTCGCTCGGCCTCCTGCACGGCGCCCAGCCGGACGCCTTCGTCGTCTGCCACGAGCCGACCCGCACCACGATGCGCGGCGTCGCGCACAAGCTGCCCTCGATTGCCGAGGTGATCGAGGCGACGGTGCGGTCCGGCCAGCTCACCAATCCGGGCATCCGGCCGGTCGGCATCGCGGTCAACACCGCGGCGCTCGACGAGGCGACGGCCCGCACCTACCTCGCCGACACCGCGGACGCGCACGGCCTGCCGGCGAGCGACCCGGTGCGGTTCGGGGTCGAGGGCATCGTCGATCGCGTCGCGGCGGAGTTTCCGCTTTGAGCCGCACGCTGGTCACCCGCGTCGAGCACTGGCCGATCGCCGGCAGCTTCACCATCTCGCGCGGTGCCAAGACCGAGGCCGTGGTGGTCGTTGCCGAGATCGCCGAGGACGGACGGATCGGGCGCGGCGAATGCGTGCCCTACGGGCGCTACGGAGAAACGGTCGAGGGCGTCGCCGCGGCGATCGCGGCGATGGCTCCGGCGATCGCCGGCGGCGCGAGCCGCCAGGACCTCCTCCGCCTGATGCCCGCCGGCGCGGCGCGGGGCGCGATCGACTGCGCGCTCTGGGACCTCGAGGCGAAGCTCAGCGGCGTCGGCGCCGCCGAGCGGGCCGGCCTCGGCCCGCTGCGGGCGCTCGAGACGGCCTACACGCTGAGCCTCGGCAGTCCCGACGAGATGGCCGCCGCAGCGGCGCGGCACGCGCACCGGCCGCTCCTCAAGATCAAGCTCGGCGGCGCCGGCGATCCCGCCCGGATCCACGCGGTGCGCGCCGCGGCGCCCGATTCGAAGTTGATAATCGACGCGAACGAAGGATGGGAACTCTCTGATTTCGAATACCTAATGTCCGTTTGCCTCGAGGCGCGCGTCGACCTCGTCGAGCAGCCGCTGCCGGCCGGGGCCGACGACGCGCTCGCCGACCTGCCGCGGCCCGTTCCGGTCTGCGCCGACGAGAGCCTGCATACCAGCGCCGACCTGCCCCGCCTCGCCGGCCTCTATGATGCGGTCAACATCAAGCTCGACAAG
>Ga0116186_1005355_pt1 | contig 10130 bp, 10 predicted proteins | sample AD_JPNNA4_MetaG_FD_89806 | JGI IMG/M metagenome (GOLD analysis project Ga0116186, IMG submission 89806) | Active sludge microbial communities of municipal wastewater-treating anaerobic digesters from Japan - AD_JPNNA4_MetaG | ecosystem: Engineered > Bioreactor > Anaerobic > Digestate | place...
ATTGTCCAAAAAAATGCGTACTTTTATCCATTGTAGATGAGTTTTAGCGAACCAAAACTACAAAAATTAAGGAAGCCGGGCTTATGCTTCGGCTTCCTTTAAACTTTTACCGGACAACAGTGAATTCAAATGGCAAAATAGAAAGTAATCCAAGGTTAAGTAAAAATGGGCAAAAGATACTTAACATAGGCGATAGCTATCAAGGAGGCATAATAGCTTATATATTGCAAGCCGGCGATCCAGGATATATGGCAGGAGAAACACATGGTTTAATAGCCGCTCCAAGCGACCAAAGTGCGCCAACCTGGTGGGGATGCCCGATATATGGGGAAACCACCGGTACGGCAATAGGTACTGGAGCCACAAATACTACAACTGTTGTTTCGCAGCCCTGTGCTTCAGCCGAAATGGCTGCAAGACTCTGTAGCGATTTTGTGTCAGGCGGTTATAACGATTGGTTTTTGCCCAGCAAGGATGAATTAAACAAGCTTTATATTAACAGTGCCTTGATTGGCGGATTTAATACTTTCAGGTACTGGAGTTCATCAAATAATGGTATGGGGGCGTGGGAACAAAATTTTTCTAATGGTTCTCAGGCGCAAGTTGACAGACATACCCAAAACTATGTGCGGCCAGTTCGGGCATTTTAATAATTGTTATTTTTTCAGCACCATCTTATAATGCGCCATTCCGGCCTCATAAAATATTCCGCCGGAGATAATAAAGCCATGACGTTCATACAAGGTACAGGCTTTTAACTGCGAGTGCAGGTAAACCGGCTGTTCCAAAGGAATAACATCTCCAAGAACTTTTTTCACCAATGCTTCCCCCAATCCTTTGTTACGGTATTCGGGCAAAACAGCAAACCGCTCCAATTTAATTCCGTGATCTGTTTTGCGCCAGCGGGCAGCACCAATAGGTGTTTCATCCTCATAAAGCAGGTAATGGGTAGCTTCAGGTTCGTGTTCGTCATATTCGAGTGCTGCCGGTACGCCCTGCTCAGCGACAAATACCGCCTGACGTATGGCAAATGCCTGTTTGAATAAATCCTGGTTAGCAAAAGAAAATGAAATAATCCTTGGCATAAATGTTTTTATCAAAGATACAAAATGAAAAAAAATAAGCGATAAAACTTTCCTGAAAATTAATTATCTTTGTTGATGGCCGATATGTATAGAAAATAATAACCTAAAATAAAAAACTATGTTTGAATTACCCAAATTACCTTATGAAGCTAATGCCCTGGAACCTTTTATTTCTGAAAAAACTATAGGGTTTCATTATGGCAAGCACCACCAGGCATATGTTACCAACCTGAACAAGTTGGTTGCCGGCACCGAGTTTGAAAATGCCACCCTCGAAGACATCATCAAAAAAGCCACGGGTGGAATTTTCAATAATGGTGCTCAGGTGTGGAATCATACATTTTACTGGAACAGCCTGGCACCTCAAACCCAGGCTGGCCCTGAGGGTGCTTTAGCTGAAGCGATCAATAAAAAATTTGGCTCTCTGGAGGCGTTTAAAGAAAAATTCAGCACTGCCTGTGTAACGCTTTTTGGTTCGGGTTGGGCCTGGCTGGTAAAAACTCCCGATGGCAGCCTGGATATTGTGCAGGAAAGCAATGCCGGCAATCCCTTACGCAACGGGCTTATTCCCCTTTTGACCTGCGATGTCTGGGAACATGCTTATTATCTCGATTTTCAAAACCGCCGCCCCGATTATGTGGCAGAATTTTGGAAATATGTTAACTGGGAAGAAGTTGAAAAAAGATTTGCTTAAATCAATGTACATCAGCTATTTACAACTCCTGGCCTGGGGAAATAAAAAGACCTCTTCCTGAAGTCTGCAGTCTGGGAACGCAAATTGGCGCAGAACAACGAAACAAAACAGAAAATTCTGCAAAAAATTTGTCTTAGTTTTTGGCAGAGTGATTAGATTTGTATATCAGAAAACAGAAAATTATGGATACAGAATTGAAAAAAGCCGCTTTAATAGCGTTGCGTGACTGCATGGGGCTGAAAGTTGAAGAAACCCTGTTGGTAATTACCGATGAAATAAAAAGAGATATTGGCTTGGCCCTGCACGAAGCCGGAAAAGAACTCTGTAAAGAGTCGCTGCTGGTGGAAATAAAATCGCGTGAGATAAATGGACAGGAACCGCCCAAACAGATTGCCGACCTAATGAAGACGGTGGATGCCGTTATTTGCCCTACTGCGAAATCGCTTACACATACCGACGCCCGTCGCGAGGCCTCCAAACATGGTGTCAGGGTAGGGACAATGCCTGGAATCACTGTGGATTGCATGGTTCGTTGCCTGAACGCAGATATCGAAAAAATCGTTAACCTCACGGATTATGTTGTTGGTAAAATGACGGGTATCAAACAAATCAGGGTGGTAACCGGGAAGGGTACCGATATTATTATGCCTGTCGAAGGCCGTAATGTGTTGCCCAGCAAGGGGGTGATGCGCAATAAGGGTGAAAGTGGCAACCTGCCCTCCGGCGAGGTATTTCTGGCTCCCTGGGAGGGAAAAACAAATGGCAAAGTGGTGATTGATGGATCAATGGCAGGTATCGGCATGTTAAAAAGCCCGATAACCATAGAAGTAGTAGATGGCTATGCCGAAAAAATCACTGGCGGCGAAGAGTCCGTTAGACTAACTGAAATGCTGGACAAAGTGGGCCGCGATGCCCGCGCCGTTGCAGAATTTGGTATAGGAACCAATTATAAAGCACAACTGACAGGGATGATACTCGAAGACGAAAAAGTGTTTGGCACAATACACGTGGCTTTTGGCAATAACATCAGTATGGGTGGAAATATTTCGGTGAGCAGCCATCTCGACGGACTGGTTAATGAGCCGGATGTATATTTTGACGATGAACTGATCATGAAAAAAGGAAAAATGATAGGATTTGAATTATGAATAAAAAGATAAGCTAAAATCCGCGTGATCAGCGGTAGAAAAAAAGTAATCTTTCCCGCCGATAGCGCAGAAACAAATTACATTAATTTAAAACAAAAAAAATGTTAAAAGCAATTATCAAAACTGTAAAAGGCGACATGACAGTTACCTTTTATGAAAAAGATGCCCCAAACACGGTTAAGAATTTTGTTGACCTTGCCAAAAAAGGGTTTTATAACGGGTTGACCTTTCATCGTGTGATTCCCGATTTTGTGATACAGGGCGGATGTCCTTACGGCACTGGTGTTGGTGGCCCCGGATATTCAATTAAATGCGAAACCGATGGCGGGAACCAGTACCACGACAGAGGAGTGCTTTCGATGGCTCATGCCGGGCGCGATACGGGCGGTTCACAGTTTTTTATATGCCATAGCAGGAACAATACCGCACACCTCGACCGCAAACATACCTGTTTTGGAAAGGTTATTGAAGGTCTGGAAGTGATTGATGCCATCCGTCAGGGCGACAAGATTAATTCCATTGAAATTTTAGAAGAAAAAGTCTAATCAGAATTTTGTGAGACCATCCAGCAGCCTTTTTTCTTTTTCTTCGGGACTAAGGTTTTCGTAAGCTTGTTTTTCTTTCAGGTGTTTCTGGTGTTTTTCTTCTTCAACTCGGTGAATTTCTGAAAGATACTTATTGATTACCTGGTTTTTCAGAAAATCAGTAGCTACGGCAGGAAATAACTCCAAAAGCAATTCGTCTTTGGGGTTGTCGGCAAGTTTTACATCGCCGTATTCCGGGAATACCGGATTGTCTTGTTTTTTGTAATTTCTTGTATCATAGGGTGTCTCTTCCTTTACACCGGCAATTTTATAACGAAATTCAGGATCAACAGGAATGGGCGTGTGTCCGTACTGACCTTTTACAAGATTGACAAACTGTATGGATTTAGTAGTATAAAAGGGCTGACCTTTGTTTTCATCTATTATGCAATTAACGGCCTGAACGCCAACGATCTGACTGGTAGGTGTAACCAACGGGGGGCAGCCGGATGCCATGCGTACCGTTGGAATGATTTCCAGGGTGCGGGGCAACAGCTTTTCAAGTTTCAATGTTTTTAGCTGGGCAAGCATATTGGTGTACATACCTCCCGGTATTTCGGCAAACTTGACATTTTCATTAGGCTCGGGAAACTTGAAATACCGTTCAATTTTATGGCAGCAGTCCAGTAGCTCTTCTTCTTTATTGCTTTTTGCATAGGCGATAGCCAGTTCAAAGAGATCGTCAATATCCTGTGGCAACTTGTCGCGGGTTATATCAAATTCGCGGGGAAACAATTTATAACTGTCCACATCAGCCATTTCGGTGCGTATGTCGCGGAGAATATTGTTAATCTTAACGACAACTTCCTGGTTTACACCGGTTTCGATGTCTAATTTGTTGCAGAAAATCTGGATAAGTTCATAGGCAGGCGCTGCAGGGCCACCGGCAAAAGGCATGATGGATGTGTCAAGAATATCAACACCATTAATTATCGCCATCAGCGAGGATGCCAGTCCGTAACCCGGTGTGCAGTGTGTATGAAAATCTACAGGAATTTTCAGACGTTGTTTTAACAGTTTAATGAGTTCGCCCGATCTGGCAGGAGGAATGAGCCCTGCCATATCTTTCACAGAGATCATGTCGGCCCCCAGGGCTTCCATTTCCAGTGCTTTATTTAAAAAATATTCATCGGTAAAGATATTGTTGGGAAGCAGCTTGGCGCGCAACAACGCTTTAATACGGTCTTTGGAGCTAAAATGAGGGTCAACCGTATAACAAACCGTGGCATCAGCTATTCCACCATTTTCTTTTACATATTTTATGCTTGTTTTAATATTGTCCACGTCGTTCAATGCATCGAAAATACGCATGATACCGATGCCCGACTGGATGGCATAACGGCAAAAACCTTCGATAACTTCTTCGGGATAAGGATTGTATCCAAAAAGGTTCCTTCCTCTTGAGAGCGCAGTGAGTTTACAGGAATCGCCTATCGCTGCTTTTATTTTTTCCAATCTATCCCAAGGATTTTCGCCCAGGTAACGCATTATCGAATCAGGAACAGCGCCACCCCACACTTCCATAGCGTAAAAATTGGCTTCTTTATACAGAGGGATTACTTTGTCAACCTGATTCTGGTTCATACGGGTTGCAAATAAAGATTGCTGACCATCACGTAAAGTTAAATCCCGAATTAAAAGTTTTCTTTTCATAGTGTGTTGTAAAACAGCGTGTTAAATAAATATTTTTTTTTAAGATTTGGTGCAAAGGTAGATAAGTTTTTGAAAGGCAATAATAAAACGAGCAAAATAATTTTTAGAGATTACTGAAATAAAAAAATAATATCGATTGCATGTACATCTATCGGCTGGCGGATAGTCCAGTAACGAATTTATCTTTGGGGACTATTTTCCTGTGGTTGTTCTCTTTATTCCTGAAAATCATTTGTTTATAAATAATTATGATTGATTTGCAGAAGAAAATAGTTGAGAATACTATTTTTTTGTTAAGTTTTTTTCTGATAGAAAGAGCAAAAAAAAATTTTTGTTTTAAAAAATCATGTATATTTGCACTCCTAATTACAAAAGGGAGCATAGCTCAACTGGTTCAGAGCATCCCGGCAACACGTCGGGAGGGTCACGGGTGAGCGAATTTTTTGGGAGCATAGCTCAGCTGGTTCAGAGCACCTGCCTTACAAGCAGGGGGTCACAGGTTCGAATCCTGTTGTTCCCACAAAGAAGTCACCGACTTCTTTTTTTTTCGAGGGATGTTAGCTCAGTTGGTTCAGAGCGCATGCTTCACACGCATGAGGTCACAGGTTCAAATCCTGCACATCCCACTTGTTAACCAAGGGCTTGCAAAATATAGCAAGCCTTTTTTCTTAACCAGAAGCACAGTTAAAGTGCTGCCTTTTTCAGGATAATTTATTTTTATCTTAATACAAAAAAATTAAAACAAATAGAATAACTTCGTAAGCAGATTACTTTCGGTTCAGCAGGTTTTTAATTTCGTTAAGCTTCATCAGTGCCTCCACGGGCGTGAGGGTGTTGATGTCGGTGTTCAGGATGTCGTCTTTGATTTGTTCCAGTAAGGGATCGTTGAGCTGGATAAAGCTAAGCTGAAATTGGTCTTCCGCCAGCTTTTGTGTTTTTTTACCTTTGGAGGATATTTCTTCGCCGCTATGATTTTTCTCCAGCCGGTGCAAAATTTCGTTGGCACGGTCAACCACAATCTGCGGAATGCCGGCCATTTTCGCCACATGTATTCCAAAACTATGTTCGGTACCTCCTTGTATCAGTTTGCGTAAAAAAATGATTTTATTATTAATCTCTTTCACGCTCACATGGTAGTTTTTAATTCCCTGCATTGTTTTAGCCATCTCGTTTAGCTCGTGATAATGCGTGGCAAACAAAACCTTGGGTTTAAACACTTTGTTTTCGTGGAGGTATTCGGCTATGGCCCATGCAATGGAAATACCGTCGTAGGTGCTGGTGCCGCGGCCTATCTCGTCCAATAAAATAAGGCTTCTCGAAGAAATATTATTTAAAATGCTTGCCGTTTCGTTCATTTCGACCATAAAAGTGGACTCGCCCGATGAAATATTGTCGGATGCACCTACACGGGTAAAAATTTTATCTACCAGTCCTATTTTAGCCTCATCGGCGGGGACAAAACATCCTGTTTGCGCCATCAGCACGATCAATGCAGTTTGCCTTAGAAGGGCTGATTTTCCCGACATGTTGGGCCCGGTTATGATAATAATTTGTTGATTGTTGTTGTCCAGATAAATATCGTTGACAATGAATTTTTCTCCCGCTGGAAGGTTTTGCTCAATGACCGGGTGCCTTCCGCTTTTAATATCAATAACAAAAGTGTCATTAATTTCGGGGCGTACGTAGTTGTTGCGTAAGGCCACCGCAGCAAAGGATAACAGGCAGTCGACCCGCGAAATCAGGGAGGAGTTGAGTTGTATGGGTTTAATATAATCAAATAGAGCAACTATAAGATCATTATAAAGCCGGGCTTCCAAGGTCAGGATTTTTTCTTCGGCTCCCAGAATCTTTTCTTCGTATTCTTTTAACTCCTCAGTAATATACCGTTCGCAGTTGGCCAGGGTTTGTTTGCGTGTCCATTCGGCAGGGACTTTGTTTTTGTGGGTATTTGTAACTTCGATATAATAGCCAAAAACATTATTGAAAGCTATTTTCAGCGAAGGGATGCCCGTTTTTTCGCTTTCGCGCTGTTGTATCTGTAACAGGTAATCTTTGCCGGAATAAGCAAGGTTTCGTAATTCGTCGAGTTCGTCAGAAACGCCTTTGGCTATCACATTTCCTTTGTTAGCCAGGGCGGGAGGATCGGGCAGCATATCATGTTCAATACGGTCGCGGATCAGCTTACAGCTATTCAGTTGTTCTCCGATCTTTTGCAGGGCCGCATCGGCGGCCTTTTCAAAACTGTTTTTTATAGATTCAACTGCAAGCAATGCTCTTTTTATCTGGATGATCTCGCGGGGATTGATTTTTCCGATGGCTACCTTTGATATAAGGCGTTCCAGATCGCCGATGTTTTTTACATTTTTGCGAAGTTCTTCAGTGAATATACTTTCTTTGAGAAAATAACCCACGATATCGAGCCGTTCGTCTATCAGTTGTTTATCCTTTAATGGCATGACCATCCAGCGTTTCAACATGCGGCTGCCCATGGGGGTGAGTGTCTGGTCGACAACATCAATCAGTGTCAGCGCCCGTTCATTTGAAGAATGCAGCAGTTCCAGATTGCGAACCGAAAACTTGTCGATCCACACGTAATGTTCTTCTTCAATACGGTTTATTTTTGAGATGTGGCTGATTTTGTCGTGCTGTGTTTCGGCCAGGTAATGCAAGGCTGCCCCGGCTGCAATAATTCCGTATTCTAAGTCTTCCACACCAAAACCCTTAAGCGAGGTAGTCTGAAAATGATTTTGGAGAATGTCATTGGCAAAATCGGGTGTAAAAACCCAGTCTTCAAAGGTGGAAGTATAAAATTTATCACCGTAGGTCTCTGAAAACTCGCGTTGTTTGTTTTTTTGCACCACCACTTCGTTGGGATGAAAGCCTTGCAACAGATTATCAATATACTCTTTGCTGCCTTCGGCCAAATAAAACTCCCCGGTGGAAATATCCAGAAAAGAAATACCCGTGATACGCGGACCGGAATGAATAGCGGCTAAAAAATTATTTTCCTTGTGTTCCAACACCTTGTCGTTATATGCCACGCCGGGTGTAACGATTTCGGTGATGCCGCGCTTGACAATTTTTTTTGTAAGTTTTGGATTTTCAAGCTGGTCGCATATAGCCACACGCAGGCCCGCCTTGACGAGTTTGGGCAGATATGTGTCCAGCGCATGATACGGAAAGCCGGCCAGTTCGATGTGGGAGGCCACGCCATTAGCTCTTTTGGTAAGTACAATCCCCAATATGTTTGAGGCTTTTACAGCGTCTTCGCCAAAGGTTTCATAAAAGTCGCCCACACGGAACAATAGCAGCGCATCAGGGTATTTGGCCTTGATGGCGTTGTGTTGCTTCATCAACGGGGTTTCGGCTATGTCTTTTTTGCTTTCGGACAAAGGATGGTATTTGAAGCAAAGGTAATTTATTTGTAAAAAAGTGACAGCAATTTTCTACTCTTCATTTATTCGCTTATTTATCACAAGAAAATAAAAATCATTGTCGAGCGGGAGATAGCCCTGTTCGTAACAGAAATAGTACTGGCTGCCTTTCTGAGTGCGGTAAATGTTGGTAAAATGGTTAAAATCAAAACCTTTTTCTACCAGTTTTTTCTTGTGCACTTTGGTTTTTTCTGCTTTGTTAAGGCCTTGCAATATCCGCCGGTTTTTCCGCAGGATATTGTTGATGTTTCTGACCAGGTTGGTGTTGTCGCTGTTGAGCTTGTTATTGTATGCATTGCGACACATGTCGGAACAGAATTTTTTATCAATTCGTCCGTTGAATTCTTCGCCACATTCGAGGCAGTGTTTTTTTTCGCTCATCTTTTATTTTTGAAATTTGTTTTTTTGAAATTCATATTTTATTAAATCACACACCGGGTGTTCTGAATTCTATCAGGTATCCGTAACCCTTCCAAATTGTTGAAAGTTTGATTTCCTGCATCTCGTTGGGCACCAAATCAACAGGAGGAACAACTTTCGGCTGATTCCCAACAAAAATTTTAAAAAGGCGGACCGCCTTCTGTGTTTCATCGGCAATGACAATCTTGCTTGCAGGTTTTACTACCCTTATCATTTCCTGAATGGCGCTTTTTTTGTCTTTAAAAAGATTCATTGCTCCCAGGTGAAACACGATATCAAAGCTGTGGTCATTAAAAGGCAGTCTTTCGGCAGTGGCGTTATAAAGACTAATATCCAACTTGCTTTTGCAAAGATTTCTGGAACATTTTTTCAGCATTCTCTTTTGTATGTCTATCCCATAAAAAGAGCAACCGGGAAACAACCTGTTCAGGATACGTATATTATCACCCGGGCCTATTCCTGTCTCAAGAACACTTGCTCCCGGGAACATTTCAATAGCTCCAAGCACTTCCTGCCGTGCTTTCTTAACTCCTCCACAGGGGATAAACATCAAGTTTGTCAATGGGGTGTAAAACTTATTGTAAAAAGTTCGAAAAATCGCAAATCGTTTGCTGAAACAAACCGTGTCTTCTTCGCTAAGAAAATCAATAACCTTATTTTCATTTATAAATGATTTGTTGCAATGTTCGCAAGATAAAATACTTTCATCAGTGGGTAGGGAATCATGAGTCTTTGTCAGCCTTAACTGAGTATGACACACCGGGCATCTTAGAATATCCATGGACAGGGCCTTCATGAAGAATATTTTGATTTAAAATCACAAATATAATAAATATTTTATCCGTTTACAAACGATTACAAACGACTATATCCGAATACAAATATTTATTAACCGAATAAGTTTTTGGGGTGGTTGTTACTTTGCACCGTCAATTTTTCACAACGAAAATATTTAACCAAAAAATACAAATAATCATGGAAAAATCAATCAACAAAGTAGAATTAAGCGGGTTTGCAGGTATGGATCCCGAAGTAAAAACAATGAACAACGGCACACAGATGCTGCGCTTTTCGCTGGCCACCAGCAGCAGTTACAAAAACAGCAAGGAAGA
>Ga0116186_1005374_pt1 | contig 10106 bp, 5 predicted proteins | sample AD_JPNNA4_MetaG_FD_89806 | JGI IMG/M metagenome (GOLD analysis project Ga0116186, IMG submission 89806) | Active sludge microbial communities of municipal wastewater-treating anaerobic digesters from Japan - AD_JPNNA4_MetaG | ecosystem: Engineered > Bioreactor > Anaerobic > Digestate | place...
AGGACCTGTTGTTGAAGCGTTAAATAATCTTGGTGCATTTTCTGTAACTTCAAAAAATAACGGCAAAGCTCCCGTAATTGTAAAGGGGGTTGCAAAGGGTGGTAAGACAAAACTTGACGGTGTAAGTTCACAGTTTTTGACATCGTTATTGATAAGTTGTCCATTAATGCAAAATGATACAGAAATAGAACTGACAAGATTAAATGAAGTCCCTTATGTTGATATGACTCTATGGTGGCTTGATAAATTCGGAATTAAATATGAGAATCGTAACTACAAAACATTTTTTATCAAAGGTAATCAAAGTTACAAATGTTTCAATGAAACAATAAGTGCCGATTTTTCGAGTGCAACCTTTTTTATAGTTTTAGCAGCGATTTCAGGCGGAAAAATAAAAATAACCAATCTTGATGTAACAGATCCACAAGGCGACAAAGAGGTATTAAAAATAGTTGAATCTATGGGTGCAAAGATTATCTATGAAAAAGACGGAATTACAATTGAAGGCGGGGATTTAAAAGGTATTGAGATAGATATGAATGCGATACCCGATGCTCTTCCTGCTCTTGCGGTAGCCGGATGTTTTGCAGATGGTGAAACAAAGTTACTTAATGTCCCTCAGGCAAGACTTAAAGAGACAGACAGAATAAGAGTTATGTTTGAAGAACTAACAAAGATGGGGGCTGACATAACTGAACTTGAAGATGGTTTAATTATTCGCAAGTCAAAACTTAAGTCTACAAATGTTTACGGACATAAAGATCATCGTATAGTTATGGCTTTGGCAATTGCCGGGCTTTGTTTGAACGGAAAGACGGTTATCGATACTGCCGAAGCTGCATCTGTTACATTTCCGACTTTTTCAGATTTGATTAAAAAGTGCGGTGGAAAAATGCAAACAGAATAATAGGGATAATATTCTCAAAGATTGATTTGTACATATAATATAATTTTGTCAACAAAATATTTTATAAAAGATTGACCTTTCAGAAATGTTTGGGTATATTCTTGATAGATTTGAAGTGAATTGTGGTTGGTAACATTGGGGGAAAGATGACTCTTGACAATGAATGTCTAATAAATATAAAAGAAGCAAGTATCTGGGCTTCGAGATTACTAAATAAAAATGTTACCACCTCAAATATAAGCTATTTAATTCAGTATGGCAGAGTAAAAAAATATGGTGAAAACGGAAACACTTTAATTTCTAAAAGTGAGTTAATCCAATACTATAACTCTTATAATGGAAGAAGAGAGGCTTCATGGAAAGAACAGTTAGGCACTGATTTAAACTGGGCATTATCTTTCGATCAATACAAAGAAGCAGAAACAACAAAACATGTACATCGTCTGCACCCGTATAAGGGGAAATTTATTCCTCAATTAGTTGAGTATTTTTTAGATACTCATTTGGATGATTTTAAACATGAAGTTTTCTTTAAGTCAGGTGACATTATACTCGATCCTTTTTCGGGTAGCGGTACAACAATGGTTCAAGCATCTGAACTTGGGATGCATGCTATAGGAATAGATATTTCTGAGTTTAATTCTATGATAGCAAATTGTAAAGTTGAAAGATATGATTTGCCTTTTGTAAAAAACGAATTAAATAAAATAACAAATTCTCTTAAAGATTTTTTGAAAGATTCTCATACTATAGAATTCGAAGAGGAACTTTTAAAAAAATTGTATGAGTTTAATAATCAATATTTTCCAGTCCCAGATTATAAATATAAATTAAGAAATGGTCAAATCAACGAAAAGATTTATGGACAAGAAAAAGAGAAAGAATTTTATGATATATATAATCAGCTTATTATAAAATATAATATTAAATTGCGTCAGGATAAGAATGATAAATTTATTGATAAGTGGTTTCTTCAGCATGTTAGAAACGAAATAGACTTTGTTAATAATGAAATTGAGAAAATTATTGATGAAAATACTAAAATGATTATTCGAGTTATATTAAGTAGAACAGTAAGAAGTTGTCGATCTACTACTCATGCAGATTTAGCAACAATTTATGAGCCAGTTACTACAACTTATTACTGTTCTAAACATGGGAAAATATGTAAACCTTTATTTTCAATATTAAAATGGTGGGAAACTTATTCAAAAGATACAATTAGTCGGCTTTATCAATTTGAAAGAGTTAGAACAAATACTTATCAGTATTGCCTGACAGGGGACAGTAGAACGATTGATATATTTCAAAGTTTTGAGAATGTAAATCAGAAATTTGCTAATTTTTTAAAGAATAATAAAATACGAGGAATTTTTTCATCTCCTCCATATGTAGGATTAATTGACTATCACGAACAACATGCTTATGCTTATGATATTTTTGGATTTAAAAGGCAAGATGAACTTGAAATAGGACCTTTATTTAAAGGACAAGGTAAAGATGCAAAAGAGAGCTATATTAAAGGAATAAGTGATGTTTTGAATAACACAAAGAAATATCTAGTAGATGATTATGATATATTTCTTGTTGCTAATGATAAATACAATATGTATCCAACAATTGCTGAAAACGCAGGCATGAAAATAGTTAACCAATATAAAAGACCTGTTTTAAATCGTACAGAAAAAGATAAAGGCGCGTATTTAGAGATAATTTTTCATTTGAAGAGGAAATAAAAGATGGCTAAGGCTAAAACACCGCTAATTGAAAAGAATATTGAAAAATTTATTAACAACAATTTTGATAAAAGTGACAGAAAAAAAGATGACTCAAAAAAATTTGAGTGGTTTGTTAACTCTATGCATATTTGGCACTCTTCAAGTCAATCCTTTAATTCTAATACAAAAATTGGAAAAGATATTTCTCTTGGAAATTCCCAAGGAGGTGATGCTTTTTTTATTTCAGTAAATAATTATGAAAGAATTTATTCGTTAAAAGATAATATAGATGAAATTATTGAACATTTAAAAAAACACGGAAAATCAATTACATTTCATTTTATTCAAACTAAAAAAAGAGAAAAGATAAATTGGGATCAATTTTTAAATTTAATTGATGTTCCATTAATAATTTGGAAAGGTCAGGATTTTGATGGAGCTCAACCGATTTTGAAGAAAGTACAAACTTTTATTGATGATATAACCGACGAAAATGATGAAGTATTAAAAAAGCTTGATCATAAAATCGAGATTATGTTTTATACAAATAAAGATAATAATGATATTGAAAAACTAAAAAAAGATTGGGATTCAAATTTAAATAATAAAAAAAGCGATCTATCAAACTATTTTTCACAAAAAAATATTATTATTGATTTTCGGGGAATTGAATTTCTTAATGAAATTTATGAACGGATTAATTCTAATACATATTCATTAGCTATAAATAAAGAAAATGTAATACAAGTTGAGGAAAAAAAATATTTAATAGGTTATATAACAGCAAAAGAGTTATTAAATTCCATTGCTCCAGAAGTTAATGGCATAAGAACTTTATATCCAGACGTTTTTAAAAATAATATAAGATTATACTTAGGAAGAAATGAAATTAATAAAAAAATAGAAGAAACATTATTAAATGAACCAATAAAATTTCATTTTTATAATAATGGTTTAACTATTACAACAAAAGAAATTAAAGATGAAAATTCAAAATGCTTTGTTATATCACCTGTTAATATTGTAAACGGATGCCAAACAGCTAACAGTATCTATAATATTTCTAAATTAGACACTTTTGATGAGAGTAATGTAAAAATTCCTGTCAAAATAATAGTGGCAGAAGACAAAGAATATGAGAATATTACAATACGAACAAATTCACAAAATGGGTTAGAGGCAAAAGATTTAATTTCAATAACTAATATCCAGAAAGAATTGCAGGATGAATTTAATAAAATTAATTTCTTCGGAAAGTTATTTTATTACAAGCGTCAGAAGTCTGGGGAAGATATAGAAAACACAAATATTGATTACATAATACAGATTGATGACATATTAAGAGCATCTTTTTCTATATTTTTACTGATTCCAAATAAAGTTTCAGGTTATTTTGACCAAACAACATTAAAATTTGTTGATAAAATATTCGATGAAAGATTTTCAAAACTTTATGTAATTATTACTGCTCTATTCAAAATTATTGAAGATGTTATTGATGAATCATTTTCAAATTATAGTAGACTTAAATATCATATATTATATGTATTTTTTAAATTTATAAATAAGGATGTTGATATTAAATCTTTTTGTGATTATTTTACAGATGTTAATGATGAAATAGATGAACAAAGCAATACAGATCTTAAACTTTTAATAGATTCAACATATTCTAATTTATATGAAATAATGAAAGACAAAGAAAATTTTGATGTGATTTTTTCCTATTTAATAAATAAAATTGAAGTAAATTACCCTGATCTTGTTAATATTTCAAGTAAAGAACAGGAAAAAATACTGTATAAACCTGTTGAGAAACTAAAACGAACCCGTGCTTTACCTTTGTTTGATAATTTTAATGAAATTTTTTTAGAAAATTATCGGTCTATTTTAATAGAAAAAAATAAGGATTAAATATGTCACTTTCAGAAAATCAATTACATTTAATTGAAAATGTATTACGAAATGCTTTAAGACATAAATTTCAAAATTATAATCCAGAGCCAGCAGTTATGCCATTTCATACAAGATTACTTGGTAAGGACAGAATGACTTTGTTTTCATTCATTCACTCTTTAAATACAAATTTTGGTACAAGCATTTTTGAACCTGTAGCTAAGGCATTAGCTCAATCATCATTTGCCATCGCTGAATCCCAACAAATAGCAGGTAATAAAATTTCATCAGAAGCTCATAAAGTAATTCAAGATATAATGGATAATCTTAGTGTTGCAACATCCTCTCCAAATAAGATTGAAGAAATTAATGCTATTAGAAATGTTTGTCAAAAAGGAGAAATGAAAACAGTTAAACCGACAAAAGTTGATATAAAACTTGTTGGTCATGATGGAACTATTTTTTTATTTGATATTAAAACAGCGAAACCCAATGCGGGAGGATTTAAAGAATTTAAAAGAACACTACTTGAATGGGTAGCAACAACATTAGCAGAAAACCCAAGAGCGAATATTCAGACAATTATAGCTATACCATATAATCCTTATGAACCTCATCCTTATAATCGTTGGACTATGCGAGGAATGTTAGATTTAGATAATGAATTAAAAGTTGCCGAAGAGTTTTGGGATTTTATTAGCGGGTCAGGCGCTTATGACGATTTACTTAATATATTTGAGAGGATAGGATTGGAGTTAAGACCTGAAATTGACGAGTATTTTGCAAGATACAATAAATTATAAAATAAAAAGGAACAATTATGATAGTAAAATTAGCCGGTTTTAATGTTGATATTGAAAACATTAATTATTTAAATGAACTTTTAAAAAAGGGAAACCTGTCATCCGATGATTTGGACATTCTAAAAAAATTTAACTGGACGCCGGAAACGATAAGTGCCTCTTATGCGAGAATTTCTCGTGACGCTCGCCCAATAAACGAACTTCGCGAAGAGGCAAGAAACGAGGTCGAAAAAGCTCGTAAATCAAATAATCTCATAATTTTTACAATGGGACACAGTTCGATTGCCGAACATGCAGTTTTTAATATAGATATTGTGAATATTTCGAGATTAGTTGCAGAACCGCTTGAGAAAAGTCGTCTTGCAAGTTTTACCGAAAAATCGCAAAGATACATAAAAATAGGTGAAGATATATATATCCCAAAAGAGTTTCAAGATGATAGTAAGATTCTTAATGAATACAAAGAGATTACAAAACGACTTTTTATCGCTTATGAAACTATACACGAAAAGCTTGTGCCATATTTTAAAGAAAAATACCCGGTTACTGATGAAAAATCAACTCAATATAGAGATGTTGTAAACCTTGCAAAAGAGGACGCAAGATACATATTGCCTTTGGGTATTTTAACACAAGTCGGTATGACTGCAAATGCCAGAACATATGAAAAATTAATTAGAAAATTATCATCAAGTGACTTATCAGAGGCAAAAGAGCTTGGCAATGCTATCTACAATGAGATAAAAAATTACGCACCATCGTTAATTAAATATACAAACCCATCTCTGTTTGAAACAGAAACCTATAAAGAGATAAAAACTAAATTCAATATGGAGAATGATATTTTACCAGAAAATGAGGTAGAATTAATTAATTATCCGAAGGATTTTGAGGATAAATTAGTTACTATGTTGTTAATGAAGAGTTCAAATTGCTCCTATAATAGTGCTAAAAAGAGAGTTGAAACGATGAGTGATAATGAAAAGTTATCTATTTTTGATTTGTCTATAAAATACCTCAACTCTTACGATAGCGTCTTAAAGGAGTATGAATCGGGTGAGTTTGAGTTTAATATTCTTATATCTGCCACAGCTTTTGCTCAATTAAAACGACACAGGATGGCAACTATGATTGACGGCGAATATTCTCCTAAACTTGGAGTTGTTATCCCTCAATCTATAATTGATGTAGGACTTAAAGATTATTTTAATGAACAGATAGACATAGTAAACGCTTTTTATGATAAGATAAACAAAAAATATCCTTCGGCAAGAGATTATATTCTTACAAATGCACACAGAAAGAATGTCTATTTTAAATGCAATTTTAGAGAACTTGTTCATTTGTGCCGTTTGAGAATGGATAAACATAGTCAGTGGGATATAAGAAATATAGCGACTCTAATGGCTAATCTTGTAAAAGAAAAATATAAATTTATCGGTTTGCTTCTTGTAGGAAAAGATAGTTTTAAGAAAGATTAGAATATGGATAAAAGTGGTAAATTCATTACAATTATTGCGGATAATCTTAACGAAGCTTTAAACAAAGCAAGTGGTCACCTAAAAATCCCTCTAAATGAAATAAAATATGAAATTTCCGAACAAAAACAAAAGATTAAAGTTAAGATTTTTTTAAACGATTCAAATCCAAAAACATTCTCAATTGATCCTACAAAGAGTATCGACGGTTATTTTAAGATAAAATACAAAGACGGTTATGCAACTCTTACGGTTTTTCCTCCAATAAATGGAGGTCGTGAAGTTTATATTGAGGATGTAGTAAAAAGATTAAAGTTACTGAATATTCCAAAAGCAGAATATGAATTAATTAAAAATATAATAATCGAAGCAAATGGGAAGCCGGTAAATATCGCTTTGTGGCCACAAGGTGAGGAGTTTAGACCAAACATCGAAGTGAAGGTCTCCCCTGATAAAATAAGGGGCTTCGTAAAGATAGTTGAGCCCAAAAATAGTATTACAGAGATAACTAAGGATGATATACTTTTTGAAATAGAGTCACATAATATAAAATATGGAGTCAATGAAGAGAAAGTTGAAGAGATAATTAATAAAAAATTGTTTAACATTGAAGTTGAGATTGCAAACGGAATACTTCCTATAGACGGGGAAGATGAATTTATCGAGCCGTTATTTGACACAAATCCCGGTAAACCATTTTTACTTGATGAGTATGACAGAATTAATTTAAAAGAGTTGAATTTCATACAAAATAAACTTAAAGATGAGCCGGTGGCAAGATATTTTCCTAAGAAAGAGGGACGAAATGGTATAGATGTCTTTGGTGAAATAATACCGTTCAAGACAGAAGAAAAACAAAAAATCAGTTGGGATTCAAATATTGTTAAAAGCAATGACGGATTAAAATTAGTTACACTTATTGACGGGAACTGCTTTCTAAAAAATAACACAATCCAAGTTGAGCCATTTATAACATTTCAGAATGTTGATTATAAGACGGGAAATGTTGAGTTTATCGGTTCGGTTTTAATTAACCAAACAGTCTTAGACGGATTTTATGTAAAAGCCGAAGGTACTATTCAGATAGGTCAGAGCGTAAGTAAGGTCAGACTCGAGTCAAAAAAAGATATTATTCTAAAAGCCGGTATTAATGGGAATGGTGAAGGAACTATAATCTGCCAAGGCGATCTATACGCCAAATTTATTGAGGGAGCAAATATCGTCTGCCATGGTAATCTTTTTGTCGAAGAGGCAATAATGAATTCTAATGTAAAAGTTGATAAAAATATAATCCTTGTGGGAAGACGAGCCGAAATCATTGGCGGAGAGATAATTACAGGGCGTTCTTTAAGATGTAAAAAATTTGGTAACATATCAAACGCAAAAACCAAAGCTGTAGTGGGCATTCTACCCGAAAAGATAGAATTAATTGATGAACTGAAAAATAAAATAGAGAATTATAAAGAAAAACTTGCAGATATAATTACAAATATCCAACGACTTGAAAAAACCAAAAAGACATCTCCTGAATTAACTGATAAAATAGACGAAGCATATAATAAATTAATTATCAATGAAGAACGACTTAAAGAGCAGATTAACGATATGGAAAAGGAGTATAAAGAGGCCTACTTTCTTTTAACTCCCGAAAAGGATAGTATAGCAATTATAGAATCCATAATCTATCCTAACTCAATCATATCTTTTGGTAAAGAGGAGTATAAAACCTCTGAAAAAGATATCAGTAAGCTAATGTTAAAAGTAATCGCCGGTAAAATTAAAGAATATGGTTTTAATTATAAGGAAGCACCGGTTTTTAATTATAGGTAGATTTATTAATTGTAAACCTTTAATTTCTGTTGGAATTGTCTTCTATATGAAAAAATTTAAAATAAAAAGAGTTGTCAAATAATAAAATTTTATATATATTTCAGTTTCAAAATATATTTATAGGAATGTCTATGGGACTAAAAATTTATAACAGTTTAAAAAGAGAAAAAGAGGAGTTTATTCCATTAAATCCTCCTTATGTTGGGATGTATGTTTGTGGTCCTACAGTTTATGGACATAGCCATCTTGGCCACGGACGAAGTTATGTTGTTGCAGATATTATTTATAGGTACTTAAATTTTCTTGGAAATAAAATCAGATACGTACAAAATATTACCGATGTAGGTCATCTTGTTGGAGATAGAGACATTGGTGAAGATAAGATTCAAAAACAAGCTCGACTTGAAAAACTTGAGCCGGTTGAGATAGCTTACAAATATGAGTCTTCATATTTTGATGATATGGATAAACTCAATATTCTTCGTCCTTCGATTAGCAGCCGTGCTACAGGGCATATTCTTGAGATGATAGAATTTATTGAGGCATTAATTGAAAAGGGAAATGCTTATGCCACAAAAGATGGCAATGTTTATTTTGATGTTCGTAGTTTTAAGGAGTATGGCAAACTTTCGGGGCGTTCTCTTGAAGAACAAGAAGAGGGGGAACGAATAGAAAATGCTAAAGATAAAAGAAATAAAGAGGATTTTGCACTATGGAAACGTGCTGAAAATGAACATCTTATGCAGTGGTCATCTCCATGGGGTAAAGGATATCCCGGATGGCATATCGAATGTTCGGTAATGGCAACAAAATATATCGGTTCTACGCTTGATATACATCTTGGTGGCATCGAAAATATGTTTCCTCATCACGAATGTGAAATAGCTCAGTCTGAGGCATTGACGGGCAAACCTTTTGTCAGATATTTTATGCATAATAATATGCTTACAGTTAATGGGACAAAAATGGGAAAATCTCTCGGTAATTTTATTATTCTAAAAGATATGTTTAAAAAGGTAGAGCCAATGGTTCTGAGATTTTACATTCTTCAGAGTCATTATAGGAGTCCGCTCGATTTTACTGATGAAGCATTGCAGGCGGCTAAAAATGGTTTTGAGAGAATGAAAAATTCTATCTTTGGTTTGAAAAAATTTGTTGAAAATAAAAATGAAGAGGTAAAAAAAGAGTTTCATGATGTTATTAAATTGAAAGAAGAATTTCTTTCGGCAATGAATGATGATTTTAATACGCCTATTGCGATTTCTGTAATTTATGAGATTTTAAAGATTTCTAATACCGAATTATTGAATACAAATCCGGATATTGAAAAACTGATTTACATTAAAAATCTTATAGAAGATTTTACGGAAAAAATCTTGGGTTTCAATTTTATTGATGACAATTTAAATTCATCTATCGAAGATAAACTCATACAAAACTTTATTGATTTGAGAAATAAATACAAGATCGAAAA
>Ga0116186_1005398_pt1 | contig 10081 bp, 9 predicted proteins | sample AD_JPNNA4_MetaG_FD_89806 | JGI IMG/M metagenome (GOLD analysis project Ga0116186, IMG submission 89806) | Active sludge microbial communities of municipal wastewater-treating anaerobic digesters from Japan - AD_JPNNA4_MetaG | ecosystem: Engineered > Bioreactor > Anaerobic > Digestate | place...
ACCGGGACCGACGAGGCGCGCCAGTCGCTGGGTGCCCCCACCGCCGGGGATGATGCCGAGGAGGATCTCGGGCAGGCCGAACTTCGCCCTGGTCGAGGCGAGCCGCAGGTCGCACGCGAGTGCAAGCTCGAGACCCCCGCCGAGCGCGAAGCCAGACACGGACGCGATCGTCGGGACCGGGATCGCCGCGATGGCGTTCAGCGCGTGGAGGAACGCACCACCGACCTGGCGGACGCGCTCGGGTTCGGCGATGGCGAACGACTCGGGAGACGGGTCCGAGGCGAACTCCGTGATGTCGGCACCGGCGGCGAAGATCTTCGGGCCACCGGTCACGATCACGGCCCGTGCCTCGATCTCCCGTGAGGTGATGGCACCGGCGAGGGCCGCCAACTCGTTCAGGACCGCCACCGACAGGGCGTTCACCTTGCCGTGCTGGAGTCGGATCGTGGCGACGCCGTCGGCGTTCGTGAAGTCAACGAGTTCGGACATGGCCGACAACGTAGCGGCACCCTCCCGCTTCGCTCCCCTCCCCTGGGATCTCGGTCGCGCAAACTCCCGCTTCTCGGGTTTTGGTCGCACAAACTCCCGCTTCTCGGGTTTTGGTCGCGCAAGCGCCCGCTCAGCGGGCACTTGCGCGCCCGAAATCTCAGGCGGGACTGGGGTGGAGCGTGCCGCCCACGGTCTTGCTACCGTCGATGCCACTTCCCCTCATCCCAATGTCACGACCTCGTGGATGAGGACATGGATCTCGCGGCCCTCGATCGGCTCGCTCGACGCCAGCACGGCGTCGTCACCACCGCACAACTCCTTGCGCTCGGTTGGAGCGCCTCGGCCGTGAGTCGAATGGTCGCTTCGGGCCGCCTCGTGCGGCTGCATCACGGCGTCTACCGGCTCGCAGGGGCTCCAACGACGTGGCGCCAGCTCGTCATGGCGGCAACCCTCGCCGCCGAGCCGAACGCCTTCGCGTGCCACCGAACCGCTGCGGCCCTTCATCCGCTTTTCAACACACGAGGTGGGATCGTGGAGGTGTTGGCTGAGCGAACGCCACGTCACCGTGCCGGGTCGGTCGTCCGCCATCGGACCCTTGACCTGCCGGCGGTGGATCGCTGGGTGATCGACGGCATTCCGGTCACGGCCGTGAACCGGACGCTCATCGACGTCGGCCGCTACTGGACCGTCGGACGCGTCTGGTCGTTGCTCGACCACGCCGTCCGCGACGAGCTCACGACGTACGAGTCGTTCGAAGCCCGGGTGCATGGGCTCGCCCGACAGGGCCGCAACGGCATCGGCACCGCTCGAGAAGTGCTCCTCCGGCTCGGGCTCGACGGCACGTGGGGATTCGAACGAGCCATGAGACACGCGCTGCGAGATGCCGGGCTCCCGAAGCCGACCCGAGAGTTCCGCGTCGACATCGGCCCCAACCGGTACTACATCGACTTCGCCTATCCCGAGGCCAACCTCGGCATCGAATGCGACTCGACGCAATGGCACACGTTGCCGTCCCAGGTCGCCGCAGGCCTGAAGCGGGCGAATGAGATCAACGGCAGTGGGTTCCTCCTCCTGAGTTACTCCTCGTCGCAGCTGCGGGACGAGAGGGAGGCGGTCATCGCCGAGATTTCGAGGCATCTCCGCGAGCGCTCACCCGGGCGCATGTGAGATTCGGGCGCGCAGATGCCCGCTGAGCGGGCGATTGCGCGACCGAAACCTCGGAGGTGGGGCACCGGCGAGGTGCGCTGGGAACAAGCGGGCGCCTTCGTGGCGTTGTACCTCGCGGAGTGCCGGGCTCTAGCCTGGGCGGTGGACCCAGCACCGGTTCGTCAGAGGAGTTCGTCGTGCGCGACAAGGTCGCCGAAGTCATCGAAGTCGTCCGCCCGGCCATCCAGGCCGACGGTGGCGACATCAGCCTGCTCGATGTCGACGAGGCCGCCGGCATCGTCACGGTCGAGCTGAGCGGCGCCTGCGTGAGCTGTCCCGCCTCGACGGTCACGCTCAAGGCCGGCATCGAGCGCATCATGAAGGACCGGGTCCCGGGTGTGACCGAGGTCCGGCAGCCGGGGGAAGACCTCGTCGAGACCGGCACCACCGTCTCGCTCTGAGCGCGGGCATCGCCCTACCCTCGTCGGGGTCATGGCCCCCGTGAATCCCGACGACATCGAGCAGCTCCTCGACGACGCCGCTGGTGGCCGCCGCGCCGCGCTGGCGCGCCTCCTGTCCGTCGTCGAGCGAGGGGGCGACGGAGCCCGGGTCCTCGGCCGCCTGGCCCATCCCCGCGGCGGGCAGGCCTACACGGTCGGCATCACCGGTGCCCCCGGCGCCGGGAAGTCGACACTCACCAACGCCCTCTGCGCGACAGTTCGCGAGGCCGGTGACCGGATCGCAGTGCTCGCCATCGACCCGTCGTCGCCGTTCTCCGGCGGAGCGATCCTCGGCGATCGCATCCGTATGGGCGACCACACCCTCGACGACGGCGTGTTCATCCGCTCCATGGCCACGCGTGGCCATCTCGGTGGGTTGTCCCTGGCCACGCCGTCGGCGGTGCGGGTGCTCGACGCCGTTGGGTTCCCGTGGGTCGTCGTCGAGACGGTCGGGGTGGGCCAGGTCGAGGTCGAGATCGTCGGCTCGGCCGACACGTGCGTCGTGGTCGTCAACCCCGGCTGGGGCGACGCTGTCCAGGCCAACAAGGCCGGCCTGATGGAGATCGCCGATGTCTTCGTGGTCAACAAGGCCGACCGCGCCGGCGCCGCCGAGACCCAGAACGACCTCGAGGGCATGCTCAGCCTGAAGGTCGCGGACGGCTGGCGGCCGCCGGTCGTCCCGGCGGTCGCGACGTCGGGTGAGGGGGTGGCCGACGTGTGGACCGCGGTCGCCGATCACCGCCGCTGGCTCGACGAGAGCGGCGAGGGGGCGCGCCGTCGGCAGGGTCGTGTCGCCGCGGAGTTGCGGTCGATCATCGCCGTGCAGCTCGCAGCCCGCGCCGCGAAGCTCGGCGGCGGCTCCCGATTCGAGGAACTCCGTGACGAGGTACTCGCCCGCGACATCGACCCCTGGTCCGCTGTCGACGAGGTCCTGGCGAGCATCGACTCCCGGTCGTGACCGGATCGTCTACCGGGAGCTGACGTCGGCGCCGACGGCCCGGAGGCGGCCGACGATGTCCTGGTAACCGCGGTCGAGGTGATGGGCATCGTGGATGACGGTCTCGCCCTCGGCGGCGAAGGCCCCGACGACGAGCGCGGCGCCGGCGCGGATGTCGAAGGCACGAACCGGCGCGCCCGACAGGCGTTCCACCCCACGAACAGCCATGTGGTGGCTCTCGACGCGGATATTGGCGCCCATCCGGGTGAGCTCCCCGACGTAGCGGAACCGACCCTGGTACAGGTTCTCGGTCGCGAAGCTGGTGCCGTCGCCGACCGACAGCAGTGCGATCAACATCGGGAGGTAGTCGGTGGCAATGCCGGGATAGGGCAGCGTCGCAAGGTCGACCGACGTCGGCCGGGAGCTCGCCATCGCCCAGATACCGGCGGCGTCGGGCGAGATCCGCATGCCCATCTCGCCGAGCTTGCCGATGAGCAGCTGCAGATCGTTGGCCCGGGCGCCGCGCAGGAGCACCTCTCCCCGGGCGGCGCCGAGGATCGTGAGGTACGTGGCGGCCTCGACCCGGTCGGGGATCACCTCGTGCTCGACGGAGTGCAGCTCGTCGACGCCGGTGATCGTGATCGTGGAACTTCCCGCGCCCACGACCCGGGCGCCCATACGGTTGACGAACGCCGCGAGGTCGACGATCTCGGGCTCGCGGGCGGCGTTCTCGATGACGGTGATCCCGGTCGCCCGTGTCGCCGCCAACAGGAGGTTCTCGGTGGCGCCGACGCTCGGGTACTCGAGGACGACGCGGGCGCCCGTCAGCCCCGATGTCGTGGCCACGATGTTGCCGTGGCTGAGCTCGATGTCGGCGCCGAGTTCCTGGAGGCCCTGCAGGTGCAGGTCGATCGGACGGTCCCCGAAGTCGTCTCCGCCCGGCATGGCGATGCGCGCCTCACCACATCGAGCGAGCAGCGCTCCGAGCAACGCGGTCGACGCCCGCATCTGCTCGACGAGGCGATACGGCGCCTCGGGTGTGATCGTGCCGGTGGAGTCGATGACGAGCGTCTGCGGTTCGGACCAGTCCACGTCGAGGCCCAGGGCGACGAGCGTCTCGGCCATCCAGTCGACGTCGCTGATCCGGGGCACGTTGCGGATGACGAAGCGCCCGGGAGCGAGCACGGTCGCCACCATCAGCTTGAGCACCGAGTTCTTCGCTCCCGAGATCGGGATCTCGCCACTCAGTGGGCCGCCGGGGCGGACGATCATCTCATCCATGGCCGCCAGTATGCTCGGCCCGCCGACGCCCGGTGACCTCCGCCCATGCCCATCCTCCGTACGGTCATCACCGATCCCGCCGAGCTCGAACGGCGATCCGCCCCCCGTGACGACCTCATGGTGCGCGAGTTCGAGGTCGAGCCGGGGGTGCTCGCGGCCGACGACGGCCCGTTCTCGCGATGGGACCGCCGGTTCACGACCACCGACGGGGTGACGGTCGAGACGATCGACTACCAGCTCGCCGTGCCGCATTGGGGTTGGCTCGTCGGGCTCCTGCTCCGGCGGCCCGTCCGCACCGGTCTGGCGCCCGACCAGAAGCCGGCCTGGTGCCCGAGCGACCGCCTGGGCCGGCGGGAGGCGAACATCTTGGGCCTGTGCGCGACGCTTGCCGTCGTGGCGGGGTTCCTCGGTGGGCTCATCGGTCAGACCATCACCTATATCGCCGCCGACCTCGGGGGCACCACCGCAACCCAGGCCAATTCGCTGACCGTCATCCGGATCGGCGCCGTGCTGACGTTCGCCGCGACGGCGCTCGCCGACCAGCGGGGCCGACGCCCGCTGCTCCGGGCCTGTCTCGTGATCGCCGGCTTGGCGTGCCTGGTCACGGCGATCGCACCCGACTTCGCGACGGTCACGGGCTCGCAGCTCGTCGCCCGTGGTCTCGTGGCCGGCGCCGCGTACCTCATCCCGATCATCTGCGCCGAGGAGTTGCCCGCCGGTTCCCGTGCGTACGCCATCGGCCTGATGGCCCTTCCCGGTGGGCTCGGCGTCGGCATCGTGTTGTGGTTCGTCCCGTTCCTCGACGCGGCCGACTGGGCGTGGCGCCCGCTCTTCGTGCTGGCCCTCCCGGCATTGATCGTGGCGATCCTCACGGCCCGACGACTGCCGGAGACAGCGCGCTTCGAGCACGACGATCACGTGCCGGCCGAGCACGCCCATCAACACATGCGGCCGTCGCGGCTCGTGGTGCTCGCTGCCGGGATGTTCTTCCTCAACATCTTCACGGCCCCTACCCAGCAACTGCAGACCGACTACCTGCGTAACACGAGGGGGCTCAGCTCGACCGCGGTGGCCATCTTCATCCTGGCGACGAACACGTGGGGCTTCATCGGGATCTTCGCCGGGGCCAAGCTGGCCGACCGGTCGAGTCGCCGGCGTGCCGCGACGATCGGTCTCCTCGGCCTGGCGATCGGCAACACCGCGATGTTCTGCATCGGCGGTCCACCGATGTGGGTCGCCTCGCTGGTCGGGTCGATGGTCGGCGCGGCGGTCGTGCCGTCGCTGGGCGCCCTCCTGCCCGAGCTCTTCCCGACGTTGCGACGAGGGGCCGCGAACGGACTCCTCAACGGGGCCGCGGTCATCGGCAGCATGACCGGGCTCTACATCGTCGGCCAGGTCGTCACCGACGGCATCTACGGCCCGACGGTCGCGGCGCTCGCACTCGGCCCGCTGATCGTCGCCGGCCTGGTGTGGCGGCTCCCCGAAACGGCCGGCGTCGAGCTCGAGGCCCTCAATCCCGACGACTGAGCCCGATCGACCGAGCCGGCCCCGGCCTCGGCGGCGATCGATCGGGGGCGCCCGCCGTTACGCTGGCCCCGTGCCGCTCCCCCATCTCCCCGCCTCCGCACACCGCCTGGTCGCCGTCGTTGCGACGCTCACGATCCTGTCGCTCACGGCGTGCGGTTCCGACGCCGATTCTGTTGCCGACGTCACCCCGACCACCGCTGCTCCGGGAGCGTCGACCACCGCGGCCACGACGACCTCGACGACCGAACCCGATCCCGCGTACCGCAGTTGGATCGCCAACGTTCGCTCCGAGGTCGGCTCGATCGTCATTCACGACTCCCCCGGCGGCCCCCAACTGCAGCTGGACACGGCAGGCGACGGTTCGGTGAAACCGGTGGCGATCTCCAACCCGCTGCCGTCGGGTGCCCCGGCGACGTTCCTGATCGCGCAGCGGGCGGTCGAGGCGACCGGGACGCTCTGGCACGAGGTGTACCTGCCCGTTCGCCCCAACGGCAGCACCGGGTGGGTGGCCGACGCCGACGTCGTGCTCACGAACACCGACATGGCGGCGACGATCGACCTGGCGACCCACCAACTCACGCTGAGCGAAGCGGGCGCGGTCATCGCCACCTACCCGGTCGCCGCCGGCGAGGCTGCGACGCCGACGCCGACGGGCAGGTTCTACGTCAAGGAACTCGTCGAACCCCCCAAGGCGAACGGTACCTACGGGCCCCTGGCCTACGGCTTGTCGGCGTTCTCCCCCACGCTGGTCGACACCGAGGCGTTCGCCGACGGTGTCATCGGTATCCACGGCACGAATCGACCCGAGCTCATCGGCTCCGACGTGAGCCACGGGTGCGTCCGTCTGCGCAACGAGGACGTGCTCGATCTGGAGCGTCGACAGGTGCCGCTCGGCATGCCGGTCACCATCACGGCGTGAGCCGCGACATCACGGTGTAGCCGGGTTGCCGGGCGTGAGTCGCTGTTGGGCGGGCGATCAGCTCAGCCGAGTCGGCCGATCCAGTCGTGGATCACGTCGCAGACCTCGGCATCGGACTTCTTGAAGTCGTGCCCGCCGGGCACCCAGTGGTGCTCCACCGGCCCGGGGATCGTGGCCGTGGCGGCACGCAGCTCGTCGGGGCTTCCGAAGGGGTCCTTCTCGCCGGAGATGAACAGGCAGGGAGCGACGATGTCGGGGAGGTGCTCGACCCGCAACTTCTCGGGCTTGCCGGGCGGGTGAAGCGGGTACGAGATCGGGATCACACCGGCGAGCGGGGTCGGCTCGGCCGCGACCATCGTGCACATCCGACCGCCCATCGAGCGGCCGCCCAACACGATGCGATCGCTGGACACGCCGAGACGTTCGCACAACGCGTCCAGCTCGGCATGCAACGCCGCCAGGAGGACGGGAGCTCGGTCCGGCGGTCGCTTTCCGGGCTTGTCGCGGTACGGGAAGTTCATGCGGACCACCGGGAGGGGCGCGAGGCGCTCCTCGATGGCGAGGAGCATCGTGTGGTCCTTGTCGGAGCCGGCGCCGTGAGTGAGGATCACCCCGGCGACGGCCGGTGCTCGCCGAGCGGTCACGGGATCAGGATCCGTCGGGCTTCGCGGAGTTCGGCGATGCGGTCCGCCGCGAGTTCGACCGAACCGCCGTGGTCGGGGTGGGCCTGGATGAGGAGTTCACGGAAGCTCCGCGACACTTCCGCGTGGAGCGCCTCGCCACTGAGCGACCCGGCGATGCCCAGGCGTTCGAGCGCCCAGCCCTTGGGATCGGATCCGGCGGACGCTCCGAGGGTCCGGCGGTCGGACAAGTAGCGCACGAGCGCGTCGTCGATCGGGCCGACCCAATCGAGGCCCTTGCGGATCGCGGTGAACAGCGAGGCCCGCTCCTCGGTCACCACCTGGGAGGCGGCATAGGCGGCGCAGAGCACGTGTTGGGTCGGCGTGCCGATGTTCGATTCGAACTCGAACCGGAACTGCTCGCCGTCGGCCTCGAGTCGATGACGGCATCGGGCCAGCCCGACCCGGTCGACCTGCAGCCGGTGGCGGAGCCGGGGTTGGCCGATGTGGCGGCCGACCTCGAGATCGTCGACGAGCGCGTCGAGTTCCTCGTCGAGATCGGCGTCGAGCTCGCGGACGAACCGCGCCATGATGCCGCCCAACAGCACACCGCCGAAGCCCGGCGCAGGGTCGACCGGGAGCATCATCTTGCCGAGCGCCACCCGGCGGGTCGGGGCGATCGGGCGGGAGTAATACGCCTCGAAGATCGCCAGCGTCATGTGGGGAGGCTACTGCGCCCGGCGCTGCGGTCCCAAGGCCCCTGCCGGTGTGGCGGTCGACACGCCCGACGAGATCGTCAATGACGACGCCGGCGCCAGACGAACCCGATGCCGATGGCCACGACGGCCAGGAACACCAGCGCCCGCCCCTGGAAGCCGTTCGACCGGTCGGCATCGACGCCGGTGTTGGACGTCCCGATCGACGCCGGCTCGCCGGTCTCGCCGGACCCGATGGCCGAACCGACGCCACTTCCCGCGCCTGCCTGCGCCGCGTCCACCCCGCCCGTGTCGAGGCCATCTCCGGCCGACAGGGCCGCCGACCCCGAGCCGGATTCGGTGGGGTCCGAATCGATCCGTGCCGACCCGCTGCCACCGGCGGTGGGAGGTTGCTTGGTCGATCCCCCGGCGGTCGCCGGCCGGGCCGCCCCACCGCCGTTGCCGCCCGCCGGGCTGTGCTTCGCGAGGCCGCGAGCGGTCGCGGTTGCCCCGTTCGCAGTGACCGTGGCCGAGTTCGTGTACTCGCCGAGCGCCGGGTCGGTGACGGTCGCGCGTCCCACCACGAGCACCCAGGTGGACGCCGCGACGCCGGTCACGTCCACGGCGATCTGTCCGGCCCCGCAGGTGATAGTGCGGCGAGCCGCCGGCACCGACGTCTGGCCGACGAACTCGTGGAACTCGTCGAGTTTGGTCGACTCGGCGATCGTGACCCGGTCGCAGGCGAGGCTGGACCCGGCACCGGGTGTGACCACGACGGAGACGGTCCCCGAGCTGCCCGCCAGGGTCTGGGGCGACGCCACGACCCAGCGGAGCGCATTGGTCGGGCCCTTGGAATCCTCGGCGCGTTCGTCGGCCCAGCCGAGCCATGCGTCGGGACGGGAGCGGTCGGGAAGCCCACCAGACAGCGTGACCGAGTCACGGAATGTCGACCCATCGGCGTCGAACACCAGCTCGACGGTGTCCCCGGCGGTGACCTTGCGCCGGTCCCAGCCGGCCTCGAGGAACGCCGAGCCAACGACGGCGTCGTGTTGGTCGACGTACGCGGTCGTCGTGAACGTGACGACGTTGCCGACCGTGCTGGCGACGGCGATCGGTTGACCGGCAGCGTCCTTGACCTCGAACCCCGGACCGGCGGCCATGAGCTGGGCTGGTAACGCCAGGTGGAACTCGTCGCCAGCGACGGCCTGGTCGGGCACGGCGAACCGAAGGTCGATCCGGACCTTTTCGAAGGGTCCCGACGTCGTGGCCGCGATGTCGACGGACGTGATGGCACCGGGCACCGTGGCCGTCGGCGCTGCACTGACGAGCGCGGATCCGCCGACCAACGTGACGACGCCGAGCGCGACGCCCGCACCGAGGGCGCGGTGACGCCCACGCCGTGTCGCGTGGGATCCGACAGCCGATGACACCATGGATGAACGCCTTTCAACACAGGCCAACCTGGATGAGACGGTGGCAGATGTGTCGAGGTAAGGCTAGGTACTTCTTGCCGGATTTCCACCTCGGCGGGGCTACCGGCCGAGGTGTCGGTTCAGATGTAGGCGCGGAGCTGGCGGTGCAGATCGGCGCAGCCGTCCTGCAGCTCGTCGTCGGACAGTTGATCGTCCTCGTTGTCGCTGTCGAGCGCGGCGCGGAGGGCAAGGGTCTTGCCGACGATGTCACGCCAGATGGCCGACTCGAACCCGAACGGCAGGCCGATGTGCTCGATCTGATTGGCGGCGTCGATGGCCTCCAGCACCGCATCGGAGTCGGTCGGGCGTTTCGCCAGCGTGCCGACGGCGCCCCACAGCTTCGACAACACGTCCTGGACGTCGACACCGTCGGTGTCCACGGCGTCGGGATCGTCGGGGTCGGGCATGGCGTCGAGGATGCCCTCGACCTCCTCTTCGTCGTCCTCGTAGATCACGAGGTCGCCGTTCTCGTCCCATTCGAACGCAACCTCGGCG
>Ga0116186_1005401_pt1 | contig 10080 bp, 6 predicted proteins | sample AD_JPNNA4_MetaG_FD_89806 | JGI IMG/M metagenome (GOLD analysis project Ga0116186, IMG submission 89806) | Active sludge microbial communities of municipal wastewater-treating anaerobic digesters from Japan - AD_JPNNA4_MetaG | ecosystem: Engineered > Bioreactor > Anaerobic > Digestate | place...
CGATCAGGCGGTTTTCCGCCCGCAGGGCCACGGCATACCGGATGCGCGCCTCCTCCAGCGCTTCCACGTGGCCGTCCCGGAAATCGGGAATCCAGCCCTCGCTTGTGTCGCTGAAATCCACCGGCATTTCCCGGTCCCAGAGGGCCAGCATCAATTCCGCCCCTTCTTGCCCCGCCAGCCGCATGCTTCGGGCCCCGTCTTCCGCCAGGGCCGTCGAGGCGATGAACACGAGGGCATCGCGGCTTTCATCAACCGCCCACAGGCTCACGGAAAGGCAATCGAGGGTCTCGGAGACCATGCTGACAACCGCATTGCCCAGATCCTTCACGCTCGACAGGCTGGATGTCGCTTCCGTAAATCGTGACCAGATCTCCCTGTAATCGTAAAGCGGCCGCTCGAACAGGCGGCTCACGAGGCTCTTCCTTTTTTGCCGCATGCTGCCCGACAGCAGGAGCGAGCCCAGGCCCATGATCGCGACGAACAGGAGAAAGGCCGTCAGCGGCAGGCTCCGGCTTCCGATCCAGACCTGCGCCAGCCAGGCCAGCAGGCCGACGCCGATGAAGTAGGCGCCGACCAGGATAATCGTCATTGAGTTGTAGAGGAAGGTGTGCGACAGGTAGATGTCGACCTTCATCCCGCGGTCCCGAAGGACGGATTGTGCGATCAGGGCGCCGGCCGCGAGCAGGACGCCCGCATTCAGGGCGATGTTGCCCGTGCCGACCTCGTTGAACAGGATGGCAAGGCTGCTGTTGTAGATGCGCACCCCGATGAGAGCGCCGACGCCGATGATCATGAATTTGATCTGCCAGCGCTTTCGTCCCGTCGAGTGCCGAAGCGTCTGCTCCAGGTTCATCACCACCAGGATCGCGCCGGCGATGACGGCAAGAGACCAGACATATCCCGCCCAGCCCAGGGCGAGAGACCCCCCGGATGCCCCGGTCAACAAGGGCGGCCCCGCATGCCAGTCGCCCCAGAAGAGCGCTGCGAGGGCTGTCGGAACCACAAAGACGGCGACCACGACGAACCGCCACCGGGTCAGGATCTCGCGGTAGTTCGCCCTGCCGTACGCCAGGCTGAAGAGCAGCCAGCAGCCGGGTAGCAGCGATGCAGCGATCGTCTTTGCCCGATAACACAGCAGGAAACTCTCGGTTCGCTCGGACTGAAGGACCGCGGCGGACAGGAGAGCCTCGAGCGCGAGCAAGGCCATGCCGGCCACAAAGAACCGCGTGACGGGGCTCTTCGCGTCCCGCGATGCGACATAGACAGCCAGCCCTGCCGTCACCGCCGCCGACGCATAGACCAATAAGACACTGATATTCATACGTTCTTCATCTTGACTTCACGCCGGGGAACATAGTAAGGCTCAGGCAGAAGGCACAGAGCCGACGACAAAATCTATGACAAATTCCAGGCACATAGCAATCCTCTGCATTGCCGCAATACTGATTGCCATCGCATGCGGGTTCGGGTTTTACCTGTACACTGATGGCAAAATATCTCTTGAGTGGAATTCAAACCGCGAGGCCGGCCTGGCGGGCTACAAGATCTATTACGGCACTTCACCGCGAAATTACACGGACTCTGTGATTGTCTGGCTGCCCCAAAAGCCGCAGGGAGAAACGATGCGCTACACATTAAAGGGGCTGAAAAAAAACCGGAAGTACTACATTGCCGTGAAGGCCTTCAACCAGACCGGCCGCGAAAGCGCCTTTTCCAATGAGGTCGAAGGGCATGCGCGATAAGGCTCGGACGCGGGTCAAACGCGAGCTCTTTCTAACGGCCTTCCCAACCCGCCAGCCTCGCCCATAGCCACCAGGCAGCGTATGCTTTCAAGTTGGCGTTGAGCGGTTGAGAATGCGCGGATACACAATCATACCAGTCCGTACCCTCGACATGGGCCTTTTGCCACTCAATGGCCCAGTTGCCGTCCCGTTTACCGTCGCCCTGTCGAGAATAGTCGCAGTTGTCATTCGAATATTTGTCCCCGAAATAAACGCCGTCGGGATTCCACGTTTCAATATCGGCAAAATCATACAGTATTTTATTGTTCGCGCGACAATACGCCCTGATCTGTTCATTCCGCCTATGAACATTACCGCGAACTCCCGTGCCATCCAAGTGCCCGGTCATGTAAACAAAGTGAACATTTGGATAATCCCTTTCGAGAGTACTCATCATGTTTAAATACAGGTTAATCTCTTCTTCTGACGCATCAACCTGACCGCACCATGACCAGATGACGACATTGACCTCAGGATGTGCATCGAGATAGATCCTCGTCTCCTTCGCCCATTTTGTTCGATCCGGATAGCCGAGATCCATGTAGGGTTCGGTGAAAGGTGTATCCCGCAAATCCAGCGCACCGCCCGTCCCGCCCTTGTTAAAGGCATACATAGGACCTTTTATACGAACCAACCCCTCCATGCCCGTAACGAGCTGACTGCCGTGGGATGTGTGCCCGTATGCGATGTGCAATTTTGCCTTTGCGGCATGAATCCACTGCGCCGGGATTCGAACCAGCTTCGTGCATTGATGGTCAACAATGATTCCGCCTGTCGGCCGTTGCTGCGAGCCAGCCGAAGGAGATCCGTCCCGCGCTGCATATACGCCGCCGCATGCAGATAATAATGTCAGAATTACAGCAAGCAGAAAGAAATACGCACAGAGTCCTATGCCGCGCCCGAACCGAGCCATATTGAGCCTTCCCTCATTACTCGCTGTACAGAAGCACCGCACCCCAAAGACACTAAACAGGAAACAACTCATTGGCGCGGGTCCTATAGTCATGCAAATGTAATGATACATGTTCGCCCAGCATGACCGACCACCCCTACCTTTGCGGTGTCCACATTGTATCCGATATTCCTGCAGCGGTTCGAAACCAGGCTGTTAACTGGGCTAGCATAGTCACCAAGAAAATTTTTGCTATATTCGTTATTTTCCCATGTGCAAAACCGAAAAGACCGCTCAGGGCCGCTACAAATGAGACGAGTTGACATCCAAGAGTGAAGCTATACAAATGCGACGTTCCCAGCAGCATCAGATTGCTACCGAAAGTGGCAATCAGAAAAAACGGGGCTAGGAACCGCATGATCTTGTGCGAGAATAGAAAATACGCGAAATAACCGTAGCGAAATGGATTTAGAAACTCGAGATTCCGGCGGATAGCGTTTAATGTTCGGTTCGTAATGCGGACCTGACGTTGATACTCTTTACCTGCATCATCAGCCGATTTTTCAAAGCAAAAGACATCGGGATCAATGACTGCCCTCTTTCCCTGCCTGATGACATTCAGCGGGATTACAAAATCATTTATGTCATCTTCCCGAAGTGTCTGGTATAGCTCTTTGCGGAGCGCAAAGACCGCCCCGTCCGCCCCGACACAGGAGGATACTTTGCTTTCCTGTATCTTGGTCCACCTCTCGAACCTCGAATATATCCCCGTCGTGTCCTCAGCCTGATCGACCTCCCCATACCGCGTCCAGCCCGTCACCAGGCCGATCCCGGGGTCGGCGAAGTTCCGGACAAGGTTCACCAGGATATCTTGAGGATACATGGAATTGGCATCGGTGAATAAAAGGATGTCGCCTCGCGCCTCAGGGACCGTCCGGTTCAGGCAGGCTGTCTTTCCCGCTCTTTCCCGGTAAGCCTTGAGCACGACCCTTGCGTCACTGAAGCCTCGTACGATGTTCTCTGTATCGTCCGTCGAGCCGTCCGACACGACCAGAATTTCTAATTTCTCGGCCGGATATTCCAGATTCATAGCATTTTCAATCTTTCGGGCGATGATCTTCTCTTCATTGTAGACGGAAATGACCATCGACACGGTCGGCTCGATATCTCTTTTATTCCAAGGGCGCCGTGCAATCCCCACTAGGACCGGAAGACTTAAAGGAAAGGCAACATAAGAATAAAGGGATAAGGCAACGGAAAACCAAAACGTCATTTCCATATTAGGGCCCCGTACTTTTCTCGCCGTTCATGTACAAGTCGAACCATTTCTGGAATACCAGAAGCGACCAGATCAATGTATCGTGGATCTCTCTGCCGGAAAAGTGCTCATCGAGAATGTTTTTTATGGTTGCATGGTTGAGCAGACCATGCTTTTTCAGGTTTTTTTCGGACAGTGTGTCCGCTGCATAGGCCCTCAGGTCATTTTTCAGCCACTGTGTCATGGGTCCAACAAAGCCTTGTTTGCGATGATCGATCACCTCCGCAGGCAGGATGGTTCTGACCGCTTTCTTCAGAAGATATTTCTTTCTGAACCACTTCATCTTCATTTCCGGCGGGATCGTCGCGCAAAACTCCATCAGGGGGTGATCGAGAAAGGGAACCCTCACCTCGAGGGCATGGTACATGCTCATCCTGTCTGTGACGGCAAGGATATCCTCCGGGAGATAGGTCTTGACGTCACAGTAAAATACCTTGTTCAATGCATCCCGCTCGTCTTCTATCGAGATGCAGCTGAAGTGCCCTAGGATCAACTCCCTGGGGGCTTCGAGATATTTCCGGAACCTGAGCGCATCAGAAAATAATGATCCCTGAATGGAGGGATTCAGACGTGAGAGGTAGCCGTAGTAAGCGTTTCCATCATCCTGGGATGACGACCGCACAAACCTCTTCATATGATTGACGGTGTAATGGCCGTCAGAGCGCTCCGTCAACCCGTCAACGAAACGACGAATCAGGCGCTCTCGAACGACAAGGGGCAATTTTGCGTAATGCGCTCTTGCCCGAAAACCAAGGTATCGTTCATATCCGGCGAACGCCTCGTCACCGCCCAGGCCTGACTCCGCTACGGTGACGTTTTCCTTCGCAATCTTGCATACAAAGTATGACGGTATGGTCGAGTCATCCGCGAACGGCTCATCAAAACAACGTACGATCTTATCCAGCAGACCGTCCGCCTCCGGCAGTATCTCGTACTCCTTGTGATTCGTCTTGTACCGATCGGCCACGAGACGCGCGTACCGACGTTCATCCAGGTAACCGCCGGAATCGCCTCCGAACCCCATGCAGAACGTGTTCACGGGTCGGTCCGTCACCATGCTCATCATGGCCACCACGGCGCTCGAATCAATGCCGCCACTCAGGAACGCCCCTAGGGGCACGTCACTGATGAGATGGAGTCTGATCGACTCCTGAAACAGATCCATGAATCGGTTGATGAAAAAATCCTCACCTTTCGACCTGTCGGGCTCGTAGGCGATATCCCAATATTTTCGGATAGAAACGCGCCCATTCTGCCAGGACAGCGTATGGCCCGGCAGAAGCTTGCGGATGCTTTTGTAGATCGTCATGGAGCCTGGGATGTAGGAAAGTGAAAAATAGCACGCCAAGGCCGTCTCATCCATTTCTTGCCGAACTGTCGAGTCTGCCAGGATGGCTTTCATCTCCGATGCGAAATAGAACGTACTTCCGCGCTCCGCGTAAAACAGGGGCTTGATCCCGAACCGGTCTCGCGCGACGAAGAGTTTCTTAGCCCGCCTGTCCCAAATCGCAAAGGCGAACATGCCGCGAAGATGTTGCACGCAGTCTTCTCCCCATTCCTCATAGGCATGCAGAATCGTCTCGGTGTCGCTGCGCGTCTTGAATCTGTGGCCTCCTGCAACAAGATCATCATGGAGCACCGGGAAATTGTAGATTTCCCCATTGAAGACGATGCACAATGACTCGTCTTCGTTGAACATGGGCTGATGGCCGCCCTCGAGATCGATGATGCTCAGCCTGCGATGGCCCAGACCGACGCCGTCCTCGACGAAAAACCCCGATGCGTTGGGCCCGCGGTGGGCCAACAGGTCGGTCGCCTTCTTCAGGTGAGATTCATCGATTTTCCGGCTGACGATGCCGAAGATTCCGCACATGCCGCTAAATTGCCTTATTCACTTTGCTTGAAAGCCGGATTCTGTTCTTGTCTGCCGGTGAGAGAAACCGTGCCTATGAAGCACGGAACGTGGATCGATTCGATTCGTACTCAACAACGTTCTTGGCGCCCTCGTCGAACGAAACGGCAGGTTGCCAGCCCAAATCCCGTTGCAGTTTTGAAGAATCGAAGAGAATGCTTTTCTGTGAGGAATTCAGGCGGTACCTCGTGAGAACAGGCTTGCGCCCCATCCAGGAAAAAAGCTTTTCCTGGACGTAAACCGCCGCGTACAACACGCAGTAAGGGATATATACACTTCGGGCACGAGGATGTACCCTTCTAACCAGCCTGTTCATGTAGTCCCGCTTGGTAACTCTCTCCGGGTCAACCACATTATAGACCCCGCCAGCCGCGTTTTGATTTTCAATCCCCCTGATGATTGCCTCAACGAGGTTGTCAATGTAGACAAATGGAAGCACGAATTTCCCGTTTCCTATTACGGCAAAGAGTTTTTCCCCGAGTGAAAAACCCATGATGGGGGTAAATATTTCTCCTCCCGGGCCCCAGATGGTTCCCGGCCGCAGATTAATGATCGGCAAGGTGCCTTTGGTCATGGCTTCGAGCACGATTTGATCCGCTTTCAGTTTCGCCCAGGAATAAGGGCCTCTCTTTTCCGGGCAAGGCTCTAGCAACCCATCTTCCCTGATGACAGCCCCCCTGCGGGAGTCAGCCACACCGTAGACGGCGCAGGAGCTTATGTAGATCAGTTTCCTGATCCCATTTTCGTTACAGAGGTCGAGGACATTCCGCGTTCCCCGGATCGTGCTCCATTCCCCTTCTCTTTCGTCTCCTGCCGTATCAGCGGCGGCGTGGACGACAACGTCAATGTCCTGAAAAGCCGGCCGGAGCGATTCGAGATCGGCCACATCACCGAAGAAGATCTCTACACCGCAGGCTTTTAGCTTCTTTGTGCTCGAGAGCTTTCTCACCAGGGCCCTTACCGGGTAGCCTTTCTGTGTCAGTAACTCGACCAGCCTTGCTCCCAGAAACCCGCTTGCCCCCGTAACCAGGATGTTCGGCATCCCTTCTTTAACTCTCGGCTGCTGAGCCGGGATGATCGGCAGAAAATTCAACTTTGTATTCTTGACCTGCTTGAAAATCTCATCCATGGCATCCATAACCATGAGGGCATCGTCCTTAGATACGGGCAACTCTCCCTGACCTTTAACACTGTCGTAGAAACGGTGAATCAAATTCTGCATGCCATGGTAAGGCTTCAGCCTTCCCCTGAGAAAATTCCAAACATTGGAAGCCGTTGCGGCAAAGATTTGTTTGCTCTCGCTGACATTGTAGATCACCTTTTGAGCCGCCTTGGGAAGTGCGCTCAGCGGATGAAAGACAGTCGTCATCGTGTTGAAATCCACCTGCACCATTCCGGTCGTGCCGTAGATTCGCACAAAGTGAAGGTGAGGCTTCGCCGCGAAGGAAAAGATCAGCGTTCCTATGCAGTTTTCCCCGCTGATCAGAATCCGCAGTTCGTCGGATAGGCCTTGCGGCAGTTCACCATGTGATCTCTCCATCACCCTGATTTCACGAGGCCTGCCGGTATAGGGCAGCATCACATATAGTGGATGAGGCATGAAATCATGGAATACTCCTCCCGGCAGTGAGTAAAGCCACGGCAGAACATTGGGGGCCGGATACCTGCGGAATGCGTCGATCCGGGTGTTCAACCCGTAGTAGCTTTCCACATTAATGATGCGTCCGAGGCGGCCCGCATCAATCAGCGCCCTGGCTTTTAACATGCAGGGATCAAAGAAATGATTGTGCATAGGGCAGATCTTAACCCCTCGCAATTCAGCAAGGCTGTATAATTCATGAGCCTCATCTGCGTGCAAAGTCATCGGTTTCTCTATCAATACGTTAAGTCCGAGTGCGATTACCTCCTTTGCAACACCATAATGGGTTGGCGGAGGAGTTACAATGTGAAGAACTTCAGGCTTCGACTTTTCGACAAGCGCCTTGACGTCACTGTAATATCCCGGCAATCCATATTTTAAGGCGACGTCATGCGCCTTCCTTCCGTCGAGGTCAACCACACCTATAATTTCTGCCCCGGGATAAGACCTGGCGAACTTAATATGATAATCCGAGTTTAGCCCACAGCCGATGATACCGATTTTCAATTTTTCTTTACCCCGGTACAATATTTTCTACATCTCAGTTGCACGGATATCATCTAAAATACCTTGTAGACTAAGCTCTATAGCAGAATATATATTTAATCGAATTTTCAGGCTAAGCCTTGAAACCGATAATCAATTGCCAAAAAGATACACCATTTACTTCAATAGGGAACACGCCGATATTTCTCTTCCGAACATATTTACTAAACTTATAAAATCATCTAGAGAATTATACGCCTGCATGAGGCGGACACAAGGGAGCACATCTTGATATACTGTCCAGAATTGCTGGTTCTTAAGGAAGGGAAATCGCCAAGAATCTCTGTAGATGAAAATGTTTTTTTGCGGACAAAAAGATCCATCACGAAAGCCCTTATATACCGCAAGTGTTACCTGTGTCGAAACTTACGATAAACAAGGACTTCATTTTTAATATATTGTCGTGAAATCTACTAGTCCACAACTCTCAAGCCCGTTGGCGGATTTGGTGGCGAATCCGGCGGAGGTGCAGGTGGAGAAGGTTCGGTCGGCAATGCATCTGCAACCGTAAGGCTATCTATCCACATCGTCTGTGCCTGGGGCGAGCCATCTCCGATCCAAGGTGCTATAACAAAGGTTCTCCATTTTAAAGTCGGGTTCTGTCCGTTCCTGTAAATCCTGTTTGTAGCACTGTAGACGCTTACTCCATCCACCCACATCTTCATTATTCCGTCGGCAACCGGATTACCGGCAGTCATTGTATTCATTTTGAAGTACGTTTCAATATGATGCCAGGTGTTTAAAGAAAACGTTATCGACGGAGTATAAAAACAGCCCGACCCGCATACCGCCGGCGAATTGAGCAAGTCCTGAAGTATGAGATACGCCCCTCTTCCGTGAGGTTCAATGTACGTTTGAAGATAGTTAGTTGCCAACGGACCCCAATGATCATCCCGGTCGGACAATATCATGACAACATGGGGGTGATAGCCCACTCCTGAGCCTACCCAACTACTGTTGAATCGCCAGTACATGGATACATATAGACTATCCGTAGCCGTGAAATCCTTTCTCATCGCCATCACAAGCGGAGGATTAGTTTGCCCTGCGGCCCACGCAAGTCTCAGTGATCCGGCACCTGAATACTTTGTTACTGTGTCAATATCAACACTGGTATCATCAAACCATCCACGGGAAGCGAAGCTATTGTCATCAAAGCCTTCAGTAAACAGTGTAGCTGCACCGGCATTGCTGACTATAAGGGTCACTCCAAATATCAGAATGAAAAAAACACCGGCAATACACAAAGTGTTTGATCTAAACATAATACTTTACCTCCATGTCAATTCTAAGACCACACTCCATTATACATACGGAATGATAATGCTTACATCAAAATTCTCATCTGACTGGCGTGTATAAATCCATCAATACACTTACTCACTCACTGATTATCCGCAGGCCTGTGGGCGGACTGGGAGCAGCGTCCGGAGGTGCAATGCCCCCACTTAAGGGATACGCGGCACTTCTCTCCTGTCTATTATTCGTAACCCAGAGATAGTATGGACCTGCACCAAGCCCCAACAGGTTAGCTGTAATTTGGACAGATGTATCGCTCAGATACACGGGTGCCTGATAGACTTTAGTTGCTGTTGCATAATCTGAACTGTTTCCGATGGCGATAAAAGATGATGGATACACCCTTGACGTCGATACGGTGAAATTATCTATCCAGTTCGTCAAATCAAAACCGGGGCCTTGACAACACATGTTGATCATACCAAAAAGGACTCTTTCCATTGTACCTTGAGAGCCAATAGCTGGGCTCACACTAGCAATCAAAACACCATCTACCCAAACAGTAAAATTTGTTGGTGAGCTTGTTTTGTTTCTTATTTCAAAACAGTACCATCTGTTATTTTGGAGAAAATTAGTCACCGCATAACCGTGACCTTGGCTGTCGTAAGTCATGTCGATTTCGGTAGGTAAAGCGGAACTTGAGCCATATCGTGGCTGCGTGTATTGCCCATCAGAAAAATTGCCAAGGGGCAG
>Ga0116186_1005420_pt1 | contig 10057 bp, 9 predicted proteins | sample AD_JPNNA4_MetaG_FD_89806 | JGI IMG/M metagenome (GOLD analysis project Ga0116186, IMG submission 89806) | Active sludge microbial communities of municipal wastewater-treating anaerobic digesters from Japan - AD_JPNNA4_MetaG | ecosystem: Engineered > Bioreactor > Anaerobic > Digestate | place...
CCCGCCGAAGATGACGACCGCGCCGGGGTGGTTGCGACGGATGGCCTCTTGCGCCCGGTCGAGGATGAGGGCGTAGTGCTCGGCGGGGATGCCGATGGCCGACTTGTTGTCGGGGCCGCTGTCCTGCTCGTTGAAGATCTGGTAGGCGACGCAGTCGCCGAACTCGGAGCAGGCCGCGGCCACCCGACCGCAGGCCTTGGCGAACGTCTCGGCATACTGCTCCCAGCCGCCATTCTGCCACGGCGCGTTACCCCACTCAGTATCCTGGTGCAGGATGACCAGCGAGCGGATGCCGGCGGCGGCGTAGGTCTGAATCCAGGCCCGGTAGCGACGCTGGTAGGCCTCCTCCGGGCTAAGGTTGAGGCGCGAGGCGAAGAAGACGAACCGCACCCAGCTAAGCCCGCTCAGCCGCTCCACGTCCAGGCCGTGCACTTCCGGGTTGACGTTCATGCCGAACTGCACCCGGCCGCCGTCTGGCGTCGGCCGCGGTCGCTGCGTGTCGTCGGGCGCGCCCACCACGCCAATGCGCAGCCAGCGCACGCCACCGAAGGCCTCGCCCGTAGCGCTCTCCAACTGCCAGTGGAAGCTGTAGGCCCCCGGCGCGGCCGGAGCCACCAGGTCGAAGCGGATAGCCACCGTTTCGCCGGGGGCGACGCGCTCCCGGCCGCTGGCCTGGCGCAGCGTGGCGACCGGCTTGGCCCCCATCGGGTCGCGGACGGTGTTGGCCGTGTCGTTCACGGCGCTGTCGAGGTAGGCCACGCGGAAGTCGCCGTCCCAGGCGCGGTCGCCGGTGTTGCGCAGCGTCCAGGTGCCGCTGAACTCCTGCCCCGGCTGGAGGGTGTTGACGTCGCCGGCCGTGTTGTTGAAGCTGACGACCTCATAGCGTAGCGTGCCCGCCTCGGCCACGGCGACGACGACGGCCCGCAGCCAGCGGACGGGGCCGAAGCGCTGGCCGTCGGGCGCGGCCAACTGCCAGTTGGTAGCGTAGGTTCCCGGCGCGGCCGGCGCGTGGAAGGTCAGCGTCAGGGCGACCGTCTCGCCCGGCCTCACCGGTGGCGCGCCTAACTCGGCCAGGGTGTGGCTGGCTGCCGCGCCCAGCGTCGAGCGGGCGTTGTTGACTGTCTCGGGGTGGGGCGTGTCGGCGTAGACCAGCCGGTAGTCGCCGCTCCAGGTGCTCTGGCCGCTGTTACGGAACGTCCACGTGGCCCGAAAGGGCGCGCCGGCCGGGACGCGGTTCATGTCCGTGTCGGACGTAAAGCCGGCCGTTTCGGCGGCATTCATGCTGGCCAACTCGGCCGGGGTCGCGACGGCTCCCTGGGCCGCAGGCGTGACGGGCTGCGGGCGATCGGTCATGGTCTCATCTTCCTTGTTCTGTTCGGACGTGATGTAGGTCAGGACGCGCTCTTCGACGCTCGTCCCGGCGATGTCCCACTTGGCCCAGATGCCGACGGAGCCAACGGTGAAGATCATCGCGCCGCGCACGAAGGCGTCCTGGCGGATGTGGTGGTCATACCAGGTCAGCATGTCGGCGTAGGTCGCCTCCGGGTCGTGGCCGGCGGCGCTCCAGAAGGCGCGGTGCTCCTGCCACGTGCCGACGCTGCCGCCGGCGGGCGTTACTGTCTCGACGCTGTCGCAGCCCAGTTCGGTGATCAGCAGCGGCACGCCGGCCAGGCCGGCCGGGCGCAGATAGGTGTCGTAGACGAGCCGGTAGCGCAGGGCGACGTAGCCATAGGGGTAGCTCTCGTCCGGTTGGCCGCTGGGGTCGCGGCGGCCGTGCCAGCGGCGCGTCAGCCGGCGCTGGCTGTCGATCTGCTTCCAGCCCACGCCCAGGTCGGCTTCGTAGCCCATGTATTCGTGCAGGGCCAGGTAGTGGCCGTGATCGTGGGCGTGGCGGATGGCCGGCAGCAGGTGGGGCCAGACGTCGGCCGGGTCGCCGGGGCGGACGTCGGGCGTGCCCACGGCGAAGCAGAAGTTGGCCCGGCGGCGGCCAATGGACTCGTACAGGCGCATCATTTCGATGCAGTAGTCACTGTACCAGCGCGCCTCGTCGGGGTTGTCGGGCACGACCTCGTTGTCGTCCTCCCACACGTCGATGCGCGGGTTGACCAGGTAGCGATCGACACGCGGCTTGTTGCCGCCGACGAAGATCTCCCGCTGGACGTTAAAACGGTGGGCGGCGACGGTCGCCGGCGTCCCGCCGCCGTTCATGTACGCCTTCCAGTCGGTCAGGTCGAGGTGGTCTTCACGCTGGTCGAGCTTGCCGACGACCAGGGGGCCGGCCGGTATCTGGTCACTCGCGCCGAGGCTGGACGGATCGAACTTGAAGACGCGCGCGCCGGCTTCGAGCCAGCGCGGCAGTCCAGGCGTACCAATGAAATGGGGCCCAAGTTTGCTCGGCATGACCTCACTTCCTGTTACTGCGAGATCGGTGTCATGGTCGCCGCGACACAGAGAGACTGTCTGGAAATTCTAAAGGAAAAGCCGGGTACGTGTCAATTAAATCAACGTTTGGCCGGCGGCCGGATGGCGACCTCGGCCACCTCTAACCACTGTTCGCTGGCTACGGGCAAGTACCCGCTCCGGAAGCGGCCGCGCGGCGTCAGGACAAGGTACTGGTTATCGACCCAGCACACGAAGCCAAGCGGCCCGCGTGGGCTAGTCGTCGTCGTCAGGACGGGCGCGCCATCGACGAGGAAGCAACAGCCGTCGGGCCGCCATTCGAGCCGGTAATCGCGCCAGGTGTCGGGCGTGGCCGCCGGTCGCGCCGCCGCCAGCGGCGCGGCGCTGATGCCCAGCCTGCGGCGGACAGCTGGCCATAGCCGGCGGCGCAACGGGCCGAACTGGTTCAGCAGTAGCGTCGCCGGGGCGAGCGGCAGCAATGCCAGGGCGCGCGGCGCGCCGCTATCGAGCGTGGCCGCGAACCAGCCGCGGCCTGGTTCCGGCGCGAAGGGCAGGTCGTTGGGGGCAGAGGCGTAGAAGAACCACGCCGCGGCGGGCAGGGCCAGCCGTCGCGTAGCCGGGTCGCCGTAGGGCGCGTTCCAGAAGCCGAAGCCGGCCGTGCCCGCGATGTCGGGCGAAAAGCGCGCCCGTAACGATAGGACCAGCCCGGGCTGATGGCGAAAGCGGGGCGCGCCCGCCGGCCGCGGGCCACCATAGTCGTCGATCTGCGCGTCAGCATAGCCACGTGCGCCCGCGGGCAAGCTCAGACGCAGGACGGTCTCGGCGTCGCCATCGCGGCGGCCGCCACCAACGAGCAAGGTGTGCCAGTTTTGAGCCATGAGTTCCCTCGGCTATAATAGCCCTGATCTTTTGAGGAGCATCACCCTAATGGAAATCACCTGGTATGGTCTGAGCTGTTTCCGGATTACCGAGCGCAAGTTGGCTACCATCGTCACTGACCCGTTCGCGCCGGCCGTGGGGCTGGGCGAACTGAAGCTGCGCGCCGATATCGTCACCATCAGCCACGACGCCCCAGGGCATAACTACGCCGGCGGCATCACTGGCGCGGAGCATCGCCTGACCGGCCCCGGCGAATATGAGATCGGCAGCGTCTTCGTCACGGGCATCGCCACGCCCAGCAAGACAGGCAAGTTCAACAACATCGTCTATCTATACGACTACAATGGCCTGACTGTCGCCCACCTGGGCGACCTCGGCGATGTGCCCTCGCAGAAGCAGATCGAAGACCTGGAAATGGTCAACATCCTGCTTGTACCCGTGGGTGGGGGCAGCAGTCTTAACGCCGCCGGCGCGGCCGAATTGGTCTCTATGCTAGAGCCGAACATTGTCGTGCCCATGCACTACCAGGTACCTGGCCTGACGATGCCTCTGGAGCCGCTGGAAAAGTTCCTGAAGGAAATGGGTGTCACCGAAGCCAAGCACGAGACCAGCCTGAAGATTGGTGGGGCCGATAGCCTGCCCCAGGAGACCGAAGTCATCACCCTGGCCTTCAAAGAGCAAGTCCCGGCGGGGTAGCCCTAGCACCAGCGGGGAAAACATCATGACCGCAAAGCTGATCATGCGCTGGAATGTGCGTCACGAGATGGAATCGGAGTACTTCGAGTTCCTTGTCCACGAACTGATCCCGTCCATGAACAAGTTGGGCATGGGCGACATTCAGGTGTGGTACACGGCCTATGGCTCGTGTGAGCAGAAGATGGCCGAAGGGGTCATGGACTCCACCGACGATATGCTGCGCATCATGCAGACCGAAGAGTGGGGGCAGTTAACAGAGAAGTTACAGGGGTTTGTGCAGGACTATAGCCAGAAGGTCATTACCGGCACGCGCGGCTTTCAAATCTAAGACCGGCACTTACTCGGCTGGTGTCGAGGGGGCGCTCGGCGTCGTGGCGCTACTGGACGACGACTCGGCTGCGCCGCCCTCTTTGGCGTCCTTGCTCTTGGACTTGCCGCCCTTGCCGTTGACGCTGCTGGTGCGGTTGTCGGTCACGTAGAAGCCGCTGCCCTTGAAGACCACGCCCACGGAACTGACCACGCGGCGCACCGGGCCGCCGCACACCGGACACTCGGTCAGCGGGTCGTCCACCATGCGCTGCCGCGCCTGGAACTCGTGGCCGTTCTCGTTGCATCGATACGTATACAATGGCATCTGTCGTAACCTCGGTCGCGCTCTCGCGCTCCTTGTCAGCCGGTGATTCTAGCTGCTGTCGCCCGTCCTGACAAACCACATTGTATTATAGCCGCCGCGCGTTAGTTTCCGGTTAGCGGCACGCCGGAGCCGGCCGCCACTTTGCCCGCCCGCGGCAGCAGGAAGCCAACGCGCGCGCCGCCCTCGGCCCGATTCTCGGCCCAAATATGGCCGCCATGCGCCTGGACAATGCCGCGGGCGATAGCCAGGCCCAGCCCCGCGCCGCCCGTTGCCCGCGTGCGCGCTTCCTCGCCGCGGTAGAACTGCTCGAAGCCATAGGCCAGATCGGCGGCGCTGAAGCCGGGGCCAGTATCCTCGACGCGGAAAACGACACCCTCTGGCGTCTCCCCTGCCGCCAGCGTCACCTGCCCGCCCGGCGGGGTGTGGCGCAGCGCGTTGCCGATGAGATTGCCCAGCACGCGCTCGATCTTGCCCGGTTCGACAGCGACGGCCGCGGTCGTCGTCGCTTCGCCGATCAGGTCGATATCGCGTCGCTCGGCCAGCGGCCGGAAGCGCTCCAGCGCGTCGGCCACGAAGTCGGCCGGCGCGTGGAGCGTGCGCGCGGCCGGCGGCCCGCCGGCGTCCAGTTGGGCCAACTCGAATAGGTCGTCCAGCAGGCTATCCAGGGCGACGACGTCGGCGCGCATGGCGGCGACGTAGCGCCGCACCTCCTCAGGCTCGGTCACGATGCCGTCGTGGAGCGCCTCAACGCGGACGCGGATGGCTGTCAGGGGCGTGCGCAGGTCGTGGGAGGTCCAGGCGATGAGATTGCGGCGCAGCGTCTCGACCTCTTCGCGCCGGTGGGCGGCGGCCTGGAGCTGGTCGGCCATGGCGTTGAACGACGTGCCCAGGCGGGCGACCTCGTCGCGGCCGGTGATGGGCGCGCGCGCCGCCGGGTCGCCCGCGGCCAGCCGGTTGGCCGCGGCGGCCATCTGCCGCAGCCCGTCGGCGACGCTGGTGGCGATGAACAGGCCGTAGGTGGTGGCGACGATGGCGGCGAAGAGTAGCAGCACGCCGCTGAGGGCCAGGTCGTGCTCGCTGAAAAACATTTGCCGCTGCAACAACCAGACCGGTAGCAGTGTCACCAGGGCCGCCCACAGGTAGGTCATCACCATTGTGACCATCAGCGACGACGACCGCGCCCAGCCGCGCCGGTAGAACAGATAGCCCAGGGCGACGGCCAGAACGGCGGCCACGGCCAATGTGGCCACCAGTTGGGCCAGGTCGGCCGGCCCCGGAGCCATCAGCGCGCTGAACAGCGCCGTGGCCACGCCCAACGCCAGCAGCATGCCCACGGCCAGAATGCGCCACGGCGCGCGGCCAAACCAGCCCGCCCATTCCCGGCCGCCGCGCGGCGGCACGCGGCCGGTCATTCGGCCCCCGGCTCGAACTTGTAGCCGACGCCCCAGACCGTTTGCAGCCAGGCCGGCTTGGCCGGGTCGCGCTCGATCTTCTCCCGCAGGCGGCGGATGTGGACGGTGACTGTGCCCGGATCGAGGTAGTCGGTGTAGCCCCAGACTTCCTCCAGCAGCTTGTCGCGGCGGAAGACCTGCCGCGGATGGGCAGCCAGGAACCACAGCAGGTTGAACTCCGTGGCCGTCAGTTCCACCGGGCGACCGCGCACAACGACCTCGCGCGTCAGCGGGTCAAGGCGCAATTCGCCGTGGTCGATGGGCGCGTCACCGCCATCGGCCGGGCGGGTGGCGCGGCGCAGGACGGCCTTGACGCGCGACACCAGTTCGCCAGGCGAGAAGGGCTTGGTCACGTAGTCGTCGGCCCCCAGGTCAAGGCCGGCGATGCGGTCGGCTTCCTGTCCGCGCGCCGTCAGCAGGATGACGGGCACATTGGCCGCGGGGTTCTGCCGCAGGCGGCGCATCAGGCTCAGCCCGTCGATGTGAGGCAGCATGATGTCGAGGATGATCAGCGCCGGCCGCTCGGCCCCGATGGCCAGAAGCGCCTCGGCCCCGTCGCGGGCGGCGCGCACACGGAAGCCCTCGCGCCGCAGGTAGAGCGATACGACCTCGACGACCGTGGCCTCGTCGTCGACGATGAGGATGTCGCCTTCGAGACCGGGGCCGGTGGTCATGGGGCCGGCTCCGGCGCGCCGGCGCGGTGGCTGCCAATGAACATGGCGTCGCCAAATGAATAAAAGCGGTAGCCTTCGGCCACAGCGGCGCGGTAGGCGGCCAGAACAGCCTCGCGCCCGGCGAAGGCTGAGACCATCATCAGCAAGCTGGAGCGCGGCAGGTGGAAGTTGGTCAACAAAGCCTCCACGGCGCGGAAGCGATAGCCGGGGTAGATGTAGAGGTCGGTCGGCCCCTCGAAGGCGGCGACCGGCCGCCAGGGGCAGAGCGCGCTGGTCTCCCCGGCGGCGTCGCGGGCGCTGATGGTCTGCAAGCTGCCGGTGATGCCGGCCGAGCGCAGGGCGGCCGTCTCCAGCACGCGCGCCGTCGTCGTGCCCACGGCAACGATACGCCCGCCGGCCAGATGGGCCTCGTTGATGCGCTGGGCCGTCTCCGGCGACAGGCGCGCCCACTCGCTGTGGATGACGTGGTCGTCGACGGACGCGACGCTGACCGGCTTGAAGGTATCCAGCCCGACGTGGAGCGTCACCGTGGCGAAGAGGACGCCGCGCGCGCGCAAGTCCAGGAGCGTCTCCGGCGTGAAGTGCAGCCCCGCCGTGGGCGCGGCGGCCGAGCCCGCCGGGCGGGCGTAGACGGTCTGATAGCGCTCCGGGTCGTCGAGCGCAGTGTGGATGTAGGGCGGCAGGGGCGTGTAGCCGAGGGCCTCGATCCACGTCTCGACCGGGGCGCTGAAGCGCAGCAGACGTTGGGCCTCTGGGCCGCGGCCGGCGACCGCGGCGGTGATTTCCGCCGGCTGCCCGGCGTGGTCGAGCAGCGTCAGCGTCAGTCCCTCGGCCACGCCCCGGCCGCCAACGAGGGCCGCCCAGGCGTCGCCGCGCTGCTCCAGCAGCAGCAGCTCAACCCGACCGCCGGTCGGCTTGCGGGCGAAAAGGCGGGCCGGCCGCACGCGCGTGTCGTTGGCCACCAGGATGTCGCCGGGGCGCAAGTAGTCGGGCAGATCGCGGAAGCGGCGATGGGCAATCGCGCCGCTGTCGCGGTCGAGCACCAGCAGCCGGCCGGCGTCGCGCGGCTCGATGGGCTGCTGGGCGATGAGCGCCTCCGGCAGGGCGTAGTCGTAGTCGGCGACACGATGGCCGCTGGCACCGTGCTCGGTGGCACCGTGGCCGGCGCTAGAGAGCATGGGGCACAGCCGCGGCCAGTTGCAGACGCATTTTGTCCAGGTAGGCCTGTTCCAGGTCGATGCCGGTGTCGTTGGCTAACTTCAGCAGTTGGGCCAGCAGATCGGCCAACTCCTCGCGCAGCGCCGGGCGGTGGGTGGCGATGGCCTCGGCCAGGGCCGCCGGGTTGCCAGCCGCGGCGCGGCTGTCGGCCGCCACATGGCGCAGCGCCGTGGCCAGCTCGCCGACCTCCTCAACCAGCAGCAGGTAGTGGCTCAGCGGATCGACGGCCGTGCCGTTGGTGGCTTCGCGCTCGCGGTGGAACTGTTGGAAGGCGGCCACGCGCCCCTGCTGAAGCGACCGCAACTGGGCCTCCGGCGCGCCCGCCGGCGCGGCTCGCTCCAGTTCCGCGGCGATCATCGCCGTCACCCGGTCGAGATCCTCCGCCCGCGACAGGTAGTCCAGATGGTTGGTTTCGATGGTCAGCACAGGAATGTCGGTCAGGCGCGACAGCCAGGCGTCGTAGGCCTCCGCCAGCTCGCGGATGTAGTCGGGGTCCATGTCGCGCTCGAAGGGCCGGTCGCGCAGAGCGATGCGGCGCATCAGCACGTCGTGGTCGGCGCGCAGGAAGACGATCAGGTCGGGCCGGAGAATCTTCTCGCCCAGCGCGGCGTGGACGCGGCCGTACATGGCCAGCTCGTCATCCTTCAGGTTCAGCCAGGCGAACAGTTCGTCTTTGGCGAAGGTATAGTCGGAGATGAGCGCGCCCTTTTGCAGCGCCGCGGGGATGGCCTGGTACTGCTGGTGGTAGCGGCTCAGCAGAAAGAAAATCTGCGTCTGGAAGGCGTAGCGCTCCCGGTCGCTGTAGAACTTGGGCAGGAAGGGGTTGTCCTCAACGACCTCTAGCAGGATGCTGGCGCTGTAGCGCGGTTGCAACAGACGGGCCAGCGTTGTCTTGCCGACGCCGATGACGCCTTCGATGGCGATGTACTTGTTGTTCATAGTCCTTAGGGCGCGATGACGGCGCGCAACATATCGACCTGGTAGGGCTTGTCGGCGTCCATGGCCATCTCGGCCGGGCTGCCCAGCACGATCTTGACCGGCGCGCCGATGAGGCGTCCGGCGGTGGCCTCGATGTCGGCAAAGGTCACCCGGTGGAAAAGGAACTTCAGCAGGAAGGGCAGCCCGACGATGCGGGCGATGCGCCAGGGGTGTTTGCGCGCCTGGGTCAGCATGTCGATCAGGGCACGGTTGCGGTCGGCCACAGTGGGCTGGGCCATCACCATGTCGCCGCCGGCGACCTCCAGGCCGTTGAGCCTGGAGTAGGTGCGGTTGGAGTTGGGGAAACGGCTTTCTAATGTCTCCCGGGTGACGAAGTTGTAATAGACGGCGTGGTCCCACGGCCGGCAAGCCTCGATGAAGGCATCGACCATCGCCGGGGTGATGGCCGGGATGTCGGCCGAGCAGCCGAGGATAACCGGCGCGTCGGGCCGGTGGTGCCGGAACCAGTCGCAGCCGGCCAGCATGTTGCCGACCATGCTGCCCTGGTCGGGCAGCGACTCGACCGGCCGGGCAAAACGCTGTCCGGCCGCGACGGGGTCAAGGCCGACGATGAGGATGTCCTCCACGTGGCGCGAGTCTTGTAGCGCGCCGACAACGCGCTCCAGCATCGTCTGGCCACCTATGTCGATGAGCGCCTTGGGCCGGCCATTGGTATAAGGATAGAGCGGGTCTTCGGGGCGGACTTGCCCACCGGCGATGATCAGACAGTGCATGGCGTCATGACCTCTGGCAATATGGCGCAATTGTAACGGCTTTGCGACGGCCGTAAAGGCATGGGCGCCATTGCGACAGGGCATTGCCAAGTTTGGAAGCAGGTTCACGCGAAGGCGCCAAGTAAGCCAAGGACGCGAAGAAGAAGCTTTGTTATCTGCTGTTTCTTCTTTGCGCCTTGGCCACTTGGCGACTTGGCGTGAGCTCCTATTGGCCGGGCGCGGCAGGCACAAAGGTGTGGAACGGCCATGTCTGCGATGGCTCCAGCGCCTCATAGGCGGCCAGCGCGTCGATGCGCCCCCAGCCGTAGACGTTGTTGGGGACGCGATTGGTGATGTTGCCGCAATCCTGCGTCGCGGTCAGGTGGACGCTGTTGGCGGTAATGAGCGCCTCCA
>Ga0116186_1005426_pt1 | contig 10043 bp, 7 predicted proteins | sample AD_JPNNA4_MetaG_FD_89806 | JGI IMG/M metagenome (GOLD analysis project Ga0116186, IMG submission 89806) | Active sludge microbial communities of municipal wastewater-treating anaerobic digesters from Japan - AD_JPNNA4_MetaG | ecosystem: Engineered > Bioreactor > Anaerobic > Digestate | place...
AGCGCGCACAATTTTTTCTCTTCATTTCTGTTCGGGGCACCTATCCCCGTGGTCATGGCCATATGACGAACTCCGTATTATTCATCGCATGAATAATCCTGTGTTCTTTCCTCCCGGGTAATACACCAAAAAATTTCGGCCCGTTGGGGATTCTGAGGGTGTCAAACAGTTAAAAACATAAAGATCTATATGAATGTACGCAAAATAATACTCGTGAATCCGTGTCAAATATTACCTTCGGAAATATAACAACAGTTTTAAAGGGTGAACTTCAAGTTTTAACCAGATGAAGTGCTCCCTCTTTTTTCAGATAGGTATTCTTGCGCTTGCCACCGTGATCGTTGCACCGATCGTTACGGCAGCGCCGGTTCAGATCACCGGCCCGATGGTGATCACTGCCCCGGGAACGTATATCCTTGGACAGGATATCAGCGTGAGTCAGGGGACACCCATCCGGATCCAGAGCTCAAACGTCGTCTTCGATGGAGACGGTCATACGATCAACGGAACCGATACGAGCGGTTCATTCGGAATCCTGGTCTCCGGAAACAACGGTCCCCTGACCGGTGTCACCGTGAAAAACGTGCATGTAAATAATTTTTACGACGGTCTTTACTTCAGGGGCGTGAACGGTGGGCGGATCGAGTCCGTCACTGCCACCGGCAACGTTCGGGCAGGGATTAGCCTTCGAAGTACCAGCGATACGGTGATCACGGGGTGCACGGTGAGTGAGAATGGAGAGGGATTTTATATCTGGTCAGAATGTTCGAGGAACCGGATCGAGTCCTGCACGATGAAGGACAACCTGGAGATGGGGCTCTGGCTCGCATCTACCGGCCGAACCTCAAACGGTATCATCTACGACTCGACCGATAACGTGGTCATCGGGAACACTGCGATCGGAAACGGGAGGATGGGGTTGTATGTGGACTTCTCGGACGGAAACACGTTAAAGAACAACCAGGTCATCTCGAACGATCAGTTCGGCATCTTCCTGGATTACTCTTCGAGAACCCGAATCGAATCGAATACCGTCTCGGGGGGATCCGAACAGGCGATCTATCTCTACGATGCCGACAGCACCCAGCTGATCGGGAATACGGTATCCGGAGCGGCCGACTACGGGATCTGGATCTCGTCCTCCAGCGGGAACGCCATCCGTTCCAACACGATCACCCGGAACGGAAAGGGCGGGCTCGTCCTGAACGGAGAGGAAGGGATACCCGCGAATAACAACACGGTGAGCTCGAACACGATCCGGGACAACGGAAGGCTCGGAATCTATCTCTGCCGTTCGAGCGGGAATACCATCACCAACAATCACTTCTCGAACCCGACGAACACGGGGTTCGGCACCTCCTGTGGATCGAACTCGTGGAACGTGGAACGACAGGCAGGAACATCGATCACGGGCGGATCGATGCTCGGAGGGAATTACTGGGGCCATCCGGCAGGAACTGGTTTCTCGGAGACGAGCCCGGACGCCGACAGGGATGGTATCTGCGACCGCCCGTACACCTTCTCTGGCAACTCCGATCTCTATCCGCTCTCGAATGTCGGTGGTCGGGGATCCCCCGCGCCCACGTCCGCGACAACGATTCCGACGACCGTTACCGGCATTCCAACGATCCCTCTCCCACCCGAGGTAACGCCGTCCAGGAATACCACGATGACCCCGACCGTCACCCCGATTCCGGGAGAGAAGGGGGGATCGATCAGCGCACTCCCCGGTGCGGTGAACCCCCCCCTGGATCTGAACGCAGATGGCCTCTACGAGGACGTGAACGGGAATGGGAGGGTCGACTTCTCGGATGTGGTCCTCCTCTTCAACAATCTGGACCTCGTCAGCACCTCCTATCCCCCCTCAGTATTCGACTTCAACCAGAACCACCGCATCGATTACAGCGATGTGACGGCGCTCTATCAGTCGCTCTGATTCCCCCCCCTTTTTTTGTGAGATCTCTCTTCCTCTTCCGATCTCATATGAACGGATTGTTCACCGGCCCCTCCCTCAACGTCCCATGTTCAGCCGAACAGGGAGCTCCGGAACGCGACGAACCCGGGTCTGCGGGTCCCCGATGAGGTGAAAGTAGAATTGTCTTCCATGCGGCCTGAAGATCCTGGGTGGGTTTGTGTGGTGTGCGGACGGTTTCGTCTCCAACAGCGTCCCGGAGATGGTTCAGGTGCGTATACCACGGATGAGTGAGAGATCTGAACCCGGTATCGAGGTCATGCTTATGAAGCACGAATGCATATGGTATGGACCATGAGGCAGCTCACCGATGAGGAGGGAAGGTTGGGGCTTGCCCTGGCCAGGCAGGCGGTTGAGGCGGCGGTCCGCCGATCTCGACCCGTACACGGAGCGCTCCCGGATGTCTTCTCCGAGCCACGTGGAGTCTTCGTCACCCTGACCCGGGACGGACAGCTGCGGGGATGTATCGGACTGCCGTATCCCGTTACACCTCTCGGAGAGGCGATCATCGAGGCCGGACAGTCCGCTGCACTGCACGATCCGAGGTTTCCCCCCCTCACTCTGGGAGAACTCGATCGGATCCGGGTTGAGCTGACCGTGCTGACGATGCCCACCCCGATCTCCGGTCCGCCTTCAGAGCGGCCGAACGTGGTGGAGGTCGGGCGGCACGGATTGATCGTCCGTGGACTCGGTACCAGCGGTCTTCTCCTGCCACAGGTGGCGATCGAGTACGGTTGGACGGCAACCGAGTTTCTCGGGCATACCTGCCGGAAGGCGGGGCTCCCGCCAGATTGCTGGCGACGCCCTGATATCGAGGTGAGCCTCTTCGAGGGGCAGATTTTTCACGAGTAGGTGGGTGTATGGCGTTCGGGTTTGAGGTGCTGCATAAGGATATCGCCGGCCGGATCGGCCGGCTCAGGGTCGGGTCGAAGACCGTACGGACGCCGGCCCTCCTGCCGGTGATAAATCCGCACCTCCAGATTGTGACCCCCTCAGAGCTCTACCGGATGGGGGTTGAAGCACTGATCACGAACGCGTATATCTTCTACCGGAGTGAACACTATCGTGACCTTGCACTCGAGCGGGGCCTTCATGCCGTCCTCGACTACCCGGGCGTGATCATGACCGACTCGGGTTCGTTCCAGCTCTCGGTCTACGGGGATGTCGAGGTCGGGAATCGGGAGACCCTGCTGTTCCAGCAGCAAATCGGTTCCGAGATCGTCGTTCCACTTGATCTCCCCACCCCTCCGTCCGCGGACCGTGGAAGGGCCGAGAGCGAACTTGCCGTCACGCTGGGGCGGATCGATGAGGCATGTTCGCTTGTTGGAGAGCATTCGGTGCTCGCAGCGCCGGTGCAGGGAGGTATCTTCGAGGATCTCAGGGAGGAGGCTGGTCGAGAGGTGAGCCGGCGGGGCTGTATCGTCGCGCCCATCGGTGCAGTCGTCCCTCTCATGGAGAACTACCGGTATCGTGACCTTGTTCGCGTCGTCCTTGCCGCGAAGCGCGGTCTATCGCCGGGTGCCTGCGTCCATCTCTTTGGCGCCGGACACCCCGCCATGCTGGCGCTCGCCGTGGCGATGGGCTGCGACCTCTTCGATTCGGCGGCCTATGCGCTCTATGCGAAGGAGGGGCGGTACCTCACGGTTCACGGCACGCAGTTCCTCAGCGAGCTCCAGGAACTGCCCTGCTCCTGTTCTGTCTGCCGGTCCCACACCCCGGAGTCGCTCCGTCGTTCCTCCGATCGAGAACGGCTCCTCGCACTCCATAACCTGCAGGTGACCCTCGCCGAGATCGCCCGAATCCGGCAGGCAATCCAGGATGGCACGCTGTGGGAGCTCGTCGACGAGCGGTGCAGGTCCCACCCCCGTCTGCTGGAGGGATACCGCGAGCTCCTCCGTTCCGCCCCGATGCTCGAACCATTCGACCGGAGCACCAAGCGACGGTTCTTCTACCGCGGTGACGAGTCCTGCCTGCGCACGGAGGTGGTCCGGTACCAACGAGATCTTGCACGGTTCGACCTCGTCGGTCGGGTGCTGGTCTCGTTCGACGGCAGGCCCGCACCGGGTTTTGACCGGTGCCTCGCGTTCCGTCCGCCGTTCGGTCCCTATCCGCCCGGTCTTGCCGAGACCTTCCCGATCGGCCAGTGCGAACTCCCGTCGTGGGATGAACCGATGGTCCGGGCCGGTTGCAGGGGCATCGCCGCCCTCGTTCGTTCGAACCCCGGTGTTACCTTCGCAGTGCGGTGCGAAGACCGGTGGTCCGGGATCGTGACGGAAGAGGTCCCCGGGATCGAGGTGCTCGTGGATGTGGATTGAGATCCGTTCCCGTGACGGACTCGCGAGGGCGGGTATCCTGGTTCATGGAGACGAGATCCTCCCGAGCCCGGCGGTCGCGGATGTCACAGGATTATTTCCGTCGCTTCGTGACCGTACACTCGAGAATGTCCCAATTGATGCCTCCGAACCATTCGTCTCCACCTGGTTTGTACCCGGCGGGGAACCCCGTGCAGTGCACCCCGCGTACCCCACCCGCCTCCCCCTGTCGGGCGCCGTCATGGTGGCGAACTGGGGGACGGTTCTTCCCGACCCGTGCGCCCACATCAGGCACCTGGTGAGGGTGATCGGCTCGATCCCGCCCGATGCCCCCCGCTACGCGCCCGCGGTGGGCACGCCCATGAATCTGTCCCTCCTCGCCTGGACCGGTTTCGATCTCTTCGACTATGTTGCCACCGATCTTGCCTCCGTTCAGGGGCGCTTCCTTCTCCCCGAGGCGGTGCTGGGGGCCGATGCCCTCTCGAGCGGTATCTGCACCTGTGACGGGTGTGCAACAGGTGACCTCTGGCGTCACAACCGCATGGCGCTCGATCGGGAAATCGCGCTGGTCCGGCGTTTCATCCATGAAGGTCGGCTGAGAGAGCTCGTTGAATCCCGCTGCAGGTCCGATGCCGCGCTCGTCGGGGCAGTTCGTCTTCTCGACCGGCAGTTCGTCTTCGTGGAGCGATGGACGCCGGTCACGGGCCCGACACCCATGAGGGCGAACTCGGCAGAATCTCTCTTCCGGCCCGAGGTCAGGAGGTTTGCCACTCGAGTGCTCGAACGTTATCACCCCCGGCGGACGGACACGATCGTACTTCTCCCGTGCTCCGCGCGCAAGCCCTATTCCCTCTCCCGAAGCCACCGACTCTACAGATCGTCGGTGCGGGGACGCGCACACGAACTGATCGTCACGTCCCCGCTCGGCATCGTCCCGCGAGAACTCGAACTCTGTTACCCGGCCGGTCACTACGATGTTCCGGTGACCGGTTACTGGGACGCGGAGGAGGTCTCCGTCATTGCCACCACCCTCCGTGACTACCTCCTCCGTCACCGTTTCGGGCGGGTGATCGCCCACCTCGAGGGGGGTGCTCTCTGCGTGGCACGTATCGCCGCCGAGCAGGCCGGTTGCAGTCTGGAAGAGACCGTACGGGACGGGCGCCCGACCTCGGACCGGTCTCTTTCGGCACTCGATGCCGCCCTCGACGGGAATCGCCGCGAGGTCGAGGACCCGCTTCGGGGTCTTGCCCTCTACCAGTTCGGCTGCGAACCTCCTCGTTATGGACTCCGGGTGAGGGGACGCTATCCAGGGCTCCAGTACCTGCGGGACGGTATGCCCGTCTTCGGGATCGACGCCGGGGCGGGCCTGCTCCGCCCCACGTTCGAGGGCTGGAAACTGCTCGATGAAGGATACCGCGTCAGGATCGATGCCTTCGTCCCGCAGGGCGATATCCTCGCTCCCGGGGTGCTTGATGCCGATCCCCGCATACGCCCGGGCGACGAGGTGCTTGTCGTCGGCCCGCTGGCCCTTGCCACCGGACGGGCCCTCATGTCGGCCGACGAGATGCTTGCGTCGACCCGCGGCGTTGCGGTCAGGAAGCGTAAGGTAATGAAACTGAAGCACGAATAATACGAAGAACCCCACGGGGTCGGAGGCAGTCGAGTGTATACAGTGGTGAAGGTCGGACGGCTGGCCGATCGAGTGCACGAACTCGTCGTCAGGGCACCTCACGTGGCCCGGAACGCACGGGCCGGGCAGTTCCTCATCCTGCGCGTCGATCAGGATGGCGAGCGGATCCCCCTCACGATCTCGCGGGTGGACAGGGATCTTGTCCGCGTCATTTTCATGACCGTCGGGGCGACGACGTACCGGCTCGCCGAGGTGAGGGAAGGTGAGATGATCCAGGACGTCATCGGCCCGCTCGGGCAGCCCAGCGAGATACCACGGGGTGCCACCTGCGTCGTTGTCGGCGGTGGCGTGGGGATCGCCTCCTGTCCGATCATCGCCAGGGCCCTCAAGGACGCCGGTAACCGAGTGATCGGGATCATCGGGGCACGGAATGCCGACCTGCTCATCCTCCAGGACGAGATGCGTGAGGTCTGCGACGACCTGCACATCACGACCGATGACGGTTCCCTCGGACGTCACGGGTACGCGGCGGACGTCCTGAAGGACCTCATCGAGGAGGAGCGGGTGGATTACGTCTGGGTGATCGGCCCGGCGATCATGATGAAGGTCACGAGCGAGGTGACGAGGAGCAAGGGGATACGAACCTATGTCAGCCTGAACCCGATCATGGTCGACGGAACCGGTATGTGCGGATCATGCCGGGTGGTCGTGAACGGCGAAACCAGGTTCGCCTGCGTTGACGGTCCCGAGTTCGATGCCCACGTGGTGGACTTCGATCGGCTCATGCAGCGCCAGAGGTTCTACCTCGAGGAGGAGCGGGTGGCCCTTGAACACCATCATGCCCGCCGGTGCGGCTGCCAGCCGGGAGGGCATCATGGCTGAACGCTCCCCGGGTGAACGTATCCTCGACTTTCAGGAGGTCGATACGGGCCTGACCGCCGACGAGGCCCGTGCGGAGGCGGAGCGGTGCATCCAGTGTAAAAAACCGGCCTGTGTCACCGGTTGCCCTGTCGGGGTCGATATCCCCCGTTTTGTCTCCGCCATTGCGGAGGGCCGGTTCGAGGATGCCCGTTCGACGATCCTCGAAGCAAACCTGCTTCCCTCGATCTGCGGACGCGTCTGCCCGCAGGAGTCGCAGTGCGAGGGTGCCTGCATACTCGGAAGGAAAGAGCGTGCGATCAACATCGGGGCACTCGAACGGTTTGCCGCCGATCTCGAGGTGGGTGAGGCGAAGGAGCCCGTCCCCCGAACACGGACCTCCGGCAGGCGCGTCGCAGTGGTCGGATCCGGGCCCGCCGGCCTCACCGCTGCGGCCGAACTGGCACGCCGCGGCCATTCGGTCGTCCTCTTCGAGTCGTTGCACGAACCGGGGGGCGTCCTTGTCTATGGGATCCCGGCGTTTCGTTTACCCCGGGCCGTGGTGCACAGGGAGATTGAACGCGTGCTTTCACTCGGGGTGGAGCTCCATACCAACATGCTCGTGGGTCGTTCGCTCTCTGTCGCAGAGCTCCTCGCATTCGATGCGGTCTTCATTGCGACCGGTGCCGGTCTCCCCGCCTTCATGGGTATCCCGGGGGAGGAGACGAACGGGGTCTACTCGGCGAACGAGTTCCTGACCCGCGTCAATCTGATGCACGCCGACCGGTTCCCGGAGACCGGAACGCCGATCCGCCGCGGCAGTCGCGTCGTCGTCACGGGAGGCGGAAACGTCGCGATGGATGCGGCACGGGTTGCACGCCGTCTGGGGGCACGGGTCTCGCTCGTCTATCGCCGCCGGGAGGAGGACCTCCCGGCCCGGCGGGATGAAGTACGGCATGCGCGCGAGGAGGGGATCGAGTTCATCACCTGTGCTGTACCGGTGCGTATCCTCGGCGAGCCCTCGGTGACCGGTGTGGAATGCGTCCGGCTGGAGATGTGCGATCCCGACGAGAGCGGTCGACCCACCCCGCGAGTGCTCGAGGGTTCCTCCTTCGTCATCGATGCGGATACCGTGATCCAGGCGATCGGGACCAGCCCGAATCCACTCCTCGTCGGGTTGCTCCACGGGGCGGAGGTCGGCCGGAAGGGGAACCTGGTGACGGACGACGCGGGGCGCACCTCGATCCCCCGCGTGTATGCGGGGGGGGACATCACGACGGGGTCTGCAACCGTCATCCTCGCGATGGGTGCAGGCAAGCGTGCCGCGGCGGCGATCGATGCCGATCTCATGCGTACCCCGGTCCCGTGAAACCCCGCGCACTCTATTTTTCCCGGCATTTCCGGGTCGTTCTCTTTGGTTTCTGATCGAAAGAATTCGACAGATTTAACCCTGCACGGGAGAACAGTACCTAGTTTATGGAAAAAAATGCTCTGCTGCTGGCCCTGGTAGCGGTGCTTGTCGGTGGGCTCCTGTTCGCCGGGTGCTGCACGACGAGCACCCCCGGCACGAATAGCACCACCACTCCCACACCTGCCACGACGGTCGTCGAGACCGCGACCCCCGTCACGAACGAGACCGCAACTCCCATCGTCATCGAGACGACCGTCGAGGTTACGCCCGCTCCGGTGAACACGACAACGACGACGAACGTCACCGCGAACGTCACCACGAACGCAACCGCAACGGCGACCGTCACCGTGACCCGGACCTCCTACATGGAGCAGGACTCCGGCTCCTCGAGCGGCCCCGTCACGGTTCCGACAACCCAGCCCACGACGGTCGTGCCTACCATACAGCCGTCCGTGACGCTGACGATCCCGACGGCACCCACCACCGTTGCCCCGACCCAGTCCGGCCAGCCGACGACGGTCGTCACAACGGTCAAACCGACATCCTCTCCGACCATCAATCCGACGACGGTGGTCACGACGCGTCCGACGACGGTGGTCACGACGACGAAACCGACGACGGTGGTCACGACGACGAAACCGACGACGGTGGTCACGACGCGTCCGACGACAGTGGTCACGACGCGTCCAACGACAGTGGTCACGACGACGAAACCGACGTCCGTCCCGACCACGATCAGGACCTTCGTGCCGACGCCATTCCCGACCACCGCAAGACCGACCACGCAGACACCGCCGCCCACCCCCTTCCCGGTGACGGTGACGACGGTCCCCCAGCCCTCGATGGGCTTCTGACCGGAATACTTTTTTAAAAAAAGCGAGATCCTAGGCGGATCCGGCGTCAGAACGGACTAGCCCGTCTGGTTTTCAGGCCGCTCGATCACGATCCCCGTATTGTCCACGGTGGTCTCTATCGCGATCTCAAGTCCGAGGGGCGCGATCGCCTCCTCGACCTCCTGTCGCGTCCTCGAGGTGATCACAGCGATCGAAGGCCCCACCGAGGACATGCCGACGAACTCGAAACCCGCCTCGCGGAGCCGGCTCATGTAGGTGTAGATCGAGAAGGTGTGATGTTCGATCTCAGCCCGTTTCGAACCCCGGAACTCGATCTCCCAGATGATCTCTCCGATCCTCGTGAGGTCCCCCCGCTCGAGTGCCGGGATCAGGTCCATCAGGATCATGTATGCCTTGAGTTCCCGATCCTGGTAGTCCAGGCATCTGGCACGGTTCATCAGGAGGTCGAACTCCTTGGTGCCTGCGGACGAGATGTCGGATGCCGGGATGATCACAAAGACCCGTCGGTTCTCGGCGAACGCGTGGTGGTAGACGAGGGTCAACCTGTCGCCCATCACAGCCATTCCGCCGTATGTGCTGGCGGCGGGCCCGACGCCGGTCTCGAACCCAAAGGCGATCTCTCCGTCCTGTGTCTCCTCCACGTAGTTGTGTCCCAGCAGCAGACGGAGCTCGGTCCTGGTGAAGGGCGAGCCGACGGCGGCATTCAGCCCGTGGGCGAGGGCGATCAGCATCGTACTCGTGGACCCGAGACCGACGTGAGGATATGAGTGGGAACTGGTTTTGACGGAGAATCCCCCCGTGTAACCGCTTGCCTGACGGAAGATCTCGAGAAAGTGACGGATGATCGGGAGCCGTTCGGAAGTGATCTCGTCCGGGCCGTCGATGCACCGGACATCTGCGGAAAGCGGCATGGCGATCGCAAACCCGATCCCCCCTCCTCCCGGCCGCTCGGGTGCGAAGCGGTTCATATCCAGGACGGTCAGGTGGATTCGCGACGGCGCCCGGA
>Ga0116186_1005430_pt1 | contig 10040 bp, 10 predicted proteins | sample AD_JPNNA4_MetaG_FD_89806 | JGI IMG/M metagenome (GOLD analysis project Ga0116186, IMG submission 89806) | Active sludge microbial communities of municipal wastewater-treating anaerobic digesters from Japan - AD_JPNNA4_MetaG | ecosystem: Engineered > Bioreactor > Anaerobic > Digestate | place...
CCGCATCGGCGGGAAGCCGCTTTGGGTCGAGCCCCGTCCACACCGGCAGATCCCCGATCATCTCGTTGACAAGAAACAGATCCGCCCCGGAGATCGCGGGCAGCACTTCGAGGGCATCGCCCAGGATGAACATCACACGGTCCTTCCAGGGTCCTAGGGCCCTGCGCTGGGTGCCGATCAGGGAGCGGGAGAGATCCACCATCACGACCTGCCGCACGCGGTCGCCGTGGGATTCCAGCAACCCCCGCATCAGGCTGCCGTAGCCGCCCCCGATCTCGCAGAGCCTCGCCCCCTCCCGCAGGAGACCCTTCTCCACGAGGCGATCGCCGAGGAGCGCCCCGTAGGTCCTCTTCATGCCCAGGGCCCTGAGGGTCGGCGAACACGCGTGACCGAGCGATTCACAGACGGTGAACTCCGTCAGGAGATCGATGGGGTGGTTCCGGTGGTAGCGGCGGGTGTCATGAAGGGCGGGCACGTTTGCGTCAACCTTTTTCCTTTCCACACGGAAGGCGCGGGTGTATAGAACGACCAGGCAACCCAGCATGAAGCCATACCAACAACCGCATTCCCCCGTCAAGCCCGGAGGCCGCATTTGTCCGACAAATCCCCCATCCCCTGCCTTCGCTGCGGGACCTGCTGCATGGCCGACATGATCGCTGACGCCGACGCCGAGGACCTTGCGCGATGGAAACGGGAGGGCCGTGACGACATCCTGCTGGCCTGCCGCGACGCCTGCTGGGTGGGCGATCACTTCATGTCCGTCACCACGGGCATGACGATTCATGACTGCCCGTTTCTGGATTTCAGCGAAGGGGCTTTCGTCTGCACGATCTACGAGACACGGCCCCGGGTCTGCCGCGACTTCGAGCCCGGCTCGTCGGCCATCTGCCCTCAATTCCGGAAAGGGCCGCCCGATTGACAGCCCCCGGATTCTCTGCTATTTCACGCATGGTTCGCTCCCCTTCAGCCGCCAAGGGCGACCGGGTGGGCGACGTCTACCGGTACTTCAGGTGCGATCCCACGGGCAAGATCGCGGCCGTTTCGGGGCCGACTTCGCGGGAACATCGACAACGCTTATGGCCGTCAGCCGGATCGTGAAATCCATGGAGGGCTCGATCGAGCCAGGCGACAAGCACCGGCCGGCAAAACGACGTAAGGGCGAAAACAAGAAAAACCCTTCACGGAGCGAGGGATGGTAACGAAGAAGCAGACCCAAAAGTCCCCTGCGAAAAAACCGGTGGCGAAAAGGGCTTCTGCGCCGAAGAAAAAACCGGGGCTAAAGAATGCCGCCCCGAACCCGCGCATCGAGGCCCTCGAGGACATCAAGCTTCGGGGGCTGTACCTGCACGGGTACGCCATTACGATGGATGCCGCGCCCGTCGTGTTCGACACGGAAGAGTTCCGCAGCCTCGTCGACCAGTTCTACGAAGAAAACAAGGACCTCGTCACCCCCGTCGTCCACCGCGCCTGCCGGGAGAACTACGAGTTCTTCATGACGATCGTAGAGAAGACACTGAACCAACTAAACGACCGGGACGAATAGGCCCCCGGTGCTTCCGCCAAAAAGGGATTGACACCGGAAGCCGCGCCGTGCGATGTAAATTTCAGTGCGCCCTGCTTGTCTCTTCCTTCTCCTTTCATGACTCCTATCTGCCGCATGTCGGACGCACCTTGGGAACCAAGGGTTTCAATATCTTCCTCTGATCGAACCCCGAGGACGGCAGCGGTCCCCGGGCGACTCCTTCCCCGACTCGAAACGGCATCTCGACAGCATCAAGCGTGGTTTATCGAGCGACCAGGGATTTTCCGCCTCGAAGAGAGGCCGGACCGCAGCGAGAGACCCCGGAGAAAGGACCATGGCGAATCAACGCACGCCGGCCGGGAAATCGGAGCACCGCCCCGCAAGGGCGGAAGAGGCGGTCGCGAAGGTCTATCGGGCCAAGCCCGTCAAGGGAGAGATCCGTTACCGGGAGATCCTCGACCTTGTGAGCGACGCCATCTACATCATCGACACGCGGGGCTACTTCGTCTACCTGAACAAAGAATCCATGTCGCGCTCGGGACTCACCCCCGACAGCTACCCCTCCTGCCACTACCTGGAGATGGTCGCTCCGGAGGATCGTGAGCTCGTCCGTAGAAACTTCGAGCGCGTCATGCAGGGCGGGGAGAACCCGCCTTACGAGCTTCGCATCAGGGGCTCCGACGGACGCATACACGTCCGTGAGGTCAAATCGAGGCCTCTCTTCGAGAACGGCGCAGTCGTAGGGCTGCTGGGGGTATCCCGGGACGTCACCCTTCGCAAGCAGGCCGAGGAGATCATCGTGCACGCAAAGGCCCTCCTGGAGCGGATGGTCGAGGAGAGGACGGAAGAGCTTTCCCGGCAGAGCGCCCGTCTGGGGGCCGAGATCGAGCAGCGCCGGCTGGCCGAAGAGAGACTCCGGGAGTCGGAAACCCTGTACCGGACGATCTTCGACAACACGGGGACTGCCATGATGATCGTCGACGAGGACTCGACGATCCGGCTCGTCAACGCCGAGTTCGAGAAGCTCTCGGGATACGCGCGCCCGGAGGCCGAGGGGCGACTGCGCTGGACCGACCTGCTCTCCGAGGGGACCCTTCCGCAGAAGGCGCATCCCCCAAACGGGAAGCGCCGGCCTTCCGGCTCTTCCGTCAGGCACTACGAATGCCAGGCCGTGGACAAGTACGGGCAGGTCCGGGACATTTTCGCGACGGTTTCGGAGATCCCGGGGGCGCGGCAGCGGATCGTGTCGCTCCTGGACGTCACAGAGCGAAAGCGCGCCGTCGAGACGATCTGCAAGCGCGAGCAGGAGATGTCCTCGCAGAACATCAAACTGATGGAGCTCAACACGACCCTGAAGGTGCTGATGAAAAACCGGGAGGAAGACCGCAGGGAGATCGAGGAAAAGATCATCCACCACATCCAGGATCTTGTTCTTCCCCTCCTGGTGAAGCTCCGCAAGCGAACCGCAGGAGCAAGGGAACAATCCCTGATCGCAGCCGCGGAGTCCAACCTCAAGGCCGTCGTCACCCGCTCCTCCCAGAGGCTCTCCCCGGGGCTCCTTCACCTCACGCCGAAGGAAATCCAGGTGGCCAACCTCATCCGCGACGGTCTCTCCACCAAGGAGATCGCCGAGCACCTCGACGTCTCCAAGAGCTCCGTCGACACGCACCGCCACCACATCCGGGCCAAGCTGGGGCTCAAGAAAAAGAGGGGCAACCTCGCCACCTACCTGCACTCCCTGGCCTGAAAACAGGAAAGGGGCTCGGCATGCCGCCTCGCCCCATCCAATGGAAAAGGGAGTCCGCTTCGGGTTGTCATGTCAGACGTTCATGCTCGCCACGGCGGCGCAGATCTCGTAGTCGTCGACCTCGATGCAGCCCCCGTGCCTGTGCCCGAGCGTCCGGACCTCAGGGAACGTCCTCTCGATGAGGTCGTAGCGGGCCGTCTCGCTCTGGGTGTCCATGTCGAACCCCCCGAGTTCGTCGTTGACGATGAGCACGTCGCGGTGGCCGAGTTTCATGTGCTCGATCCACACGTGGGGGATGCTCGTCGGCACCCTCTCCCAGGTCAGCGCGGGAGAGTTGTACATGCTTCTGCCTCCGTTGCCGATATGGTGCAGTTCCATGGTCCTGTCCTCCTTCCTTGGGTTTTGTCGACTCCCTTTTTCCCCGTTTCGAAACCCCGGATTCCCCCGGGATCAGATCGTGATTTTCGAGGCGGCCTCGATGATCTCGATGGCCCCCTTTCTCCGGTTGCCGACCAGGCCGGTGACGGGAAAGGCCTCCTCGATGAGCCGGTAGCAGGCCTCGTCTCCGGCGCGTTCCCTGAAGTTCCGGCCGGCCTCGTCGGTCACCAGGAATAGCCACCGGTCGTAGAACTTGATCTGCTGGATCCACGCGCCGGCCTCTCCCGCGGCGATCCGCTCCCAGGAAATCCAGGCAGAATCATAGAGGATTTCCCGATTCGCGGCCGCCTGCATGGCAATTCCCTCCTTATTCCTCATTTGATTCAAACCTAGGAGGGAAACGGCAGGAAGGCAATATGAGCGGGCCGGGGGTAAAATGGGGGGAGAAACCCGTCAACCCCCCTGTTGAGAAGTACCCACCTGCATGCATGACCCCCATCCCCCTGAAAACGGTGGCTGCCGGTTCGGCCGGGGCAGTATGGGGAATTCATCCACATTTTATCCACATTTTTCCCATATTGCTTTTAGTGTCGGTTTTCTTAATAGTTTTCAGGTAGAAATCCCTCTTTCCCCTTACCGACACGAAGGCTGATTGCAACTGTTTGAGCGCCGTGTAAAGGTCATTCGACAGGCAGTATCTCGCACGGCCGAGCAGCCCGGCTCCGATACGGGAATAAACCCGCATTGCCCCGGCAGGCAGTCGTGCCAGTGCGTACAGAAAGCCGCTCTTCAACCAACGTTACCGACCGCAAAAATTCGAACGGGCCCCGGAACCGACGCCGGGCATCGGTTGCCCCAAGGGTGAAGTGCCGCCATGCCGAAGAACCGAAAGGCCGTCCTGTTCGGCTGCTGCATCGGCCTGCTGGGCATCCTGGCCGGGATGATGCCCCTGTTCGACGAGCTCGACGAGGCGGTGGGGCTTTACGCCCTCTTCCAGATGCGCGGGCACCGGGCCCCTCCGCCCGAAACGGTCATTCTCTCCATAGACCGGGAATCGGCCCTGAGGCTCGATGTCCAGAGAGACCCCGTGAGGTGGCCCAGGGCTGCCCACGCCGAGGTGCTCGACGTCCTTAGAGTCGGGGGGGCCCGCGTTGTCGCCTTCGATATCCTCTTCGACGAGCACCGCGACCCCGCGGACGACGAGAAGTTCGCCACGGCCATCAAGAAGGCCGGCAACGTGATCCTCTGCGGCTGCACCCTCTCGGAGCACATCCTGCTGCACGGCTCCGACCGGAAGCTGGACGGGGCCGTCATGATCGAGACGTTCCTGCTGCCCATCTCGCTTCTCGGCTCCTGCGCCCTGGCGACGGCGTCCTTCCCCCTGCCCCGGATGCCGGCAAGGATCAACCAGTGCTGGTCCTCCAAGCTGGGCAACACGCCCACCCTGCCCGTCGTCGCGCTCCAGGTGTACGCCTTGGACGTCTACGACCTTTTCGTCTCGGCCGTGTCGATGGCGCACGGGAACGAGAACGGCGGGCTGCCGAAGGACAAAGATTCCCTGATGGGCCAGGGCAGGGCGCAGCAGGCCGTCCGGGCCCTGCGGGATCAGTTCCAGGAGCACCCGGCGCTCGAGAAGGCCGTCCTCGACGCGATGAACCGCCGGCCCGACGTGGCGGGCGACCCGAAGAAGGCGGGCCTCGTCCGCTCCCTGCTCAAGATGTACGCCGGCGACGAGAGCCGCTTCATCAACTACTACGGCCCGGCGCGCACCATCACGACGATTCCCTACTACAAGGTCATCGAGACCCTTGGCGAGGGGCTCGACTTTCGCGGGAAGGCCGTCTTCGTGGGCGTCTCGGAGGACTTCCGGGCCGAGCAGGTCGGCGGCTTCCGGACCGTCTTCTCGGGGTCCGACGGCCAGGACCTGAGCAGCGTCGAGCTTGCCGCCACGGTCTTCTCGAACCTCCTCGAGGGCTCCTCCATCGAGATGATCGGCCCGAAACTTCAGCTCCTGCTCCTCTTTGCCTGGGGGCTGCTGGTGGGGATCGCGGCACGCCTCTTCACGGTCACCCGTGCCGTGGCCGCCGTGTGCGCGCTTGCGGCCGTCTACCTCGGGGTTGCCTACTACCAGTTCAAGGCCAACACCCTGTGGATGCCGGTGTTCGTCCCCCTGCTCGTCCAGGCCCCGCTGGCCGTCACCGGGGCGATCGCCTGGCACTACCTCGGCGTCAAGAAGGAGCGCGAGGATGTCCGCAAGGCCATGGGGTTCTACCTGCCCGATGACGTCATCGACCACATGGTCCGGAACATCTCCGACTTCAAGGACAAGAGCGAGGTCGTCCACGGGACGGTCCTCTTCGCCGATGCGGAGAAGTACAGCACACTCTCCGAGACCATGGAGCCTGCCGAGTTGAAGGCCTTCATGAACCGCTACTACGAGGTTCTCTTTGCGCCGGTGAAGAAGTACCGGGGCCGCGTGCTCGACGTCGTGGGCGACGCCATGCTCGCCATCTGGTATGGCGAGACGCTGAGCGCCGAGACCCGCTCGGGGCCGTGCCGGGCGGCCCTCGAGATGGCCGAGGCCGTGGCGGAGTTCAACCGGAGCCCCGACGGCCCGAAGCTGCCTGTCCGCATCGGCCTGCACTCGGGCCACGTCTCCATCGGCACCGTGGGCGCTATCGACCACTACGAGTACCGGGCCGTGGGCGACTGCGTCAACACGGCCTCTCGCCTCGAGGGACTCAACAAGTACCTCAAGACCCGCATCGTCGTCTCGGAGGACGTCATCGCGGGGCTCGACGACTTCCTCACGCGGCCGCTGGGCCGGTTCATCCTGGCCGGGAAGGTCAACGCAATTGCCGTGCACGAGCTGATCGGCAAGCGCGACAAGGTGCACGGGGGTCAGTTCCTCGTCTGCGAGGCCTTCGGCCGGGCCCTCGAGGCCTATCGGAAAAAACTCTGGGAGGATGCGATCCGCCTCTTCGAGGAGGTCCTGGAGACGAGCCCCGAGGACGGGCCGTCGCGCTTCTACCTGATGCTATGCCGCGAGTTTCTGGTCAAGCCGCCGCCCGACGGATGGGAGGGTTCCGTCTCGCTGGCGGCGAAGTAACCGCCCCGCGACCGCACGCGGGCATGTTCCACATGTCATTGCCGCGCATAGTCTGCCCCTGACGAAAGCAGAGGTGGGAATTCATCTATCGGGTCATTCCCGCGAAAGCGGGAATCCATGTGAAAGGAATTTCCGGCTCACGTCCGGAAGGAGGTTTCGAGGGGGGTCAACCGTTCGCGATCAGTCAAAGAGGGGGGGACGTCATGAAAACGCAAGGTAAGCTGCTGATCATCCTGCTGCTCATTTTCTTCATCCAGGGCATCCCGGCGCCATGCAGCGCACAGGCGGCGGAGGCACAAGCCGCCGAGGCGCTGGCCGCGCAGGAGCGTTGGGTCGCCATCGTCACCTCGGCCCAGGGCGGCGTCTACGTGCAGCGCCCGGGCCAGGCGCAGTGGGTGCCCCTGGCGGTGAACGACAAGTGCTACCCCGGCGACTCGATCCGCGTGGAGGAGAACTCCCGCGCCGCTCTCCTGTTCAGGAACGACTCCACCCTGCGCATCGATCAGAACTCGTCCCTCACCTTCCAGCCCGTGGAGGAGCAGACCTTCGTCATGCGGCTCCTCAACGGGGCGGCTTGCTTCTTCAGCCGCTTCCCGCGGAGCCTCAAGATCTTCACCCCTCACATGAACGGGATGGTAAAGGGCACCGAGTTCGTGATCCGCGTGGACGGCGAGCAGACGCAGATCGACCTTCTCGACGGGCAGATCCTTGCGGAAAACGAAAAGGGCGAGCTGCTGATCGCGAAGGGGCAGTCCGTCATGGCCAAGACCGGCCACGCACCGGTGGCGAAGGCGGTCGTCCGCCCCCGGGACGCCGTCCAGTGGGCCCTGTACTACCCGGCCATCATGGACTTCGGGCCCGAGGACTTCCCCGGCGGGACGGACTGGCAGCAAAAAGTCCGGCAGTCGATAGAGGCCTGGCGCAAAGGAGATCTGTCCGGGGCATTCGGTGCTCTGAAAGGAATCGATGATGCCGGTATCCAAGACACCCGGTATCTTGCCTACCGGGCCACTCTCGCCCTTGCAGTGGGGCAGGCGCAGGAAGCTTCGGCCTGGCTTGACCGCATCCTCAAGGCAGACCCGAAGAATGCAAATGCCTACGCCCTGCAGTCGATCATCGCCACGGCGCAAAACAACACCGCTTCGGCCACGGATCTGGCAACCCGGGCCGTTTCCCTCGACCCCCAATCCCCGACTGCCAGGATCGCCCTCTCCTACGCCCAGCAGGCACTCTTCGACATCCGGGGGGCTACGGCGAGTGTCCAGGAGGCCGTACGGGTTACCCCCAATGACGCCTACGCAAGGTCGAGGCTTGCCGAGCTGTGGCTCATGCAGGGTTGGCTGAACCGTGCCCTCGAAGAGGCGCAACGGGCCGTGTCGATCAAACCCGAACTGGCCCGCACGCAGACCGTCCTGGGTTTCGCATACCTCATGCAGGTGAAGATCGCCGAATCGCGGGCCGCCTTCGAGAAGGCCATCCGGCTGGACTCGGCCGACCCGCTGCCCCGGCTCGGCCTGGGACTTGCCATCATCCGCAGGGGAGGGTTGGAGGAAGGTCGCAGGGAGATCGAGATAGCGGCCAGCCTCGATGTGAACAACTCCCTGATCCGCAGCTATCTCGGCAAGGCCTACTACGAGGAGAAGCGCGAAAATCTCTCCGCGAAACAGCTGGGCATCGCCAAGGAACTGGACCCCAAGGACCCCACGCCCTGGTTCTACGACGCCATCCTGAAGCAGAGCGTCAACCGCCCCGTCGAGGCCCTGCAGGATATCCAGAAGTCCATCGACCTCAACAACCGCGCCGTCTTTCGCTCACAGCTCCTGCTGGACCAGGATCTCGCGGCCCGCAGCGCAAGCTAGGGAAGAATATACGGCGACCTCGGCTTCAGCGCCCTCGGTCTGGCGGAAGCCTGGAAATCGGTCCATTACGACCCTACGAGCTTTTCCGCCCACAGGCTGATGGCGGACCTCTATGCCTCCGAGCCCAGGCACAAGATCGCCAGGGTCAGCGAAGTCCTGCAGTCCCAGCTCCTGCAGCCGATCAACATCAACCCCGTCCAGCCCCAGTTCGCGGAAAGCAACCTGAACATCTACAAGGGCGCGGGCCCCGCCAGCCCCTCGTACAACGAGTACAACCCCCTTTTCAACCGCAACCAGGTGAGCCTCCAGGCAAGCGGCGTCATCGGGCAGAAGGGGATCTGGGGCAATGAAGTGGCGGTCAACGCGATCTACGACCGCCTCTCGGTCAGCCTGGGCCAGTTCTACTACGCGTCGGACGGGTTCAGGACGAACAACGACCAGACGAAGGAAATCTACAACGTCTTCGCCCAGGGGATGCTCTCGTACCAGACGAGCCTCCAGTTCGAGGCGAGATACACGGACCACCAGTACGGCGACCTGCCCCTGCTGTACGACCCGAACTGGTACTACGGCGACCAGCGTCAGACCGACCGCATCCGGTATTTCAGGGGCGGACTGCACCATTCCTTCGCGCCGGGCCACGACGTGATCCTGAATGTCAGCTACAACAACGACGACTACCGCGCCCACATCCACATCCCCCCGGTTATCGACCCGGGCAACCTGACCTTCGACCTGCTGTCGGACGTGGATGACGACCCGAAGGGTTACCTCGCCGAGACGCAGTACCTGTTCCGATCCAATCTGTTTCGGGCCATTGTCGGCGGAGGGTACGCGGACATCCGTTCCACCTTTTCCGACAATACGCAGCTCACGGGTCTCATCGACGGCTTCCCCATCTTCGTCGACCAGTCACAGTCCTCAATGGACTACGACATCCACCACTGGAACGTCTATGCCTACACCCATACGACATACCCCTGGAATGTGATCTGGACGCTCGGTGTGAGCGCCGACTGGTGGAATGACACGCTCAGCGATCTCAGGCGAGACCAGGTGAACCCGAAACTCGGCGTGATCTGGAACCCGACCGCCTCGACCACGCTGCGCGCAGCCGCATTCAGGGTGATGAAACGGGAGATGGTCAGCTACCAGACCGTCGAGCCAACGCAGGTGGCAGGGTTCAACCAGTTCTTCGATGAGCCGGCAGGGACGGACTACTGGCGGTACGGTGTCGGCCTGGACCAGAAGATTCTGTCGAATCTATTCTCGGGAGTGGAGCTCTCGAAAAGGGACCTTACGGTACCCTGGTCCGTCTCGACGGGAACGGGGGCATACGACTACCACGAGGCAAGCTGGGAAGAGCAGCTCGCCCGGGTGTACCTCTACTGGGCATTGAACCCGATGGTGGCCCTGACCACGGAG
>Ga0116186_1005433_pt1 | contig 10038 bp, 6 predicted proteins | sample AD_JPNNA4_MetaG_FD_89806 | JGI IMG/M metagenome (GOLD analysis project Ga0116186, IMG submission 89806) | Active sludge microbial communities of municipal wastewater-treating anaerobic digesters from Japan - AD_JPNNA4_MetaG | ecosystem: Engineered > Bioreactor > Anaerobic > Digestate | place...
GCCGGCCCGGTCGATGAGCGCCTTCATCTCGCTCGTCACGTCCGAGAAGTAGGTGGGGGAGGCCAGGATGATGCCGTCGGCCTCCTGCATCTTTGCGATGCACTCGTTCACCGAGTCGTTCTTCACCGAGCACCGGGAGTCCTGGTTGGTGAAGCACTTGTAGCACACGATGCAGCCCCGGATGTCCTTGCGGGCAAGCTGGACGAGCTCGGTTTCGATGCCCTGCCTCGTAAGCGGTTCGAACACCTGTCTGATGAGCATGGCCGTGTTGCCGTCCCTGCGGGCGCTTCCGTTGAATGCCACCACCTTCATGCGCGTCTCCCTTTGCTCCATCATGAGCGTGTCAGCTGTCTGTACCTGATCCGGTGGGGGATGTCCGCGGCCTTGCCGAGCCGCTTCTTCCGGTCCGCCTCAAATTCCGAGTAGTTGCCCTCGAACCACACCACCGAGCTGTCCCCCTCGAAGGCAAGGATGTGCGTGGCGATGCGGTCGAGGAACCAGCGGTCGTGGCTGATGACCACCGCGCAGCCCCCGAAGCTCTCGAGGGCCTCCTCCAGGGCCCGCATGGTGTTCACGTCCAGGTCGTTGGTGGGTTCGTCCAGCAGGATCACGTTGGCACCCTCCTTGAGCATGCACGCCAGGTGCACCCGGTTGCGCTCGCCGCCCGAGAGCATGCTCACCTTCTTCTGCTGGTCCGTGCCCGAGAAGTTGAAGCGGGCCACGTATGCCCTGGAGTTCACCTCCCGGTTCCCGAGTTTTACCGTGTCGCGGCCGCCCGAGATCACCTCCCAGATGGTCCTGTCAGGATCCAGGCTGTCCCGCTCCTGGTCGACATAGGCAAGCTTCACCGTCTCCCCTATCCTTATGGTGCCGGAGTCAGGCTGCTCCTGGCCCGTGATCATCCTGAACAGCGTGGTCTTGCCCGCCCCGTTCGGACCGATGATGCCCACGATGCCGCCTGCGGGGAGCGAGAAGCTCATGCCCTCGAAGAGGAGGTTCGCGCCGTAGGCCTTTGACACGTCCGAAGCCTGGATCACCACCCTGCCCAGGCGCGGTCCCGGAGGGATGTAGATCTCCAGGTCTTTCGCGGTCCTCTCGTAGTCCTGGTTCAGGAGGGTTTCGTAGGAACTGATGCGGGCCTTGGCCTTGGCATGGCGTCCCTTGGGCGACATGCGGATCCACTCGAGCTCCCGTGCCAGGGTCTTCTGACGCTCGGATTCGGTTTTCTCCTCCTGCCTGAGCCTGGTCTGTTTCTGCTCGAGCCAGGACGAGTAGTTGCCCTTCCAGGGGATGCCGTGGCCCCTGTCGAGCTCCAGGATCCAGCCGGCAACGTTGTCGAGGAAGTACCGGTCGTGGGTCACGGCGATGACGGTTCCCGCGTACTGCTGGAGGTGATGCTCCAGCCAGGCCACGGTCTCGGCGTCCAGGTGGTTCGTGGGCTCGTCCAGGAGCAGGATGTCGGGCTTCTGCAGGAGCAGCCGGCACAGGGCAACCCGGCGTCTCTCGCCTCCGGAGAGCACCTTGACCGGGGTGTCCGGCGCCGGGCACCGCAGGGCGTCCATGGCCATGTCCAGCTTGGATTCGATGTCCCAGGCGTCCAGGTGGTCGATCTTCTCCTGGAGTTCTCCCTGTCGCGCCATGAGGGCATCCATCTCGTTCTCGCTCATGGGCTCGGCGAACCGCATGCTGATCTCGTTATACTCCTTCACCAGATCCACGGTCCCCTGGAGACCTTCCTCCACCACTTCCCTCACTGTCTTGCCCGGGTCGAGCAGGGGTTCCTGCTCCAGGTAGCCCACGGTGTACCCCGGGGAGAGCACGGCCTTGCCCTCGTGCTCCGTGTCCACACCAGCCATGATACGCAGCAGGGTGCTCTTGCCCGATCCGTTCAGGCCAAGCACCCCGATCTTGGCGCCGTAGAAGTACGACAGGGAGATGTCCTTGATCACGGTCCTGTTCTGGTAGGACTTGCTCACACGCATCATGGTATAGATGATCTTTTCCGCACCGTTGCTCATGGGTTGACTCCAGTATCCATGGGAACGTGTTCCATGGAGGATTCGTTTGCCGTGCTGGGTGTGTAGCCCCACGCGTCGTTCAGGCAATCGTCGCAGAACAGGACCAGGGAGTCCGCCGCGATAACCTGTTGCACGAAGTCCCTGAGATCGGACGCCCCTTCGTTCTGCCAGAACATGACGCATCCGGGGTTTGCGCAGTGTGCCCGGCATCCAGGTGGTCAGACCCCATGGGCAGGCCGATGTCCACCAGTCCCAGGACATGCCCTGCCTCGTGCACCAGGGTGGCCTGTTACGAGAATCGGGCGATGGCAGGGGAGTGACCGGGATAGAAGATGGCGTCCTTGAAGATGGCCAAGACAGGAATGCCACTGAAGGCGAGACCGGTGACCTCGGGTATCACCACGTTGTCCTTTTCATAGGAGCCGTTCAGGAAGAGCACGTGGATGTATCCGGTGGACCCGCTCGTGGAGGCGGTGTGCAGCGATCTCGCCAGGGCGAGGATCTCCGTTCCCGTCCAGGATTCCTCAGCCTGGTCGGCGATGGGATCCATGTCCTCGAGGTCCCAGGGGACGTTCACCGTGATGCCCCGTCCCAGGAGCAGCGCACCCACGTTGTTCTGCAGGATGCACCAGTACGGCGTGCCGTCCCAGAGGGTTCCGATATGGGGCTCGGCGTCCGGTTCATAGGACACGGTGAAGGTCAGCGAGGTCATGGACGAGTAGACCCAGGGAAGGCTCAGTGCCAGGGGGTCGCCCGTGCCGGTGTTGGTGCCGCCTCCGTCCTCGGAGGAACACCCCTGGTTGATGAGGAGCAGGGCGGCCGTGAGGATTGCTGGCACAGCAGGGCTCAGGGTGATCCTGGGTTTCATGAGATGTGTATGTATCCGGACGAAGGGTTTTCATCAAGGGAAATTCTCGGGAGCAGTTGCCCCGGACAGCAGCGAACGGCCGGTCCCTACGTGTTGAAGCGGATGGACAGGATGTCCCCGTCCCTCACCGGGTAGGTCTTGCCCTCGAGCCGGATCAGCCCCTTGTCCCTGAGGGCCTTTTCCGAGCCATGGGTCATGAGGTCGTCGTAGGCGAAGCACTCGGCCCGGATGAACCCCCGGGCCAGGTCTGAATGGATTGCCCCGGCCGCGTCCACGGCCGTCCCCCCCCTGCGGATGGTCCAGGCCCGCACCTCGTCGGCGCCCACGGTGAAGAAGGAGATGTAGCCAAGGAGTTCATAGGCGGCCATGGTGAGGCGTTCCCGGGCAGACGTGCCGATGCCCATGTCGTCCATGAACGCCTTCGCCTCGTCCCGCTCGAGCCGGTTCAGCTCCATCTCGAACTGGCCGGCGAACTCGATGCCGCAGAAGCGCTTCCAGATCATGCCCAGGAGCTCGGTGCTGCGGCCGAAGGTGGACTCGTCGGAGTTGAGGATCACGATTATGGGCTTGAGCGTCAGGAAACGGAAGCCGCGCACGGCCTTGTCCTCGTCAGCGGTGAGCTCGGGCGGGACCGCGACGTCGCCCTGCTCGAGGAAGGCATGGATTCTGGCCAGGGCGTCGCGTTCGAGCTCCAGGGCGGGTGTCTTTGTCCCACGCTGGATCTGGTGATTGATCCGCTCGAGCCTCGTCTCGGCCACGATGAGGTCGGCCAGGATGAGCTCGGACAGGACGGTGTCGATGTCCGAGAAGGGGTCCGGCTCCCCGAGCACGCTGTCGATGTACTGGTCGTGGAAGTTCCTCACCACCAGCCCCAGGGCGTCCACGGTCTTGATGAGGCCCAGCTCCGTGCCCGAGAAGATCTCCTTCCGTTCGCCGCCCTGACTGTCCTTGAACCCGCCGAAGTCCATGCACTCCAGCGTGGCATAGGTGGTCTTCTTCGGCCGGTACATCTCGCTCAGCGCCGTGATGCGGGGATCACTCACCCGCACGGACGCGATGTTGGGCTCGTCCTTGGAGGCCGAGTACTGGTCAGTGGTGATGTCCATGCCCGTGAGCGCGTTGAATATGGTGGTCTTGCCAGATTTCTTAAGTCCGATGAGTCCGATCTTCATGGCCGCCTCGCTAACCGTCGGCAGTCTATAGCACCAAGTACCGGCAAGGGCAATCCACAAAAGAGACGGCTCTTGCTTGAATGCTTTCTGGTGGTATGATATCCCCAACGCAGTGAAGGGAGGGATCCATGAAGAGCAGCAGTGTCCGCTGTCTTGCAGTGCTCCTGGTCATTGTTGTATGGTCCATGGCTTCATGTACCAGGGGTGATGACGAAAAGGTGTCCATCTACAGCCCCAGGTTCAAGTCCATCGACGACTCCATCACCCAGGAAGAAACGAAACAGACCGTTGTGAGCGAGAAGGACTTCAGGACCATAATCGTCCAGGTGGCACAGAAGAACATCCCGGCGGTGGTGCACATCGAGGTGACCCAGAGCCAGGAGGTGGCGAATCCCTTTTCCCCCTTCGAGAGCGACCCGTTCTTCCGCCACTTCTTCAACTTTCCCCAGGGGCCGCGGCAGTTCAAGCGCGAGTTCAGGGGGATCGGCACCGGCATGATCATGAGCACCGACGGCTACATCCTCACCAACAACCACGTGGTGGACGGCGCAACCGAGATCCAGGTGATCCTGTCCGACGGAAACCAGTACAAGGCGAAGATCATCGGTGCAGACCCCAGGACGGACCTGGCCGTGATCAAGGTGGCGGCTGAAACGAAACTCCCCTTCGTCACCTTCGGCGACTCCGACAAGGTGCAGGTGGGGGAGTGGGTGGTGGCCATCGGACACCCGAGGGGTCTGGACCAGACCGTGACCCAGGGCATCATCAGTGCCAAGCACCGCAAGGGCATCACAGACCCCAACACCTACCAGGACTTCCTCCAGACCGATGCGGCCATCAACCCGGGCAACAGCGGCGGGCCGCTGCTGAACCTCGACGGCCAGGTCATCGGCGTCAACGCGGTCATCGCCTCTCAGTCCGGGGGCTCCGAGGGCCTGGGGTTCGCCATACCCAGCAACATGGCCGTGCACATCGCCAGGTCGCTCATGAAAACCGGCAAGGTCACCAGGGGCTGGCTCGGCATCACCATACAGGATGTGCCCTTTGCCAAGATGAAGGCCCTGAAGCTGGATTCGCCCAGGGGCGCCTTCGTGGTGGACGTGGTCAAGGGAGGCCCGGCCGCAGCTGCGGGGATCCTCCCGGAGGACGTGATCATGACCCTGGACGGGAAAGACATCCCCGATTCCAGCACGCTGCGCAACCTCATCGCGGGCATGCCCCTGGGAAAGGATGTGAAGCTCGGCATCATGCGTGGCGGGAAGCGGCTCACCATCTCAGTGAAGGTGGGAAACCTCGAGGACTCGGCCCGTTTCATCGCATCGTCCCTGCGTGAAAAGCTGGGCGTGGACGTGCGGGAGCTTTCCGACAAAGAACAGGAGCGCTACGGCCTCGAGAAAGGCCAGGGCGTGGCCATCAAGTGGCTCGACCCCAAGGGCCCCATGGCGAAGGTGGGGTTCGAACTCAATGATGTCATCTTAGGCATTGAGGGACAGCCGGTGGAAGGCGTGGAGGAGTTCGTGCAGGGCGCCGGCGTCCTGGAGTCCGGCCAGAAGGTGACGCTCATGGCGCTGGACCACCGGACCGGCCGGACCGGCAACATCCGGGTGGAGGTGCGCTAGCCATCCGTGCACAAAGCCGCGTCGAGACTTCGGGGGCCCTGCGGATGCCCCTCAGGTGATCCCGAGTTTCCTCATCCGCGCCTGCAGCGTGGTGCGTTTCATGCCCAGGATCCTGGCCGCGCCCCCGGGCCCGCCGATGCGTCCACCCGTGATGCCGAGCACATGGGTGATGTACCGGCGCTGGAGCTCGTCCATGGTGGGCCTGTCCGTGAACTGGGGTTCCCGGCCACTGGCCGGGGGAAGGGGCAGGTTCAGCAGCAGCCTCTCCGGTGAGGAGAGGATGGCGGCGCGCTCCATCACATTTTTCAGCTCCCGCACGTTTCCAGGCCATGGGTAGGTCGTGATCGCCCGGATGTCCTCGTCCAAGAGGTCGGGCAGGGACCGGTGGTATTTCCTGGCATACTGGCCAAGGAACTCCCGCGCCAGGAGCACCACGTCGGATCCGCGTTCGCGCAGCGGAGGAAGAACCAGCGGCACCACGTTGAGCCTGAAGTAGAGGTCCTGACGGAAGCGGCCGTCTTCCATGTCCTTTTTCAGGTCGCGGTTGGTGGCGGCCACGAGCCGGAAATCGGATACCATGGCGCGGGTTCCGCCCACGCGGGTGAAGCTCTTCTCCTGGAGCACCCGCAGCAGCTTCACCTGGACCGACGGGGGCACGTCGCCGATCTCGTCGATGAAGAGCGTTCCAGTGTGAGCCAGCTCGACCCTGCCCTGCTTCTGGCGGTCTGCGCCCGTGAAGGCGCCTTTCTCGTGGCCGAAGAGTTCGCTCTCCACCAGCGCTTCAGGCACTGCGGCCAGATCCACCACGACGAAGGGTCCGGCCTTGCGCTTCCCCATGTCGTGGATCCTGCGGGCCAGGAGTTCCTTGCCTGAGCCCGTCTCCCCGGTGATGAGCACAGTGGCGTCGGTGCCGGCGGCCTGGTCTGCCTGGGCGAGCAGCGCGGTTATGACCGGGCTGTGCCCGAGGATATCTCCCGGCACAGACGCGCCCTCCTCCATGACATGGGCTGAAGAGAACCGAGAGGTGTGGGCGTCCATCATGGCGGTGTAGTGGAGGATACGTTCGATGGAGACGCTGATGTGGCGGGCCACCCTGACCACCACGTCCCGGTCGATGACTTCGCCCGCAGGGTTGAGGTAGGTGTTGTCCAGGTACAGCACCCCGGCCACCTCGCTGGAGACCACCACGGGCAGGCAGATGACGGCCAGGGTCTGGTGCTTCACGGCGCCGCGGGAGTCGCCGGACGGGCGGATCACCAGCGGTTCGGCGTTCCGGAAGACCTTGAATATGAGCCCCAGTGTTGAACGGAAATCTTCGGAGAAGACCTCTGCCCTGTCGAGGTTGAACGAGGCCCTCAGCACCGGCCTGGCCGTCTCCTTCGGACCGGAAAACCAGAACAGACCGCCGCGCTCGGCGCCGAAGAACCTGCCCGCGGCCGATACGAGGCGGGCGAGGAGCTCATCGAGGTCCGTACTGGGCACAAACTCGTCCAGGAGATCCATGAAGCGGTCCATGAGGTCCTTCCTTCGTGGCGGGACCCTGTTCGTGGCGCCTGTGCCCAGGAGGGACGTGAGATCGTGCGGAAAGAAATCCCTGCCATATCCCCCCAGTCCTTCCCATGCCATGAGGGCAAGGTTGCGGGCAGCGGCGCGGTCTCGCTGTGTGAGCTTAACCCGTGCCATCTCGGCGCGGGTCTTGGCGAGCTCGATGGTGTCGCCGGTCCTGAGCAGGTCGGCCTCGCTGGCCTCCAGGAGCTGGAGCACCACCTCCGGGCCCTCGTCCCTGCTGCGGGCCTGGAGGGCGCGCAGACGAAGCGCCACCCCCCGCAGGTGGATGTTGGGCCCGGACAGGACGCGCGCCATCTCCTCCTCGAAGCCGAAGGAGGGGATGGGCGGAAGGCCCCTGGCCTGGAAGGCATGGAGCATCTCCAGGGTGACGGGCCAGTTGTACTGGGGTCCGATGGCCTCGGCGTAGACCGTGTCCCTGGTGATCCGGTATGCCTCCTCGAGGTCGCCCTCGAAGTAGCTGTAGTAGGCGAGCCCCTTCTGGACCACATGCAGGGCAGGGACATTGCCGTTTTCCTCGGCCTCCCTGAGGGCGCAGAGGAGGTGCTCGTGCGCCTCTTCCCTCCGCCCCATGATGATGAGCACGATGCCGAGCAGGGCCTCGAAGAAGCAGGTGTTGCGGTCGTTCCCGGTCATTTTTGACCTGCGCCAGTGGGAGTCGAGTACGCCCACGGCGCGGTGGTACTGTCCCAGCAGGGCGCAGCAGTAGCCCAGGGCCGAAGACGACGCCAGGTGCTCGGGGAGGAAGGTGGGCGCCTTCCCGGCGAGGCGCACCACGGCCTCGAAGCTGTCCACGGCCTCCTTGTACATGCCCTGAAGGTAGTAGTAGATGCCCCTGAACTCGGCCGAGGCGGCCATGATGTCATCGTCTCCCAGTGCCCGGGCCTGATCGAGCCCCGAGGCGATGAGTCCGAGTCCTTCGGCGGTACGGCCGATGATGTAGCGGTACAGTCCCATGACAAGGTCACAGCGGGCGAGCGTCCTGCGGTCGCCGAGCCGTTCGGCAACAGGGTAGGCCTGCTCGAGGATCGCGGGGATGCCGTGGATGTCCCGGGTGAGGTTGAGCCGCAGGCGGCACAGCTCGTTTGCCGTGCCAAGAAAGAGCGGGTCCCACTCGGGCCTTCCGATATGCGGACCTGCCAGCGCCAGGGCAGTCTCCAGGAGGTCCAGGGCCTCCTGCTTGTCTCCGGTGCGGACGCACCTCCGGGCCGATTCCCCGGCGAACACGGCGGCCTCGTGGTCGCGGCCAGCCTTCGCCAGGAGCGAGACAAGTGCGCGGCCGGGCAGGCTCTCCTGCAACCCGAGCCGCCGTATCCTCTCGATGAGCCCCGAGAGGTGCTCCCTGGTGGTGATGCGGGTCAGCTTCCGGATGACCTCGTGAGGCAGGTCCCGTGTCAGTGCGATGCGGCCGTCGGAATGGATGAGCACGAGGCCAGCGTCAAACCCGGCGCGCAGAAAATCCTGCAGCTCTGTGGGGCTCAGCGGGACAAGGGCAGACACGAGGTCTGAATCCGCAGGTTCCCCGACTGCCCTGAGCAGTGCCAGGGTCTCCCAGTGTCTGGTCTTCAGGTCTGCCATGATGAACCCCCCGGGCGTTCTCCCGGTATAACCCCCTTCCTCCGCGGAGGCAAGACAACATTTGGGCACATGCTGACGAAATATGGGCAGGTCGTCGGTATCGCGAAATAAAACGTCAATAATGTTGGAATGATGTGGAAATGTCACGTATGGCACAGCTCCTGCTGCTCTGCAGGCCATTCACGCATCCAAGGAGGACACCATGACGGGAAAGGCAGTACCGGGGAGATGGAGGGAAGACTACAAGGGCAAGCTCGTGACGGCCGAGGAGGCAGCAGCCCAGGTCAAATCGGGCGACTGGATCATCGTGCCGCCGGTCAACAGTGCACCGATAGACATCCTGAACGCGCTGGCAGCGCGCAAGGACGAGCTTCAGAAGGTGAAGATCGCGAGCAACCTTCTCATATACCCCTTTGCGTTCCTGGGGGGCGATTATGTCGGCAAGATCACGTACTACAGCGGCTACTGCGGCCCACTGGAGAGGATGTTCCTGCCCCAGGGGAATGTGGTGCCCTTTCCCATGCACCTCTCCAAGGCCTATATCGCCCTTGATCAGGCCCGGGCTCACGACGTGGCCATGATAGAGGTAACCCCGCCGGATGACCGCGGATACATGAACTTCGGCCCCTGCGGGGTGGTCTATGGGAGGTACGCAACGAAGAGGTGCAGAAAGGTGATCGCCCAGGTGAACAGCAGGGCACCGTGGATCCATGGCATCGAGAATGTGATCCACGTGAGCGAGGTGGACTTCATCGTGGAAAAGGACCATGATCTCCCTGTCGTGCCCGAGATCGAGATAACGGATGTGGAAAAGAGGATCGGCGAGTTCATTGCCGAACGCATCCCGGACGGATCCACCATCCAGCTGGGCATCGGCGGCATTCCCAATGCCGTTGCCTACTTCCTCCACGAGAAGAAGGATCTGGGAGTCCATGCGGAGATTCTTTCCGACGCTGTGGCCGAGCTGGCCGAGCTCGGGGTGATCACCGGAAGGAAGAAGACCATCTTCCGTGACAAGATCGCGGTGGGAGGACTGATCATCGGTACCAAGAGACTCCTGGACTTCTGCGACGACAACCCGACCATCCTGGCCATGCCCATCCAGATCGCAAACCACTACGACACCATCAGGCGTCACGACAACCTGTGCTCCATCAATTCAGCGCTGACCGTGGACCTTACCGGACAGATCGCGTCCGAGACCATCGGCCATACGC
>Ga0116186_1005445_pt1 | contig 10019 bp, 8 predicted proteins | sample AD_JPNNA4_MetaG_FD_89806 | JGI IMG/M metagenome (GOLD analysis project Ga0116186, IMG submission 89806) | Active sludge microbial communities of municipal wastewater-treating anaerobic digesters from Japan - AD_JPNNA4_MetaG | ecosystem: Engineered > Bioreactor > Anaerobic > Digestate | place...
GAGGACCCGTTCGAGCTCTCCGCGGTAATGTCTCCACACAATGGGCGCGAAGCCGATCCCGCACGGGATCCACTCGGGCCCGCGGAACTCGATGGCGCGCAGCCAGTTCTCGCGATGTGTCATGGCGAGCGGCCCCCGGTGCGGACGATCGCACCCGTATGGCGGAGCCGACCCCCCCTCAGCACGGCGATGGCCCGCCCTCGTCGGGCCCCGGATCGGCCATCACGACGCGGTACTCGAGTTCCGGGCCATCGGCCAGGGCCGATATGGCCCAGCCGTGCGCCACAGCAACGGCTCGGCAGAAGGCAAAGGCACAGGGGGATCCGAGTCGCTTGAGCCGTTCACGCACCTCGGGGGAGCGGAAGGGGTCGAAGGCGCGCGATGCTTCCTCAGGCACCCCGTCGAGCACGGTGAGGCGAACGGCCAGCTCGATGGCGCCATGGGGTAGATCGCGAGACTGGATCCGCACGGTACCGCCACGTGGCGACGCGTCCACCGCGGCCTTGGCCAGGTTCTGCACCAGTCGTGAGAACCGATCGGGGTCAGCATCCACTGTCCGGTCGACATCGTGCAGGCGAACATCGAGCGTGATGCCAGCGTCATCCGCATCACCTCGGACGAACTCGAGCCCAGACGCGATCCCCCGCCCAAGGGGCACGGGTTCGCGCTGGAGGCGAGTCAAGCCCACCTCCAGGCGTGCCACGTCGTGCGCGTCACTGACCAGGCGGAGCGTGCGGTCGCAGGCCACCTGAGCGCGCTCCAGAAATGCAAGCACGTGGCGAGGCAGGTTCTCGCCACCCAGGGTCTGAGCGGCCTCGATGCCGAGCACTACTGCGGACACCGCTGCACGAATGTCGTGGTTGAGGGTGCTACCAAGGTCGGTGCGGAGCTCCAGAAGGCCTCGACAATCGGCGGCGGGCGAGAGGATCTCGGCGCCGGCTCCGCCCGCAAGCGCCGCCTGGCGGACGAGCACGGGTGCATCGGGCCGGCCCGGGATTCGGAGCACGCGGCCCACGCCCTCGCAAGGGATGCCACCCGCCAGGAAAGCGAAGGGCGGGCATCCGCCGTCCTCGACGTAGGTGCCGAGCTCGGCGGCCACTCGCCCGATCAGGGGCTCCCCACGCACGCCGAAGAGCTCCTCGGCGGCCGCGTTGGCGAACACGACGCGGCCGCCCGAGTCGGCCACAACAACGGCCTCGCACAACAGCGACCACAGGGCCGGGTCAGGCTCAGCCGGCAGTGACACGAGCGTTCACCCCCAAGGGCACCGCAAGACCACGAACCTCAGGCCGGTCTGTTCACCAGAGCCACGCGGACGCGGCCCGCCACGAGCTCACGGAGCGCCCCACTATCGTCCTCGACGATCAGGGCGCCGGTCTGGGTAATATCCCGCCCCACACAGACGAACTCCTCCGCCCCCAGGGACACTTCGAGCCGGTGTCCGAGACAGATGTCGGTTCGACGCCACCCATCGATGATGGGCTCCGGGCGCGGAGCGAGCCGCGCATCCAGCAGGCCGCCCAGCACATCCAGCACCGAGGCGCCCACCAGGCTTCGGTCCACCGGTGCACCGAGTTCAACCCGGAGGGAGGTGGCGCCGCGAGGCGGGGCCTCCGGAAGCTGGTGAGCCGCCTCGTTCGCGTTCAGCCCGATACCGATACTCACATAGGCGAGCCGATGCTCGTGGATCGCGGATTCCACGAGGACTCCGGCAAGCTTGCGGCCACGCGCCCACACGTCGTTGGGCCACTTGGTGGCAGACTTCACTCCGAGCCGTCGAACGGCCTCGGCCACGGCATGGGCCGCGGCCAGCGAGTAGAGGCCCACGGCCTCGGGGGCTGCCACGGGCCGCAAGAGCACACTGAACGCGAGCCCGAGGCCCGGGACGCTGTGCCAGACCGCACCTCGCCGCCCGCGGCCCGCGGTCTGTTCCTCGGCAGCGACGAGGATCGCCGGCGCACCCGGCTGGAAGGCCAGATCTCGAGCCGCGTCCATCGTCGAGCCCACGCGATCCAGGTGCACCACTCGCCCGATCCAGTCCGGGATCGGAGCCAGCTCAGACCACATGGCCCGCCACTTCGTGCATCAGGTCTTTCAGAGCGGGATAGGTGCGGACGTACTTGTCGAAGTAGAAGTCATACTCGGCGCGGTTCGCGGCATTGGGTTCGACACGGTCCGTGGTACGCACCATCTGGGCTGCGGCCTCGGGGATGGACGGGAACAGGCCGGCCGCCACGGCACCGAGGATTGCGGAACCCAGCGCCGCCGCCTCCTGGACCTCGGTGAGGGTGATGGGCAGCCCACAGGCATCGGCGTGGATCTGCAGCCACAACCGGCTCCGCGCCCCGCCGCCGCACGCGTAGATCTCCGTAGGCGAGAAACCCGCCGCCGCCATATCCTCGACGATGTGGCGCGTGCCGAAGGCGGTCCCCTCGTAGATGGCCCGGAGGATGTGCCCGGGGCCGTGCCGCAACCCCAGGCCCCACAGCGCCCCCCGGGCCAGAGGATCACGCAACGGCGTGCGGTTGCCCTGGAAGTAGTCCACGCACACCACGCCTTCACTGCCGATCGGTACTCGAGCGGCCTCGGCGTCGAGGAGTGCGTAGATGCTCTGGCCGCGGGCCTTGGCCTCCGCGGCATAGGTACCGCAGAAGCCATCGGCGAACCACTTCACGATGGAGCCGGTGGCCGTCTGGCCGCCTTCGAGCACCCACGCGCCCAGCGTGAGGGCATCCGGGAACGGCCCCCACACGTTCGAGCCGAACACACCGTGGGCGCAGAGGCACATGTGGCAGGTGGACGACCCCATGACCAGGGCCATCCGGCCCGGCTCGACGACATTGAGGCCGATCATGCCCATGTAGGCATCGATGCCGCCCACGGCCACTGGCGTACCCGCATTGAGGCCCAGGCGTTCGGCCGCGATGGGAGTGAGCTCGCCCGCCCGGTCACCCACGGGCCGCACATCCTGCACATACTTGGTCCTCCAGTCGGCGAGGCCCAGGCTCTCCAAAAGGTCGCCCGCGTAGCCACCGTCGAGTCGGGCGTAGTTCCACTTGCAGGTCAGCGTGTTGAGTGAGGCCACCCAGTTGCCTGTGAGGTGGAAGGTCAGGAACTCGGAGCAGTCGACGATGCGCGCCGCCCGGCGGTAGGTCTCCGGCTCGTTGGCCTTAAGCCAGAGCGACTTTGGGATACCCCACTCGGGCGAGACCGGGCCGCCCGCATAACGGAGGATGGGGTGCCCCGTCGCCGAGAGAACGGCGGCCTCACGATGCGCCCGTTGATCCATCCAGAGCAGCGCTGGGCGCAGCGGAGTCCCATGGTCATCGACCGCCACCGGCGTGCACGCGGTAGTATCGAGCCCGATGCCGCACACGTCCTCGGGCCGAATCCCGGCCTGGCTCAGACAGTCGCGGACCGTGTGGGTCATGGCCCTGAGCCAGTCCTCGGGGTTCTGCTCAGCCCAGCTCACCTGCGGGTATGTTGTCTCAAAGCCCTCGACCGCCTGGGCGACAGGGTTACCGGCCAGATCGAAGAGGGCCGAGCGCAGAGACTGAGTGCCGCAGTCGACACCGAGCACATACGGAGGTGCTCCCGCCATTCCCATTCCCTCCGGGACTACGCTAGTCTGGTGGGCGGCTGCTTCGCCAGCCCCAGGGCCCCCTCCTCGTCGGGGCTCCGGGATGAGCGGCCGGGCCGAAGGGACGCGCCCTGGCATCGAGAGGAGGCCCCACCTGTGGAGCTAGAAACGTCCGACGGCCAGGCGGGCGGCGAACAGATCCGTCTCTCGGACCTCATCCGCGAGAAGCGGTGGGACGAGGCACTCCGACTGCTCGAAGAGGCCCTCGCCGTCCGTCCGCGCGACCCCGCGCTGTGGTACCACCGCGGATGCGCGCTGGCCCACCTGGGAAGACTGGCCGAGGCCGAGGATGCCTGACGCACTGCCTCACAGAGCGCCCCGGGAGCCGAGCGGCGCAGTGCCTGCTCGCGACCATCAGTGCCCTACGGCGCACCGAGGGAGCCGCAGAAGACCCCCCCGCGCCCATCAGTCGAGTGAGAGCTGCACGGCCTGACGGTCGCCCTGACTGACCACGACAACTCGGCGGGCCGTCCGGCCGTCGTCGGCCCGCGCGGCAATGGTGAACTCCTGGGCCTGGGGCGTGGCGGACGTGATCTGTATCAGGCAGGGCGCGATGCCCTTGAGCCGATCGTTCACGAACACCTTCAAGCCTGGTGGACGCGTGTCGACCGCCAGGTAGGTTCGGGCGAAGTGCTCATAGACGGCCCTGGACACCTCCGGGATCAATCCGGCGGGGTCCGGACCACCGGCCCGGCCCTCCACATCCCGGAGGAACACCACGAGCACGTACGTGGTGAACGGCGTCCGCACGATGGCGGCGTCAGCAATCAGCCCGGGCTGGCTCGCAGTCAGGTTGGCAACCTCAGCCTCGGCGGGCACCCCCGCGGGTATGAGCTGGCGATTCGCATGCCGCCGCAGCATCTCATACATCGCCTTCGACGCCTCGCCACTCACGCTCTGTCCGATGGCCACCTGCTCCAACATCCGGGCCAAGTCGTCGGGCGTCGTCAGGTTCTCGAGACCTCTTTGCTTCGCCGCGACGTCGCCAGGCTTGCGTTGGACGGACGTGGCCGTCATTCCGAGTAGCGAGGCCGTCGAGTCGATGCTATCCAGCCCCAGGAGGCCGATCAGAGCATCCGCGGCAGTCAGGTCACCTCCGATGATCATGGCCTGCGTGAGTTGGAAGACGGTCCGGGTCCCCCCTGGCGGTGCGACCCCCGGCTTCAGCTTTCCCTCGCGAATCTGGCGCGTGGTCTCGGCCATGACCGGCAGGCCCACCAGTTGAGCCGCAGGGAATGGAGTATCGGGCCGGATCCAGGTCGCCTCGCCGGTCGCCAGGTTTCTGGCAACCAGGCCGACGTGCCATGGAGTGCGATTCGTGATCGCGAGCACGCTCTGGAGCAGCCGCTGGCTGCACTGGGCAAGGACCCTGGCCGTGCCGGTATCGTCCACGTTCTCCTCGCCGAGTTCGCCCTCGGGGTCCGAAACCAAGGGAGGCGCTGCCCCGTGCTCGGCCGGCGCCGGCGTGGTCAGCGCCATGACCAGGGCCTGGCTGATGGCTTGGGCCGCCTGCTTCTGGAAGGTGTCCGTGGCCAAGACGCGCTCGTCATGTGGGTTCGACACGACGCCCAGCCCGACGGACACGGCCGGAGCGGTGCAGGCCTCGAGTCCGTAGTCATAGCGCTTGAACACGCCCTGGCCACTGGCGGGCTGGGTCAACGCGTCGAAGATGGCGTGGGCCAGAGCTCGACTCTCGTCGGTGAAGAAGAGCACCACTGGCCCACGGGTCGACGGGTCGGTCGCCGCATCGGCATGAAGCCGGACGAAGGCAGCTGCATGGCACTGAGCCGCCGAACGCGCTCTGGCCATGGCATCATCGCGCGGGTCATCACCGATGCGCCAAGGCTGGGCCACCGAACGCGTGAGCACCACCGCAGCTCCGAAGGACTCGAGCCGCACCCGAAGCTCCTCGGCCACCCGGAGGACGACCTCGGCCTCGCTGACCCCGCCGGGACCGACGGCACCCGCGCTGATGACCGTGCCGGCCGCGTCTTTGAGGCCATGGGAAGGGTCAACCACGATGGTCTTCCCGGCCAATGGGCGGTCGGCCGCGGCGGGCGCCTGGGCGACGGCGTCGATGCCTCCCCAGGCCAGCAGCGCACAGAATACGCCCAAGCATAGCCGCATGGCCGCGACACCACCTCCGGCCGCTTCCCGGCTCAGCGAGTTCGCCCCTACTCGGTTGACGTCTTCGGGGTGAGTCTCGTTCCCACTGGGCCCAAGGACCACAACGGCCGGCCACGCTGCGAGGGTCAAACCAGCGCGAACGTCCGGTGCCTGCCTAGACCCAGCCCTGAGCTTTGGCATAGCTCTCGAGCTGCCGTCGAAGCATGCGCCGGCCGCGGTGGACACGCGACCGCACCGTGCCAATGGGCGTCTGCATGGCGGCGGCCACCTCCTCGTAGGTGAGCTCGCCCACGTCGCACAGCGTGACGGCGATGCGGAACTCATCAGGGAGGTTGGCCAGCGCCGCCTGGATGTTCTCGTCAGGGATCTTCGCCATGAGCAGATCCTCGGGCAGGAGCTCCGTCGACCCATGTTCGACGCTCATGTCGTACTCGGCCGACGGCTCGAGATCATCCATGGGCACCAGGTCCGGCGAGCGCTTGCGGCGCCGGAACTCGTTGATGTAGGTGTTGGTCAGGATCCGGAACAGCCAGGCTTTGAAGTTGGTGCCGGACTGGAATCGGTCAAAGGAGGCGTACGCCTTCACGAGCGCATCCTGCACGAGGTCTTCGGCATCATCGGGGTTCTTGGTCATCCGTAACGCCGTAGCCCGAACCTGGCGAATACAGCGGTCGGCCTGGCGCATGAACTCATCGCGGCCGTGGCTGCCCGCCGACGGCCGATGCAGTCCGGTGATCTCGAGACGCCCTGGCAAGATACCACGATCCCTGAGTTGCGGCCGAAGTCGGCCTCCCGTGAGACAGGCCCTGTGGGCTGCCACGCCGGGTCAACCATCGGGTCCACCCAGTGACGGCCGACCGCGCAACCGCCCCCGGGGTATTCGACCCGTGAGCGGACTCGCCCTTCGGCGCGCCGCAGCCCAAGCCGAGCTTCCTCGACCCGGGCATGACGCCCCACTACTCGAGGGACTTGATCATGCGATATGCATCCTTACCATTGCGGTAGTAGGCGGTAACGCGGGCCTCGCGCGTGAACCCGAAGCGTTCATACAGGGCAATCGCGCGTACGTTTCCGGTCTCGACATGCAGCCGGGCTGACGACATGCCCCGGGCCTTGAGTGTGTCCAGGCCGGCCCGGAGCAGCCGAGAGCCGATCCCCTGACCCCGGTGATCGGGTTCCACAGCCAGTACGGCGATCTCGCCCACTTTGCCACCCCAGAGGCTGATCAGCGGACTCGTCGCCACCACGAAACCCACGATCTCGCCCGCGACCTCGGCCACCAACAGACCTCCACGTGCCCGATGGCGATAGTTGATGAGGGTCTCGTAGGAGTAGGGTATCTCAAATGCCCTGGACGAGATGCGGTGGACGGCAACCAGCTCTCTGCCACGGATGGGGCGGATAACGACGGGAGCTGCGATGGTCACGCGGTCCCAGCCCTTCAGTGGTTTCGTTTCCTAACGTGCAGGTACCGGCCCCCGGTTCGCGGGCACGGCGGGCGAGCCAGGATTCGGTCCCAAGTGCGCCGAATGAGTCCCCCCGGCACTCAGGGAGCACCCCGCGACACGGGCCACCTGGACCTACGGACGGAGATGCAATGGCAAAGCACGGCTTCGCCCTCATCGGGCTTGGTGCAGTGTCCGGACTGCACGCCGACGCGATCCAACAGCTCCCCAAAGCAGAGTTACGTGCTGTGTGTGACATCAATGAGGATCGAGCTCGGACCGTCGCCGCCCAGCGGGGTTGCGACTGGACGACCGACCATCGCGCTCTTCTGAACCGGCCTGACATCACCGCCGTCGACATCACCACGTGGTCGGGCCTGCATGGCCCCATCGGCACCGAGTTCGCCCGTGCGGGCAAACACGTCATCACGACGAAGCCGATCGACGTGCGGCTCGAGGTCATCGATGAGCTGATCGAGGCGTGCGACACCAACGGTGTGAAGCTTGCGGCCGTCCACCAGAGCCGCGCTCTCGAGCCATACTGCCGGCTGAAGGCGGCGATCGACCAAGGCCGCCTCGGCCGCATCCTCATGGGGCACGCCTACTGCAAGTGGCTGCGCACCCAAGCCTACTACGACAGCAGCGCCTGGCGGGGCACCTATGAGCTCGATGGTGGTGGGTGCCTCATGAACCAGGGCATCCACTATGTGGACCTTCTGCTGTGGTACCTGGGCCAACCCGTCACCGTGGCTGGACACACCGCCACGCTCTGCCGGCGCATCGAGGTCGAGGACTGCGCCACGGCCTCCCTACGGTTCGCCAGCGGCGCCCTGGGCACCATCGAGGCAGCCACATGCCTCTATCGGGGCCAGCCGGCGCGTGTGGAGGTCCACGGTGAGAACGGCAACGTCGCCATCGCCGGCGACGAGGTCGTATGGTGGGATGTGGAGGGCGAGGAAACCATCCACCGCCCGCCCGGCGCCATCGACGGTTCCTCCGATCCCGCAGGCGGCATGGTCAACGCTCTGGATGCACACATCGCGCAGATCGGCGATTTCGTTCGTGCCATCGACGAAGACCGCGAGCCCGAGCTGAGTGGACGCGAAGCCCGGCGCGCCGTGGAGGTGATCCTGGCGATCTACCGGTCGAGCCGCACGGGCCAGGTGGTGACCATCCCCCTGAAGGGCAACTCCGACCCCAGGGCCGTGTGAGCGGTCGTGAACCCAGGCCTGTCAATGCTCCGACACCGCCCACTCGAACGCAAATCCCCGCGCGCCATAGAGATTCGCGACCTCCGCGGCCAGCACATTCTCTCCTGCGCGCAACCAGGGCGCCAGATCGAGCTCGATGATCCCTTCGTCCGTGCGGGTGGCACAGGCAAGCTGCCCGTTGACGAACAGACGGCCCCGGTCATCCATGAGGACGCGCGCGGGCGCTCGGACGGGCGCCTGCGCCAGGGTCAGTGTTCGCCGGAACCAGCACACTTCCGGCGGCGGATCGCCGGGGGCCCAGAGCACCGCCGTGTTCGCACCAAACCGATGAAGCACGTCGTGGTAGCTCCGCAACTCGAAGGGCCGCCACGCCTCGTTGTCGGTGGCGGTCCGGGTCATGACGAGCGTCGGCCCGAAGCTGGCGTCGGCCACCATCGCACTCTCCCAACCCGTCTGGGGCGAGACACTGGCCAGCCAACTGCGACCAGTGGACTCCATGTGGCCAGGAGCGGCCGGCTGGAACCGCCAATGGTTATCAAACCACCCCTCGGCTACCGGCGCCAACGTCACGGTCGAGCCGATGCACCGGCGGACCGCCACTATGTAATCGACGTCCAGCGTGCCCAATGGCGCAGGGTAGGGATCCTTCTGGCCCAGCTGGCCAATGGCCTGTAGTGCCACGGGATCCTGAGCTGCCATAACCACCACGTAGCGGCCGGGCGCCTCCGGGTTCGGGTAGATGAACTTGTAGGCCACGTCACGCGGATCCACACCCGGCGCAAGGGGACAGGGTCGGCCATCTCGGAACGGCATCTGGGCCGCCAGCTGCGCCACCACCCCGTTGACGAACTCACCCCCGAACAACAACAGGTTGTGGCTCCCCATTAGCTCGGGCGTGACATCGGCATCGCGAACCACCCGTGGAACACCCCACCACCACTCCCGCCACGCCCTGGCCGCATCCTGAGCCATGGAGTAGCTGGCGGCGACCAGGGCCGCGTCCGCCCCCTGGGTGCCGTAGACGATAGCGAAGGGCCGGGCCAGGGCATCGCGCATGGGACCGCAGAACCCAGCGCGCTTCTCTTCCGCCGGAACAGGGCCATCGGCCAGCGCCCAAGCGCCCGGTCCGGCTGAAGAGAGGTCGAGTGTCCCCGAAGGAGGCAGCGTCACCCGCAGCACGGACGACCGGTTCACGCTGACGGTCACCGGCTGGGCCGCCCGGATGGCCGGGTGGGCCCCCAGGTCGAGCGAGAGACGATTGACACCATCGACCAGCAAGTCTACGACGTTCCCCTCAGCGACATGGGCGGCCACACTGCCGGTGCGGCCTTCCCTCTCGAGCTGGACAACCCGCACAAAGAAGGCCCGGCCGAAGCGGGCGGAATCGGTGGCGTAGCTCACTCGCGATGGCGGCCTCCCCAGTGCATGGCGCTCAAGCCAGGGGACCCACTCTTTGGCGAGGTCGGGCATGCTCTCGTGGCTGGCAAACGGGCGCTCCCGGTATTCGAAGTCCGGGCTCAGTATGCGCCGGAGCTGGCGCTCGAGTACGCGACTCCCGGCAACAGGCACAATCTCATCGCGCGTCCCATGGACGGC
>Ga0116186_1005452_pt1 | contig 10011 bp, 5 predicted proteins | sample AD_JPNNA4_MetaG_FD_89806 | JGI IMG/M metagenome (GOLD analysis project Ga0116186, IMG submission 89806) | Active sludge microbial communities of municipal wastewater-treating anaerobic digesters from Japan - AD_JPNNA4_MetaG | ecosystem: Engineered > Bioreactor > Anaerobic > Digestate | place...
ATTCGCGCTTCTTGGGGGCGTCATAGCGATAGGTGGCCAGCAAGGCCCCTTCGACAGTCGCCTGTGTCGCCGCGGTGGCATCCTGGCCGCCAATGCCCGCGCCGTGGACGATGGTGGCCACCTGCCGGGCGTTCAGGTCGCGGGCGCGCTTGACCGCCGCGGCCGACGCCCGCCGGATGCCCTCCAGGTCGAACGACTCCGCCTTGCCCAGCCCAACGACGAGCACGCGCCGGGCGGCAATGGCCCCGCGCGGGTAGAGCACGGCCACTTCGCCGGCCTTGCCCTTCAGGTCGCCGCCGGCAATGAGGTCGCTGATGGCCCCACCGAGGGCCTGATCGACCGCGCCAGTCGCCCCGCCGGGCGTCGTGACGCCCTCGAACAGGTTGACGATGATCGTATCGGCCGCGCCGGACTCGATACTGCCTTGTTGCACATGGATTTCCATCGTTTGCTCCTTAGGCCGCCGATGCTGCGGCGTCTTTTCATTGGCGGCAATTCTACCCCTTGTGCGGTACTCGACAATGAACCACGGCAGCGCTATCCTCCCCGGTGGGGCGCGCGGACACACCCACGCCGCCACATCCGCGAGGAGGTTGATACCACATGGAGTTGCTGATTATCGGCGGCACGCGCTTTCTCGGTCGTGCTCTGGTCGATGAGGCCCGCGTCGCCGGCCACACGGTGACGCTGTTCAACCGCGGGCGCTCCAACCCGGCCCTCTACCCCGACGTGGAGCAACTCCACGGCGACCGCGACGGCGGCCTGGCCGCGCTGGCCGGGCGGCGCTGGGACGCGGCCATTGATACCTGCGGCTACGTGCCCCGCGTGGTGCGCGCCGCGGCCGAATTCCTGGCCCCGGCCATCGATCACTACACCTTCATCTCCACCATGTCCGTCTACGCCGAACCGCTGGCCGAGGGCACGGACGAAGCCGCCCCGGTGGGGACGATTCCCGACGAGAGCATCGAAGAGATCACCGGCGGATCGTATGGCCCGCTGAAGGCCCTGTGCGAGCGGGCGGCCACGGAGGCGATGGACGGCCGCGCCCTGCACGTGCGCTCCGGCCTGATCGTCGGCCCCCACGACGCCAGCGACCGCTTCAGCTACTGGCCGGCGCGCGTCGCCCGCGGCGGCGAGGTGCTGGCCCCGGTCTCGCCCGATTATGGCGTGCAGTTCATCGACGTGCGCGACCTGGCCGCGTGGACGTTGCGGGCCACCGCGGCGCGGCTGACCGGTGCTTACAACGTCACCGGGCCGGAGCGGCCTCTGCCCATCGGCCGCCTGCTCGACGCCGCCCGCGACCTGACCGGCAGCGACGCCCGCTTTACCTGGGTGCCGGATGACTTTCTGACGGCCCATGACGTTGGCCCCTACGTGGAGTTGCCGCTGTGGGTTCCGGCCGACGCCGGCGGCTTCAACAGCTTCAACATCAACCGGGCGCTGGCCGCGGGGCTGACCTTCCGGCCGGTAACGGAGACCATCGCCGACACGCTGGCCTGGCTGGCGACGCGCCCGGAGGATACAGTCTGGCGGGCCGGCCTGACGGCCGAACGCGAGGCGCAATTGCTGGCCGAGTGGCACACTGCTAACGGCTGACAACGGCAAACCCTTGTCATCGCCAGGCAGGGCTTTGCCAAAGTCACCCCCGGCGCGCCGACCTGACAGGTAGGGGCCACGCATGGGACTGCCACCAGAGAACGACTGGCCGCCCAACTGTCAAGTCAATGGTTGCTCGACGACTTTGGGAAAACCCTGTCATCGCTAGGCCGTCGCGCTGATTGCAGTACAATATTCCTACCCACCCATTTCCTAAGGAGTGTCGCATGTTAGTCGGCGTACCAAAAGAGATCAAGGATAACGAATACCGTGTGGCCATGACGCCCGCGGGTGTGCAGCAGCTCATCGAGCAGGGCCACACCGTGCTGGTCGAGACTAAGGCCGGCGATGGCAGCCGCTTTCCCGATGAGCAGTACGCGCGCGTCGGGGCCAAGATCGTGCCCACCGCGACCGACGCCTGGGGCGCGGAGATGGTCGTCAAGGTCAAAGAACCCATCGCCGTGGAGTACCCCTTCCTGCGCTCTGACCTGGTGTTGTTCACCTATCTACACCTGGCCGCGGAGGAAAAGCTCACCAAGGCGATGCTCGATTCTGGCGTCACCGGCATCGCCTATGAAACCGTCGAAGCGCCGGACGGCAGCCTGCCGCTGCTGACGCCAATGAGCGAGGTCGCCGGGCGCATGGCCGTGCAGGTCGGGGCCTACTATCTGGAGCGGCCTCACCTCGGCCGGGGCATGTTGCTGGGCGGCGTGGCCGGCGTGCCGGGGGCCAATGTCGTCATCATCGGCGGGGGCGTCGTCGGCACCAATGCGGCCCACATTGCTCTGGGCATGGACGCCAACGTGACCATTCTCGACACGAACCTGGAGCGGCTGCGCTTTCTGGAGCATGTGCTCCACGGCCGCCTGACAACCGTGGCCTCCAACTCCTACAACATCGCCGAAGCGGTGCAGATCGCCGATCTGGTCATCGGTGGTGTGCTCATCAAGGGCGCGCGCGCGCCGCGGCTGGTCACGCGCGAGATGGTCAGCACCATGCGCCAGGGCAGCGTCATCGCCGACGTGGCCGTCGATCAGGGTGGCTGTGTCGAGACGATCCACGCTACGACCCACTCCGACCCCACTTACATCATCGACGGCGTGGTGCATTACGGTGTGGCCAACATGCCCGGCGCGGTGCCGCGCACGAGCACGCTGGCCCTCAGCAACGCCACGCTGCCCTACGTTCTGCGGCTGGCCCGGCGCGGCGCGGACGGGGCCATGGCCGAAGACCCCAACGGGCTGGCCAAGGGCCTCAACACCCACCGCGGCCAGGTAACCTACGCCGCCGTGGCCGAGTGCTTCGCCCTGCCCTATACGCCCTACGAGGCCTAGCGCCCACTAACGCCACCTAGCCGCCGTGGACTTACTGGCCATCACCGCCCCACTGCAAATCATCAACGGAACCGCCCAGGAAAGCCGGGCGGTTCCGGGGATCATTGCCCTGCCCGCGCCGGCCAGGGCTGCCCGCGGCCGCGAGCGCGACTTCCTCTTTGCCCACCTGACGCTAGGCGGGCCGAACGAGGATAAGGCCGAGCTGGCCACAGAGCTGGCTGCCGGGCTGGCGCTGGCCTTCTTCGCCGCAACCGGAACGGTGACCTCGGCGCTGCGCCGGGCAGTGATGGCCACCAATGAGCAGTTGCTGCGCCTCAACCTGACCATTCGCCAGCCACACGAGGGCGCGCTGACCTGCGCCGTGCTCCACGGCGACGAGCTATTCACCCTGCAAGTCGGCGAGGGCCTGGCGTTCCTGGGCCATAACTTCGGCGTCGAGCGCCTGCCCGTCCAGCCGCCGCGCCAGCCCATGCCGCTGGGGCGCAGCGCCGGCGTGGACATTCGCTTTGCCTATCACCGCCTCCTGACCGGCGACATGATGTTGCTGGCCGACCCGCGCCTGGCTTACCTGAACGGGGCGACGCTGGCCCCGGCGCTGGTCGGAGCGGAGATCGAGAGCGGCCTGGAAGCGCTCATCGACCTGCTCCACGACGACACGGCCCAGCTGCTGCTGGTCGAGTTCGCCGACGAAGTGCCGTCCACGCTGCCAGTGACGTTCCAGCACAGCCGGCAGCGGCCTAGCGGCACGCACAGCCTGCCGGGGGCCACGCGCAAGATAGCGCCCCCGGCCGCCACCACGCCCACGCCGCCTACGCCAGTGGCCACATCGGTGGCCACGCCGCCGCCCACGCCAGTGACCACGCCGGTGGCCACGTCCCGTCGCGGGCGTCTGCCCATTCCGCAACGAGAGGGCCAACCCCCGCTCCCGGCGACAGCCGACGTTGCCCCGCCCGCGGCGGCCGACGACGCCGCGCCGCTGGAGGTGGGCGTGCGCCGGGCGGCGTCGACTTCGGCGCGGGGCCTATCACGGGTGCTGGGCTGGCTGGCCGCGCTGGTGGGCCGGCTAGGCGGCCGCCCGGCCGAGGGCGAGCCGGCGATCAGCTGGGCGCTGCCGGCCATGATCGCCGTCGTCGTGCCCGTCTTCGTGGCCGCCGTCGTCACCAGCGTCTACCTGCAACGCGGCAACAACGAGCAGGTAGCCGGTATTAAAGAGCAGATGGTGCAGGAAATTCTGCTGGCCGAGAGCGCGCCGGAAGCATCGGCCGAAGCCCGCGACCACTACGGCACAGTGCTGTTGCTGGCCGCCGAGGCCGAGGCGCTGCATCCTGGCGATGTCGAGGTTGGCGGGATGCGCGCCGACGCCCGCGAGGCGCTTGACCGTATCGACGGCGTTACGCGCATGGCCGCCGAGGTGTTTTACGCCTACGACGAGGGGGTTAACCTGACCGGCATCGCCCTGGGGGCGGAGGAGGGTGGCGTCGCCGTGTTGGATTCGGCCGGCAACCGCGTCTTGCTCCATCCTACCGACACCGCCTTCCGCGAGCAGACGGCCGAGGAACCCACCACGGTTGCCTTTGACGGCCAGGCGGTGGGCACGGAGATCGTCGGCCCCATCCTCGACCTGCTGTGGCTGCCGGGCAGCGCTGCCGAGACGCGCGACAGCATCACCCTGCTCGACCGGACAGGCACGCTGTTCAGCTACTACCCCAATCTGGGCGACATCCGCGCCATTCGCCTGGGCAACAGCGGCGCCTGGCTCGACCCGGCGGCGATGGCCACTTACCTAGACCGGCTTTATGTCCTCGACCGCGGCGCGGGGCAGATCTGGAAGTTCTTTGCCGACCAGAACTACACCCAGGCGGCCGACGACCCGGCCATCTTCTTCAGCGCGCAGATGGGACTGGACACGGCCGTGGACTTCGACCTGTACTCGGAAGACGGCAGTTTGGTGGTCATCTACGCCGACGGGCGCATACGCTACTACGACACCCGCTCCGGGCGCGTCCAATGGGACGAGAACACACTACGGCAAAACGGCCTGACCTCGCCGCTGGTCGCGCCGGCGGCGGTCAAGCTGGTCGGCCGCGGCCTGAACGCGTCCATTTTCGTCCTCGACCCTGGCAGCAGCCGCCTGGTGCAGCTCAGCCGCGGCGGCACACTGCTGACGCAATATCGTTTGCTCGACAACGCCGGCAACGACGTGCTCAGCGAGGCCAGCGACTTCGCCGTGACCGACGCCCCGCTGCGCCTCTTCGTCGCTGCCGGCAACCGCATCTACGTCGCCGAGCGCTAAGCGCCGCCGCGCTACGCCGGAAAGCAAACGGACGCCAGGAGCAATCTCCTGGCGTCCGTGGTCATCCGGGCCAATGGGGCGCGGTCGCTAGCGGCCGGTGAACTGGGGCGGGCGCTTCTCCAGGAAGGCGGCGATGCCCTCGCGGTTATCGGCGCTGCGACCGGCCACTTCCTGAAGGTAAGCCTCATATTCTAGGGCCTCGTCGAGGCTCATGCCCCAGGCGCGCTGCATGGCCCGCTTGGTCAGCCCAAAGGCCAGCGTCGGCCCCTCGGCCAGGTGGCGGGCAGTAGCGGCGGCGATCTCCGGCAGTTGCTCGGCAGGCACAATCCGGCTGACCAGGCCCCACTCCAGCGCCGTGGTCGCTGGCATGCGCTCTGCGGTGACGGCCATCTCGTAGGCGCGGCTGTAGCCGATGATACGGGGCAGGAACCAGTTGACGCCGCTATCGGGGATGAGGCCGATGCGGCTGAAAGCCAGCATAAAGGCGGCGCTGTCGGCGGCGATGCGAATGTCCGCCGCCAGGGCCACACCGCAGCCTGCTCCGGCGGCAATGCCGTTGATGGCTCCAACGATGGGCTTCTCCAGCGTCACCATCTGGCGCACGAGGCGATGATAGCCGTGGCGTAAATGCTCGGCGATGGAGGCCCCATCGGTGCGCTCCTGAAAAGCGGCCAGGTCTTGCCCGGAAGAGAACGCCCGCCCCGCCCCGGTCAGGACGATGCAGCGGGCGGCGACGTCGCGCCCGGCGGCCCTGAGCGCGTCAAGCGTTTCGCCGATCATGGCGTCGTTAAAGGCGTTGAGCTTCGACGGCCGATTGAGCGTGATCGTCGCCACACCATCGGCGACCGCGTAAAGGATGGTTTCGTAAGCCACAGGCCCCCTCCTATCGTCCAGCGTGACTGCTAGAAGGGCACATCCGAGTCGGGGTCGAAGTCGTCGTCGAGCTCGTCGCCTTCGTCGACCATTTCGCCCTCTTCGGCGGGCACGGATAGCCACAGCAAGAGCAGCTCGCCCTCATCGACTTGGGTCAGGCGCAGGGCGACGACATCGAGTTGTTGCCGCAGGCGCAGATCGTCGGGGTAATCGAGGCGCACGGGGCGGCCTTCGTTCCAGGCACGCTGGCAGCGCTCGACGATGTCCTGGCCGTTGCCCGTGCGCAGCTGGCATAGGGCAACATCGATCTCTTCCGGACCCTCGTAAATAGACTGCGCCCACCCGTGCGGATGCGGCATGAAATCGGGGGTGGGGCCTTCGATGATGGTGATCAGTTCGGGTTCCATGGAGGTAATTGACCTGAGTTGGTTTTGCAGACTGTCGAATATACTACTGATAATCGAGAGGGTTGGCAACTGCGTAAGGCAATCGCACACCATCCAGAAAGGCTACGAAGCAGGTACGCCAATGCCTACCTGCTTCGCTACCCCACGCTTATCTCTCCGGAACGGCGATCTGCCGGGCCAACGCCAGGCTATTCTCAGGCCCTCCTACGGGGCTAATGGCCATCAAACTGGCCCGCAATCAAAATATCAAATGCCGTGCTCTCCGCGAAGCCGTAGTTTCTGGCGAAGAACGGCGCCTGGCTGTTACCAGTCGATAGCCAAATGGCATCCGCTCCACTTCCCCAGCCATAGGCCAGGATGTCGCCCAGCCCGTCGCCGTTGAAGTCGCCGGCTACCAGTTGGTCATATAGGCCATCTTCCCTGAAGCCGAAGCCCTTAGCGAAGAACGGCGCCTGGCTGTTGCCGGTGGCAAACCACATGGCGTCGCGAGCAATTCCCCGGCCAAAGGCCATGATGTCAGACAAATCGTCGCCATTGAAGTCGCCAACGACCAGTTGGTCATACAGGCCGTCGTCCCTGAAGCCGAAGCCCCGGGCAAAGAAGGGTGCCTGGCTGTTGCCGGTGGCGAACCACATGGCGTCAGGAACAGTTCCGCGGCCGTAGGCGATAATATCGGCTAAGCTGTCGCCGTTGAAGTCGCCGACGACCAGCTGGTCATAGAGGCCATCGTCCTTGAAGCCGAAGCCCTTGACGAAGAAGGGCGCTTGGCTATTGCCGGTGGCGAACCAGAGAGCGTCGCGCGCCGTCCCCCGCCCAAAGGCCAGGATGTCGGACAAACCATCGCCGTTGAAGTCCCCGCTGACAAGCACGTCATACAGGCCGTCATCATTGAAGCCAAAGCCTTTGACAAAGAACGGCGCCTGACTGTTGCCGGTGGCGAACCAAAGGGCGTCGCGGGCCGTCCCCCGCCCAAAGGCCAGGAGGTCAGACAGGCCATCGCCATTCATATCGCCAGTGACCAGTTGGTCAAAGACGCCGTCGTCGCGATAGTCGAGGTTACGGGTGAAGAACGGCGCGTGGCTGTTGCCGTTGGCGAACCAGATGGCGTCTGGAGCGGTTCCCTGAGCGTAGGCGAGGATGTCGGTTGTCTCTGGGGCGTCGTCGGGCAACTTCTCCCACGTCAAGTAAGCAATGGCTCCGCCGTCATACTCGTAATACTCCATCGTGACGGTGTGTGGCCCGGCGCTGAGATGGTGTTCGACGTTGTATTCTGTGGCGCTTTGGTTGTACCAGGCATCGATGATCAGATCAGCGTCAACCCACAGTTTAACTCCATCGTCAACGAGCGTAGTGAAGCGGTAGTTGCCGCCTTCGAATTCGATCTCGCGTGTCCAGCGTATCGAGAAATGATCATCGTTCACTCCTGGGCCGGGCGGAATCCCCTCCCAGTAGAAATCGATATCCGCGTCGTCGCGCACGAGAATCGGATCGCCAGACAGGGTCTCGTTGTTGTAAAACTCGGCCCACCAGCCGGTGACCGTCTCCAAGCAAAATTCCTTTTGCCAGCTATTGTTGGTCTCATTCGACTCATTGATAACATTGTCCGGGTCAACGACAATGCTCATGATCTGACAGCCGGCCTGTGGATGTATGACAGACCAATCATCAAATCCACCAACGGCCCCGGCGGTAAAGTTGCTATAAAGGTAGTCTACGTAGACCGTGTTACCGATCTTGACCTGAACTGTGAAGTCGCCCGTCGCGGCGCCGTTGCCGATGTTCTTGAAATGCCAGTCAAAGAACAGATCCTTACCAACGAAGAGCGGCCCCGATGTCTGCGTGCCCTTGATGGCCGTCGGGACGACTGGGTACTGGTAGCCTTGCGGCGCAAAGGGAACGAGGTCGGGTTTCGGTATTTCGCAGGTGGATGTCGTGGGCGTGGCCGTGTTGCTGGCGTTGGAAAAGATGCCGTTACGATGCGCTTTTACGATGTAGCTATAGGCAGTTTGCCCCTGCAATCCTTGATCCGTGTAACTGGTGACCCCGCCGCCTACTGAGCCAACCTCAGTTCCGTCCCGATAGACCTTGTAGCCGTCTTCGCTGCCTGAGTTGTCTACCCAGGTTAGCTCCACTGAATTACAGGTGAGGACATTGGCGTTTAGGCTCGACGGCGCTTTGGGAATCACCGTGAACTTCCATGTGTCCGTGTAGCTGCTTTCGCCACCGCTGTTCCTGGCTTTCACCTGCCACGAATACTCGTAGCCTGGCCATTGCGCGCCGATAGCCGCCGACGTTTCCGCCTGCCAGCCAAACGTCAGGAGAGCGGGGCCACCCATGATTTGCCCATAGTACCCTGTCGCGTTGGCTGAGCTGTTCCACGAAAGAGAAATGGCTTCGCCTTCGACGAATACTTTCCCATTAGGCGGTTCTTTCAAGACCGGTGGAGCAGGCGGGGACACAGGACAGGCTGGCGTTGTAACCGATGCGGAGCCGGCGTTAGAGAACATGCCGTTCCTGTGGGCTTTGACAGTGTAGTTATAGGTCTTCTCGGCTTGCACACCATCGGTGTAACTTGTGCCATTCGCCCCGACCGAGCCAACCTCCGCCCCATCCCGATAGACCTTATAGCCATCCTCGCTGCCCGAATTATCGCTCCAGGTTAGCCTTACTGAAGTACAAGACAAGGCGCTGGCGCTCACATTCGAGGGTGATTTGGGAATCACTTTGAACTTCCATACGCTGCTATAGCCGCTTTCGCCGGCCCCATTTCGGGCCTTGACGTGCCATGAATACTCGTAGCCGGGCCATTGCGCGCCAATTGTCTTCGATGTCCCGGATTGCCATCCAAACGTATTGGCGCCGAGCGAGCTTGTGAACTCACCGTAGTACTCGGAAGCCCCCGATGAACTGTTCCAGGACAGCGTAATAGAGTCACCTTCAACAAAGGTGGCCCCATCTCCAGGTTCCTTCAACGTGGGTGGCGATGGCTTTGTTTCCCAGGCCGGGCAACTTGTGGAATTGTAGAGGACAAACGAGGAGATCTTATCGTTGACGTTCTGACCGTTGTCAAATTGGTCGTTCGACAAATCGGAGTCATTGCCAGTGTAGCACTTCTTCCCGCCCCCGAAGCTCTGATGCTCAAAGACCCAGGCTGACCACCCACTCTTCAGCAAAAGAGAGGAAATCGCATCATTGAACCCTGAGCAGCCATCGACGTTACTGTATTGCCCGGGATTATCTCCATAGCAATACGTGCCTCCCTGCCAATTGGCTTCCTTATACAGCTGTATGCTGTGCTCCGGCTGGGGCGTCCCCCCCGAACACGAGCCGTTGTTGTAAACCTGGACGGAGGAAATGGTGTTGTCGATCTTAGTGCTGCTATCGGGATAGTAATCTTTGTCCAGGTCCCACATCGAGCCGGTAATGCAGCGATTCCTGCCGCCATTTTGGTCGTCTTTGGCGTGTTGATATACGCGAATGGACCAGCCGCTCTTGACGTAGATCGACG
>Ga0116186_1005458_pt1 | contig 10005 bp, 9 predicted proteins | sample AD_JPNNA4_MetaG_FD_89806 | JGI IMG/M metagenome (GOLD analysis project Ga0116186, IMG submission 89806) | Active sludge microbial communities of municipal wastewater-treating anaerobic digesters from Japan - AD_JPNNA4_MetaG | ecosystem: Engineered > Bioreactor > Anaerobic > Digestate | place...
AGCTCCTGATTACATAAAGGACAATACCAGCTTCCCCAAACTGAAGCCTGCCTTTAAGAACCTATGCGTTGATGGGGAAGGGAATATCTGGGTTCAGCCTTATAATGAAAACAGGGCCAAGGAGGACAGATACTTTGATGCCTTCGACAGGGAAGGTAAGTTTTTGAATCACATCGAGCTAGTGGGCCAGCCTGTTTTTTCTTACTGGAACTCAAGATTTTATCACGATTATTTCTGGCAGATTGAGACCGATGAGGATGGCTATTACCATGTGGTAAGATACCGAATATCTGATTGAATATAGGATTGATAAGCCTTCAGCCAGCTAATCTTGAAACTTATTAAGGTTTTCTTTTGTAACTTGGGCCGGGCCTATGGCGATTTCCAATAAAAAAGCCCAGTAATAACTGAATCTCGTAGAAGCCTCCAATGGCAAAAACGGATGAATTACTGAGATAGATAAAGATGGGAAGCGATCAGTTTTTAGCGGGCGGAGAGCTGAGCGTTTATCAATCAATCTTACTTACTTTTAGCATCCAGGCATTCTGTTCAGAATCATAGCTCAGCTGGTAGAAATGCTCATCATAAATGGCGAAAGGAGAAGGATAAGTCGGAGCAGCCATCAAATAAATTCTAATTATTTATCTGGCCAGAGTTGCCAGCGATGATGCATGGCCTGATGAGTATGCCGGCCTCAAGGCAAATAAGCCTAGTCAGATGGTAGATTCAGAGCCGGCTCAGGTAGCTAACTCAGGTGAATATATGAAGAGTTTATAAACGCCAAATCGCGAACTAAACTTGACGTGGCCTCCAGAGAGAAACAGGCCTAATTAACTAATTACAGTTCGTTATACGAGCTGAAAAGTCAAAAAAGATCATGCCTTATTAGTGACGCGGAACCAGTATATAAATAGTTCTCTTTCAAGCTCCTGATAATTTTTATATTTATGCGTAATAATTTCCCAGAAGAATTCGTTGTGCCGCTTTTGCTTAAAATGAGCCAGTTCATGAATGATGATATATTCAATAAGATAATCTGGCAGGTATTTAGCCAGCTTATTGATGGTGAGATTTTTTCTGGTGCTCAGGCTGGCCCATTTGGTTTTCATGGGTCTGAAATATACCTTATAAGGTTTTAGGCCTTGCTGGCTAGCCGCTTCGGACAGGAAAGACAGTACCAGCTTCTTGAAATCGTCATCAGTTCTCTGAGCGAGTTTCTTCTTCTTTGATTCTTTCAGGCATCCCTGAACAAAGATCCATTTCTTTTCAATCCATCGCCTATGTCTGTTAAAGATCTCCTTGCGGTTAGAATTCAGAGGGAGGATAAAATGAAGTTCTCCGGTGGTAAATTCAAGACGGGGATATTTTATTCTTCGGTAAAAAACTTTGTAGGGGATATTTTCAACTGCCATAATTTTTCACGTTCTCAGCAAGTTTCTTGTGAAGCAGGTTCATTTCATCAAATGATAATCCGAATTTTCCCTTTAGTTTTCGGACGAACCTTCGGATCTCTCGTTCGACCTCTTTTTGGCCGGTTGCCTGCTGGATCCAGCCTGCAAAAAGATGCTTCTGTAAGGACCTCGAAAGCTCTTTGACCAGCGGCACAAAATCATTTGGACCTTTAATACTCTTTTCGAGCTCGAGTAAGATCGAATACTCAAGATCTGAAAAACCGAGAGCTCTTTGTCTTGTAGATAGCTCTTCTTTTTCCTTGATTATCTTCAAACACTCTTCGTATATTTTTCTATAATCGCGTGTTTTTTCTTTCCACATACTTAGCAGCCGCTCAACCTTATCGGCCAGAGATTCATAAACAGGATTTCGGTGTCGGTCAACGAGAATAAATCTGTTAAGGGTGAAAAGCATATTAGCGGCTCTTTCTTTTCGGTTCTTCACTTTTTCCTCGAGCCTCTGGAGATAATTTTCATCAAATTCAATCACCGGTAAATCCTCGAGTTTTTCTATTTCTGTTGCCTTGTGAATGAACTGAACGGTTTTATCATAAAATCTCTGAACCAGAGCTTCGTCAACCGGCCTCTGGATAACAACCTTCAGGTAGTAAGTGTAAATGGCTGATAGCCATTTATAATCCTCAAGATGATTTAGCCTGACCTCATGCGGTCCTAACAGCTCAAAGAGTTTCCGTAATTTTTTATATTTTTCGACAAATTCTTTTTCCTTATCTTCCGAGGTTAGAATTTCAATGGCTCTAAGCAGAGTGTCTCGCTCATAATCTCTCCGGAGGCCTTGAAAGACAGTCAGAATATCTCTGATCGTCTTGCCGAATTCTTCTCTCAGGCCTTCATAATCGAGAAGAACTCTTTCTATATCTCCCGAGCTATAAGCTTCAAGTGCTCTTTTGAACTCTTTGAGAATGCCCACATAGTCGATAACCAGACCCGCTTCTTTTATGTCTTTGTATGGCCGATTTGTCCTGGCTATAGCCTGTAACAGCCTGTGTTCTTTAAGAAGTTTATCGAGGTACATGACCTGAAGATTGGGTGCATCAAAGCCAGTAAGAAGCATCTCGGTGACGATGAGAATTTTGGGGTATTCTTCTTCTTTGAAATTTGTCACTATTCTCTTTCGAATGCTCTCTGGATCAAGATGTCCGTATCTTTCTCTTGATTCAGTGACGAGTTTCTGAATAGCAGCCCTCCTGTCTCCTTCAGTTGTTATTACCACCTCGGAATATTCCTCAGGCAGATGCCCATCTAGAGCTCTTTTATATCGTTCACAAGCAAGCTTACTTCCTGCTACTACCATGGCTTTGAATTTTCCATCGACATTTTCTTTAAAATGCTGAGCAATATCCCGGGCAATGACTTTTATCCTTTCCGGATTCTCGAGGATGATTCTGATGGCATCGAGACTTTCCTTTATTTCTTTTTCTACAGGGCCGCGGATATTTTCTGGTAGTTCTTCGTATTCAGATTGCAGGAAAGCTTCAAGGTCTGCTTTTCTCAGGTGAACTTCTTCTTCAAGCCTCGGCTGATAGACAATCTGAACCGTGAAGCCATCGGCGATTGAATCCGCGATTGAATATAAATCAAGATAAGATTCCTCGGGAGGATAGCTAAACTCTAAAAAGGTATCGCGCCCTTTCTTGGATATCGGTGTTCCCGTAAAAGCGAAAAAGAAAGCTTTTTTAAAAATGGCTTTCATCTGGGCAGCCAGAGTTCCGTACTGACTTCGATGTCCCTCATCTATCAGAGCAATGATATTTTTTCGGGTCAGGACCGTCTCTTTATGCTGGGATATTCTTTCCAGCTCTTTCTGAAAACTTTTCAGTTCTTGCTGCCTGAACTTATGGATAAGAACGATGAAAACACCTCTTTTGCTCCGATAATCATCATGTTTCAAAACCTCCTTCAGAGCACTGACAGAATCTATTATTTCAGGTCTGAGGATGTCCAGGGCGGTAAATTCGTCATATAGCTGTGATTCAAGCTCTGTTCTGTCAACGATAAAATAGATAGATGGATTGGCGAGACTTCCGTGATAATAGAGCTTATGGGCGGCGAAAATCATGGTCAGTGTTTTCCCGCTTCCCTGCCAGTGCCAGACAAGCCCTCTGTCCTTTTCGTCTTCTCCATTGAGATTGTTAAGAACCCGATTGACTATCTTATTGGCCGCATAGAATTGCATATAGCGGGCGATAACCTTGGTGGCCTGTCCGTGCTCGACTCTGAAGAAAAGATAATTCTGGATGAGATCAAGAAGCTGCCCTGGCGTAAGCATCTCGATCAAAGAATCTATTGAATCTTTACCCTTCTCTTTCCATTCGTAGGTGTTTATGTCCCGATTCCAGGGCACTATGGGGAAATACCTGGCCACACTCTCGGCAGCTACTCCAATCTGGGCATATTTATATAATTCAGGAACTAGCTGTTCATAATCCTTTATCTGATTAAAAGCATTAAGCCAGCTTTCAGATATTTTGGTTGGGTCTTTGCATTCAATGTTAACCAGGGGAATCCCGTTCACATAAAGGACGATATCTGTTCTGATGATATCCCGGCCTTTGAAATAAACCTGGTTGGTAGCTATAAATTCATTTTCCTCAGGATTATCGAAATCAAAAAGGCGGATATATCTGACTACTCTATCCTTTTCAAACTTGACAGGCACTCCGAATCTATAGAAATTGATTATCTTTTTTGAGCCTTCGCTTCCGGTGGGGGTGAGTTTTAACTCGTTAAGGACCCTATGAATCTCCTCATCACCGATGCCGGTTGAAATATTAATATTTTGGAGAGCCCTGATGAGGTTAGGGATTAAGAGAGGCTCCTCGAGGCTGTCTCGTTCAAGATCTCCTGCCGAGACATATTGCCACCCCTTCTCTGCGAGTTTTTCGAGAATATAATCCTCGACAAGTCTTTTTTCATTAAAAGTCATCTTAATCTTCCAACTTTACTCTTTTTTTGCCGGTCAGGAGATCTTCCATCAGACCTCTTTTAACCTTCTCGAGCCTTTCTTTTCTTTTTCTCAACGTCTCGATTCGCTTATCCACTGAACTAAGAATTTCAGCAATTTTTTGCTGCTCCGGAAGGGGCGGAAGAGGGATAGGAAAAAACTCAAATAATGATTTTTTTACAATTGGATTTGTGGTAATACCTGCCCATCTTTTGAGTCTTCTTTTGCTAAAATTCATTGCATAATATATATAATGTGGGTTGTTTTCTTTATCACAAATTATCGAATTAATCTGTTGGTTAGTTAAACTTTCTGACAAGGACATTGCTACTTCTCCAATTGAACCGATGCATGAAACCATAATTGAGTCTTTTGGGATAATTTTGGCTTTTTTTACACCATATTCGGTTACCTTTCTTTCGGTTTTTATCACGTATTTATTGCTAGAAAAATCAGAGGGTGTTACAAAAGGAAACCCTTCTCCCCAAAACATATCAATATTAGTTGAAGGAGTTGTACCAGTAACAATTTTCCCCACTTGAGATAATTTAGCTACTTCCCATCTAATTGGGATGGTTCCTATTTCAGTTATTTTAAATTCCTTATGCCCGATGCCTTTAGTCAGAAGCTGCTGCATGAGGCCTTCCTTCAGCTTCTGCGTCTTCTCTATAGCCTGCCCGACTTTCTGAATCGTTTCATCCACAGTCCATAGGATATCTGCTATTTTTTTCTGTTCGGTAAGAGGAGGAAAGGGAAACATCAGGATATGCACTAGCTCTCTTCTTAGTCCCGGGACGACATCTGCTTGTCCTAATCTTTGTAGGTTGAGTTTTAATAAAGAAAAATATAGCCACCTTAAATCGACATCCTGCCTCAAAACGGCTACGTAATAAGTAGTGTCTATTGGCCAGAAATCCAAATCTACCCAAGACACAGACCCTATCGACCCTTTTCTTCCAACAACGATCCCAGGCCCTTGGATAAGTGATTGGTTATGGTAACCTATGATTCCATTTGAACCTACTACAGGGAATGGTCCCGTAGTCCTTTTTTTTTCAGATAATCCTTTTCCGTATTTAAGAGAAATAACTTCACCAAGACGTACTAGTCCCCACTCTTTAGGAATATCTCTGGTTCCTGTTTTTTTGTGTGATAATAGAGTTGACATTCTATCCTTCACTTTATGTAGCGTTAACCTCTGCTTTTAATTATGTTTTCAATTCTAATATCTCGGCTAAGGCTAGCGTTATGTAATCTTTTATTCTTAACGCTTCATTTCTTGAAATGCGGGTATGAGTGCCTTCAGAAGACCGTTCATACACAGACCGTATGAATCCTCCGCAAAGTTCTTCTACGACATCAACCTCACTTTCAAATGTCTTCAAATGCTTATTGGAAGCATTTCTTGATTTAAGGATAAACACGGCTTTCTGCTTCATTGTTGGTCTCTTCGCATTTTGCTCGAGCTTAAAATTTGGCTGGCTGACAACTTCATTGTCAGGAGCTAAGGCATCTAGTACTTCCCGTAAGCTTTCTCGAAGCTCTACAACGGTGCCCCGCCAAGAAATGCGATTTTGATCCTGAAGGTCTAATAAAGCCTGTTGATAAGATTTCGCAGCTGAAGGGGCAATTTTTCCAAGAGTCTCCAATATCTGTTGATATTTCTGATGATTCGGCAGATCTTTTTCCCCACTGGAAATTGGCGAAATGATTTTTAGCTCTATCTCATTTAAGTATTCGCTCAACTTTGTAAAATAACGTAAATATATAACTTTTAGGGTATTGCGCTGGGCACAGCGCAATAAATCTTGCATCGCTGAATCTGTGTTAGTTAAATTTTCATCAATTAGACCGCCGGAAAGAAGAATCGGGCGGGAATCTTTAAAATACTCGTAGACAAAAGATTTTATTTTGTTTTTAATCGCATTACTTTGTATTTGCCTTGAGCGAACTAGTTTTATAGCGTGCTTTAACGCTTGAGTCTTTTTTTGTAATTGCATAATGGTTTCGGCCATAGAGATGGTATCCTTTAGGTCCTATTTTTTTGATGTAATGGTCTTTCCTGACTCTCTCTTTTTCTTCCTACTCCTAAATGGCTTGGCGGTCTTATTTGTTATGGCGCGAGGCAAGTTATGTGCAACGAGGTTGTAGCCGACCGGGTTTAGTTTATACCTGCCCCGACCTGCTGAATCGAAATACCCTGCTTTTTTTGCATTTGGGAGTAAATCCTCGGGCGTTTTGGGCAATGGAAAGTCAGCTTGTTTAAAATACTTAACCAAATCGTCAGTTTCTACCGTATTCTCTCTATCAGGATCTGGAGCCAGTTCCGAGAGGTAAAATGCAACAAGTGCAGCCATTTCGATTGCCGAAGATGGTTGTTTTTGGTCTTTTAAGGTCCTTATATCTATTAGTGTAGTTAGAGCTTTTTCTGGTGTATTTTCGACAGTTCTTATTATTGATTGTATTCCACGTTTTTCAGTCAACTGGATGTTCAGGTATTGGCATACTGCACTTATTGCTGTGATTCTACTTTCTTCATCAAGATATTTAAGGGCACTTATAATTTCGTCGATTACTTGCCCAAGCGTTTTCGTTACATTGGTTTCCTTGTCACTCATTTCATACCTCCTTTTAGAGTAATATCTTCTTGATCATGAAAGATCTATTAAATTTTAGGTCTACATACCTAACAGGAAGGGATTTTTCATTCCCTCTCTTCGGTAGGCCTTTTACTATAATATTTATAGCAAGGGGTCGCTCACTGTAAAAAATATTTCTAAGACTGTCCGATTCTATAGCTATATATATTTTCAGATTCTGTTTATTATAAAAGACCATTGATTCCCCAGCCAGTTCGAATCGATTGAGCGGATCGATAGCCAAATTTTTATTACTTTCCGGTATGGTCATGGTACGATCTCATTTATTAACATCTTGTGCTAAATATCGTCATAATAATACTGCCTGGCTCTGAACCTCGGGTAGAGAAAATCCATTATTGCGGACGTATTGGCATTTGGGTAATCTTTATTTCTTTTTCTCATTGCTAGCATCATTGGAAGGCTTCGACGGAACGCCTGAGCCGCCACGAGGAGGATTTTTGGGGTCCAAATTTCCTGCAGTTGGTTGGTATCCCTTTTTTAGAGGCTGGTATCCCTCGTTAATAGGTTTGTTCCCCTTATCCTGATTGTTCTTTGACATTTTATTCTCCCCTATTTAAATAATTCTAAAGAACAAATATCCTTTCCCAATATTAATATCCCAGCAGATCTATCAACAGGTTCCATGAAGGCTCCATTTTCATTCAGGTGCCACATCTCTTCAAGATATATCTGTTCTTCTGCTGGATAAGAAGAAGAAAAAGAGTTGCTATCGTATTTGCCTCCTATTTTCTCTCCATTCCGTAGATGGACAATAACCCAGTAACGGTCTCTTTTCCCAAAGACATAATCCCAAGGTTTAGGAATTGGATGTATTATCTTTTTGGCAATTGGAGGCCAAGAAGACAACTTTAGAAAAACTAATGGCCAAATTATCGGGACAATAAAAAGTATTATAAATAGCAACAAGAAATAAAAAAGCTTATGTCCGGAATAGAAATTGTCTGAGTGAATTAAAATGATCAGCCATGATAATGCTGCAAAATTAATAGCGCTAAAGCCCATGACTTCAAAAAGAGATTTTGTAAAGTCCCTCTTCTCACCGGGAATAAATAGGTCGTACACCTTTATTGAGATAAATCCAGGAATAAAAAATATTAAAAATAAAACCAAATTATCGATATTCCATATGTCCATTTCCTCCTCCCAAAGCGCAAATATTTTGTTCCTTCACTTTCGTCCACCCGTTAATTGACAACCAAAATGACAACTTAAATGACAACCGATATTATACGAGCTCATAATAAGCTCCTCTTCCTCTGCCCTTAAGCCTGATCACCCCAAGCTCTACCAATTTGGTCATTTCTTTCAGAGCCATTTGCCTGGAGAAGCCAAAAAGGTCTTTAACCTGACCAATAGTCAGCTTTTCATTTTGAAGGAGCATCTCCACAATCTTCACCTGGCGGTCTGTAAGGGCTATCTGGCCTCTCTCTTTGAGGAACTTGATGTCCTGGCTTAAGCCGATAACCTTGTCTTCTACGGCCTTCAGGCTGACGGCTACACCTTCGGTGAAGTATTCAAGCCAACCGGTTAGATCCAGGCTATCCTGATCAACGGTTTTCAGGGCAGCATAATAAGCCCGACGATCTTTATCATAATAATCGTCAAGGGCAAAAAATCTTTTGATATCAAAAGCTCTCTTAAAAAGTACAATCGAAGCCATCACCCGGGCTGTGCGGCCATTTCCATCGACAAAAGGATGAATCCTGACGAGTTCATAATGAGCTAAGCCGGCCTCAATCACAGGATCGATTTCATTAACCTCTTCGGAATTAAACCACTCCAGAAATTCTTCCACCAGAGCCCCAACCCGGTCTGTCGGGGGCGGCATAAAAATTATCTGGCCAGTTGCCCCGTTTACCACGGCCACCTGTTGATTTCGCAATGAGCCTTCATCTGCAGGATTTTCCAGCGTATCTCTGGTAATAAGCTTGTGGAGTTCAAGCAAATCTGAGAATTTGAATGGCTTTCTCTCAGCAAATTCGGGGATTTTTTCTAAAGCTTCAAGGTAGTTTAAAACTTCTTTTTTGTCTTTCCTTCTCACCATGATATCGCGGCCGGCGGCCAGTTCGCTTACCTGCTCAAGGGTAAGGGGATTACCTTCAATGGCTGTAGATGAGTGAGCACTTCTAAGGAGTGCTTCTCTTCGAAGCGAAACTTCCCATTTTGGAATAAGTGGAGCATTAAGAATGACCGCTCTGGCCTTGGCGATGGCGGTAAGATTGTTAACAATCTTGTGGGTGTAGTGGAAATTCGGTTTAAACATTACCCCTCTTTGTAAATTTCCTTTAGATAACTCTCGATTTTAGCCTCGGTTTCTAAGATCTCCTTTTCAAGTTGGCGGAGTTCTTCCCACTCTTTTAAGACATCTATATTCTCTGTTTCCTCTTCGGGAAAGACATAAAGCGTTACATTAAGGTTAAAATCGTTATCCTTTAGCTCATCATAACCGACGATTCTTGAGAATCCATCAATCTCTTTGAATTCTCTGCAGGCTTTGACGATTTTATCAATATTAGAATCGGCCAGTTGATTGAGTTTCCGGACATCAGGATGCTGTTGATATTCCTGGCTGGCATTTATAAATAGAATCTTTCCCTTCCTGTCAGCAGGTTTGTTCTTGTTCAGAATCAATATTGCCCCTGGTGCCCCAGTATTGTAGAAAAGCTTTTCTGGAAGAAGGATAACAGCCTCAATCCTGTCAGCACCGATAACGGCCGAGCGAATGGCTTTCTCTTTGCCGCCACGGAAAAGACACCCATTGTCGATGACTACTCCCACTCTCCCGTCTTTTCCATCAGCTGAGGCCAGCATGTGCTGGATCCAGGCCCAATCAGCAGACTGACGTGGTGTGAAGCCATATTCAAAGCGCTCTTTCCAGAATTCGCCTTTTTTCAGCGTTTCTTCATCGTAGCCATCCTGATTCCAG
>Ga0116186_1005472_pt1 | contig 9985 bp, 6 predicted proteins | sample AD_JPNNA4_MetaG_FD_89806 | JGI IMG/M metagenome (GOLD analysis project Ga0116186, IMG submission 89806) | Active sludge microbial communities of municipal wastewater-treating anaerobic digesters from Japan - AD_JPNNA4_MetaG | ecosystem: Engineered > Bioreactor > Anaerobic > Digestate | place...
CCGTAGGACACGAGGTGATCAGCCCAACCCACCACGCTGTCCGGGACGGCGTTTCGGGCGGCTGGGGCCACCGCTGCGCACGGCATGCGGTGGGCCTGGATGAGGGCCTGTGCCCAGTCCGGATCGGGAAAGGCGTGCTCTTCGACAAAGGCCACGATGTCGGCGGTGGCGGCCAGGGCTCCATACGTATTGCCGATGGCTACCGATGGGATGGCGCCGCCAGGAACGACCCTGACTGCCCAGAACCCGTCCAGCTCGGCGACTGACCGGTCGATTACGTGTTCTGCCGGGGCAACGATCAGCAACTCGATCTGATCGCGTACCGTCTGGGAGTGAAGGCACGCCGCGGTACGTTGAATGGTGGACCAGTCATCCGGCGTGACCAGCACGACCGAAATGGCCGGGGACAGTGCTGTTGCGGCGTTCGCAGGCGCTTCTGAAGGCATGGGTCGATTGTACACCAAAGCCCCGAAGGCGGGAAATGCCTCCGGGGCTCTTGCGTTATGGCCAAGGCGGGATGACTACCATCCCCACAGCTGGCACCTCGAGATACGGATATAGTCCACGTACAGGTTGGTCCAGGCGCCCCAGAAGGGCTGGATGGTCGGGTTGCCGATATAGATACTGGACGGACGCACGGACGAGATGGTGCTGCCAACGAGCACGTCGTCCACGTACATTGTGTACAGATTGCCGTGCTCCAGGGTGATCCGCAGGGTGTGCCAGGTAGTGTCACCCGGAATGCCGGTCCAGACCACCTTGTTGCGGAACATCTTGATGTCAAAGCGGAAGATGCCGCCGGCGGGGTCCACGACGTGGTGAATGTTGAGCATATCCTCGATTCCGGCAGGCAGGTCGGTTGAGGCCGGCACGCGGGTACCGTCAAAGGCCCACGAGTTGAGGGCGATGGTGGTGCCGTAGGCACTCAGGTCGGTGTAGCGGAAGCGGGCTTCGAGGGCAAAGTCATCTCCGGCACCCTCGAACAGGTCGTTGCGCCAGACCATCGGGAAGCGGTCATAGTTGCCCACTACCCACTGGTGGATCACGCTGCTGCTGACCTCCTGCTGACCGCCAGCCAGGCTGACCGTCCACCCCGGGAGTGCGGGGTCGAGGAACTCTTCGTCAAAGGTATAGCCCCAGGTCAGGCAGCGCTCGCTGCGGTGCCGCATTAGCAGCGGGACATAGAGGTCCTGCGGCGTTGGCGTAGGTGTCGCGGTGGGGGTTCTGGTGGCGGTGCTGGTCGGGGTCGCCGTAGCAGTAGCCGTGGACGTGGGAGTGTGGGTGCTCGTAGGCGTGTAGGTGGCGGTGTTGGTGGGCGTGTGAGTGGGCGTATTGGTCCGGGTTGGCGTCGCCGTCGGCGTCGACGTTTGGGTCGGCGTTGCCGTGGGCGTGTAAGTGAAGGTCGGTGTGGCGGTTGGAGTAGGGGTCAAGGTGCTGGTCGGCGTCGCAGTAGGTGTCGGCGTCGAGGTCAGAGTAGGCGTCGGCGTCGCCGTCGGCGTGGCGGTGTTCGTTGGCGTCGGCGTGACGGTGGGCGTGTTGGTGCTGGTTGGAGTAGCCGTTGGCGTCGGCGTCGGCGGCGGGACGTACAGGATCACCAGCTTGGGTCGGTGCTCCAGCGAGCCATCAAAGTTCACATCGTCGGCCGAGTCGAACCAGATGGTCTGTGTGTCAGTGATCGACTGGTGCAAAGCATGTAACGAGACGCCATAGTTGGGCTGAGAGCCGTTGTACCAGGAGCGCACCAGGTCAGTCACCGGGAATTCGTACCAATGGTACACGGTCTCGACCGGCACGACAGCCAGGGGCACCTGCGAGCGGTCGGCGATGCCGTTGCAGCCGCCGATGGTCCACGGGCTGATACCCTCCCACCACCACCAGGTGGCCTGGGTGCTCACCCAGGGGCGCTTCACATAGAACATCGACACGTCAATGTGAAAATCCGGCTCGCCACTAAAACGTTCGGCAAAAAGGTGAATGCCGGCGCAGATGATCTTGGAGCCGGGCGGAATGGGCGACAGGTCGAACTTGAGCAGGGCCGAATCCTTGGCCTTGTAGCCGAGGTGCAGGTACCAGGTGGAGGAAAAGTTGAGTTCGGGAAAATCGGCGCGCAGGGTGGTATCTTCGGTGCCATAGTAGCCGTCAAAGCCCTGCTGCAAGACCATCAGCGCGGCGCCAGGCTCAGGCGTGCCATCGCAGGGAAGAGGTTGAGGAGTGAGTGTCGGCCAGGGGCCGAGATACTCTTTGGTGGCCCGGGGAGCAGATGGATCAAGCGAATCGGGCGTGGCCGGGGCGGACTGCGGCCTCGGGAGCTGCTGCTGGGGAAGGGCCATGGCGTCGAAACCAGGCGAGGCAGCCAGATAGAGAGCAATCAGGAGGCCAAGCAATATCAATAGACGGGCTGGATAGCGGACCATAGCCCCTCCTTCGAGAACAGAATCCTCTTCTACTTCTGTTGACGACTGGCAGGGAAATCAGATACTGCGACTGGATCTGTTCGGCTAGTGTATCACAACAACAGGCAAAGCGCAAGCGCCACAATGCGCGCGGGCCGCTAGCGCCCGAACAACCGCGGGAGGAACGACCTGATGGCGGCAAGATCCTGCCGGGTCAACTCGCCCAGTGCCCAGTATCCCACTACCGTGAAGAGGGAGAGCACAGCGAACTTGGGCAGCAGGTACCAGCCCGGCGAGCTCCAGCCTGACGACAGCAGATAGACAACGGCCGACAGGAAGAGACTGCGCAAGATGCTGCGCCAGGGGAGAGCAACAGTCCAGAGTCGGCGCATCAGCAACGTCGCGGCAATGGCATCGAGGCTAGCCAGAGTGGCCGTGACGGCGGCAGCAGCGACTGGTCCAAGACGCGGAACGAGGAACCAGTGCGCCAGCAATGCTGCTGGCACGATCGGTATGGTCACGTAGAGATTCCAGGCCGGCTTGCCGGCGGCGGTGAGCAGAGAGCCGGAAACGCTCACCAGGTCCAGGGCCAGCCCGGCCAAGAGCAGCCAGGACAGGAGTGGCGCCGCAGGCAGGAACGAGCGGCCATAGAGAAAGCGCACGATTTCGCTCGAAGCGGCGGCGGCCATAGCCACCCAGGGTAGCAGGCAAAGCAGGAAACGAAGGGTACTCTCGATGATTCGCCTGGCTGCAACCACGGCGTTGTCTCGTGCCAGGCCGGAGACGACTGACAGCATGGGGGCCGAGATCGAAGCGCCGAGGAAGCCCAGGGGCTGCAGGCCGACGTTCTGCGCCGCGCTGTACTGTCCGGCGGCAGCGTCACCGCTGCGAACCTGCACCAGCCAGAGGTCAATACGCGTCAGCAGGCGTATTCCCAGCCCGTTGAAGAACAGCGGGAGGGCGTAGCCGAGAACCCGACGGTGAGAAAAGGCCGGCCGGCCAAAGGGCAGCAGGCGCAGCATGCCCAGCAGTACTGCCGCCTCCGCAAACGATGCCCCGATCACTGCCCAGACCCCGGCGGAGGTAGAGCGGCCCAGCCGCAGGAGCAGCACAGCCAGCAGCAAGCGCGCAGGCCAGTGAACAAACGCCGTCACGGAGGCGCGGGCGAACTGGCCGCGTCCCAGCAGGATGGACGCCTGCGAGTGGACCAGAGCACGCAGGGGCAGGTAGAGCCCCATCAGGCGCAGCAGAGGCACGAGTTCGGTCGACCGAAGCAGGCGTGCCAGCAGGGGAGCGGCCAGGGCCAGCCCAAGACCCGCCACCAGATTCACCGCCAGCTCGGACTGCATGAGCGCCAGGCCGGTGTCGCGCCAGTCGTCAGCCTGGGCCAGGAACTTGATCGTGGTGTGGCGAAACATCGCATTGCTGCTCATCTCGACCCACATCGCCACGGCAAAGGCCACACTGTACAGGCCATAGAGCTCGGGACCAAGGCCCCGCGTGAGCACGGCAGAAATGGCAAAGCGCATCAATAGGCCCAGCACCTGGGCCGCCAGGAGCTGCACGGTGCCCACGGCAGCACTCAGACCGGGCGACCTGCCAGTCGAGCTTGAGTCCATCGGGGCGTTCGAGGCAGATGGAGTCATGGAGTATCGCCGGTAGAACCCAACGAGGTAGCAGGAGATGCGGCGGCGTGTGCGGTGGGGCCAGAGCGAGAGGCAAGCAACTGGTCCACCAGTTGAAGGTAACGAGACAAGTGCGCTTCCGGGGTCCAGTAGGCGAGATAGGCCTGCTGTCCCTTTTGCCCGAGTTCCTCGCGCAGCGCCGGGTCCGCGTGCAGCCTGCCAATGGCTTCTTCGAGCTCCTGTTCGGTGCGGTAGAGCAGGCCGCCGCCGCTGGCGGCAATCACCTCGCTGAGTGCGCCGATGTCGCGGGCGATGACCGGCGTTGCCTGCTGAAAGGCCTCGAGAGGGACGAGCGACTGGACCTCGTAGCACAGCGATGGCACCAGCAGGGCAATGGCATTGCGATAGAGGCCCTCCAGCTCACAGTGATCGGTCCAGCCCAGCAGGCGGACATTGCTGCTGGCGCCGATGAGGCGGCGGAGCTCGGGCTCCTGCGTCCCTGTGCCGACGATCCAGAGCTGGAGCTCCCGGCGTCGTTGAAACAACGGAAGCAGCGTGTGCACTCCCTTGAGGTACTCCAGGCGGCCAACGTAAAGGAAGTAGGGCGGCGAATGCGAGTTCCGCTCGGCTGGGGGCGCCGGTTGAGGGCCAGGATGATTGAGCTGCACCATTGGCACATCCAGGCCGCGCTCACGGTGGGCCGCAGCGGCAAATTGACTGGGCGCAAGGAAGAGATCGACCTCCCGCGCACAACGCTCCAGGAGACCGCCGTAGCGCCAGAGCTGTGGGGGCCGGCGATAGGCGAGCTGGCAGGCCAGGCAGGTGCGTCTGGTGCAGGCCTCGCGGTTCATGCGGAACAGCACGTGGGTCGGGCAGACCAGCCAGTACTCGTGGGTGGTGTAAAGCTTGCACGCAGAGCCGTAAGTGAGGACAGTCGGGCCGCCGGCCAGCGATACGTTGTGAAAGTGAATGACGTCCAGGTCACGGTCGAGCAGGCTGGCCAGTAGCCGGGAGAAGGGCCCCGGGGTGCCTGTTTGCTGCATCACCAGGTTGGCGAACAGAGGTGATCTGCTGGTCAGCGGATGGATAGTGATGTTCGGGTGGCTGTGGCCGGGGCGAGTGGGCTCGCTGCCACCGAGCAACCGGTAGGCGTCGGGGTTGTGAATCACGTCGACCCGGTGCCCGCGTTCGGCCAGCTCCCAGCACAGGCGCTGCAAGTAGACCGCATCGCCGCCAAAATGGTAGGGCGGGTAGAAGGTCGTGACCATCGCCAGGTGCAGTGGACGCGTCACGAGTGCTGCTCCCCGGAGGCAGAGGGGCGGCGCGCACGGCCCACCCACGATGCCAGAGCACGCCTAAAGCTGAGAGGGAGCAGCCAGCGCGCCAGGTAGAGCAGCACGTCCAGGGCAGAGGCCTGGCCTACCCGCAGGGCGGCGTTCAGGACCGGCCAGAAGCCATCCCACTGCCGGCGTGCCGACAGCCCGTTGCCGGTCCACCGCAGCAAAAAGGCCGAACGCGCCCGCGGGGTGATCAATTGTGGATGGGCAGTGACCCACTCGAGCGATGGACGCCAGTCGAAGCGGCGCCGGGAGCGGGCTCGCCCCTCGCGGTGCCAGATGGCCAGAGGGCGAGAGTCTGGCAGAGGGTCGATGGCCACGCCGGGATGCGAGGCAGCGCGGAGCAGCCAGTCGAGGTCGTCGTGATAGGCGGGGGTGCAACGCGGCAGCTCCAGACGGTAGAGCTCGCGCGGCGCAAAGAGCACCGAGGATGGCACAACCCCTTCGCCAAAAGTCAGACTCGAGCTGCAGAACAGGTACTCGCTCACCGGCTCGCCGGGGCGCGGCCAGCGTCTGGGCCACACATAGTCTCCCGCGTCCGTGCGGGCCACAAAGCGGCACGGCACGATAGGCAGCGGCGCCGAGGAATGCCGGGCGTGCTGCCACTGCAGTTCGAGCTTGAGCGGGTCCCACTCGTCATCGTCGTCGAGCGAGGCGATCCAGTCGGCGCGAGCCGCCTCCACGCCGGCAGTTCGCGCTACGGGAGCGCCCTGATTCTGCTCCAGGCAGAGCACCCGAAGGCGCGAGTCGGACAGCGAGTCCAGTGCTCCGCGCACCGACGAAGGGGACCCGTCAAAGACCACGATGACCTCGATGTCACGCAATGTCTGTGCGAGAGCGCACTGCACCGCCCGCAGGAGCAGTTGTGGACGGTCATAGGTCGGGATGACCACAGAGACCAGAGGCGCAGCGATGGTCATTGCGCTGCTCCCTCCCGTCCCGACTGAAGCACCGCCAGCGTCTCCTGCGCCCAGTGCGACACGATGGAGGAGAGCCGGTCACGGCACCACAGAGGGGTGAAGGTGTGGTTGACTCCGCGGACGACGATATGGGGCACCTCGCGAGCGTGACGGCCCAGGAGCAGATAAAAGTAGTCTATGGCCTGGTCGCCCTCGGAGTAGACGTGCTGCACGTTCACCCCGCCCTTGAGCAGTGAGCGCAATTGGCCGAGGATGGCGGCAGTGGAAGGGAAAAGCCCTTCGGAGGTCGCCGTCGAGGGCAGCGCTTGAGAGAGACCCCTGAGGGCCTGGCCCAGGAGTGCAGTGTCGAAATCGCCGCGCAGCACCTGGCGAAGCACCTGGGCGCGGAAGGAGCTGCGCAGGAGGAGGCGCAGATAGTGCCGCCGCAGGGTGCGCGCCCGGAGCGATGAGGTGAGCTGCAGAGCCGTATCGTCGTGCAAGTGCTCTGTGGGATTGATGAGCAGCGCGCCGCGGACCCGCTCGTCGAGGAAGGCCAGACGAAGGCTGTCCCGTGCTCCAGAGCAGACTCCCAGCGACACAAAGGAGCGACAGCCAAACCGCGCCGCGAGGTCGTCCATCACTGCGCGGGCCTCGCTGAGATGGCTCTGCTCGGGCGGAGCGTTGTCGGTGCGAGCGGGGCTGTCGCCCAGCCCCGAGCAATCCAGGCGCACGGCCAGAAAGCCGAGGTCGGCCAGCTCTCTGGCCAGGCGGACGTAGATGTCGTGCGGGCCAACGTGGTGTTGGAAGCCGGCATTGAGGAAGAGGGCGGCGGGAGGCGGGCGGCCGGAGGCAGCGGCCTGCGGGTGAGACAACACCGCAACCAGCGCATGCGACGGGCCGGTGAGCAGGGCGGTCTCTCTCACGGGCAGGCCTCCGACAGCCAGGAGACGATGCGCTCCAGGATCAGGCGGGGCACCACGGTGCGACTCATCGCTTCTCGCCAGACCCACATATCGGGCGACGGCAGGTCAAAGCAGTCGTGCGCCGCGCTCTGGCCCGCCAGCGGCGGCGGCGCGTCCGACCGGGTAGTGATCCACAGGCATCTGGCTTGCTCAACGGAAGGCGAGCCCGTCCAGCGAAGCGCGTCCAGCTCCTGGCATAGCCGGGGCGGCAGTGGGAAGCCGAGGCTCTCTTCGCCGCGGGCGTGAGCTTCCTGCGTGGGCTCACCCGGGGGAAACTCCAGGACATGGGCACGGGCGAGCATCGTTCGCTGCAGCTTCCGCAGCTCGCGCAGGTAGGCCGCACCATCGGCCACCACATCCCACAGAACCAGGGCGCGCAGGTCCGGCAGGGCCGGCGCCGCCAGCGCCGCCAGCGTAGCGCCGAGGCGCAAACCGACCACTGCCAGAGGTCTCGCTTCTGTTCGCTCCCGCAAAGCCGCTGCCGCCGTGAGCGCATCCTGGCGCCAGCGCTCCAGAGTCCAGTCAGCGGGCTCGCCGGCCGAATCCCCGCAGCCGGTCCAGTCAAAACGTAACACGGTAAAACCAGCGCCATTGAGCAAGAGGGCGAGCTGACGAAAGGCGCGGTGAAAGCGCTGGTACTCGTCGCCCCAGGGGTAGCAAAGCAGCACCGCAGTTCGCCTGGTACTCGTGAGGGCCCGCGAGAGGCAGCCATAGAGAGCGAACTGACTGTCGATGAAGAAGGGCTCTGACCATGGAGCCAGCGGCATCTGGCTCACGGTTTGCCCTCCGCGCGAGGCACGGGCAGTCTCATTGGCCACCGCGCCAGCGGCGCAACAGGCGGTCCACTAGACCCGAAAGGCGGCCGGCTGCGGCCACAGGCGAGGGCGCCGACGGACCTGGCTCGGGAGTGGTCTTCTTGGCCGAGCGCTCAAGAGCGGCTGCCACCTGTCCCAGTGTACCCAGGACCATCTCACGCGGACTGAGCTGGATGCCCGTCTGCTGATGAACCTGGGCGATGACCTGCATCGCCAGCAGCGAGTGCCCGCCCAGGTCGAAAAAGTTGTCCCTCACACTGACCTTCTCCAGCCCGAGCGCACGGCACCAGACGGCAGCCACCAGGCGCTCCATCGCGGTGGTTGGTTCGATGAGGGTACCAACGCCAACCGGCCGAGCGGGGGCAGGCAGGGCCCGGCGGTCCAGTTTGCCTGCCGAGGTAAGGGGCATGGCCGGCAGGAGCGTCAGGGACGTGGGAAGCATGTAGGGGGGTACTTTCTGCGACAGGTGCTCCATCAGGTCGGCCACGGAGACAGTGCGGTCGGCTTTCAGCACCACGTAGGCCGCAAGCTGATGCTGACTGCCAGGCGCGTCATAGGTCTGAACGACGGCCTCGGCCACCGCCGGGTGCTGGCGCAGGGCACTCTCGATTTCGCCCAGCTCGACGCGAAAGCCGCGCACCTTTACCTGAAAGTCGCGCCGACCCACAAAGTCGATGTTGCCGTCTGGCAGGAAGCGCACCAGGTCGCCCGTGCGGTACATTCTGGCTCCCGGCTCGCCGCAGAACGGATCGGGCACGAACCTCTCCGCGGTGAGCGCGGGCTGATTGAGGTAACCGCGGGCCACGGCGACCCCGCCGAGACAGAGCTCGCCTACTACCCCGACGGGCATCGGTTGAAGGTTGCTGTCAAGCACATAGGCGAAGCAGTTGGCGATCGGGCGGCCGATGGGCGGTTTCTGGGCATCGACAGCGCACGGCGCCCAAACGGTCAGAATGCTCGTTTCGGTCGGACCGTACACATTGTACAGGCGGCGGCCTTTGATCCAGCGGGCGACCAGTTCTGGGGGAACCGCTTCGCCGCCAACGGCCACGTCGCAAAAATCGGGCAAGTGGGCATAAGGCAGGGCCATCATCATCGAGACGACAAAAGTGGTGTGGCTGACCTTGTTCTGCGAGACGTACTGCAGGAGCGCTGGCGGAGAGAGGAGCGTCTCCGCGTCGGGCATATATACGCACCCGCCCCCGCCCAGAGCGTTAAAGATCTGCATGGTAGCGGCGTCAAAGCTGATGGCCAGGGGTTGAAGCACGTGGGCCGAGGAGCCGATGCGAAAGGCGCGCAGGTCAAAGTGGATGAGGTTCACCAGGCCGCGGTGGGCAATTTGCACGCCGCGGGGGGTGCCGGTGGAGCCAGAGGTGTAGATGATGTAGGCCAGGTTATCCGGCGTGACCCCAGTAGAGGGATTCTCGGCCCAGTCGCCAGGTGGGGCAGGGTCGTGGTGTTGAACCAGGAGGCATTGCAGGCCCGAAGCGCGGAGGCGCGGCGCCAGAGCGGGCACAGCCAGAGCCAGGCGCGCGCCCGAGTCTCTGATGATGAGGCCCAGCCTCTCATCAGGGGCGGTGGGATCGAGCGGGACATAGGCGCCACCGGCCTTGAGCACAGCCAGGATGGCAACCACGGCAGCCGCCGAGTTGTCGACGAGCAGAGCGACGGGCACCTCGGGGCCAACCCCGCGCTGCAGCAGTTGGCGAGCCAGAGCGTTGGCGCGGCGGTTCAACTGGTCGTAGGTCAGTTCGCCTGCCTGGTCGCTCACGGCACAGGCGGTAGGACGGCTCTGAGCCTGCCGCTCAAAGAGCTGATGCAGGCAGAGGTCAGCCGGGTATGCCTCTTGGGTGCGATTCCAGTCGACCAGGACGCGCTGGCGGTCCGCCGGTGCCAGCAGGGGCAGTTGCTCCACCGGGGTGTCCGGGTTGGCCAGAGCCTTCTCCAGCAGAGC
>Ga0116186_1005476_pt1 | contig 9982 bp, 10 predicted proteins | sample AD_JPNNA4_MetaG_FD_89806 | JGI IMG/M metagenome (GOLD analysis project Ga0116186, IMG submission 89806) | Active sludge microbial communities of municipal wastewater-treating anaerobic digesters from Japan - AD_JPNNA4_MetaG | ecosystem: Engineered > Bioreactor > Anaerobic > Digestate | place...
AGATTTAATATCTGTCCCTATGTTAGTTAATAGGTTATATTATATTCCTGTTTTACTATCAATATCAGTTATGATTTTATTGGAGTGGATACAACGTAACGAAAGCTATGGAATAGCAAATATCAAAATAAATCAAAGGTGGTTAAGATGGGTATTTTATTATTTAATCATTTTAGCTATATATTTATTACAACCTGAAGGGGAGCAACAGTTTATTTATTTTCAATTTTAAAGTATGAGAAGGTTCTTAAAAAAAATATTATATTTCTTATCTCTAATAGTCATTTTTGCATGTGTTGTCTTTATTTCTATGGACTTATTTGTAAATAGAAAACAATCTGAAAATTCTATATTTATATGGGGGGATTCTCAGGCATATCAAGGATTTGATTTAGAACTGCTTGCAAAAACAACTAATAAAACTATTTTTTCTGCAGCTAAGCACGGAGCAGGTGTGTATGATTTTTTGGTTTTTGCCAATAAAGTACCAAAAAAATCAACGATATTGCTTTCTATTTCTAAGCCAATGCAATTACGAAGGAAAGAAAATGATTACAATAGAAGTGGTATTTCTTTATCTTCTCTTATAACTCTAAAAAAACATAATTACTCATTTTTAGAAATAATTGAGATTTTGAATAATAATATTAAACAGCCATGCAAAAGTTTGTATATTTCAAAGAACCCTATTTTATATAACTATGCTGATTCAATTGTTTTTGATGAGCCAATTCAATTATTTAATGATATTTATAAGAATGTTCCAGAATATCTTTTTAATAAACAAGACATATTTTTAATTGGTTTAGAAATTCTAAAAAAGAAAAATTGTGAAATTTATTTAATTGAATTTCCTTATCATCCTATATTAGTAGATATTGAATCTCAGTCTCCTATTTTTCATTTAACGGATAGATTTTTCAATAAGGCTATATTATTGTCTAATAATTCTAGTACATATATATTAGACTTAGACAATGAAAAACAAGTAATGCATGATTTAACACATTTAAATAAGCATGGTGCAGAATTAGTTACAAATTTTATCGCTGATAAATTAGGAACAGATACAATCATGAATTTTCAAATAATTTATTAATTTATTTGAAAATTATATATAAATTATCTAATGTCTTTAGTTTTGTTTATAATTTGATAATGCTATTAGTATATATCCTCTTCCCCTCGCTTTCAGCGAGGGGATTTTTGTTTTAGCGTTTTTAACGCATTCTACTAATAATACATTGTTGAAAACGAGGGAGAGGAGTATAAGCGTTTAAAACTCGTTATTATATTCTACATTTTTGAAAAGGAATAAGAGTATGCAGTAGCTAAAAAAATACGTAAATAGTTGTATATTTCGATACAATATAGTATCTTTGATAATGGTATTATTATACCAATAATAACTTATTAACGAATTAAGTAGCACTATGATACTATTAAACCAAAAGTCAGTTAGTGAAATATGTGTTGATATAGCTCAAAAAGTTAAACAACGGAGATTAGAACTAAACCTTACTCAAAAAGGTTTAGCATTGCGTGCTGATGTTAATATTGAAACTTATCGTAAGTTTGAACGCATAGGCGAAATCTCGTTAGTCAATCTAGTTAAAATAGCTATTGCATTAAATGCTGTAGAAGATTTCACTAGTCTTTTCTCTCAACAAAAATACCAACGTATTGAAGATGTATTAAAAGCTGGATCAAGTTCAAGAAAAAGAGGTACTATACTATAAGAAACCAAGATATGGAATGATATGAAAAAAATTGAATTGGTTGAAGTATATATCTACAATGAATTAGTTGGTAAAATTGCACTTACTGATAAAGGACTGTGTGCATTTCAGTATAGTACTACTTTTTTACAAAAAGGATTTTCTATCTCACCATTTGAATTGCCATTAAAGCCAGGTGTATTTGTTGCAAAATTGCACCCATTTAGCGGAAATTTTGGCGTTTTTGATGATTGTTTGCCCGATGGTTGGGGGATGATTATTCTTGAACGATATTTGCAAAAAATTGGAGTAAGAGTGCGTATGTTGTCTTTGCTCGACCTTCTATCTATAGTTGGTAGTTCGGGTAGGGGGGCATTAGAATTTCGTCCCGACCAAAGTATTCATACTTCACAAGAGTTACAAGATTTCTCATATATATCAAACGAAGCCCAGAAAATACTCAGATTCTCTGAATATAATGCAGAATCTATTGATGATTTGTATCGTAGAGGAGGTTCGCCGGGTGGTGCACGTCCAAAAATATTTGTAATGGTAGATGGTAAAGAATGGCTCGTTAAATTTGGTGCTATAAACGACCCCATACATATTGGAGAAATTGAATATACGTATTCCCTATTAGCCAAAAAATGTGCTATAGAAATGCCAGAAACGCGTCTTTTCGATGGAAAATATTTTGGAGTTCAACGATTTGATAGAGTACAATCCGATAAAATACATGTGGTAAGTGCTGCCGGATTGCTGAATGCTGACTATCGTACACCATGTTTAGATTATACAACCCTTTTCCAACTATGTCAGGCTTTGACCCGTAATGCTCAAGAAATGTGGAAATTGTACCGATTAATGGTATTCAATTATGTTATAGGGAATAAAGATGATCATGCAAAAAACTTTTCATTTTTATACCAAAATAATGAATGGAAATTGTCTCCTGCATTTGATATCTTACCAAGTGAAGGAATAAATGGATTTCATACCACAACAATTAACAATACATTATATCCAACAAAACAAGATATCATTAATGTGGCAGTAAAAGCAGGGTTAAATAAGCAGAAAGCCCTATATATATTTGATGAAATAGTAGCCACTGTGGGATAGCTTAAAAAAAAGCTTATCCTTTCCTTTATCTTCCCCTCGCTTTCAACGAGGGGATTTTTGTTATAGCGTTTTCAATGCATTCCAATAATAATACATTGTTTTCAACGAGCGAGATAGTGAGCATTTCAAAATAGTAAATACTTCGCAAAGTGCATAACACAAAAAGCGATGTTGAAAATAATTCACCATTAACTCCTCGTTGAAAGCAGGGTTGAGGAGTATAAGCCATAGCAACTAGGATATCATTTGTTATAATATGAAAAGCAATTAAGTAAGGTACATAATGAATCATAAGTAATAGATTCTTATGTACAAATATAAAGCAATTCAATAGTATGTAATTACAAATTTAATAAAGCACAAATGCAGTAATTGTGAGAGTTGTGATGAGACATAATCATAATAGATAAATAATGTTGTGAATTATTTTCAGGCAATAATGATATAATCTGATGCAAAATCAATATCTTTGTAAACGTAAAAGTGATATTAATATGAACGTAAAAGTGATATTAAGTTGAATATAATAATGATATTTCATGACTGATTATTTACACAGGATAGCCGAAAAGGAGATAAATGAAACCTTATTGGCAATGGGTGCTGTACTTATACAAGGAGCACGTGCTGTAGGTAAATCTACCATTGCAAAAAAGTTAGCAAAAAGTGACATTTCACTCGACTCTTCAGTAGCCTTGATTGAGCTTGCAAAGATTAGTCCCAATGTGATTTTAACTGGGCAAACACCCCGTTTTATCGACGAGTGGCAATTAGCTCCTTCGATTTGGAACGCAGTACGACACTTTGTGGCGCAAGTTTCATAACTTGTGCCTTCGTTTCAATCTCTCTTCTCCTCGTTAGCTATAAAGATATTATTGTGTGCAACTGGTGTAAGTGTATTTAGGTATATATCTTTGTCTAAAATATTGAAATACAACTATTTATAATGAAAAATTAGCTATAAATAAACCCTTATCAACGTTTAATAATGTATATTTGTTCTGTCAAATTGTCAGTTATATATTCTCGGCAAACTTTTTGAAGGTTGATAGTAAAAAAGGAGGATATACCTATGAATTTCGAAAAATTTACTATCAAATCGCAAGAAGCTATTCAAAAAGCCATTGAATTAGCTCAAACAAATGGTCAACAAGCCATTGAAACAGCTCATTTACTCAAAGCTATACTGACTGTTGCAGATGCTGTAAGCCAATTTATTGTTCAAAAGCTGAATATCAACATCGCACAACTCAATCAGTCTGTTGATGGTCTTATACGCTCGTTACCCAAAGTTTCTGGAGGGCAACCATATGTAAGCAACGAAACCAACAAAGTACTTCAAACAGCTCAATCATTATCCGAAAAAGCTGGAAATCAATTTGTTTCGGTAGAGTACATTGTCTTGGCGCTGGTGAAAGAAAAATCCAATATTTCTCAGCTTTTTAAAGAATTGGGTGTAAACGAACAAAATGTGGAAGCTGCCATAAGTGAATTGACTAAAAACCAAAAAGTAACTTCACCTTCTGCCGAAGATACCTATCAGGCTCTTTCTAAGTATGCAGTAAACTTAAATGAAAAGGCACGTTCAGGTAAACTTGACCCAGTAATTGGTAGAGATGAAGAAATACGCCGAGTATTGCAAATTCTTACCCGTAGAACAAAAAACAACCCAATTTTAATTGGAGAACCTGGAACGGGTAAAACTGCCATAGCCGAAGGTTTAGCTCACCGCATAGTAAGAGGCGATGTGCCTGAAAACTTAAAGTCCAAACAACTCTATTCTTTGGATATGGGAGCTCTTATTGCTGGAGCTAAATACAAAGGAGAATTTGAGGAACGTTTAAAATCGGTGGTTAATGAGGTAGTAAATGCCGATGGAGAGATTATTCTATTTATTGATGAAATTCACACCTTGGTTGGTGCAGGTAAAAGTGATGGAGCAATGGATGCTGCCAATATTCTAAAACCCGCTTTGGCAAGAGGAGAATTACGCTCTATAGGTGCTACAACGCTAGATGAATACCAAAAATATTTTGAAAAAGATAAGGCATTAGAACGCCGTTTTCAGATAGTAATGGTAAACGAACCAGATGAAGCTAGTACCATATCAATTTTACGTGGATTAAAAGAGCGTTATGAAAATCATCATAAAGTACGTATCAAAGATGATGCCATCATTGCTGCTGTTGAGCTATCTAATAGGTATATTAGCGATCGCTTTTTGCCCGACAAAGCCATTGATTTAATTGATGAAGCTGCTGCAAAATTGCGTTTGGAGGTAGATTCTGTACCCGAAGAATTAGATAAAATTGAGCGAACAATCAAGCAATTAGAAATTGAACGTGAGGCTATTAAACGTGAAAACAATGAACAAAAACTCACACAATTATCCACCGAAATAGCGAACCTGAAAGAAGAAGAAAAAGAACAAAAAGCTAAATGGAAAGCCGAAAAAGAGCTTATCGAATCTATTCAACAAAATAAGATTGATATTGAACAATTGAAATTTGAAGCGGACAAAGCTGAACGTGAAGGCGACTATGGCAAAGTAGCAGAAATTAGGTACGGGAAAATTAAACAAAAAGAAGAAGAAATAGCCAATTTTCAACAAAAGTTGGTATCACTACAAGCTGATCATCCAATAATAAAAGAAGAAGTTGATAGTGAGGATATTGCTGATATTGTGAGCCGCTGGACAGGTATTCCTGTAAGCAAAATGGTACAAAGTGAAAAGGATAAACTCTTGCATTTGGAAGCAGAATTGCACAAACGTGTTATTGGTCAACACGAAGCCATTACAGCCATAGCAGATGCTGTGCGAAGGAGTAGGGCAGGTCTCAAAGACCCAAAACGCCCCATAGGCTCATTTATTTTCTTAGGTACTACAGGCGTTGGTAAAACAGAGTTAGCCAAGGCTTTAGCTGAGTTTTTGTTTGATGATGAAAATATGATGACTCGCATTGATATGAGTGAATACCAAGAAAAATTCTCGGTAACACGATTAATTGGTTCACCTCCAGGATATGTAGGCTACGACGAAGGTGGTCAGCTAACAGAAGCCATTCGCCGCAAGCCATATTCTGTCGTATTATTCGACGAAATTGAGAAAGCACATCCTGATGTATTTAACATATTGTTGCAAGTATTAGATGATGGTCGCTTGACTGATAACAAAGGACGTATCGTTAATTTTAAAAACACAATTATCATTATGACATCAAATATAGGTTCGTCCTTAATACGTGAGAATTTTGAACATATCACTCCATCCAATCGTGATAATGTGATAGAAAATACGAAGAATGAGATTTTTGAGCTATTAAAAAAGAGTATCAAACCCGAATTCTTGAATCGTATAGATGATTTAATTATGTTTACGCCATTGTCAGAAGAGGAAATACATCAAATTGTTGGCTTACAAATAAAATTAATTGCCAATATGCTTCACAAAAATGATATAGATTTTTCTGTAACAGATAAAGCGATAGATTTAATAGCAAAAATTGGCTACGATCCACAATTTGGAGCACGACCAATAAAAAGAGTATTACAACGATATGTACTCAACGAATTGTCGAAACAAATGATTGCCGAAAAAATTGATAAATCTAAACCAATTATTGTAGATGTAGAAGCAGGGGAGCTAATTTTTAAAAACTAATAGTACTAATAAATAAAGCGACAAAAATACAACTGTCGCTTTATTTGGATATATCCTATTTAACATAATATTAATTATGAAACAATTTAATTAATAAAATACAATCATCGGATTTTTCGCCTGATAAACTAGTTTGCGAGCCAAACTAGGTGCAAACAAACGTACAAACATCCCCCTCTTATGATTGCGTATTGCCAATATATCTATTTTTTGGTCACGGATATAATTCTCTAGTTCTTTAAGGGTCGATTTTTCACTTATAAGCATTGAAAACTGAAGTTGTAAATGAGGATAAACAGTAAGAAAATAGGATTTTAATTCATCCAATTTATTTTTATTTTGGATATCTTCTTTATCATCTACATGAATAAAGCTAACTTTAAATTGTAATTTTTGCACAAAATACATCAATTTTTCAAAAGCAACCAACTCTTTTTTATCAAAATTAGTGGCAAATCCAATATGTTTGATCTGTTGTATAGTTTGTAAATGTGTATGCTGTGGCAATACAAAAACTGGTACCAAACTACGTTCTATTACCTCTGCTGTTACACTCCCGATAATCTCTTGTTCTTTATTAGCTTTGCTTCGTGTTCCCATAACAATGAGTAACGGCTTATAAAGCATTGCAAAAGAGATGATTTCTTCTTCAGGAATTCCATTCTTAAGTTCAAAATTAAAATGAATATTTGGTATTAATTGATTTGCAATCAAAGATTTAAAACGATTTTCCACATCTATTATAGCTTCGTTTCGTTCTTTAATTTTTTTTGTTACCAACCGTGATTTTTCATCTGCTGAGGATAATAAAGTTGGAAAAGTTGCTACATTTACGTATGTTTCTACATGCAAAAAAACGATAGATGAATGTAAGTTTTCCGCTAAATAAAATGCTAGTTTAGCGGCATGAATAGCATGTTCACTAAAATCGATGGGAACTAAAATAAATGGAGATTTAAATTCAATATGTTCATTTGAGGTTGATTTGATTCTTTCTACTAAATAAATTGCTTTTTGCAAATCAACTTCACGTACTCGTACACGTACTCCCGTAGAAATACTCCGTATTTTCTTTATAAAAGATGGAATACCTTCTTTTTCGAGTCTATGTTGCAATTGTAATGCTTGTTCTATTGTATGAATTGCTAGTGTAACTAATTTATCTTTCATATATAGTAATAGTTAGTCAGTAAAAGTAATGGATATTTTTTAAAACAGCAAAAAATAAAATATTTTTTCTAAATTTGTAGCATTAAAAAAGAACATAATCCTTAGAGTAAATTTGTATGCAACACGCTCCCATTGATCCTGCAATAGTGCAAGATGTTATTGATAAGCTAAAGTTATCTGATTTTAGTAAGGCTACTATACGAGAAATTGTAACTATCGCCAATGCTGCCGAAACACGTACGGGAAAAAAGTACATACGTATGGAAATGGGTGTACCTGGTATTGATGCCTCCGAAATTGGTGTTAAAGCAGAAATTAAAGCATTAGAGCAAGGCGTAGCAGCTCGCTATCCAATGCTGGAAGGTATTCCACAACTAAAAGAGGAATCTTCTCGTTTCATCAAAGCCTTTGTTGATGTTGATATCAATCCTGCTTGTTGTGTTCCTGCAATTGGTTCTATGAATGGCACATATGCCTCCTTTTTAGTTGCTGGTCAGTGCCACAAAGAAAAAGATACTGTACTGTTTCTCGACCCAGGTTTTCCTGTACAAAAGATGCAATTGCAAGTGCTTGGTTATAAATCAGTTGCTTTTGATGTATATGATTACAGAGGCAAAAAATTACAGGCTAAGATGGAAGAATTTCTCAAACAAGGAAATATTTCCACCATTATATACTCAAATCCAAACAATCCATCTTGGATATGTTTAAATCAAGAAGAATTGGAAATTATTGGTTTATTAGCAACTAAATATGATGCCATCGTATTAGAAGATTTAGCCTATTTTGCAATGGATTTTAGGCACGACCTAGGACATCCATTCGAGCCACCATATCAACCATCAGTAGCTAAATATACAGATAATTATATTTTATTAATTTCTGGCTCTAAAGCTTTTAGTTACGCAGGTCAACGTATCGGTATTATTGCCATGTCGCCGACCCTATACCATCGTTCTTATCCACATCTTATAGCAAGATATGGTGTAGGTGAATTTGGTAATATTCTTATAAGTAGGGTTTTATATTCTCTTTCGGCTGGAGTAACCCACTCTACTCAATATGCATTAGCAGCCATGTTTAAGGCAGCAAGTGATGGCTCTTTTCATTTTTTAGAAAGCGTTAAAGAATACGGACGAAGAGCAACATTACTGAAAGAAATATTTGCTAGACACCATTTTTCTATTGTGTATGATACAGATTTAAAAGAGCCAATAGCTGACGGATTTTATTTCACAGTAGCATATCCACATATGAAAGGTTGTGATTTGATGAAAAATTTACTTTTTTATGGTATCAGTGCCATTTCTCTCAATACAACAGGAAGCCAACAAGAAGGATTACGTATATGTACCTCATTTATCAATGATGCTCAATACGACGAATTAGACTATCGTTTATCCTGTTTTAACAAAGACTTTCCCATTTCATAATCATTTTACCCATTTATTTCATCAACTATGAAACCAATTAAAAACCTAGAACCTTTTTCAAAGTGGATATTGCGATTAAGTGTCCTATGCTTTTTAGGAACAATCCACTATAAAGATTTACAAAAAATTGACTACCAAGATTATAACAATATCATTATGGTAGTATATATTCTTTGTAGTTTGTTACTTGTATTAGGTGGATTACAAAAAAAAGCAACACTGACAATAATAAGTGCTCTATTTTTAACACTTATTTCCTTCTACCAAATTTACCTATCATTTAACGGAAATTTTTTGCAACCCTCTATTTATCAACACCTAATGATAAGTGGAATTGGTCTATTTTTTATATCTAAAGGAAACTAGATACAAGTTGTTACCATTCTTTAACGTTCTTAAAAACTTATTGAATGAAAAATAAAATAACTTTGTACTTTCAAAATAACCAAAATTGTTCACTATAATGGCAAAAATAAAAGGTAGAGTAGTTATCGACAATGAGCGTTGTAAAGGATGCGACTTGTGTGCTGTTTCGTGCCCCACAGATGTGTTGGCGATGTCTAAAAGTGTAAACAGCAGAGGATATAACTTTTCTCATGCAGTTAATGAAGAAGCATGTATTGGTTGTGCCAGTTGTGCACTCGTGTGTCCAGATGCATGTATAACAGTTTACAAAGTAAAAGTAGAATAACAACATGGAGCAAGACATAAAATTATTAAAAGGCAACGAAGCTGTTGCCGAAGCGGCTATACGTTGTGGATGCGATGGGTATTTTGGCTACCCTATTACACCCCAGTCTGAAATTATGGAAACATTAATGCAACTAGAGCCTTGGAAAACTACAGGAATGGTGGTGTTACAAGCCGAAAGCGAAGTG
>Ga0116186_1005477_pt1 | contig 9981 bp, 9 predicted proteins | sample AD_JPNNA4_MetaG_FD_89806 | JGI IMG/M metagenome (GOLD analysis project Ga0116186, IMG submission 89806) | Active sludge microbial communities of municipal wastewater-treating anaerobic digesters from Japan - AD_JPNNA4_MetaG | ecosystem: Engineered > Bioreactor > Anaerobic > Digestate | place...
CCGAGTCGCAATCGGTGTCGTGGCGGCCCTGCTCGTGCTCGTCGTCGGCCTGGCGGTCGTGGTGCTGTCCTTCGCGCAGGCGGCGACACCGCAGACGACGGGGCGGATCACGGTCGACGGGATGTCCGCCGAGGTCACCGTCGCGCGCGATGCCTCGGGCGTGCCGCACCTCACCGGATCGACCCTGGAGGATCTGGCCCGTGCCCAAGGATTCGTCCACGCCCAGGACCGCTTCTTCGACATGGACCTGCGCCGCCACATCGCCAGCGGACGTCTGTCGGAGTTGGTCGGGAAGTCGGGCCTGCCGGCCGATCGCGTCGTACGCACATTGGGGTGGCACCAAGTGGCGGAGCAGTCGGTGCCCCTGCTGGCGCCCGAGACCCGGCGCGTGCTCCAGGCCTACAGCGAGGGAGTCAACGCCTACCTCGAGTCCCGCTCTCGCAACCGGTTGAGTCTCGAGTACGCCGTGCTCGGTATCTCGCTGCCGGACCGCCCGATCGAGGACTGGACACCAGTGGACTCGGTGGCGTGGCTGACGGCCATGGCCTGGGACCTCAAGGGCAACTACACCGACGAGTTGTCGCGCGCGCGCCTGACCGGCCGGGTCACACGCGAGCAGATCATCGACCTCTACCCGCCCTTCGAGCGCACCGACCACGACCCGATCCTCGGGACCGGCGACTGGGCGCCCGGGGCGAGGCCGCCGGCGTCGTCGGTCCCCAACGCGTTGGCCGACGTCCCCGCCCCCAGCGTGGGGGAGACCTCGTCGGTGCCCACCGCTCCCGATTGGTATGCCGCGGTGCAGGACGCGCTCGCGGCCGTCCCCGCGCTCTACGGCCGGGGCGAAGGTGTCGGCTCCAACTCATGGGTCGTGTCCGGAGATCTGACCAAGAGCGGCAAACCGTTGCTCGCCAACGACCCGCACCTGGGCACTCGGCTCCCCGGCATCTGGTATCAGAACTCACTCACCTGCCAGACCCTCACCGAGGCCTGCCCGCTGCGGGTCTCGGGCTTCTCGTTCCCGGGGCTGCCGGGGATCATGATCGGCCACAACGACCGGATCGCCTGGGGATTCACCAACCTGGGTCCCGATGTGTCCGACTTCTACCTCGAGCGCACGGATGTCGAGGGCCGAGTGCTCAAGGACGGGGTGTGGACCCAGCCCGAGACGAGGGTGGAGCGGATCCAGGTGGCGGGAGGTCCCACCGAGACGATCACCGTCCGCACGACGAGTCACGGGCCGATCGTCTCGGACGTCCTGCCTTCGGCCAAGGACGGCGGCGTCCACGCCCCGACCTTCGGTGCCGGCGCGTCCGGGGACGTCTACGCGTTGTCGCTGGCGTGGACCGGCCTGCGCCCGTCGAAGACGGCCGACGCCCTGCTGGGCCTCAACAAGGCACGGGACTTCACGCAATTTCGCACTGCACTGCGTGACCTGGCTGCACCCTCGCAGAACGTCATCTACGCCGATGTCGATGGCCACATCGGCTATCAGGCGCCCGGCGTGATCCCGGTGCGGGCACCGTCGGGGGACACCGGAGTCCCGGGCTACTGGCCGAGCCCTGGGTGGGACTCCCACCACGACTGGAGCGCCGAAGTGCCCTTCGACGACCTGCCGTGGGCGCTCGACCCGGCCGGCGGGGTGATCGTCGCCGCCAATCAGCAGGTCAGCGCCTCCCCGACCCCCTTCCTCACCACTGACTGGGACCCGGGGTATCGCAGCCAACGCATTCACGACCTGCTCTCCCGGACCGCGACCGGTGGCTCGACGGTCGCCGACATGGAGGCCATCCAGCGCGACGACCGCGATCCGACCGCCCAAGCCTTGATCGCCGCCTTGAACGACGTCGATCTGCGCAGCGATCCGTTCACTGCGTCCGCACGTGAGCTGCTGAACTCCTGGGACGGCAGCAGCCCGGCGCGCGGGGAGGGGAGCGCTGCCGCGGCATACCTCAACGCGGTGTGGAGCCATCTGATGCTCCTCACCTTCGATGACGAGTTGCCCGAAGACATGGCCGCCAACGGTGGGGCGCGTTTCCGGTTCGTCATGTCCCACCTGTTGACCGAGCCCAACCACGTGTGGTGGGACGACGCCAAGACCCCGGGTGTCGTCGAGGGACGTGGCGCGATCCTGTCGCAGGCAATGGTCGACGCCCGCGAGGACCTCACGCGACGACTGGGCAAGGACCCGAAGGGCTGGCAGTGGGGAGAGCTGCACACGTGGACGCCGACGCACCCCGTGCTCGGCGGCGACAACGTGCCCGGCATCGTGCGGTGGGCCTTCAACGACGACCCCGTGCCGCTCGGCGGCGGCAGCGCGATCGTCAATGCGAACGGGTGGGACGCGAGCAAGGGGTATGCCGTCACCTGGGCGCCCTCGATGCGAATGGTCGTCGACCTCGCGGACCTCGACGCGTCGGTGTGGATCAACCAGACCGGTGCGAGCGGGCACCCGCTGTCGGACCATTACACCGACCAGGTGGCGGACTGGGCGGCCGGTCGCAACCGGCCCTGGCCGTTCACCGCCCGGGCTGTCGCAGCGGCGACCGAGGACACCGTGGTCCTGGCCCCTCGCAGTTGACGTTGCCGGACGGCGTCGGCGGCGCGCTCAGTCGCCCCTGCGGCACCACGTGAGGCCATCGGCCGTGACCACGCCGTCGACGACCTCGTCGTGGGCGGCGCGGGGGAGCAGATCGGCGGCGAACTCGCCCGGGTGAAGCATGACGACGACCTTGACGCCGGGCGCGCGCCGGGGCAGTGCGCGGTCGTAACAGCCACCTCCTTGGCCGAGTCGCGTTCCCTCGCGATCGACGGACAGGCCGGGGGTCAGCACGAGTGCTGCATCGCCGATGGCGTTGTGTCCCAGGGGAGTTCGTGCTGGATCGGCGACATACGCCCAGTCGAGGTCGAGATCCGGCAGGGTGATCGGCACGATGACGCGCAGTCCGCGCGCGGTGAGCGCCGCTGTCGTGGCCGCGGTCGGTGGCTCGACGGGCAGCGCCTCATAGAGGGTGACGGTGTCGCCGGGTCCCACGCCCTCGGCGTCGAGCAGGTCGGTGATCGCTGCGGCGAGCGCGGTGTCGTCTGCGTCCCGATCGCGCGACGCGGCGATCTGGCGCCGACGCTCGCGCCGGTCGGCACGCTGCATCTTCTTGGCCCTCGCCGGGGTCACGCTCTCCATGAAGGCCCATCGTATGGTTGCCGCATGATGCGGTCGGTGGAGGAGCACCTGGCGGCCGTCCTGTCCCTGGCGACGCCGCTGCCCGTCGAGACCGTGCCGGTCTCCGAGGCGCGAGGTCGGGTCGTCGCCGCCTCGGCGGTCGCGGTCCTGGACCTGCCGTCCTTCGACAACTCCGCCATGGATGGGTATGCCGTGCGCGCCGCCGACGTCCCGGCCGCCGGTGTCCGGGTCGCGGTGGTGGACGACATCGCGGCCGGCGACACCCGCCGGCTCAGCCTGCCGCCCGGCGGCGCGATGCGGATCATGACCGGAGCGCCGCTGCCCGAGGGTGCGGACGCGATCGTGCCGGTCGAGGCCAGTGACGGAGGCACCACGACGGTGGCGTTCACCGAGGTGCCCGGGGTGGGGCAGCACGTGCGGTGGGTCGGCGAGGACGTGCGTGCCGGTGACGAGGTCGTGTCGGCGGGCGTGAGCGTGACGCCCGGCGTCGTCGCCTTGTTGGCGGCGGCAGGGATCGCCGAGGTGGCAGTCCATCGTCGGCCACGGGTGGCGGTCTTCTCCACGGGCGACGAACTCGTGCCGCTGGGCACGACGCCCGGCTTCGGCCAGATCGTGGACTCCAACCAGGTGATGCTCGGCGAGTTGGTGCGGGCCGCCGGTGCCGAGCTCGTACACAGCGGGCACCTGCCGGACGATCCCGACCTCGTGCGGGCCGCCTTCGCGGATCCGCCGGGGGACGCCGACCTGGTGCTCACCAGCGGTGGGGTGTCGATGGGAGCCCACGACGTCGTCAAGGAGGTCCTGCTCGCCGCGGGCACCGTCGACTTCGTCAAGGTGGCCATGCGGCCGGGTATGCCGCAGGGTGCCGGCCACATCGGTGGTCGCCCGATCGTGACGTTGCCGGGCAATCCGGTGAGTTCCTTCGTGTCCTTCCACGTGTTCGTCCTCCCGCTGCTGCGGCGCCTGGCCGGTCAGCCCGCGGCTGCGTCGCTCGGTGAGGAGGTCGGCGCCGGGGTCGTGGAGGCCGCAGTGCCCTGGCGGTCTGTCGAGGGCAAGGTCGAGTTCACGCGGGTGCGCGTGGCCGGGGGCGCCGCGACACCGATGACCGGCCAGGGATCGCACATGCTCGGTGCCCTGGGCGCCGCCAACGCCCTGGCCGTGGTCCCACCGGCCTGCGCGGCGGTTGAGGTCGGCCAGCGACTGTCCGTGATCCGCCTGCTCGGATCGGAGGTCGGCTCATGAGCGGCGACGGACGACTCACCCATGTGCGGGCCGATGGGTCCGCCCACATGGTCGACGTCTCGGCCAAGGCAGTGACCGCCCGACAGGCGAGTGCGGCAGGTCGAGTTGTGCTGTCCGACAGGGCAATTCGTGCCTTGCGTGAGGGCGATGTGCCCAAGGGTGACGCGCTCGCCGTGGCGCGCATCGCCGGGATCCAGGCCGTGAAACGCACCCCGGACCTCATCCCGCTCGCCCACCCGATTGCCGTGCACGGCGTCGAGCTCGACCTCGACGTGGGCGACGACGGTGTCGACATCGTGGCCACGGTGCGCACCGCGGACCGCACCGGGATCGAGATGGAAGCGCTCACCGCGGTGGCGGTGGCCGCGCTCGCCCTCATCGACATGATCAAGGCCGTAGACAAGCACGCACGGATCACCGACGTGCGGGTGACCGCCAAATCAGGTGGCCGCTCGGGTGACTGGACCGAGTCGTGACGGTCGACCTGGCCGGGCGCACGGCCCGGGTGATCACCGCATCGTCCCGGGCTGCTGCCGGTGTCTATCCCGACCGCGGCGGCGCGCTGCTCGTCGCGACCCTGCGGGACTGGGGGATGGACGTGCCGGACTCCGACGTCGTCCCTGATGGCCCGGAGGTCGGCGAGGCCCTGGTCCGCGCTCTCGCCGATGGCCCCGACCTTCTTCTCACGACCGGCGGCACCGGTCTGACCCCCACCGACGGCACCCCCGACGCGACTCGGCGGGTGCTCGACAAGGAGGTGCCCGGCATACCGGAAGCTCTGCGGGCGGCGGGGGTCGTCAAAGGGGTGCCGACCGCGATCCTGTCCCGGGGGGTGGCCGGGCTCGCCGGCCGGACTCTCGTGGTCAATCTGCCGGGGTCCAGTGGTGGGGTGCGCGACGCGCTCGACGTCCTTGGCCCCCTCCTGGCGCACGCCCTCGACCAGGTGCGCGGAGGGGACCACTGATGTGGCGACGTCGGCAGTCAACGGCCCTTTCCGAGTGGCCACTGCGCTTGGGTGGCCACACGCCGCAGGGTGAGCCGGTGTTGCTGCGGCCGCTGGGTCTGGCCGACGAGTCGGACTACTTCGCGCTCCGGCGTGCCAACGCCGAATGGCTGGCTCCCTGGGATGCGACCTCACCGGTCCCGCGAGCCCCCAGGACCTTCTCGGACGTGCTCGACAGCCAGGAGGCCGAGGCGCGGGCAGGTCGCGCGCTCCCGATGGCGGTCGAGGTCGGTGGGAGGCTGATCGGGCAGGTCAATGTGAGCAACATCGTGGAGGGGTCGTTCCGGTCCTTCAATGTCGGCTACTGGATCGCGCACGAGGCTGCCGGGCGCTGGATCACGCCGACCGCGGTGGCCATGCTCGGCGATCACTGCCTTGGCGCACTCGGCCTGCACCGGATGGAGATCAACATCCGCCCCGAGAACCTCGCCTCGTTGGCCGTCGTCCGCAAACTGGGGCTGCGGGACGAGGGGATGCGGGAGCGCTACCTGCACATCGACGGGGAGTGGCGCGACCACCGGTCGTTCGCGGTGACGACGGAGGACCTGGCCGGGCAGTCCCTCATGGAACGCTGTGCACTGTCGTCACAAGAGTCACTTTGGCGACACACCGACCCATCTCCGTCGGGCTGACTTGCGCACGTCCTAACGTGCTGGCATGCAACCCTCGTCCCTCATCTTCGTGGTGATCGCGGGCGTCTGGGCTGCCTTCCTCGTCCAGCACTGGATCCGTCGCCGCGAGCACATCGCGACCGCGCGCTCCGTGGACGCCTTCTCCGAGACCCTGCGCGTCCTCAAGGTGCGTGACCACGGCCCCGAGGTCGACCTCGATGGGCCGCCGCGCAAGTCGTATGCCGTGAGCCCCACCAAGGCCGTCCGCCCCCAGGTCACGGTCAAGCGTGCCGAGACCCTGCTCTCACGCCCACTGCCGGAGACCGACCCCGCCCACGAGTGGGAGCCGGGGGAGTCTGCCGGCCCCGCGGCATACCTGCTGATCCCGGATCGCGCCACGCGGGGCCTCACCTTCTTGACCGGACTGCTCGGCACCGTGGTCTTCGCCGTCCTGTCGTTGACCGGCGTGCTCGTCGCCTGGGCCCCCCTCGTGCCACTGGCCCTTGCCCTGGGCGGGTTCCTGTGGGTGCGCCAGGCGGCACTGTCGGCGCGCGCGGCCCGAGTGCCGGTGGGTGTGCGCACGCGGGAGTCGGCTCGACCGACCTCGGTTGGGGCCCCCGCGGTGGAGACGGTCGGGGAACCGGCGCCGGTCCCGGGGACGGCTCGTGGTGGCGTCTTCGATGTCAACGCGGGGAGCGCCGGGGATGGCGCTGCGTCGTTGCCCGACACGGTTGCGCCGATGGCCGCGCCGCTGCTCGACGAGGACGACATGCCACTGACCTGGGACCCGCGCCCGGTGCCGCGCCCGACCTACGCGATGAAGGCAACCGCCACCTGGGTGCCGGTCGAGGAGCGCGCGCAGGAGCCGGTGCGTCCCACGCGTTCCCGCTTGACGCCGGTCATCGCGGACCTGGACGACGACATCCCCGAGTCCTTCCCGGTGGCGCGCCGGTCCGCGGTCGGCTGAGCAGTCGGGACCCCTCTTGCCCGGATCCTCTGGGCCGGGATCGTGTGGCCAGCCTGCGTTGGCCCAGGCCAACGCATTCGTGTGCCCAGCCGACCGGTGCAATGCACGGTGAGGCGCGACTCAGGGTTTCTGCTGCTGCACTTCCTCGCGCGCCTCGGCCGCTTCGTGGCGGCCCTCGGCATCGAGCAGCGAATCGGCCGTGGGTGGGGTGGGTGGGTCGAGCAGGTGATGGCCGACCGCGTTGAGCACCGCCACCGTGGGCACGGCGATCAGGGCACCGACGATGCCGGCGAGCACGACACCTGCCGCGATGGCGAGGATGACCGACAGCGGGTGGACCTTGACGGCGCGGCCGAGGAGGAGCGGCTGCAGCAGGTGGGACTCGATCTGCTGGACGGCGATGACACCGGCCAGCATGATCAGCGCCTTGACCGGGCCGAGCGCCACGAGGGCGAGCAGGACGGGCACCGCCCCCGAGATGGCCGCGCCGATGACCGGAATGAAGGCGCCGAAGAAGACGAGGATCGCGACCCCGCTCGCGAAAGGCACCCCCAGCACGGCAGCGACCAGGCCGATCCCGATCGCGTCGGCCGCGGCGACGAGCACGGTCGCCCGCGTGAAGGCGCTGAGCTGACCCCACGCGACGATGCCCGAGGAGTGCACCTTCCCGCGGGCCGCGCCCGGGAAGAGGCGCACGACCCAGGCCCAGATGCGGGCCCCGTCGTGGAGGAAGAAGAACAGCGTGAACATCGCGATGAAGAAGCCGGCGATCGCATGACCGGCGGTCACCCCGGCCGCGGCCGCCTTGGGCCCGGCATCGGAGAGCGCCGAGGCGCCCTGCTGCCGGGCCTTCTCGATCCACTCGTCGAGCACGGTGGCGTTGACGCGGAAGGTGTCCATGATCCAGGTGCGGATCTGGTCGTAGCCCTCGCCCACCTGGGTCTTGATGTCGTCGAACTGGTCGATGAACTGTGAGCCGACGAAGGTCAGCAGCCCGATGAGGAGGGTCAGCGTGCCCAGGACGGTCAGGCCCGCGGCCGCTCCGCTGGGCATGACCGCGCGCAGTCGCTTGAAGATGGGTGCGAGGAGGGCTGCGAGAAGGAGCGCGACGATGACCGGGATGACGATCTCGCTGAGCATCGTGAGGAGCTTGATGGCACCGATCAGGGCGGCGGCGATGACGATGGCGCGCCAGGCCCATTCACTGGCGGTGCGCACGCCGATCGGCACGGACCACTTGGCGGCATCGTCGTGGCCGGCGACGACCAGGGTGAGCGCGTCGTCCCGCCCCGGCGTGGTCGTCGCCTCGCGCGGCAGGTCGGCCGGGCCATGGCCCTCGGCTGGCATCATGCCGCGAGCCTAATTGGTGACCCACCCCTTGCGTCCGGCACCGTGGTTGGTATGCCGTCCACTCGCCGGACGTTGGGCGGGGTCAGGCCACCCAGGACCATTGATACGAAAAGAGCCGACGGTCGTCGGCTCTTTCGGTTGGTGGAGCTGAGGGGATTCGAACCCCTGGCCTTCTCATTGCGAACGAGACGCGCTACCAACTGCGCCACAGCCCCAGAAGCGAGAGAAACCATAACATCGGCACCCGCCCGGGCCGAAAAACGGGGCCGAGCGGGCCGAACGGCCGGGCCCTCGCCAACGTCCGGCGAGTGGACGGCATACCAACCACAGTGCCGGACGCAAGGTCAGCGGTGGATGAGGTCCTGCCAGTTGGGGGGGCCGCACCGGCCGGCCCCGGAGCGGGCTGGTCCTCGGGATGGGACTGCGGGTCGGGCAGGCGTGGCCCGAGGAAGCCCTTGCCGTCGGCAAAGTCCCAGAACCAGTCCTCGCGCGGCTCGAAGCTCGTGATCACCTGGTGGCCCGTCTCATGCCAGTGCGCGGTCGCGTGCTGCGACGGGCTGGTGTCACAGCACCCGATGTGACCGCATTGGGCACACCGGCGCAGGTGCACCCACCAGCCGCCGCTGGCCAGGCATTCGACGCAGCCCGTGCCGGTGGGAACGCTCTGCTCGTCGATCCCCGCCCGCGTCGTCATCCTCGGCCCAACCCTCAGGGTGCGGCGGAGGGGTCGACGTGCTGGGCCAAGTAGTGCGCCGCGCCGATCCGCTCGATCACGTCGAGCTGGGCCTCGAACCAGTCGACGTGCCGTTCCTCGTCGAGCACCATCTCCTCGAAGACCGAGGCGCTGCCGTGGTCACCGAGGTCGTGACACTCCTTGGCGGCCGCGTTGAACTGGGCCACGGCACCGATCTCTCCCTCGAGCCCGATGCGGAGCATCTCCTCCGGGGTCTCGCCCGTGCGAATCGGGTTGAGCCGCTGGACATTTGGGTGCCCGTCGAAGAGCAGGATCCGCTGGATGATCGAATCGGCGTCCTTCATCTCGTCGATCGAGAGGTCATAGAAGACCTTGCCCAACTTGGGGAAGCCCCAGTTGTCGAGCATCCTGGCGTTGAGGAAGTAGGAGTTGACGATCGTCAACTCGAGCGTCAGGGCCTCGTTGAAGAGCTCAACGACTCGCGAGTTCTTGGGCTGCACGGGGGACCTCCGGGATCATGACGGATCGGGCATTGTCACTCTCGCACAGGATCATCTTCACCGACCACACGCATCCTCCGCAGCCGGTGCCGGCGCCGGTCGCACGGCTCACCGCAGGCAAGGTCGTGGCTCCCGCATCGACAGCAGCGCGGATCGCCTGGTCGTTGACGACCCTGCAGTGGCAGATGATCACGGCACGCTCCGGCGGGAGTAGGTGAGGTTTACCTAACCACAGGGTACTTAGGTGCACCTAATCCGCCCCCCGGATTCCGCCATGCGGAACACCTCACGTCGTCGAGACGGCCCGCTCACACAAACCGATGAACGCGCCGAGCGCGACGAGCTCACGCGGGCTCCTCGGGGCCAGGTCGGTCAGGAGCGGCGAGCGCACGAGGTATGCCGCGTGCTTGGCTCGCGAGATCGCGACGTTGAG
>Ga0116186_1005484_pt1 | contig 9973 bp, 5 predicted proteins | sample AD_JPNNA4_MetaG_FD_89806 | JGI IMG/M metagenome (GOLD analysis project Ga0116186, IMG submission 89806) | Active sludge microbial communities of municipal wastewater-treating anaerobic digesters from Japan - AD_JPNNA4_MetaG | ecosystem: Engineered > Bioreactor > Anaerobic > Digestate | place...
TAAATATAAAATCAAGCGATGAATTCAGAAAATCTCCGAATTTAAACAGCTTTATTAAAATATTTGCGGCTAATTATCCGCAGGATTTCGAAAGATTCAAAGTTAAATTCACAGAAGAAATCAGCGCCGTAAACGCCGAAAGCACCAGAAGAATCCAGACCGACGAAAGACGTAAAATAGCTGAACTGCTCGGCAATACAAGTTCGCTTATAATAAGCATAGGCCAGTCTGAAATTAAAGATATCCCGGCGGCGGAACCGGGCGCGGCAACGTCTGAAACCGCCGTTAAATACACCAGGACGGTTAAGGGTAAGCCAGGCGCTTCAAGCTCTGATAACGTTAAAATTAAGATAATGTCCGAAAAAATCAAAAGCGGAAATATCGACTCGGGCGAGTAAACGTAAAACAGTAATACCGTAAAATCAATAAAAACCATAAAAGTCGGCGGTAAGCATCAGCGGGCCGCCGGCTTTTTATATATTAAAAATATCATATTTTAACATATTTAATTGACAAATCGTTAATTTTAAATTATATTATATTTCATTACAGGGCTTAACGGTAAAATATAAGGCGCAAAATTTCCGGGCGCGTATGTGAGTATATTATTAATGGAACAGGTGCGTTATGAATGAATTTCCGACTATCGACAAGGCTTTTATAATAGATAATTCGAGCTATTCTTCTTACGTCAAGGGACTCGATTACTATAACAGGGGAAACGTCAAATCATTGAGTATTAACGACGACGGCGTCATAAGCGTTTCGGTCGAGGGCGCAAAATTGTATCATGTCGAACTGTATTTCGGCGATTCGTCAAAATTCAGTGCGGCATGCGACTGCCCTTACGATCTCGACGATTACTGCAAGCATATAGCCGCTGCGCTGGTGCATTTGATGCAAAACAACGAAAAGATAAAAGCCGAATTTAAAAAGATAAATAAAATCAAAAGCGCGCCTGACGATATGTACGATAAAAAAATCGAAAAATACCTCGAGCGCGTCGAAAAAGAAAAAAGCCTTAAAAAGCCCCTTGCGGAGTTTTTTAAAAAATTTCCCGAATCTTTTAAGGAATTTCAGGCATATTACGACGGAGTATATTCGCTGAAAGAAGACGGCCGGAAAAAAGGCGGCGCCATTTATTACCAGAAGCGCGTCGAAGATTCAATCAACGAAATTAAAAGCGTTTTTATGAAGGCCGAATTTTATAAGCCTCAAAATTATATATCGCAACGCGCTAATATAGTTTCTTCCGGCGCGATCAGCGTTGAAAATTACGGCGCTGGAGAATACCGCGGATATTTTCAAAAATCGGCGGATTATATTTTCGATATTTTTTACGCCAAAGCCGAACGTTCGCTTAAAATGGGCGATATTTGCGGCGGCGCGAGCTTTTTACACGCGATTTACAATTTCGCGCAGGACTTTAACATTAGTTATATAAAAACCGCCATAGAAGAAAAAATATATAAAGTGCTCGAAGGATGCGTTAAATACCATCTTAATAAGGCTTTCAGCGCGCTTATAGAAATCGCGCTGTCTGAAAATTTTGAAAAAGACGACGCCAGATGGTTTTATAACGGACTTCTTGCTATATATTTTTCTTCAGGTATTGCGAGCGACAGACGGCTGGGTAATTTCGACAGGCTCAAACTCATATGCTCCCGCCATGGTTCGGTCGAGTATATGCTCGATTTCATCAACGAAAATCTTATAAATAACAGCGACCCCAAAACCGGATGCCCGCCTTATATCAACGCCCAGAACTCGCACGAGGCGTTTTACCTTCTGAATATTTCAGGCGAAACCGGACGGGCCGTCAAGATAGCCGAAAAATATTGGCAGATGAATATTATTCTTCATCGCGAATATATAGAATTTCTGATGAAGAACTTCGAGCATAAAAAAGCGTTAAAATTATCGGTCGCAATCTTGAAAATTTTCGATAAAAACCCTGAAAAAATAAGAGAAGGCCTGAAATGCGGCACTTTTAACGAACTCAAGGAAGCGCTTTCGGCGGCCGTTAAAAGCATGGACGAAATACTCACTTCGCTCGTGAATTTCGCGGGCTCCAAGCAGAAAAAAGCGGCATGCCTGAAAGATTTGTACCGCGCGCTTTACACCGAGGCCGTATATAACAATAACCTTGACGTGGTTGATAAACTTCTTAACGTGATAGATGAAATTGAAAAATTAAATTCGCAGGGTATTTCGGTTAAGCTGGCCGACGAAAACATAAGCCTTGAAAGTTTTTCAGGAACCCTTATCAACGAAGACGTGTGCGACAACCTTTTCAAAGCTAAAATTTTCAAAAAAATGTGCCGAAACGATCTGGTCATCGGAGTGGCCAATAAAACCCCCGATGATTATATGTTTTCGAGCATCTGCGGCCTTATAATGAACGAAAAGCCTGACGAAGTTTTTGATTTGTTCAAACATAGAATTGGCTCGATCGTAAGCAAAGGCGGGGACCGTGACAATTACGGCCATGTTTCAAAGCTTATTAACGTGATGGCTAAAATTCCGTCGAAGAGCAAAGAACTTAACATGTTTATCGAAAAAATCAACGAAAAAAGAATTTATACGAAAAAAATAATGTAATATTGATTGAAATGCCCGATATAATAAACGAAAACAAAATATATCCGATTATCTTCAGCAGAAAAATTAAATCGACCATATGGGGCGGCCGCAGATTGTATTCCGGCCGTAATCCCGAAAACGGCCCGCTTGATTCATGCCCGAAAATAGGCGAAATATGGAGCTTATGCGAAAACCATAATATAGTTGCGCTTAACGGGCCGTATAAATTATTCATGCTCGAAGATATTTTAAAAAACGTTCCGGCGGAATTTCTAGGAGGCTCTTTTCAAAATCAGCATTTTCCGCTTATAATGAAAATAATAGACGCCAACGACCGCCTGTCAATACAATTGCACCCTGACGATAAAAAAGCCCGCGAACTCGAAAAATATTATTGCGGTAAAACCGAAATGTGGTACGTGTTAGACGCGTCTCACGATTCCGAGATAATTCTTGGGTTTAACCGTAAAATCGACGAAAATGAATTCAGGCAGTATATCGAAAATAATTCGCTTGAAAGCGTTTTAAATCACGTAAGAGTCAAAAAAGGCGATACGTTCCTTATACCGCCCGGCTGCGTTCATGCTATCGGAAAAGGCGTCCTTATAGCCGAAATTCAGCAAAACTGCGATATAACTTACAGGGTTTACGACTATGCCAGAAAGGACGCAGACGGCAAAACTCGAGAACTGCACATAAAAAAAGCGCTCAAATGCGTCGATTACGCTCAGATCAACGTGAACGCTCCGCGCGCTTTGAGGCTTTGCGATTTTAAAGGCGGATCGGTTACGCATTTAAATTCCAACGCATATTTCGATGTCGTTGCTTATGAATTTAACGGCGATAGCGGTTTCGATTATAAATTCAAACTTCCGGTTTTTTCGGTTTTTATGAATATAGGCGAAGATATTTATGTAAGTTACGGCGACAGCGGCTGCGACTACTTTCCAAAATATTCGTCGCTTCTGATGCCGGCCGGATATGAAGGCGCTCATTTCGAAGCGGCCGACAGCGAAAACGGCATATCCCTTATTCAGGCCTTTACGCTTCCCCATACGCCTGAAAAATCGAATATTATAAAAATCTCATTCTCAATTTGATAAAAATTATTAAATTTTTCTCAATATGATATAAGATTTGTATCATTTTGAGAATGGCGAATTATTAAAATATCTTTATTATTCTTTGTTTCAGGCTGTTTCCAAGTTTTATCACGATGGCATAAAAATTGTTTTAGTTACTTTCACGAAAACATAAAAGTGGAGGTAATTATGGGTAAAAGCGTAAACAAGGTATTCATTCTCGGAAACGCCGGAAACGATCCAGAGGCTTCGGTAACGAAAAACGGCAAATCCATGTCTTCATTCAGAGTCGCTACCAACGAATTAGTTAAGAACCAGAACGGCGGTTACGATGAGATTACGCAGTGGCATAAAATTAAACTTTTCGGAACCACGGCGGATATAGCCAACCAATATGTAAAAAAAGGTTCACGCGTTTTCGTCGAAGGAAGAGTGAGTTACAGTAAAATAGAATCTAAAGAAACGGGAAAGCTTCCCGTTATTTATACCAACATTATCGGAAACGGTATAACTCTTCTGAGCCCCGCCGATAAGGCTAAAACCGCTGAAATGCCTTTTTAACGGCGGCGGTGCGTGGCCTGATAAAATTTTCGAAAGGTGTTTTTCGAAAAAAAATATAAGGCTGGCAGCGATTAATAAAAATGAAAAGGAACTAACTTTTATAAAGAGGTAATTTCGGGAAAAAGAAGGAATAAGTTCCTTCTTTTTCTCTGTTAAATCAAAAATGAAAACGAAAATAACGTTTCTTGGAACCGGCACTTCCCACGGCGTGCCGAAAATAAATTGCGGCTGCGAAGTTTGCGCTTCTGAAAGCGGTTTTAACAAAAGACTTCGCTGCTCCATATTAGTCGAATCAGGCGCAAGCAACATACTGATAGATACTTCCGCCGATTTTCGCGCTCAGGCTTTAAAGTATAAAATTAAAGCCATCGACGCTATTTTATTCACGCATGCGCATGCCGACCATCTTCACGGCATTGACGATATAAGAGCGTATCAAACTAAATCGTCGCCTCCTATAAAATGCTTCGGTCCGCCTTCTTTTTGTTCCGACGTTAAAAGGAGATTTTCCTATATTTTTTTAGATAAAATGCCCGTAGGCGGGGGTACTCCGCGCATATCGCTTTCGGCCGTGGACCAAAATTTTGAAGCGGCCGGCGTGGAATTAGTTCCGATTCCCGTTATTCACGGCCAGGCCGAAACATACGGATATCGTTTTTTTAACGCGGCTTATATTCCCGACGTTAAAGAAATACCCGCCGAAAGCCTAAAAAAACTCGAAGGCCTTGAAGTTTTAATCATAGACGCCCTTCGGGCGCGGCCGCATTCCACCCATCTCTGCCTGAATGAATCGGTTGAAATAGTAAAAGCGCTGAAACCCGCAAAAGCATATTTTACGCATATAGATCATGAAATAATGCATGAGCGTGAATCCGAATCGCTCGCTAAATTGGGCCTTAATATAGAAATAGCGTATGACGGCCTTGAAATCTGGCTGTGAACCGGCCGGTTAAAATCTTAAAATAGTAAAAAAGTTTTTTTTGATAAGGTGACTGGAGATGCCGAAAGCCCATCCCTTATAAGAATAAGATAAAAATAAAAAAACCACCGATAAACGGTGGTTTTTTTTATTGATTTGTTTGATTTCATATAGGTGCTTTGAACATCTAAATATGAGCCGTTCAAGTGAATTTTGCCGTCTTGAAGTATTTGGTATGAAGCTTTTAGGAATTTCGCCCGTCTCCGGGGAAAACCTCACTTATATGCAGTTACTCAGGCTTTCAGAGTTCTTCTTACGTTCGACTAGGGCTTTATTGGTTTAACCCTCCCCGATACGCCGTTTTAGGCCCTTCGGTATTCGCTGAACGCACCAATTAAAACATTTAGTAAAAAATGTTTAACTATCACTCTCTTAGCATTTCGCCTGCTTTTAAGTAATCAAGCACAAACCGCAAACGCGTATTCTCATAAATGAAAATCCCTTTAACTTCCTCCGCCGCCATAGGAGCAAAAAAATCACTAATGATCTTTTTACCGGCCTATATGCGCCGGCAGTAGAAAACTTTATTGAACAGAGTTAACTATTCCGTTTTCTCGCCCGCATTTTCTTCGCGGGAACGTTTGCTTCCTTCTTCACGGTTTTTCGCTCTTCCATGTAATAAAAAGTTTCGAGTAGTTCCGCGCTTTGCCTAGGCGCGGCCTTCCGTTTTCAGGTTTTCTAAACCTCTTAACGGTTTTCGCACCCCGAAAAATCTTGCGCAGTGTTTCATGCGCTGCATGCATGAGCTTTACTTTCATGGCTTTTATCGTTCGCGAGAGCCTTGAAGCCTTTCGGGTTCAGCTGCCATCTTAAACTTCAGATCCAAACGAGTCTTACGCCGGTGACCGGTGAAATTTCGTCGAACTGTTTTTCATGGCTTTTATCACTCGCGTCCGCTTCGCGCAATAGCGATATGATTAACCGCTTATTAACGCGCCGTGCCATCTTAGTAGTTTCACCTTTTAGGGCTCTCCCCTCCGCGAAGCTGTTTGGCCTTCGCCTACGATGCTCTTTCGCACTTCAAAAGATAAGCGTACAACTCGGCTCGCGCCGGATTTTCCTTACTTATAATTCTGTGCCTTAAAGCTTTTCATCCGCGGAATCAGTTTTCCTCCGCAAGCGAAGGTCACTGGCCCTTTTAGGTTTTTTGTCCTTACGTCAACCTGCCGTGAAGCAGATTACTGTCGGAGCTATTCACTTGTCAAACTGAACACTATTAAATGTTCAAAGCTTTGTAATGATAACACATTATTTTTAATATGTCAATAACTATTTAAAATTATTTTTCCGTTTTTTTCATTTTATATTTAAGGTATTGTTATAATGTGTAATTCAGGTAATTTTAAAAATATAAACGGCCGAAATGTTTATCTGAAGAATAAGGTTAAGCTAATTTTAACCGGCAATTACAGTCTGGCGCGAAATATTAAATTGACAAATCGTCTATTTTATGATATAATATTTCAAAAATAAAAACTTATTATTATATTTTTATGATTATTGTAATAAGAAAAGCCGGCGTACTTTTAACCCTTTCAATCAGGGCGTCTGTCAGGTTTTTTTGCCTGCGGACATTATATTAATTCGGGCAATACGAGGAGTGAAATTGATGGAAACTACAGGTAACGGAACAAACAACAAAAAAAATGAAGCGCACAACGATTTAACGATGGACCAGGTAATAGCGTCTATGGACGCGGCTGCGGCTGCGGACGGCAAAGGCGCCGCGATATCCCGCGGCAACGTCGTAAGCGGCACAGTGATAAAAGTTACCAGCGACACCGTATATGTGAACGTCGGCCATAAATCAGAAGGTCTTATAGCCATTGAAGAATTTACGGATGCCGGAGAGCAGCCTGAAGTGGGCTCGAAAGTATCGGTAATGGTTTTAAAGCCCGAAGACAAAAACGGCGATCTCATACTCAGCAAGAAACGCGCTGACGCAAAATTTGCCTGGGACGATATAATGAACAACCAGGCCGCGGACAAGCCCATAAAAGCTAAAGTTATCAAAGCCACAAAAGGCGGCTACGAAGCTTACTACAAAGGCGTCCGTTGTTTCGTTCCGAGCTCGCAGCTCCTCGACAGAAAAGACAGCAAGCCCTCGGACTACATCGGCAATTCCTACGATTTCAAAATACTCGAAGTCAATAAAAAACGCAACAATATAATTCTTTCGCGCAAGGCCCTCGTAGAAGCCGAAGAAAATATAAAGCTCGATAAAATATTTTCGACCCTTCAAGAAGGCAGCACCGTTACAGGTACGGTTAAAAGCTTCACCGAATACGGCGCGTTTATCGATATCGGCGGCATCGACGGCCTTCTGCATATCACCGATATGTCGTACGGCCACGTTTCAAATCCCGCGGACGTCGTTTCATCGATCGGAAGCCAGATAACCTGCAAAGTTTTAAAACTCGACCGCAAGACCAAAAAGATAAGCCTCGGCCTGAAACAGCTTTCAAAGAACCCGTGGGAAGAAGTCGGCGACAAATATAAAGTCGGCGAAATCTACGAATGCACGGTAAAAAATATAGCCGATTACGGCGTATTCGCTACATTAGAACCCGGCGTAGACGGTCTTATCCACGTTTCAGACCTGTCGTGGTCCGGCAGAACCAGGCCTAACGATTTCAAATCGGGCCAGAAGATAAAAGCTAAAGTAATAGATGTCAACCTTGAAATCAAAAAGATAAAGCTCGGCATCAAACAGGTTACGAAAGATCCCTGGGAAAAAGTCACAGAAACTTATCCTGAAAACACTATTACCAACGGTAAAATCAAATCCATTCTCAACTACGGCGTATTTGTTGAGCTGGAAGACGGCATAGAAGGCTTTATCCACATATCCAACATATCGTGGACCAAGAAAATCAACCATCCGTCGGAGCTTTTAAAAGTCGGCGACAGCATCGAAGTTAAAGTTTTAAAGCTCGACCTTGAAACTAAAAAAATCAATCTGGGCATCAAGCAGACGCATGTAGATCCGTGGACCATGGTTGAATCAAAGTTCAAAGTAGATCAGATAGTCGAAGGAAAAGTCACCAACGTTAAAAAATTCGGAGCTTTTGTAGAGCTCGAAGAAGGCATTGAAGGCCTTATCCATATTTCAGACCTTTCCTGGACGAAACGTCTCAACCACGCTAACGAAATGCTTAAAACCGGCGATCCGGTCAAAGTTAAAATAATCGAAATCAATCCCGTTGAAAAGAAAATAGCTTTAAGCTACAAGCATTTAACTAAAGACCCGTGGAGCGATATCGAAACCCGTTTCCCGATAGGAGCTACGGTTGAAGGTAAAATTACGCATTTCGCTTCGTTCGGCGCATTCGTCGAAGTTGAAGAAGGCGTAGAAGGCCTGCTGCACACTTCAGATCTCGCATGGAATAAAAAATATTCCGATCCTTCCGAAGTGTTAAAAGAAGGCGAAACCGTAAAAGTTCTCGTGCTTAACATAGACAAAGACAACAGAAAGATGAGCCTCGGCGTAAAGCAGCTCGCTCAGGATCCTCTTATCGCCTACAAAGAAAAAATGGACAGCGGCGAAATGCTTGACGGAAAAGTAAAAAGCATTCAGGAATACGGCGCTTTCATTGAATTCGACGACGGCATAGAAGGCCTCATTCACATATCCCAGCTCGCCGACGAGCGCGTGGACAAGGTCGAAAACGTTGTAAAAGCTGGTCAGCAGGTTAAAGTGAAAGTTATAGAAGTTAATATGAACGAACGCAAGATCAAGCTTTCGATGCGTACCAACGCCGTGGCTTCCTCTTCGTCTTCGTCGCCGGCTTCGAGCCACCATTCGTCATCTTCATCAAAAGATAAAGATCTCGTCAATAAAATAAATAAAGAAAACGACAACGACGGAGACGACGACACTCCGGAATGGAAAGAAAAACTCGGCTCGCTCAATCAGAAATAACCCTTGAATAAATCGGAAAGGCAGGTTTAAAACCTGCCTTTTCCGTATAAATATCAGTTGAAAGAATTTTTAATGAATTAATAATATAGTTTAATAGAGTTTGAAGTATAACCTGTAAGTTAATCAATTTACAATGCAGTATGTAGAATAACGATTTACTAAAGAACTTTTTGATCTTAAAAAAGAATCGATCAAACAGTATTTTCGGAGGATTTAAAATGGCAATTAAAGTCGGTATCAACGGTTTCGGACGCATCGGAAGAAATTTTTTCCGCTCATGCATCGCAGATAAAAACATCGATATAGTAGCGGTCAACGATCTTACCGATCCTAAAACGCTCGCTCACCTTTTAAAATACGATTCGATCCTCGGCATATTCGCGGCCGACATTTCGCACACGGAAGATTCGATCGTAGTAAACGGAAAAACCATAAAAGTATTGAAAGTAAAAGAACCCAAAGAGCTTCCCTGGGGAACGCTCGGCGTTGAATATGTAGTTGAATCTACCGGTTTATTCACCGACAAAGAAAAAGCGAAAGCCCACATCGAAGCCGGCGCGAAAAAAGTCATCATTTCGGCTCCCGCTAAAAACGAAGACATAACGATAGTTATGGGCGTTAACCACGATAAATACGATCCCAAAAACCATCACGTCGTTTCGAACGCTTCCTGCACGACCAACTGTCTGGCTCCCGTGGTAAAGGTTCTTATAGATAACTTCGGCATCGAAAACGGTCTTATGACGACCATTCACTCATACACCAACGATCAGCCCATACTCGATCTTCCCCACAAAAAAGGCGATCTGCGCAGAGCAAGAGCGGCCGGCATGTCGATGGTTCCCA
>Ga0116186_1005495_pt1 | contig 9961 bp, 6 predicted proteins | sample AD_JPNNA4_MetaG_FD_89806 | JGI IMG/M metagenome (GOLD analysis project Ga0116186, IMG submission 89806) | Active sludge microbial communities of municipal wastewater-treating anaerobic digesters from Japan - AD_JPNNA4_MetaG | ecosystem: Engineered > Bioreactor > Anaerobic > Digestate | place...
TAAAAGTTTAAAAGGTAAGTTATGATATTTTGCCCACTCTTTATGAGAAAAAACATAATCACCACTGATTGCTAAAATCTGGATATTAATATCACTTAATCTCATAAAATTATCACGAAACGAACAAACCTCTTTTGTACATCCACTACTCCAATCTGCAGGGTAAAAGGTTAAAATAGCATTACCATACATTACTGCATCACTCAATTTTATTCCTGAAAAAACAATTGTATCTTTGGTAGCATAAGGTAATAAGAAATCAGGTGCTTCATCACCTATTTTTGGTCTCTCTTGAGAAAAACCTAACAAACCAAAGCAACAAATAAAAAATACTAATAATAATTTATTCATAATTTCCTCAAATTTAAATTTATAACAGATAACAAAATGGAAAAGTTTCAAAAAGATGTGAATGTATTTAGAATGAGGGTTTTTTTGTAGCGCTAACGGGATTCGAACCCGTATTACCGCCTTGAGAGGGCGGCGTCCTAACCATTAGACGATAGCGCCATTTAGCTGCCCGACTAGGGCTCGAACCTAGACTTTCCTGATCCAGAGTCAGGCGTGTTGCCAATTACACCATCGGGCAATATTCATTAATTTAACAATTTTATAGCTGAAAGTCAAACCTTTTAACTATGCCTGATTGATAAAATATCGCCATCTTTTACTATATATTCTTTTCCTTCTAACCTGAATAATCCCTTTTCTTTGCATTTAGCAAAAGAACCACATGCAATAAAATCATCATACCCTACAGTTTCTGCCCTAATAAAAGTATTGTAGAAATCTGAATGAATGACAGCGGCTGCCTCTTGTGCAGTGTATCCTTTTTTAATTGTCCATGCTCTACACTCATCTTCTCCAACTGTAAAAAAGGACTGCAACCCTAAAAGATCATAAGCGTCAGCAATTAATCTATTTAAAGCAGACTCTTTTATACCATAATCATTCATAAAAACCTTGGCTTCTTCTTCTGGCAATTGAGCTAATTCCATCTCAATCTTTGCAAAAAAAGCAGAAATTTTTAAATTCTTTGAATTATATTTATTTGTAAGATCTTTTACTATTTTTTCACTTTCTTGAACCTTGGTTTCTTCCAAATTTAAAGCAATAAGTAAGGGTTTTGCTGTTAAGGGTTGAAATATTTTCAAATACTTTTTTTCTTCTTCAGAAAAATCTAAATTTCGTAATGGTATATTATTTTGTAATGCTTCCAACCATTGAGAAACTATACTTAATTCCTTTTTTGCTTCATCATTATTAATTTTTTGAATCTGTTTGGTCAATCTCTCGACCCGGGTTTCAAATATTGTCATATCTGATAAAATAAATTCGGTTTCAAGAGTATCGATATCTCTTTCTAAATTAACACTTCCATCTTCAAATGGATATGTATCATCTCTAAAACCTCTAACAACATGAAGCAATGCATCATTATTTTTTACTTTTGAAAGAAAATTATCAGTGAAAGGATTTTTGCCTTCAACTTTTTGCTGTCCAGCTAAATCAACAATCTCTATTGTTGCATAAGTTGTTTTTTTAGGTTTAAACATATCAGAAAGCAAATCTAATCTCTTATCTGGAACCTTTACAATAGCTTTATTTTCTTCTTTCTTCTGATATGTACTTTCGTCAATAAAAGAATTGGTTATTGTCTGAAAAAGAGTTGTTTTCCCAGAATGTGGTAACCCAACAATAGCAATTTGCATATTACATCCCATTAATTTTAAAAATTTAATTTATGAAAAAAAAGGGAGTGAAAAAAGTCAGAAAAAATTGAGCTTTGTTTAGTAATTAATTATTAGCTATACCTAAATAATTTACTTTATACTCACTTGCTTTATCTAGATCTTGCTTTCCACCATTTAAATCTCCAAATTCTAACTTCAATTTTCCTCTGTATTCTAGAGCTTCAATATAATTTGGTTCAATCTCAAGAGCTTTATCAAGATGTTTTATAGCTTCTAATTTTTGACCCTTTTCGTTTACAACAATTGCAAGGTTATAATAACTCAAAGCATTTTTCGGGTTTAGTTGAATTGAATGTTCAAAATCTTTAATAGATAATTCAGGTTGATTTATAGCCTGATATATTAAACCTCTCACGAAATAAAAATCATATTGATTTTCATTGCTCAAAATTGCTTTATTTATGTCACTTAAAGCTTCTTCATAATTTTTAGAATAATAGTAGGTCAATGCCCTTTCTTTTAAAGCCAAAGCATTGTTTTTTTCAAACTTCAGTATATTAGAAAAAGTATTTATCGCATCTTCATATTTACCAATTTTATTTTCCAGTAAACCTTTGAAAAATAATACTTCAATATTATTATTTTCGTACTCAAGAAATTTAGAATAATCTTCTAAAGCAGAAGTATAATCACGGAAAGTAGAACATACTAATGCTCTATAATAATATGCTTTTTTGGAATCAGGATTAATTCTAATAGCTGAAGAAAAATGAAGATATGCGCTTTCTAAATTATTTAAAAAATAATCACATAGACCCAGATAATAAAACACCTCATCATTACTATAATCTATAGCTTTAATAAAATAATCTTTAGCATTATCATAAAGATAAAGATAATAATATATTTTACCTATTTTAAAATTTGTTTCTGGTAAATCAGGATTTAAACTTGCTGCTTCTAGAGAATGAGATAAAGCTTTTTCTAAAAGTATAATTTTTATAGCAAGTTTATTTAAGCCAATATTTTGAAATCTGTTTAAAATCAAATCTAATTTTTCCTCAGATAAAATGATATCTATACAAATATCTGACAATAAGAGATTTTCTTTGATATTATCTTTATTTTCCTTTTTTAAATGGTTACTTAAAATATAAGTTTTCAGATATTCATCAGAAATTTCAAACAAACATTTATCAAATTCTGTTATAATACTATCATATTTATATCTATTATATGCGAAATAATAAATTGAAAAAATTAATAAACAGATAAAAACAAAAAAAGATAAAACATCCCATTCAAATAAATTAGCAATAACAATTGAACCAATGAAAATAAACATTAGCCCACTTAATACTAAAGGCGGAATATCTGAGATATGTTTTAACAATAACTTCATACAAAAAAGTAATACTTTAAAAATTAAAAATCAAGGAGAGCTTTAGAAAAAAAACAATAAAATTATATAACCAGATTCTAGGATATTAGAATCTGGTTATTTTTCAAATTAATTAACTTGAACAGAAGATAGATTACCAAGTTTTCTTGTATTTATAATTAATGAGTAATTGTTAGAACAACATAAATCATTAGCATATTCTAAAGATTCAACTTTCAGCTCAGAATTAATTCCACGCAAATAACTTTTAGCTAAATAAAAATTATCATTATTTATAAAATCAGATATCCAGGTCAAAGGCTCATATTCTTTGTAATTACATAAGAAAATAATGCCATCTATACATTTTTGAAATTTAACGCATTCTTCTTCTTTATAATTAGTAGAATACTTATTAATTATTTTATCATTTAAATCAAATCCAATGTAGGTAAGCTCATTTCTAGAAATTGCCTCATCTATAATTCCTGAAAAGGGCTTTATTAAAAATGTACTATTAAAATTATCCTTAACAAGCATCGGAGAGGATATCATTATTCTACAAATACTTTTGTTTTTAAAATTTACATTGATATAGGAATTATAAGAAAGTAGTATTAAAGCTTTTTCATTTATATCAAAAATCTCTTTTTTTAAAATATCATTTATAACATTTGATTTATTTTCAGAACTTAAAAAAACTATTCTTAGTTTGTCTCCTTTTTTACTGATACTTCTATTCTCTTTCCACACATTCTTAAATAAATCCATATACTCTTGATAACCCCAAATACCATATTTCCGAAAATTCATCATAATCTTTTTTGCTAATTCTTCATCAAAGTTATCAGATAATATCAGTCTATCAACTTCAGGTTGGTCTTGATAATTCCCGTATTCTATAGCGAGTTTTTTGATACCTTCTTTTCTTAAAACAGGGATGAGCGAATTAATGAAATCAAACTCATGCTTAAAATACATAAATTGATATAAAACAACAGCATCATTTTTTTTCATCTTATCACATAAATATTCTACAGGATCTTTACCAGCAGAATCGATATAGTTCTTTACATCATTTACCTCATCACCTTTATTATTACCATAAGAAGATGAGACACAAAACATAATTACTATGCTTAAAATAAACCCAAACAAAATATTTCTTTTCATAATTACACCCCTTATAAAATTATTATAACATGTGTCTCTTCTTCGCTTACAAATATATATACGTATCTGGATTAAAAAGTTTCAATTATTTTGCGGAATAACTAATCTACAAAAATGGACAAATCACAATTTATACATTATAAACATTACAATTTATTTAATTATCTTAAAGTAAACTGTATCTGCAATAAATGAACCAAATATTCCAATACCATCTCCTTCAAAATACATTTTAGGTTCATGATAATTACCATCCATCTCCTGTAATTGATTAATTGTAATATAATAATCTTTTAGATTTTTATCCCCTGCATACATTATTGTTCGATAATTTCCATAGAACCAGGTATCGATCCAATCAATATTTTTTGACTGTTTTTTTACGCCAGTATTAATATTTTGAATCCACTTACTTTCATATTGATATCGTTCAAAATTTTTTATCACATTATCTTTCTTAATCTCAAAATATGGATTATCATAAATAAAGGATTCAACACTCGCATCTTGTGCAACTGTTGCAATAATATAAAAATCAGTTCCGGGTGATGGATCAAAAACAATATTAAAATATTTTAGATTCTCATTAATATCTTTTTCACGATATTTCATCTCTCCGAGTATTGAAAGCTCTTTATGAATTTTAAACCCAATATCAGGAGTTGTTGTTATACATTTTGTATATAAATTATTTCCATCTATAACTGCTCTAACTTTAAGCATGTATGATTTACTATATCCTATTACTAAATCATTTCCGATATATTTATAAGCTTTTGTAATAGGATCATAAATTAAATTATAACTTTTATTTGTTTGCAAATCGGTAATTATAACATCAGCATCACTTAGGTAAACGTCATCATAAGAAATGGAGGAATTTATAGGATAGTTTCTACTAATTTTAATATTTTCTATAGGATTATTAGGTGATAAATATCCTTCAACAACTATTTTGGGTTGGAATTTTTCCTCTCCAATATTTACAATACCTTCGCCACAAGAACTAAATAAAATTAAAGTTAAAAATAGAATAAATATATTTTTTGTTTTCATTGTCTTTCCTTTTTTAAAATTTTATATTAACTCCTACACTTGGAAGAATTGGCAACATATTATAAGTTTCAACCTTTTTAATTATCTTATTACCTTCTATTTTATCTTCATAATCTATAAACCACACGTTTTTTCTATTACCAACATTTATTATCTGTAAATATGGAGAAAGGACCCATCCTTTATATTTCTTTTCGTAACTAATGCTAATATCTAATCTAACATATGGTGGTAATCTATAAGAATTTATTTCAGTAGGATGTATTTTTATAGGATCTTCTTGCCAATCAGGTAAAGTATGAACCATATATATAGAGCCAGGCACAGTAATAGGTTGTCCAGTTGAATAAACAAAATTAATGCCTACAATCCAATTATAAGAATAATCTACCCTTTCTTTTCTCTTTAACCTTGAAATTAAATCATTTGCATTAAAATTTGTTACAATATTCAAAGTTGAGGTTCTATCATGACGTGGCACAAAATATTTGTTTTGATTTATACCTTCAAATTTATTTTCTGTTCTAGCTAAAGAATAACCAATCCATCCCGTGATATAACCAATATCTTTTCTTATTAGCAACTCTAACCCATAAGACTTACCATCACCCCTTGAAAAAATATTTCTTGCTTCTTTATAGATTGGCCTATTGCTATCATCATAAGAATCTGGCACAACCTCAGTATTTAAATATTGGTTATATATGTAAATATCTCTATAATCTTTATAATAACCTTCTATCTCAAGCTCAATATTTTCGTCTATATTTTTTTGGACACCTAAAATATAATGATAAGCTTTTGAATTATTTGTATACTTATCAGCAGCCGTCCAAATACCAATGAAGAAACCTCGAGGAATTTTTTCTAGGTATTGATGATAAATTCCTGTTGCAAATTTTAAATTTGTATTATCATCTAATTTATATTTAACTGAAAGTCGTGGATCCAAATTTTTAAAAGTACGATCGCCAATAAAATAATTACCACGCAATCCAATTATAATATCCCATAATTCATTGGGTTTATAGTTTAAGGAAGAAAAAATTGCATGGTGTTTATATTTTTTATCTATATCTATCATACCACCAGGAAATTCTTGCTTCAATAATCCATGCAAAAACTTAGATTCAAAGCCAAATCTAAAATTTAGTTTATCAGAAGAAAAAAACTCTAAATCTCCTTTGAAAGTTATGTCAGTTATTTTATTATCTTCTTCCAGCTCGAAATCGGTGAGTGCAAAGTCAGAAGAAAATCTTGAAGCAGTAATCCAAAAACTAGAAAATAGTTGAGTTGATAATATTCTTTTATAATTAATACTTCCTGTGCTATTCCCCCAATCATATCTAATTTCTGGCGATTCTTTTGAATCAGAATTAAATTTATAATCTAATTTATCATTTCCACCAAAAAAGCTTATTGTTAATTTATCTTTATCACTTATTTCAAAAAAACCCTTAAGATTACCATCATAAAAATAATAATTTGGAATATCATCAACCATTTTACCAACCGTTTGATCTAAATAAGTTCTTCTAAATGAACCTGATAAAGAGCCAAATGAACCCAAAGGTAGTTGTAATGTTGTTTTTGCAGAAAGTAAGCTTAAAGATGCTGCTCCTTCAAATTTATTTCTATTTCCATCAAGATTTGTTACATTCAGAACCGATGAAAGCCTACCTCCATACTCCGAACCAAAACCACCCTTAGAAAGATCAACTTGTTTAATTGCATCTGTATTAAAAGTAGAGAAAATTCCAAATGCATGTTCAGGGTTATAAACATCACAACCGTCAATTAAAAACAAATTTTGATCAGGTGTACCTCCTCGTATATATAAAGCAGAAGAAAAATCTGATAAGGTTACTATTCCAGGAATTGTTTGTAAAGATCTAAGTAAATCTGATTCAATAACTTGTGGTATCTGATTAATTTGCTGTGGCGTTATTTCTAATTTTGAAATTGGCTTTTCAAATAATCTATCAATCGCTTTTTGTGGTTGAGCTGTAACAACAACTTCTTTACTTTGAACAGCCTCTGATTCTAAATCAATTTTTATTGTTTCTTTACCACCATTAACTTTTAACTTTAAAATTTTAGTTTTGTATCCTATGAGACTTATTATTAAATCATGATCACCTTTGGGTATATTTGTTAAAACAAAGAAACCGCTTAAATTTGTAGTACAACCAATTTTTAATTTTTTTATATATATATTTACTCCAATTAATGATTCACCATTTGAAGCATCATAAACGAATCCATGTACTGTACCTAACTCATTATTCTGACCTAAAGAAAAACTAAAACTTATGCAAAAAAAAATAATAATTAATAATGTTTTTAAAAACATTTTTCGATTTAAATAACTCATAATTTCCTCTAAAATTGTTCTTCTCTTTTTAACAAAAATATAATAATCCCTTGTCATATCTAATTAGATATTACCATTTTGTTTTACAATAAAAGTGTGAAAATAACGAAAATTTAAATGCTTATTAAAATGGTCTGGAAATTCTGAAAACAAATTTTGCAGGCTCGCTTTTATCCAATCTGAATGCAGCCCCTATTCTAATTAAATTTCTATTGAGTCCGATTGATATCCCAAAATCTTGTCTGGTATAATTTTTTTCGAAATTAAAATCTTTAAAATAATCTTTTGAAGTGGAGTTATACAAATACCCTGCATCATAAGAAAATATCACATTAATTCTATCGTTATATTTGTATTCTTCATCAAAGAAATCATCAAACAATTCAAAAATTGGAAAAGAATAATCAATATTAAACAATAGAAGCCTATTTCCAGAAAGGGATTTAAAAGCAATTCCTGGAATTGTGCCCAATCCTCCAATATCAAAAGATTTTTGTTCAGGTAATATATTATTTGATGAGCCAAATCTTACTCTTCCACTTAAGTGATGCCCATTATTAAACAATTCATATCTTTTTACATCAAAAACAACTCTATTAAATGATTCAACACCGTTTGTTTTTTCAAAATGCAATTCTATATCCCAACCATTAGGCATATAATTATATCTATCAACTGAATTATAAGAAGCTCCGAGCATTAATGTTTTTAATATTCCATTAGTAACTTCTGGATTATTTCTAAATCTTTTCTTCCCACCAAATAAAGCCCAATCTGTATTTACATTTTGAGATCTATAATTTTCTTGGTTATAAGAAATACGGAAAACTGTATTTTTATTTAGATATTGTGATAAATAAACACTCCCCCCTTCTTTTAGAAAATGATCTTTAAAATCCTCATGAATAAAAAATGAAGACAAAGAGTTTTCAATATCATCTATTATCCAATTATCTTTTGAATCAATAATACTATGTAACTCAGATCCAAATTCAATTCTATTCTCGTTCCCAAACCACAAATAATACTCTGCATTGCCTGTCCATCTATGATTACCGAATGCATAACCAAAGCCACCAGAAAAAGAATAATTTTTTCTTCCATTCCAATGGTACTTTCTATCAGATTTTAATCCAATATATAATCCTTCAACACGATTATATCGAATAAGACCATTTCCTGTAAAATCATCATTTTTTATTCTAAAGTAGTTCTTGTAAGATTTTAAAAAACCAGTGTTATCCCTTTCTGTTATATCTCTTGCAGACTCACAAGAAATCTTTTTAAAATCAAAAAGTGAATCAGCTTTAAGGGAAGAGTTAAACAAAAAGATGTTGTTTTCAACAAATGAACCTTTTTCAATTAACAAAGAACTATTTAATGATGCAATTGCACCGTTTATTCTGCCATCAAGTTTCAAAGAACCATTAATTAAAATGACATTTGCATTTATAATATCTTCTGCATTAATAACTACATCATTATTGAAAACAATAGTAGGTTTCTTATTCCTAAAATACTTTTCCTCTATATAATCCACATAATCATCTTTAAAAATCCATTTTAAAAAGTTATTTTCATATTCAATTTTTTGAATGTTTAAAGAATCTATACAATTATAATAAACAAATTCTTTGTCAGTTAAAGAATCATTTTTCAAAATACCTTGTGAATAACTAAAATGGGTTATGAATAAAAAAATTGTAAAAAATAAATATTTTTTCATTATACTCTCTTATTTTTTATATAAAATTTACGGAAAAAATCATTAAAAGTTTCAAAATAAATTGAAAAATATTATTTAAATTTAATAATTATTATTTTAAAATATCTTCATTTTAATGATTTATTTCAAACTTTATTTAGTATTGATTTTAACATAAGAAATTATGATATTTGTCTTAAAATCAAGGATAGTTATGGAAGCGAAGAACTACAAAATTCTAGCAATAAATCCTGGATCAACTTCAACAAAAGTTTCTTACTATAATAACTATAAAGAGATTTTTTCGGTTAATCTATTTGTCCCCGAAGAAATTACAAAAAAATTATCTGTTTGGGATCAATATGAATTTAGAGAAAAAACAATATTTGATTTAATATCTGAAAGAAATATTGAAGGCATTGATGCAGTTGTTGGAAGAGGTGGTCTGCTAAAACCTGTTAAAGGTGGTGTATATATTATTAATGAAAAAATGATTAATGATGCTAAAAACAACTATCAAGGTGAACATGTTTCTAATCTAGGTTGTGTTTTAGCAAAAAGTATTGCTGATAAATTTA
>Ga0116186_1005497_pt1 | contig 9960 bp, 12 predicted proteins | sample AD_JPNNA4_MetaG_FD_89806 | JGI IMG/M metagenome (GOLD analysis project Ga0116186, IMG submission 89806) | Active sludge microbial communities of municipal wastewater-treating anaerobic digesters from Japan - AD_JPNNA4_MetaG | ecosystem: Engineered > Bioreactor > Anaerobic > Digestate | place...
GAAAACCTGCCAAAGCTGTTATCACTTTCATATATGTTTGTGTGGCGATCATGGCTGGTGTGAAAAACAAGAAGAACATTATGAACTAAACGCGCCGGCTGACGATTGCGATTATTATATTGGCGAATATGAACCGCCGGAGCATCATTATCAAAGCGAATACGAGCGCGACAACCCGCGCGATCCTGTGATTGAAAGGAGTTAGTATGGAAAGAAGTAAATACATCGGTGGCTCTGACATAGCGGCACTATGCGGAGTTTCCCGATATAAAGGTGAATACGAAGTGTGGCTTTCAAAGACAAGCGCCTATACGAAGAAGGAAAGTGCGGCAATGGAGTGGGGCAATCGGCTTGAAAAAGTCGTTGCCGACAAGTTTGCCGAGAACCACGCCTTCAATCTCATCCAAGGCAGACCGATAGCGCACATTGACTATTCGTTTGTCGGAGGAACGCCCGACTTTATCTATGCCGAGGCAGACGGCAGCCAAGGAGTGCTTGAAGTCAAGACAACGAACCAATATAACGCGAAGGATTGGGATAACGGCGAATGCCCGGACGAATATCTGCTTCAGCTTCAATGGTATCTCATGCTGACTGGCTTGACGTTTGGCTATCTTGCGGTGCTTATCGGCGGGCAGGATTACCGCGAAGTCAAGGTAACAGCCGATCCAAAACTTCACAAAAACCTCTTGACAATCGCCACGAATTTCTGGCATACTTATGTTGAAACAAAGACACCGCCGCCATGCGAAATGAAGGCCGAAACGATTGCTCTCGTTTACGGCAGGGATGACGGCAGCACGAAGCAACTATCCCGCCCCGCATCGTTCGTCGAGCAATTACAGGAAAAGAAGGCGCAGGCAAAGGAACTTGAAACAAAAATCAAAAACATGGAAAACGAACTCAAGCAGGCACTCGGCGAAAGCACATTCGGCCTTATCGACAACCGTTTTGTAGTCGAGTGGAAAACCATTAACCGTAAAGGCTATATAGTGGAGCCGACCTCGTATCGGCAGTTCAAGATAAAGGAAATAGGAAACAAACTTTTAGGAGGCAAAAATGAGTAATGAACTTATGCAAAAGGTAGAGGCAAAGGCGGTAGCAAAAACAACCAAAGGCAATACGATATACGATCTTATCGAGAGCATGAAGGGCCAGATACAACGCGCACTTCCGAGCCACATTAAACTCGACCGCTTTATCCGCACGGCATTAACGGCTGTCCGGCAGAACCCCGCGCTTGCGACCTGTTCAAAGGAGTCCTTTCTGGCGTCGTTGATGATGGCAAGTCAGCTCGGATTAGAGCCGAACATTCTCGGCCAATGCTACTTTGTTCCTTATGGCAAAGAATGTCAGTTTCTCATCGGCTACCGTGGCATGATTGACATAGCAAGGCGCACCGGCCAGATACAGAGTATCTACGCAGAGTGCATTTACGAACACGATGTTTACGAAGTCGAACTCGGCCTGGAAAGAAAGCTCGTTCACAAACCTATGCTCGACGGCGACCGTGGCAAGATGGTTTACGCTTACGCTTGCTGTCATTACAAAGATGGCGGTTACGACTTTACGATCCTTTCCGTCAACGAAATCGAAAAGATAAAGAAGTCAAGCCGGGGCGCGAACTCATCTTACTCTCCGTGGCATACCTTCTACGAAGAAATGGCAAAGAAAACCGCCCTTCGCCGCCTGTTTAAAACTTTGCCGGTAAGCCCAGAGGTCGTATCTCAAATTGAGAAAAACGACGAAACCATAAAGAAAGAAATCGTTCCTGACATGACGGTAGACGCGGATGCTATTGAAGTCGAGGACGTAGAGGAAAACAAGGAGGCGTGATGCACAGCGTAACCGAAAAATTTATTTCCTGGGTGAACGACCGCATTGACGGCTATGGCAAATCAATGAACGCCGATCAAATGATTATGCTTCGTTCGGCCCAGGTGCAGATAGCGGAGGCCGATGTGCCAGACTATGTGAAGGCAAAGCAGACCTCGGCTAATTTCTTGGCCGATAGACAGGGATGGACATATAAAAAGATCGGCGGTGATCTTGCGGAGTTCTTGAGCGATGTGGTCGAGTTCATGCTTGTTGTGGGCCTCAACTATTGCGTCCGGTGCGCCGAGCAGAGAGTGCGAAACCTCTGGAAAACCTTGCCGCTCTCATGGCAGACGCAGCCGATTTACGATGTTCTCTATAAGTTTAAGGAACGCGACGACCTTAACTTACGCTCAAACATCGAACATGCCATGAAGCATTGCAAGGTTAATCCTGTTATGTTTCTGGAACTTGTATTGAAAAACGATAGCGGTGCGATTGAACGCAAAAAAATGGAAGCAGCCGAACGTGCGGCCATGGAAAAGCAAATTGCCGCCCTTGAAACGCAGAAATATAAAGAGGCAACGGACGCTATGTTTGAGGAAATTCATGCGATGTCGAATTACGAAGAAGCGTTTGCCGAGTGCGTGGCATGGTATAAGAACCGTTATCCAAAGTCTTTTATTGATATTAACAATATGCCTCAATGCGTGGACAGTTATTTACTTAACATGATTAAAAGAGGAGGTTACGAAAACTTTGACAATCGACATGACGACAATCAGGGTTCCGGCCAAACTCAAAGCCTTGATGCGGCCTTATTGGATAACGAATAGAGCAATCTTTTTTGATGTAAGCACGAAATCAACCGGCTGGGCGGCGTGGGATTATGAAAATCAATTCATTCGTTATGGTGCTTTACAGGCCGATAGGAAGGCTTCGACGCTTGAAAGGATATGTCAGATGTCCTCGATGGCTCACCGGCTCTTAAATGAACTGAAAATCACTACATCTGGCATAGCCGTATTTATCGAAGAGGGTATCGGAGGTGGCCCATTAAGGATATCGACTGCTCTTGTTTTGGGTGAGGCCCGTGGCGCTATTATGACAGCAATACGAGATAGGGCAACACTTATTCAGGAAATCGGTAACGACGCATGGAAGAAATATCTTCGCGTTCTCACAACCGAAAAATATAGTAAAGACGAAAAAATCCAGGCACACCGCAACATCGAGGTAATACTTCAAACAAGCGTAAGCGTTACGCATTATGGCAAGGAAGCAACATATGACGAGTCAGATGCAATCGGCGGGTTAATCTACGCCCTTTGCAACAAGCAATATGAGGAGGAAGAATGAACACAGTTTTATTAACAGGCAGAGCAACTAAAGAAGCGACACTAACCACAACTTCAACCGGAAAACAAGTGGCAAAATTTTCAATCGCCGTGGACAGGCCGTTCGTAAAAGGGAAAGACAAAGAAGTCGATTACTTTAAAATAGAGGCATGGGGTTTTTGGGCCGAAAAAGCTTCTAAAATAGTCAAGGGCATAAAAGTTTTTGTAACTGGAAGCTTGCGCCTTAATTCGTGGGTTGACAAAGCTACCGGCCAGAAGCGTTACGATGTTATCGTGGTGGCCTCCGAAGTCGAGCCGGTCTGGGGCGCAGAGTCTAACTATCCGCAGGCCAACGAGTCGAGCGAACCGAAGATACCGGAGGACATGGTGAACGCCGGCGGCAAAGACGAGCAAACGGAGGTGCCGTTTTGAAATTAGCGTCATTATTTGACGGCATAGGCGGGTTCCCGCGTGTCACAACCCTGCTCGGCATTGAGCCAGTATGGGCCAGCGAGATTGAGAAGTTCCCTATAGCCGTAACGAAAGAAAGGTTTCCGAACATGAAGCACCTCGGCTCTGTATGCGATATTAAAGGCGCAGAAGTTGAGCCGGTCGATATAATAACCTTTGGATCGCCGTGCCAGGACTTATCGGTCGCGGGTAAACGCGCAGGCATGGGCGAAGGAACACGAAGCGGTCTGTTTTCGGAGGCCGTGAGGATAATAAAGGAGATGAGAGATGGTTCAAGAGGAACTTTTCCAAGATACGCAGTATGGGAAAACGTCCCCGGAGCATTCAGTTCAAACCACGGCGAAGATTTCCGAGCGGTCATCGAAAGCCTCGCCAAAGTCGCCGAAGAAGCGGTTTCAATACCTCTGCCTAAAGACGGAAAATGGGAACCCGCCGGATTGGTTGAGGGCGATGGATGGTCAATCGCATGGCGAACACTTGACGCCCAATTTTGGGGTGTCCCCCAACGTCGTAAAAGAATCTTTCTTGTCTGCGATTTTGGAGGCGAACGTGCATCCGAAATATTTTTTGAGCGCGAAAGCGTGTCTTGGAATCCTGCGCAGAGCGGAAGTGCGAGGGAAGAAGTTACCGGAGGCGTTGAGGGAGGCGTTAGAGCGACAGGCTTTAAGGGGGGGCAAGGAGCTAAAGCGAAAGGCATAGGATATGAGGTTGAGCGTAGTCCTACGCTCGGAGCGAACTCGAGTCAGGCGGTGTTGTTGGAACCGCGTTCGCAAGATGGTGTTCCAAGAATACACGAAAATGGAATCTGCCCAACGCTGAACACGGCAGAAGGCGGTCAGTGGCAACCGTGCATTTATCGTTTTCAGCGAACAGATGCTTTTGTTGAAGATACCAAAGGCGAGCCTTTGGCTGCGCGGGATTGCAAAGACGGCAGAGATTTAGTGGTTAGTCAATCTGTTCGTCGCCTTACTCCGCTTGAGTGTGAACGCCTCCAGGGCTTCCCCGACAACTGGACCAACATCTCCGGCGCGTCCGACTCGGCGCGTTACAAGGCTCTTGGCAACTCGGTGGCTATACCGTGCGTTTACTTCATACTATCATGCTTGAGGAGGGAAGAATGACACTACGCGAAAACACAGAGTGCGTTGTCAAGTGGATTGAGCGCGTTGCCGACAACCCATCGACGGCATGTAAGCGTTGCTCAAAATGGCATAACGATATTGGCATGAGGCGGCGTGGCGTTTGCCGAGCGTATAAAGCGCAAACCTACGACACAGACTTTTGCTTAAAGGAGTTTGAAGCGAAATGACGGCGATAGATAAAGTAATTGAACTATTAAAATACTATACGATTAACGGTTCGCGCGAAGTCCTGGTCGAGGCCCATTCCTTGCTGGAAAAATATCTCGACTACTCCGGAAGCGGCGGCGTAAACGTGCGTGAAGAACAGCGCATAACCAAGTGTGTTGATTGCGGCAAACAGTTTGAGCGCCGGTCGTCAACCAAGGTGCGATGCGATGAGTGCAAAGAACGCAGAAAGCTCAAGTGGCAAAAAGATTATTATCAGCGTAGTAAGAAATAAAGGAGTAATTAAATGGAAAATCAAGAAAAAAACAATGTAATATCAATTAATGGTATTGACTATGTTCCGGCAACCGAGGTAAAAACAATGGCATTTAATTCCGAAGGCAAACCTTATCAAATAGTTCGTACATATTCCGCTGGCGTGTTTGCGGGTTATATTGAAAGCAGAAATGGACGCGAAGTGGTGATGCGTAAAGCTCGTCGTTTGTGGATGTGGTCCGGTGCGGCGTCGCTTTCTCAACTTGCCATGGATGGCACATCAAAACCATCCGATTGTAAATTTCCCTGTGAAGTTGACAAAGTTGAATTGCTGGAAGTTATTGAAATACTTGATTGCACGGAAAAAGCGATGAAAAGTATAAAGGAGGTTCCTATATGGAAGAAGTAACTTATGGCTCTGGCTCTGGCTATGACTCTGGCTATGGCGATGGCTCTGGCTCTGGCTCTGGCTATGGCTATGACTCTGGCTATGGCTATGGCTCTGGCTATGACTCTGGCTCTGGCTCTGGCTATGACTCTGGCTATGGCGATGGCTCTGGCGATGGCTCTGGCTATGGCTCTGGCTCTGGCGATGGCTCTGGCTCTGGCGATGGCTATGGCTATGGCGATGGCTATGGCTATGGCGATGGCTCTGGCTATGGCTATGGAAAAGGTTAATAAATAAAAAAAGCCCTCGGCCTGCAATCGCAAGTCGGGGGCTTCAAGTTTAGGAGTGGTAAATCAATGCCGAGGGTCAGTCGGATTGAAATGGAGTAGTTTGGACTCGAACCAAAACGCATCTTTCGATGGCTTGTCAACAACGGTGTTTTGCATCTCGCGAGAACTCTTGCAACCCACGCCGGGTAAGAACCGGGTGTTGTTATGGTAGCTAAACGCTGACAAGGCAGGGGGCCATACCTGCTTCTACCCCGTGTGAGGGGCCGAAACCCCTCGGAGGAAAAATGTACGGTAATGTCGAAAAGAACCTTTTTTAATATACCAAAACTTTTTCCTCTTGTCAAGAACTATTTTTTCTTGCCGCCTTTTTTCATTTCGCCTTTACCTTTAGATTTGCAGGGCATGGTTCTTCACCGCCTTCCAACTTCTTATCGCCGGCATAAGTGTCGCCAGAATAAGCTTGTTATCTTTATCGTTGTCGTTGTGATATACGATATCAAAATAAGGTGCGCCGTCAATCCATTCTTTGCAAACGGAATAAAGTTCTTGCTCGCTCTCGTCTTTGTGCGGGCCGAGATAATACTTTGATAGCGCGTCTTTGCCGATAGATAGCATTTTATAATAATCTTTACGCTTGACATATATTTTTAAAACGTCATAGCCTTTGTCAATGAAGTATTGCGCTTCGTTTTTGAACCGCCAATCGTCAATAAAAGTTATTCCCGAATCCACGGTCGCATCGTTAATTTGACTCTCGACGATACGCGCCCAATAAAAGGGGTCAGCGGCCCGCTTCTCTTGGCCATAACGCTGCATAAGCTCGCGTACGCTTGATTTATATTCTTTATCGTTAAGCCGCTTCTTATCAATAAGCCCTGCATCATGGAGTTCATCTTTGAGAGCTTTTGCAAAGCTCGTTTTGAAGTAAGCTTCACTTTCTTTACAGAGCAAATCCGCGATGTAAGTTTTTCCGACATAGCACAGACCTCCAAGCAATACTATTCTCATTACCGTCCTCCCTCTATTTTAACATAGCCGAAACCTTGTCGGCGTTCACGATTATGGTGAGCAGGCCACTTATACAGGCAACGAGCAACGCCCAAAATGAAAGCCGGTCTTTGACATCGCCCTTGATCGTTTCGACTCGCGTCTTAAAATCTTCGAGGCAACGGAACCGGCCTTCGCACACGCCCTTGTGTTCTTTGAAGTCCTTCTTTATTTCCTTTATGTCGTCTTTGATCTCTTTCAGCATGGACAATATTATGTTTTCGTTATCCATGTCGTTCCTTTCTGTTCAAAATAAACCCCACCCACAGATTATTTTAACACAACCGGCGGGTGGGTGTCAATGTTTTATTTTAATTTTTGAAACGCCTTGAATATCTCCATCTTTTCATAGATTGATGAGTTGCGTAATGCGTCTATAAGCGTCATGTATTTATCGCCGCCCTTGCCTTTCTTGCGTATGGTTTCTTTTGTTATTGCTCTACTCAACGCAAGAGGAACGCGGGCGATCGCCTCTTTAAGTTCGGGAGTCATCTTAATTTCCGTTCCCTTGTCGATGGCAGCTTTGACGGCGTTGCTTATTATTAGTCGCGCTCTGTCGTCTATCTTTTCGGGTTGCTTCTTCGCCTCGTATAACTTCTGACTCGGGCCTGCGCCACCCACTCTAAACAACCTATTCATCACGGGCATCTTCGTCCAACCGGAACCTTCGGGAACATTGTTGAGTGCGTCAAGGTTATACCATCCCGCCAGGCCATAAGTGTTGAGTAGATATTTGCCGAACGCTTTCGTTGTCGAGAGGTCGTTCAATTTGCTATCACCCATAAGTTTGTTCCAGAGCGTTGCGTCTGCGTCCATAACGCCCTGCGGTAAAACGTATTGCTTGCGATAGAAGTCATAAGGGTTCATACCCGCGCCATATAACGCAACATCGGTCGCTAAAGATATTGGTCTTGACAGGGCAGAGGGTAATTCGGAGAACGCGCCTTGTGCCAATCCTCCAATAACGCTATCGGCTACCTTCTGAAACGACTTATCGTTTTCAAGAACATCAAGCATTATGCCATAGAAAATTCTTGCGAAACGCGGCAAAGGTAGAGAGAAGAAGGTCGGCTTGTCTTTCGTGCCGAGGCCGGTATCTATATTCAAGAAATTCTTTTTCTGATATTCACTCAAGCTATCCCAACGCTTTTTGTTTGCTGGATCGCTCGTCATGTAGTTATACATACCATAGGCAAGAGCGGCAGGCACGGCCACATTGGAAAAGGTAAACTGCGCCGGTGAGTCGGCAAAGTTTTTAGCGGTAGCGCGTAGTGCTTGCAATACTGCATTTCCAAAAAGAGTTCCGCGTCTTAAAACGGGTTCACCAGTTCCGCTTCTTTTGGTTGCGGGCGTTCCCATTTCGCGAACCATTTCGGCTATCTTATCGTTGCCGCGCCACGACTCAAACGCTTGCAGATAACGATAAAGGCTGACCTTTGAAGTATTGTCGATTTCGCTTACCGTGCTTTCAAGGCCGCCGTATAACTTGCCGAGAGGATTTTTCTTTTTGCCCGTAAAAAACTCGACCGCTTTCTGGCTTAATCCGAGTCCTTGCATCATGTCGCCAAGTTCGGTTGCCTCGCCCGTAGTTTTGGAATAGAGCGAACCAACGTTTACCATGCTTCCCTCTGCCATTTTCTTTTCGGCCTCTACCACATCTAACACGCCAAACATTTTAGCGAGTTGGTCGGCGCGTTTTGAACCGGCCTTCGACAAAAGCGTTAAGGCGTGAACTATCGGATAGAGGAACTTGCCTTTTATCGACGGCATCTGCGCCCATGTCGTAATCGGATCGAGCATAAGTGAGTTGCCTGTTGCAAACGACGGGTTAATGATGATGTTGCGCGTCATTATTTTAGAAAGTTTGTTGTTGAAGATTTTATCGTCAAGCCATTTAAGCGTGTCGTCCATTTCAACCGGCGTTTCCATAAGAGCCTGCGCCATTGTTTTAGGCAGATACTTTTCAACCCAATCGCCTTTGCTCTTATATTTGACCATTTCGTAACCGGCTTGTGGCTTGTCAACATCAATTCCCGTGTCTTTAAGCGCGTCAACAACACTCTTTTTAGCAACCTCTCTGCGCGTGAAATGCGTCAATGAGCGGGCGTATTGTATCATCTGCTCGACAGGGTTTAAAATATCTTTTGAGGTTCCCTTTAAATGAAACTGCATCATATCTCTGGTGCGGGCATCGCCGTTGTCTTGTATATCCTCAAGCACCTTTTCAATCACAACATCGCGAGAATAGTTCTTATTCTTTTGCAGATATTGATTGCGGGTCGGGTCGAAAACATCGCTATCAACAAGTTCTTTGACTATAACATCTTGCCATTGTTTTTGGAGGTCATCAAATATTGTTTTAAGTGCTACCTTCTGCTTGTCAGGATAAGCGTTTTCCAAAATGTGCCGCGCCTGGTCTTTTGTCAATCGGCTCTGTATGCCACGCGCCGAACGCTCAAAGTAAACCCTTGCTGCTTGTGCGTATGTGCCGAGATCGTCAAGATCGAGGTCTGCTTCTTGAAGTTTTTTCGCCATGTTTTCAAATAGGCCACTTGTCTTTCCAAACAGGCGCATAACATTGTCGGCGTAACGTGAACGCTCTATCGTGCCGAAAACGCTTTCAAGGCGTTGCTTTCCTAACCCTTTCTTAATTGGTTTCAAGACAGGGTGAAAGCGTTCAAATAAAATCGTGTAAAGATTGTCAGCGATACCCATGTCGTTTGTCCAGTTGAATGAGTCCTTTAATTTGCCAACTTCTTCACGGCCTTTGCGGTATGCTTCTTTTATCTCGTCCACAAGAGGGTCGAAACTTATTGCGCCTTTAGACAGACGGCTATCTTTTATAAAGCGTGGCTGATACTTATGCTCGGTTTCGGTTACTTTACCGGTCTGATCTTGCGTAACATCAACGCTCATTCCTTTGGTTAAGTCCTCGGTCGTGCGTATGCCCGTCTTTTTGCCTTGCTCGTAAGCCTTCGCCCGCTTGCCGAGTAGCACATTGATGCCTTTCTTGACCGCCGGTTCGACTTGCTGCTCGTAGATGTTTTGCA